>Ga0209200_1000150_pt1 | contig 79877 bp, 65 predicted proteins | sample AD_UKC033_MetaG_FD_184406 | JGI IMG/M metagenome (GOLD analysis project Ga0209200, IMG submission 184406) | Active sludge microbial communities of municipal wastewater-treating anaerobic digesters from USA - AD_UKC033_MetaG (SPAdes) (version 2) | ecosystem: Engineered > Bioreactor > Anaerobic >...
TCCAGGGCAGATGACTCTCAAGCTCGTCTATCGCAGGCCGTGGGAAGAAGGTGTGGAGCCGCTGAAGACCTTCTCGCTCCAAGTCACAGTACCTTAGGCAGACTTGACTCTAATGAGCTTGGCGCGCAGAATCGGCAATCGAATCGTGCGACAGTGCGGCCGTGTGGCACCCCCGCCCTCGGGGGTGATCCCAGCGATCCCAGCCGGGAGCGGCTGGCTACATTATGATCCCAGCCGGGGGCGGCTGGGCTACATTCCTGTCGGCTGAAGGAACTGCGAACCAGGCGGACGAAGTCCGCCAAAGTGATGGTAGATGCTGCCGAACTTGTCTGTCGAAACTCATTAGGCGAGCCGGCGGAGGACGCCGAGGATATCTGGTGGATTGAGGAAGACAAGGGCTATCCGCGATTGTGGTGGGAGCTGGAGGAAGGCGAGGGGGAGGGGGCTGCTGAGAACTGAGTGGCTTGTCGGTCTTTTCTTGTGAAGGATGTCGCTGGAGGATACGCAGATAGATGGAGCGATATACGCCGGAAAAGAGGTTTCGCGTGATGACCCGCGAGGAGGTGCGGGCGGTCGATGCCTGGGCGATCCATGAGATCGGCGTGCCCGGCGTGGTGCTCATGGAGAACGCCGGACGCAGTTGCGCCGAGCTGGCGATGCAAAAGCTCGCGTCTGTTGCCGATCCGAGCGTCTGCGTCTTTTGCGGCGTCGGCAACAACGGCGGCGACGGCTACGTGATCGCCCGCCACCTGCTCAACGCGGGCATCCGGACGAGGACGGTTCTCTGCGGCGACCCCGCCAAGGTCCAGGGCGATGCCCGCATCAACCTTGGTATCCTCGAACGACTTGGTCGCCCGGTGGACCACGTGGACCCGAGCGGGCCTGATGCGCTCGCCCGTATTCAGGCGTTCGGACGGGACGCGAGCCTGATCGTGGATGCTCTGTTCGGCACGGGATTGCGGGGAGAGCTCCGACCGGAGTATCGAGCACTCATCGAGGCCATCAACGCACTGCGTCGGCCGATTCTCGCGGTCGATATTCCCTCCGGCCTGGATTGCGACACCGGTCAACCGCTGGGAACGGCCATCCGAGCCGCGTATACGGTGACCTTCGTGGCGGTCAAGAAGGGCTTTCTCGCACCCTCCGCCGGCGGCTACACGGGCGAACTCCACGTAGCGTCCATTGGGGTCGAACCGGCCTGCTGAAATGGCGAAGGCTGCCGCAGTCGCCGCACTCTGCATGAGGCAACCGTGGCAGCCTTGAATGTCATCGCCCGCATCGGTCGCGGACTTTCGTCATGACTCAGAACGCGCCTGCCTGGTTGATCTGCATGGCATAGCCGGTGAAGTACAGGAACCGGTCGTAGTTGTAGATCGGCACGTTCAGGGACTCCGCCTGCCTGCGAATCTGCTGATAGCGGTCATTGGCCTTTCGCTGGGCGTTGTACCGGTCCATCGCGAGCGGATCCTGCATTTGCTCATCGAGCGTCGGCTCGGCAGGGACCTTCGGCTCCATCCCGAGGATCACGAAGTCCGTCTCGGCCGAAACACCCTGAGCAACCAGGCCGCCCCATTTCTGGATCAATCCCTCGATCTTGCGAACCCCGTCGTAATCCGTCTCGCCGTTGCGATCCAGATCGAATTCCCCGGCCACGACGAACTGGTTCTGGTGTTTGGCGTTCCAGATGAGGTTGGCCACGGAATCGCCGACATGGATGGGGTTCTTCCGCTCGGACGACAGGATTCTGGCCGATGCGACGCGCCGCTCGATGGCCATCACTTCGACCTGTGCCTTGGGCTTGCCGTCGCGAGGAATGCCTGCTCCCTTGTCGTAGACCGAGAACGTCAGGCCACGGTAGATACGGTCTTCCGAGCCGAGATTGATGTAGATCAGGCCCTGGGTTTCATCCACGCGGATGACCTCGCCGTCCGGCTGGAAGGCGGCGGCTTCCTGGTCCGGCGCCGGCTTGATCTTGTTCACGGCTTCCAGGGCGCCCACGAGCCGCCCCTGCGCCACCGTCAGCTCCGCCTTCGTCTTCAGTAGATTCTGGTTGAGGTCGGCGGCCTCGCTCCGCGTCCGATCCAGTTGGTCGAGCAGAGTCTTGGCCCGCTCGTCGGAGTTCTGCTGCACCAGGGTACGCAGGTCGTCGTAGTCGCTCTTGATCTGCTGGACCTGCTGCTGGTACTCGCCCACCTTGGCCGTGAGGCCTTCTTCGCTCTCCTGCATTGTCTTGATGGCGTCGTCGAACCGCCCGCGGAGCGTCGTCAACTGCGCCTGTGTGGCATCTCTCTGGCTGGTCGTCTGCTCGAGCTTGGTCAACAGCTCGCCGATGAGATTGACCAGGGCCACCCGAACCGGCTTGACCTCGTTCGGATCGGGGGGATTGTCTGGATCGATCGTATTGGGGTCCACCGGTGCTTGAGCCGTCGGCAGGGTGATGAAGGTCGCTGCACGCTGGAGCAACGGGTCGATGAGCCTGGCGGTGCTGGACGCCTTCACCTCGGCCGAGGTCGCGGGGACCGGAGCCCCCTTGACCAACAGGACCAACTCGTTGAGATACTGGACCACGCTCCCGAGATTGCTCCGGCCGGGCATCTTGGTCCCGACAATGCTCCCAATATTCCGGCTCTCCTCCCGGCTCACCAGCGCATCTATCTCCCCCTGCAGGCTATCACGCGTGGTGCGGAGCTCTTCAGCTTTGACGTAATAGATCACCGCAACCGTCGTCGCAGCGACGAAGAGCCCGACAAACGTGATGAGGGTGTAGAGCATGGCATTACTTTGCCGTCTTTTGCCTGGAGGCATAAAAAAACTCCTTGGTCTACGAGAGTATCTCCCAAAACTGCCAATTTAGCCATATTATCGCCTTTGCAGGGCTGAGAGTCAAGAAAAAAGAAAGGCACCCTCGGGCGCGACTGGGGCGGTGACACGGGATCAGTATTCGGCCAAAACCCTCGCGAGACTGCCGATTGTGTCGATTGTACGCTTTGGCACAGCGTCCGGCGAGGGGGCCGGCTCGCGATGCAGCCTGTTCGGGCGGAGTACCTGGACGGTCGTCATGCCCAGGCGGTTCGGCGCGATGAAGTCTTTCGTCTCGTTGTCCGCGATGTAGGCAGATTCCGCCGGGCGGACGCGGAGGGTCTCCAGCAGCCTCTGGAACCCCAGCGGGGAGGGTTTCCAGTGCTCACGCCCGAGTTCCTCGGTGTAGACAATGGCCCGGAAGTACCGCTCGATGCCCAGTGCCTCGACCTTCAGACGCTGGGTGGGCAGACAGCCATCCGTCAGGAGGGCCAGGGAGTACCGGTCCTTCAATTGGTCCAAGATACTGCGGCTGTCCTCGGGCAAGGTCAGCGCCGGGATATGGGTCCGATAGATCCGCACCAGACGATCGATCAGGGATGGATCGGCGGGGATGCCGAGTCGGTCGAGTGCGGCGTTGAAGATCGTGCCCCGGCCGCCCGCGATGAAACATGTCCAGATCGCGTCAAAGACCCCATCTGCGGAGTGCCTGTCCGATAATGCGGCGACGTACTGCGCGACGGCCCGGAACCCGCTGCGGCAGAAGTCGATCTCATCGTAAAGGGTGTCGTCCAGGTCGAAGATCAGCGTGGTTATCATGCCAGGCATTCTACCGCCCTCCGCGGGGATATCAATGGCCCTCAAGATCGGGCTCAGCCCGAGACAATTCGGACAGGGGCCTTGCCCTCGGATGTCACTCGCGCACGGTCAAGTGTAGTCGATCACATCGTCGAGGTGCAATCGAGATCGATTCGGGTCGGACGACGTTCGCATGCAACGGGCCCGGTTCGAGTTACAGTTGCTCCATCGCGGAGACTCCGTCTGGAACGGGATTGATCCAACGGATGGGCTTGGAGAGCCCTAATCGGCTATGGCACTTCTGCCATATCTGCACAATCGCATCGTCTCGTGTGATGATGATCCCGTCCGCTGCGCAGGCAGCCTCGATCAAGCAGAGGTCTTTTCTCAGTTCCTCCTGCTCACCAGGGGAGAGCACCTCACACGCGTTGTCCACACGGTTCAATGGTGCGTCGTTGCATGGAGGCACCTTCTTCTTGGCGTACATGCTGACAAGCCACTTCCTGGTGAACCTGCTCGCATGACGATGCCATTCCTGTCGGATTGCCTCCGTCAAGACGATGCGGTGGCAGATGTTGAGAATAGCCAGAAGCGACTCGCGACAACAGGCTGATACGGGGTGTTCGGTTTCACCGGCCGAACGCGCTACGGAGGCATCGACCACCAGAAGCTTGGACTGCTTGGCCTTCACTCGCCAGCCCCTTTGCGTTCGACAGCATCCAGATAGGTCTTTTCCGCGTCGAGTTCGACCTCGTCGAAGTCCTCCGGCCAGTCGCCAAAAGCTCCGTTCTCATCCAGGTCTGCCGGTGTGACAACGGTACGCCCATCGTCCTGCCTTTGGACCCAGTGCAGTTTGACCTTGTCCATGGCTAACTTGCCAGTCGCGACAAGCGTCTGGACCTCTCTGAGAAGCAGAGCACTATGCGTCTCGGCGACCACGATAACGCCACGATCAGCCGCATCTGCCAAGACATGGGCAAGGCGTCTCTGCGCTCGCGGATGCAGGTGTATCTCTGGTTGTTCAAGATAGACGACCTGTCCAGGCTTCGCCGCAATCAGGGCTACCACAACAGGCAGAGATTGGGATACGCCGAAACCAACGTCGGCGATGCTCACAAGATCATACGCCCCACCTCGTTTGCCATGGGGCAAGCGAGCAACACGGAGTTCGACCTGGGTGTCCCCTACCGGCTTGGCCTCGACCTTCCAGGTTAACCCCATGTCCTCAAGTGCAGACCCAAGACTGGACAGATGCTTGTCGTTCGTGGACTGCCATTGTGCAATTGCGCTGGCGACATAGTCCTCAAAGGTCCCAGGAAAGAACGGTCCAATCGCAGTCTTTGGGTAATTCCGTTGTGGATTGCCGCGCAACCCAGGGAGGTGTATCAGCCTTTGCAGATGGTGAACGAATCGCCCCGTGGGGGAAACCGGTCCGAGCGAGATACGAGATTGCCCAATCTCTGGACCAGACAGACCAAACGAGAAGAAACACCGTTCACGGTATACAGACCAATGCAGCGTTCCCTTGGCACTTTTCTCGATTTCAGTATGGATGGCTTTCAGATGAGATGGAAGGCATTTAAGGATATCGTCATGGGCCATGTCGGGCACAACATGTAGCTTCTCACCATCGTCGGCATAATCCATTGTATTCAGCTCAAATCCGACGCCCTTCTCCCTTTTGAACAGTACCTGAAGACACGGGCCATTTGACAATTCGATTCGCACAGAAAACCCGGATGTCTTTGCCTTGCCAGACATTCTGCTCAGAAGCTGTTCCGCTGATGTGAAACGGACATTGGGACCATCTATAAGCAGCGGCCCCGGATCGCTTGGTGCCTCCAGGGTCTGTTTGAGCAACAGGACCGGCTGCATGATGCTGGACTTACCCGAGCTGTTTGCCCCTGCGAGCAGCGTCAAGGGACGCAGCTCGATCTCTTGCTCATCCGCGATAGATTTGAAACCGCGAACAGCGATCTTGGTTATGGTCTCCGGTTGACTGCCCATGTGAATCTCCTTCTGTCAGAGCGGTGCCCTGCACGACAAACAGATGAATATTCTACACCGCCAGCCGGGTATTTCAACGGGTTCTCGCCCAAACCGGCAAGGGATCGCCGCCAGCCGCCCCCAAGGGCGTTCCGTAGCACGGGCATCTTGCCCGTGTCTTTCCATCACGGGCGGGACGCCCGTGCTACGTTGCTCAGATGTAGACCTTGTCCATCATCCTGGGGAAGGGGATGCACTGGCGGATGTGCTTTTCGCCGGTGATCCAGGCGACGGTCCGCTCGACGCCGAGTCCGAAGCCGCCGTGCGGGACCGTGCCGTACTTCCGCAGATCGAGGTACCAGCCGTAGGTCTCGGGGTTCAGGCCCTGGTCTTTGATCCGAGCCAGCAGGCGGTCGTAGTCGTCCTCGCGGACGGAGCCGCCGATGATCTCGCCGAAACCCATGGGCGCCAGCAGGTCGAAGTTCTCCACGACCTTCTCGTTGCTGCGGTCGGTCCGCATGTAGAAGGCCTTGGCCTCTCGCGGGTAGTGCGTCACGAAGACCGGCTTGTCGTGCATCATCGAGATGATCGTCTCGTCGGAGCCGCCGAGGTCCTTGCCCCACGGGAATTCAGCCGCGAGCTGGGCGTGCTTGGGATTGTTCTCGATCCGCGTGTTCACCTCGTCCAACTCGCCGTTGAGCTCGATCAGCTCGGCCGCGATCTTGTCCTTCTGCCACTGCTTGGTCTGGCCGGACTCCTGCTTTTGCAGTTCCGCGATTCGCGTCTCGATCTGCTGCTTGCTGCTCTTGAGGCTCTCCAGCTCGCCTGCGAGGTAGTCCTTGGCCTTCGGGCCTTTGAGGATCTCGACCGCCTGGGTGTACGTCAGTCGATAGAAAGGCGGTTTGATCCGCTCCAGACCCGCGATGTCCGCGCCCAGGGCCTCCAGTTCGCTGCGATTGTCGGTCAGGACGCGACTGGCGATGGAGGACACCAGGCCCTCCGCCAGGGCGATCACGCCGTCAACGTCGGTGAAGGCCACCTCCGGCTCGACCATCCAGAACTCGGTCAGGTGCCGGCGGGTCTTGCTCTTCTCGGCGCGGAAGGTGGGCCCGAAGCAGTAGACCCGACCGTAGCTCATCGCGGCGGACTCGACGTAGAGCTGGCCCGTCTGGGTCAGGTGCAGCGTCCGGCCGAAGTAGTCCACCTCGAACAGCGAGGTCTGGTCCTCACCCACGATGGTCGTGAAGATCGGCGTGTCGATCAGGACGAAGCCGTTGTCGTTGAAGTACCGGCGGATCGCGTCGATCACCGTGTGACGGATCTTGCCGATGCACCACTGGCGCTGCGAGCGGAAGTGCAAATGCCGATGGCGCATGAGGAACTCGACCCCGTGGGCCTTGGGCGTAATGGGGTAGCCCTCGGACACGCCGATCACGCGGGCGCCGGTGACCGCCATCTCGTGCCCGCCGGCGCTGCGTTCGTCCGCGCGGATGGTCCCGGTCAGAGCCAGCGACGACTCCTGGCCCAGGCGTTTGAGCTGCTCGAAGAGGTCGTCCGGGACCTTGCCCTTCTCGACGATGCACTGGCACAGGCCGGTGCCGTCGCGGAGGATGAGAAACTGGATTTTGCCGCTGGCCCGGCTGTTGTAGAGCCAGCCCTGCAGGGTGACTTCGTGGCCCACGTGGTTCTTCAGTTGGTCGATATACACGCTGTCGTTCGCCATGCTCCTGGTTCCTTACTGACGTTGGCATTGGGTCCGGCGCAGCGGCGCGACCCATCCCGGCCGCGACGCCTGTGCCGAGCCATAGACTATACCCGCCCGACCGGTCCGCGAAAAGACCATAGTTCTTGCCGCGTTCGCAGCGTCCTGATATGATATCGACAGAACGTCATTGCAGGAGTCTCAGGATGGGAAATGCTATTCGCTGGCAGCAAAGGTTCGAGAACTTCGAGCGGGCTTTTCATCTGCTCCGAGAAGCATTCGAGAAGAACCCTGCCCAGATGTCCGACCTGGAGAAGGAAGGGGTGGTCCAGCGATTCGAGTACACGTTCGAACTCGCATGGAAGACGTTGAGAGACTACCTCGTCTACAGCGGCGTCGTCTTCGACCAGATCACGCCGCGGAGTGTCATCAAGCAGGCGTTTGCCGCCAAGATCATCGAGGACGGGCAGACGTGGATCAACATGCTGGAGCAGCGAAACCTTATGTCTCATACCTACGACAATGAATCGTTCGAGACTGTGTTTCACGGCATCTCGCACAATTACCTCGCGGCCCTGGAGCAAGTGTTTGCATGGTTGAAGGCCAAGACAGTCGAGTAGAGCAGTTCGGACTGACTTCCGATGCGCTGCGTCTCATTCGCGATGTCTTTCGCGGACATCCTGAAGTCCAGAAGGTGAATGTGTTCGGTTCCCGGGCCATGGGATGCTTTGAGAACTCGTCGGATGTTGACCTGGCCCTGTGGGGAGACCTGCATCGGGCCCTTATCGGGCGAATCATGCGGGAACTCGACGAACTGCCTCTACCCTACACTTTCGACGTCAAAGCGTACCAATCGATCCGGCATCCTCCGCTCAAGCAGCACATCGACGAGGTCGGCAAGACCCTGTACCAGATCCAGTCTCTTCATCTGCCCGCCGTATGACCGACCGTGTCCAACGTTGTCCAGATCAACGCTTGTTTTCGCAAGCCCCGCCTGCTATCACAGCGATATGAAGGTCGTTACAGGCAGAGTCATCTCGGGACGGATCGAGGTGGAAGGCGAGCCCCTGGAAGAGAGCTGCACCGTAACGGTGCTCGCACCGGAACCGGATGAAGTGTTCATGCTGGATTCGCAGTCAGAGGAAGTTCTGCTTGCCGCCATAGGTGAGGCGGACCGCGGCGAGACGCTCTCCAGCGAAGAGCTTATGAACAGACTGTGAGATGAGTTCGGGCCGGGATTGTAGTCTCTCACGCTGGTGTTGCTTGCAGGTCGATGACGGGAGCAAATGGGAGTCTGCGAGAGATGATCTCGGTGGCGAGGTTGGCCCACTTCTGACAGGCATCGAGGATCACGCTGTCTGTGCTGACGACGATCTCCTCGATCCTGCTCAGCTCCGCGTCGGGACTGATCGTCAGGCGGATGTCCCAGGGCCAACCATTTTCTCGGGCAAGCTGGCCGAGCAGCGTCTTTAGGCGGCCGCTGTTCGAGACGGGACTATCCAGGAGCCAGAGGGATGGACCGACGCCGATCTCCGCGAGGAACTCGCCGATCAGGCGGATCGCGGGGACCGTCTCCTCCACCTTGCGGTAGGTGCCGTGGATACTGGCGAGGTCGCGGAAGCAGCCGTCCCGGCCTCGGAAGATCAAGGCGCCGCTCAAGGCAGCTTCGATGGTGATGAGCAGGTTGTAGCCGTCGATGGCGAGGGGGTGGCCCGCCAGCGATTCGATCCGGACCTGGCGGCCGAGTCGCGACTGAAGTTGCTGATCGGAGCAGGCGGCCCGCATGATCGCCAGACGCTGGCGCTGCGTCAGGCTGAACCGGTCGCCCACGAGCTTCAGGCTGCTCTTGTCCGCGTAGCCCTTGGTCAGGAGCATCGAGAAATCGGCCAGCGCCTCGCGCAGGCAGGGCAGCATCGCAGGGGCGAACAGCTCCCGGTCGTCGGGATGCGGACCGCGATGTTCCCGGGTGTCAGGCATTTTCATTTACTATTTTCGATTTACGATTTACGATTTGCGGCCGTGCAGTGCACCGGGTTCCGTGTGCGACAAGATCATAAATCGTAAATCATAAATCGTAAATCCAAATGCCCAGTCACAACTTAGCACGCATACAAATCGACGACCTGGACCTGCTCGGCTACTCGATTGCCGGCGAGGAGACGGTGATCGCCATGCCGCAGCTCGACGTCTGTTTCGACATCGGCAAGGCACCCGACCAGGTCATCGCGATCGGCACCGTCCTGCTCACCCACGGCCACATGGACCATTCCGCGGGGTTCGCCTACTACCTCTCGAACCGCAACTTCAGCGGCATGTCGCCCGGCACGATCGTCGCGCCCGTCAACCTGATCCCGCCCATGCGCGAGATCATCACCTCCTGGGGCTACCTCGACGGCAACAAGGTCCCCGCCAAGCTCGTGGGCGTCCGCCCGGGCGACGAATACCAGATCAAGCCTAACCTCTTCGCGCGGGCCTTCCCCACGAAACACAGTGCCGGCTCGGTTGGCTTCTGCGTCCTGGAGAAGCGAAAGAAGCTCAAGCCCGAGTACCTCCAGCTCACCGGACCCCAGATCGTCGAGCTCAAGAAGCAGGGCGTCCAGATCGACAATCCTGTCGAGATCCCCATCGTCAGCTACCTGGGCGACACGCAGTACGTGGACTTCTCGAAGCTCGACTACGTCAAGAACAGCAGGATCCTGATCGCGGAGTGCACCTTCTACGAGGAAGGACACGCGGACCGCGCCCTGGCGGGTCGGCACATGCACATCCACGAGCTGGCGAGCCTGCTCTCCGCGATGAACAACGAGCACATCGTCATCACGCACACGACGCAGCGGACGCCCATGCCCGAGGTCCGTCGTGTGCTCGAAGAGGCCCTCCCGCCGGAGGTCTGGGCCAAGGTCACGATCCTGATGGACCGCAAGGCGAGTCGGAGGAAATGAGCGGATAAGAAAATCCGAATATCGAAACCCGAAATCCGAAACAAGCCCGAATGACGGAAGCACCAAATTCAAAACGGGACTGCCGCTGTTGCGTCAGCGTTTCGGTCATCGGAGTTTCGAGCCTTTGGATTTGTTTCGGATTTCGGTATTCGGATTTCGAGTTTCACGGCCTTATGCGGAGGCAACGAATATGCAGCAAACGCCGGATCGCCCGCAATCGCGAATCGTCCTGCGGACGGTGGCTCTCGTCGTCATGGTGTACCTCGCCTGGATCGTCGCACACCTGGCCAAGGGACTGCTCGACGATCACGTCGCCTGGCTCACAACCCCCGGCGGCGGATTCGCCTACTGGACCGTGATGAAGGTCCTGCTGTGGATCGTGCCCTCCCTGTGGCTGATCCGCACGTCCGGCCGGAAGCTCCACGACGTGTTCGGACTGTCTCATCTGCGTCGTGCGATCCTCTGGGGTCTCTCGGCGGGCCTGTCGCTGGCCCTGATTACGACGGCAGCGAAGGCTACCTTTCCCCTCGCGGCTGTGGTACAATGCCGCCCGAACGCAAGCACAACCTCTGTGAGAAGGAGTACGCCATGAACGTCGCACGGTCCGCCAGCGTCGCCAGGTCCACGTCCCGTCGAGAGTTCCTGAAACGGTCCGGCGTCGTCGCTTCGTCGGCCCTCGTCGCAGGGCTCGCCTCTCGCCTGTACGCAGGCGGCAGCAGCGAGATCCGCCTGGCGCTCGTCGGGTGCGGCGGGCGGGGCACCGGCGCAGTCGCCGACGCCTTCGCGACCACCGGCGGACCGGTGAAGCTCTACGCGGTCGCGGACCTCTTCGGGGACCGGGTCCAGGCCAGTCTCAAGAACCTCCAGGAAGGTCACGCGGACCAGATGGATGTCCCGCCGGAACGGCAGTTCGTCGGATTCGACGCCTATAAGAAGGCCATCGACTGCCTCCGACCGGGCGACGTTGCCCTCCTGACCACGCATTCCGCCTTTCGCCCGATGCACTTCGAATACGCGGTGAACAAGGGCGTCCACATCTTCGCGGAGAAGTCGTTTGCCGCCGACGCCCCGGCTGCCCGACGCTGGCTCAAGGCCGCCAAGCTCTCCGAACAGAAAGGCCTCAAGGTGGGCGTCGGCTTCATGTGGCGCCACTCGAAGGCCCGCCAGGAGACGATCCAGCGAATCCGCGACGGTGCCATCGGCGACGTGCACACGCTGCGGATCTACCGCGTTCACGGCCCGGTCCAGTGTCCGCCTTTGCCCAAGGACGCCAACGAGCTGGTCTTCCAGATCCGCAACGCGACGTGCTTCTCCTGGACCTCCTCGGGCTTCTTCATCGACTGGCACTGTCACAACATCGACGTTGCCTGCTGGGCGAAGGGCGCCTGGCCGGTGAGCGCCCAGGGCATGGGCGGTCGCTGCTTCGAGACCGCAGGCAGCCAGTTCGACCACTACACGGTCGAGTACACCTTCGCCGACGGGACGAAGCTGTTCGCCTTCTCGCGTCACATGCACAACTGCTGGGAGACGTACTCCGACTACGTTCACGGGTCGAAGGGTTCCGCGGTCCTGATGGCGACGCTGGGCGAGCCGCGACCGAAGATCTACCGGGGTCACGACATGACGAAGGCCAACCTCCTGTGGGAGTTCGCGGGCAACGATCCGAATCCCTACGTCGTGGAGTGGCAGCGACTGCTCGACGCGATTCGTCGGAACCAGCCGCACAATGAAGCCGTCCGCGCGGGCGAAGCGGAGATCGCGGCCCTGATGGGACGCATGGCCACCCACACCGGCCAGATGGTCACGTGGGACCAGGCGATGGACTCGCAGTTCCAGTTCGTCGCGGACATCGATCACATGACCTGGGACACGCCCGCGCCGATCCACGCGGGACCGGACGGTCTGTACAGCCCGCCGCAGCCGGGGATCACGAAAGAGATCTGACAGGTTCGTAGTATGCCGGTGAGGGCATATCTTCGAGGCATGGAAGACAACGCCTCACGGCGGCACGACAAACGCGCGTGCCAAGCCCCCCCTCTCCGTGGCACGTGGCACATGGCATCTTCGGTTTTCAGGGCCACCAGCCGAAGGTGCCACATGCCACGTGCCAGACGCACACGTCAGCCTGTAGTACGCCGTCCAAGTTGATTGGGGGACCGGCCAAGTCTGTGTCGAGGGCAGGATGCCCGCGACATGCTATGCCAGCCAAGACGGTGGGCACAGCCCACCCTTGTATGTTACGAGCGACCCGGTATCTTTTGGGCTCATCCGGATTTCGCGTACTTCGGTGGTTCTTGGGGACCTGTCCCCAAACCCCTGAGATTTATCGCTTTGGGCCAATAGCATGGTATGGATAAGAGAGCGACGCACCCGGCAGGCGGCGTCGGCATACCCTGCGCAAGCGAGCACGAAGCGGTCTCACCGGGGTTCCCGCCGACCGATCCAGAAAGGCCCGAGACATCCGCACTGGCGTGTCCTGCCGCCCACCCGCCATGCTATTGGCTGAAAGCGGAAAACCTCCCTTGCACGACCGCTTCGGGCGTGCCTGGATCACGAAAGTACGCAAGAACCGGATGAGTCTTCTTTCGAGACAGACGCAGTAGAGGGGATCATGCAATTGTCCGGTCCGTGGAGGGTGCTTGTATTCCCGTGCCCGCGCGAATAGAATAGACCATGGCAGGCAGCAGTGCATCTGCAGGGTCCTGCACCCCGACGGTTAACCCCTGCACGGGAAGGAAGGTACGCGATGACAAGCAGCATCTCCACGGGTCCCCGAGCGGCGTTCCTGGCGATGGCATTCCTCCTGGCGGCGATGGGCCGGGCGTCCGCGTCCGCGACGGACCCGAATCTTGTCGGCCACTGGAAGCTGGACGGCAACGCCAACGACAGCGCCGGGACCCATCACGGCAAGCTCGTCGGGTTCCCCGCCTGGGTGAGCGACGCCGAGCGGGGCTGGTGCCTGGACCTGAGCGGCAACGGCGACTACCTCGACGTCGGCGACGACCCGTCCCTGACCTTCACCGAGCGGATCACCGTCGCCTGCTGGATCGCGGTCCGCGCGTTCGATAGGAAATGGAACGCCCTCGTCACCAAGGGCGACGACTGGGTCCTGGCGCGGACGCGGGACGACAATCGGGTCGCCTTCCTGTGCCTGGGTCTGGCGGGCGGAGGCTGGCCGGAAGTCTACAGCAACGACGTCAACGACGGCGCCTGGCACCACATCGGAGGCGTCTACGACGGCTCGCAACTGTGCATGTACCAGGACGGCAGTTGCGTCGACTCCAAATCCCTCGCAGGCAGCATCAACAGCAACTGGAGGACCGTCCTGATCGGCGAGAACGGACAATCGCCCGGGCGGTATTGGAACGGCCTGATCGACGACGTGCGGATCTACGATCGCCCGCTTACCGCCGACGAGATCGGCACGCTGGCGCAGTCCGAGACGGCACCGCCCCCTGCCCCGCCGGCGGCGCCCAACGACGTGACCACCATCGGCCACGACAGTCGAATCGACCTGCGATGGTCGCTCAGCGCGGACCCCAACCTCGAAGGCTACAACATCTATCGCGCCGAGTCCGTGGACGGGCCGTTCGTCAAGGTCAATCGCTCGGTACACAAGACCTCCGTCTACAGCGACTTCTTCGGCGCCAACGACGCAACCTATCACTACTGCGTCAAGGCAGTCGCCATCCGCGGAGGCGGGGAGTCCGAGCCTTCCAACGTCGCCTCCGCCACTTCCCGCGCCATGACTGACGAGCAACTGCTCACCTCCGTGCAGGAGGCGACCTTCCGGTACTTCTGGGACTACGCCCACCCGGTCAGCGGTCTGGCGCGCGAGGGCTACGGGTTCGGTCACGGCGCCGACACCTGCACCTCCGGCGGCACCGGCATGGGCCTGATAGCCATCTGCGTCGGCGCCGAGCGGGGATTCGTCACGCGGGCGCAGGCCGCCCAGCGGGTCCTAACGATCCTGACCTTCCTGGAGGAGAAGGCGACCCGCTACCACGGCGCGTGGTCGCACTGGATCTACGGCGACTCGGGCCGGACCAGGCCCTTCAGCCAGTACGACGACGGCGGCGACCTCGTCGAGACCGCCTACGTCGTCCAGGGCATGCTCACCGCCCGTCAGTACTTCGACGCCAACGACCCCGTCGAGACGGAGATCCGCACGAGGGCCACCCGCCTGTGGGAACAGGTCGAGTGGAGCTGGTACCGCCAACTGCCCAGGAGCGACGTGCTGTACTGGCACTGGTCGCCCACCTGCGGCTGGAAGATCAACCACGCCATTCGCGGCTACAACGAGTGCATGATCGTCTATCTGCTGGCGATTGCCTCGCCGACGTCTCCGATTCCCGCTTCCTGCTACTACAATGGCTGGGCCGGAGCCGCCGACTACGCCAATCCCAATACGTACTACAACTATCGGCAATGGGTGGGCCCCGCCCAGGGCGGCCCGCTGTTCTTCACGCACTACAGCCACTTGGGCTTCGACCCCCGCGACAAGAGGGACAAGTACTGCAACTACTTCGACAACAGCCGGAACATCTCGCTGATCCACCGGGCCTATTGCATCGAGAACCCGAAGGGATATGCCGGCTACAGCGACCTGGTCTGGGGCCTGACCGCCAGCTTCGATCCGTGGGGCTACGACGCCCATTCCCCGACGAACGACAATGGCACGATCTCCCCCACCGCGGCGCTCAGCGCGATGCCCTACGTCCCCGCCGAGTCCCTCGCGACGCTCAAGCACCTCTACCACACCTACGGCCAGGACCTCTGGGGCCCGTTCGGCTTCTACGACGCCTTCCATCCGGCCCAGAGCTGGTTCGCCTCCGGCTACGTCGCCATCGACCAGGGCCCGATCCTGATCATGATCGAGAACCATCGCACGCAGTTGTGCTGGAACCTGTTCATGTCCAACCCGGAGATCCAGCCCGCACTGAACGCCATCGGCTGGACGAGCCCGTAGTCCCACAATCTCCCGAACCGCCAAAGAACAGAACGCCCGACGTGGACAAACCTCCAATGGTTTGCCCTTCTCGCCTTCATTCTCGATTTTCAGTCTTGACAAAACGCTCTGAAGACGCCATTCTATGATTCTGTAGCGCGTCATGTTTGCCATAGCACTCTGTCAAGCCAAAGTCGTTTCACAACAAGAAGTTCTCAGGGGCATGTTCTACTGAAGGAGGACGACCATGTTGAAGAAACTGGCCTCAGTCGCAATTGTGGGGTTGCTCCTGGCCGGCAGTGCCAGCGCAGCTCTGAACTGGGATTTCGAAACGGGAACCCTCCCCGCGGAGTTCAGCGGCGCAGGGAGCGTCGCTGCCACCGAAGGCTACAGCGCCTATGGCTTCGGCAATTACTATCTGACCAGCGGCGGTGGCGCCGTCACGCTGACGCTGACCGGTCTGCCCAGCCACAGCAGCATCGATCTGAATTTCCTGTTCGCGGCCATCGACAGTTGGGACGGCAATACAAGTGCAGGCGGAACTGTGCCGCCCGACTACTTCAATGTGGCCATTGACGGCGTCGAGATCTTCGAGGAGACCTTCGATTTTCAGGATATCAGCGATCAGTCCTACGTCGCCCCTGCCGACGGCCAGTTGGTCTGGGGCGTCTACCTCGCTGCCAACACCGGTTGGCCGGATGCTGCCTACGACATGGGCGTGGACTCGACCTTTGACGACATCGCCCACAGTGCCAGCACCTTGACCATCTCCTGGTGGGCCGACGGCGACGGTTGGCAAGGTGCCGGCGACGAGTCGTTTAGCATAGACAACGTTGGAATCATCCTGAACGGACCCGCAATTCCGGCGCCTGGGGCACTGCTCCTGGCCGGCCTGGGAAGCTGCCTGGTCGGGTACCTGCGTCGCCGTAGGGGTTCGGATGTCGGTCTTTGACAGATAGAACGACTCAGACCGTTCTTTCGACCACTGCCTGACACAAAACACCCTTCGGACATCGGTGCGTTGAGGATCACTCGACGCACCGATGTCCCCGTTATACGACCCTGGGGAGCGAGACAGCGTCACATCCTCCTTATGTCTATGGTCAGACCCGGTTCGACTGCCCGTGCCACCGACGACTATGGAGATGGTTGACGCGTGGCTCGAAGACGAGACAGTTCTGGATCGACATAGATCGCTGGACCCGAGGATTCGATGACGGCTCGTTCGAAGACGAGTTCGGCGGACGTGAAGAGGCCGGAGCTTTCCGCTTTCAGTCTCTTTGCCGCCATCCGGCAGTACTGCCTGTCGATCTCGATGCCGACGCTGTTGCGCCCGTTCTTGAGGGCCGCAACCATGGTTGTGCCGGAGCCGCAGAACGGATCGAGCACCGTGTCGCCGGTGAAGGAGAACATGCACACGAGCCGGGTCGCAAGCTCAAGCGGAAACGGCGCGGGGTGACTGCGTGTGGATGCCCCTGTGATGTTCCATATTTGCTGGAACCATTCGTCGAACACCTTCTTGTCGATCCGGCTCTCGCGACGCTGCTCCTCGGTAGGCTGGCGATACCCGCCGGGCTTTCTCTGCATCAGAATGAACTCGATGTCGTTCTTGATGATGGCATTTGGCTCGTAAGGCTTGCCGAGGAACTTGGAGCCGTTGGAGACCTCGTACGAGGCGTTGGCAATCTTGTGCCAGATAATCGGGTTCAGATTGTCGAAGCCGATCTTCCGACATCGCACGCAAATATCCGCATGGAGTGGAAAGACCAAGTGTCGGCCAAACTGTCGTCGTGATACACAGACGTCACCAACCACACAGACGAGGCGCCCACCCGGCGTCAGGACCCGGAATGCGTGCCGCCAGACCTTCTCGAGTTCATCCAGGAATGCCTCGTAGTCGTCTATGTGGCCGAGTTGATCATCGTGCTCGTTGTACCGCTTCAGGTTCCAGTACGGCGGGGATGTGACCACCAGGTGAACACTCTCTGATGGGAGGAAGGACAAGTCCCTTGCATCGCCATTGATCAGTCTGTGTGTGGTTCCACTCATGCTATGCAACTGTAGCCAGATGCCCGATGAGCGTTCTGGCGAATCTCTCCATAGATAGGTCGTCGGCAGGTGTTGTGTACTCGCCCTTCTCGCCGCCGGCCATCTGAGACGTAATGAAGGCGGCTGACGTGTAGTGCCTCTCGAGGACGAGCTTCCGACAGAACAGTTCATACCGTTGAGAGTAGGACGATCCCACGAACTCAGGGAACACCTTGAAATGGGGCTCCTTCACGCGCACGGGATGATTCGACGCAGGACTGTCTTCGAGCATGAAGAAGTAACCCAGGAAGGGCTGTGGACTCGTGACGTAGGCCCCCTCCCTGTAGGCGGTCCACAGATCGAGTGCACTACCCAGTGCCTCCTCGGTCCTGTTGTTGAAGTTGTTCCCGAAGGAAGGGCCCACCTGCGACTTGGCCTCGATTGCCGCGACAAGCGTCCCGTTCTTCACCACGAGCAGGTCCCATTCCTTCGTCGGCCGAAAGAAGCCGGGAAGTTCGACTGCACTCTCGTAGTAGACGCACTCCCGCGCGATCCCTACATCACAAATCAGATCAGTGAACAGGCGGATGAAACCGTCCATCTGGGCGCCGCCCGTGACGGCGCCACGTGCGCCCTGGTCAGACTTGCCCGTACGCTGCTGCTTGCGGCGCTGTACCGACCGGGTCCGCCAATAATGCCCCACCGCATCCTGTGTGCGAACGGCCAGATTCTTCAGTGTCTTGTTCTCCTGCATGGTGGGGATTGTATCACACACATGCGAGTTCTTGTATCACAAAAGACGGTGCTCTTGATCGCCTCCCGTGTGGGCGTCAGGGTTGTGGCTTGAACGGCGTCCGCGGAGTCGTTACCATCCGAAGGCAGTCTGTTCGTCACAGGCCACCTGGCTGGCCCAGGACAAATCGCTTCGCACGAAGGAGCATCGCTATGAAGACCTCGAACTTGCTAGCCTACACGCTGTTGCTGACTGTGACCGGGACCCTTCTACTGTGGGCAGGCGGCCTCAACATCCCCGCGCGAGCGGCCGATATCGCCCCTGCTCCTGCGACGGTCCGGGAGGGCGCATCGTCGGAGCAGGCGCCCGCCAAGAAGCGAGGCCACGTGAAGATCGCGACCCTGGGACCGCGTCCGGCGTCGGTCGATGCCAAGGCCGACCCCCAGCAGATCGTGGAACGGATGATCGCCCACTGGCAGCGGGAGTTCTCGCAGGTCCTGCCGGACCGACCCGACCTGATCGTGGTCCCGGAGGCGTGCGACCGTCCCGCCGGCCTGTCGCGAGACCAGTGTCGGGCCTACTACCGCGTCCGCAAGAACCAGGTGCGGGACTTCTTCGCCAAGGTCGCGGCGGAGAACCACTGCTACATCGTCTATTCCGCCGCACGAGAGATGGACGACGGGACCTGGCGGAACTCCAGCACCCTCATCGACCGGCAGGGCCAAACCGTCGGCGTCTACAACAAGAATCACGTCGTCATCGAGGAGACCACGGAGAGCGGCATTTTGTGCGGGCGGGACGCCCCGGTCTTCGACTGCGACTTCGGCCGCGTGGCGTTCGCGATTTGTTTCGACCTGAACTTCGACGAACTCCGGCTCAAGTACGTCCAGGCCAAGCCCGACCTCATCATCTTCTCCTCCATGTACCACGGCGGGCTCATGCAGGCCTACTGGGCGTACTCCTGCCGGGCCCATTTCGTTGGGGCCATCGCAGGTCTGCCGTGCGAGATCCGCAATCCGCTGGGCGAGGTCGTCGCCTCCAACACGAACTACTTCGACTACGTCGTCGCGGATGTGAATCTCGATTGCCGCCTGGCGCACCTGGACTACAACTGGTCGCGCCTGCGGGAGCTGAAAGCCAAGTACGGACCGAAGGTCCAGATCACTGATCCCGGATTCCTCGGGTCCGTACTGATCGCCAGCGAGGACGACAAGACAAGCGTCGATGAGATGATCGCCGAATTCAAGATCGAGCTGCTCGACGCCTACATGGCCCGCGCGCTGGCCCACCGCCACGCGCCGGGCAACATCGAATGAGAAGACACAACCCCGCGCACGACCTGCGGGACACTCATCCGTCATCCGCGGTCGCACGTCGAGTCTCGTCGCATGTCCGTCCGAAGCCGCCCGCCACCTGTGCCTCGCCCCCCTGCTCCTCGGGGAAGTTCAGACTGGCGAAGTCCCGGTGCAGCCGACGGGCGGCTCCGTCGTACGCCCGCGCCGCCTGCACCTCGTGCACGAAGTAGCCCAGGAACTCCGCCCGGCCACGAGCCTGAATCTCCGCGCCCCACATCTGCATGTTCTTGCTCCACCAGACGCCCTTGTACCGCGATCGCCCGTTGCGATAGTGGACCCGGTTGAGATTGTTCTGGGCAACGGTGCAGTTCCGCAGGTTGGCCTTGCGATTGTCGAGTCCATTGTGGTTGATGTGGTCGCAGACGAGTCCCTTGGGCGTGCCCATGATCTCGCGGTGCATCCAGACCTTGCCCGACCGGCCTGCGTGGTAGCTCGGCCGGACCGCGTAAAACGTCCGGCTCGTCCGCACGTAATGCCAGCGGAACTGCGACAGCCAGCAGTAGTCTTCCGGATCGACCTTCGCGTACATCCGACGGGTCAGCGGGATGCGACAGTACTCGCCCGCCGCGTCCATGTAGATCGGCAGCATCCCGCGAAACCTGCGGTCGATCCGTCCGACGGCCTGTTTCTCGCGCATCAGGCACAACCTTTCGGAGGCGCCGAAAAAAAGAGGCGCCTCTATAATTGCCCGATGTTGCACGAATTTGTCGAAAAATCTGCGTTTGGCAGGCGTCGAAAACCGCCGCAACTTCAGTCCCGGCCTGCAATAAAAAAAATCTCACGCGCAGCCCGTTTTCCCTTTTCAAATGTTGCACGAATTGTGCTATTCCTACTTCAGTACAGGTAATTCACCGCGGAGACACAGAGGCCACAGAGGGCTAAAGGAAGGTGCGAAGGTCAGAAGGTCGGAGGACCACGCACGACGCTTGACGCTTCACACGCGACGAACCGATCCGCCACAAAGGACGCGAAGGGCCACAGGGCGGGACAAGGAACTGTGGAATGGGCGACAGCGGTAGGGCGGGCTCCGCCCACCGTTCTTCTTCACCACGAAGGGCACGAAGCGACCCAGCGCGGCCTCGCTGCGCTCGGCCGCAACCAAAAGGGTGAAAGGCGTTGCGCTTTGGGGTACGGTATCGCTTTTACCGAACCGTACCGTTCCAAAGGAGCAACGCCATGGAGGCTTTTATACAGAAGTATCGCAAGGATGTCACGGGAGTCCTCAGTGGCTGGGATCGCGTGCGGATGCGGGGGATGCAGCGGATTCTGGCCAACGTCGGAGGCATGATGAGTTACCTGTCCCATGTGGGCGTGTGGTTGAAGGACTTCGGTGCCTTTGTCGAGCGGACCTGTCTTGCGGTGCGACAGGCCTCCGAGCAGGCGGCCCGGCGGTTGGACCGACCGGTGCTGTACCTGTCTTCCTCGGCGGTCGATAAGTACGAGCAGGCTCAGACCATTGCCGAGCAGGACCGGGTCCAGGAAGGGCTCGTGTGCGTCTTTAGTTGCGTCGAGCCCTGTCAGTCTTACAAGGTGCAGTCGGACCGTGCGAGCAAAACGATCTCCCTGCAAAAGGCCCTGCGCAAGTGCGTCCATCTGTACCACTACTGGAGGCACAAGGACTTCGGCCTGATGCATGCGAGATTGCAGACGTGGTTTCCCTTTACCATCGAGGTCTGTTTCAACGGCCGCTCTTGGCTGGCCCGACAGATGGACAAACAAGGACTGGGCTATACGCAGCGGGACAACTGCTTTAGCTGGCTGGAAGATGTCTCCGCCAGTCAAAAACTCATGGAGGAATTGCGACGGTTCCGCTGGCCTGCTTTCCTGCGATCGATTGCCGAGCAAGTCCATCCCCTGCAGAAGGACATCCTCAGAGGCTTCCGCACGGAGTACTACTGGTCGATGACGGAGAGCGAATGGGCTACCGATGTGATGTTTGACTCGCCGCAGGCTCTGGCTCGGGTGTATCCGTCCTTCGTCGAGGGGGCACTGACCACCTTTGCGAGCCCGGATGTGATGCGGTTTCTGGGCAAAAAGCCCAGTGGCCCCTTTAAGGGAGAGATCGTCAGTTCCTATCTCCGCCGGCCCGAAGGCGTTCGGGTTAAGCACAGTGTCCAGGGCAATTCCGTGAAGATGTACGACAAGCAGGGCAACCTCCTGCGGATCGAGACCACGATGAACGATCCATACTCCTTCAAAGCGTACCGCCCGAAAGAGAACGATCCCGAGGGGCCCCAGCAGTGGCGTTACCTGCGCAAAGGAGTCGCCGACACCCAACGTCGGGCCGAGATCTGCCAGGGGGTCAACGACCGCTACCTGGAGGCCCTGGCCTCGCTGGATAGCGAAGTCCCGCTCAAGCAGTTGGTGGCTTCGGTCTGTCGACCCACCCGTTGGAAACGCCGGCCGGTGCGTGCTCTACAACCTTGGTCTGTTCTCGATCAAGAACTCCTGGAGGTCGTCGGTCGAGGCGAGTACACCTTGCAGGGATTTCGCAATCGCGATGTGGTGGCGCATCTGTATCCCCAAGCCTGCCGCACCCGCGAAGAACGCCATCGCGCTGGGGCACGGGTCACACGTCTGTTGCGGCTTTTGCGTGCCCACGGCTTGGTTCGCAAGATCTCCGGCACACGTCGCTACCGTTTGACGGCCAAAGGCCGCGATGTTGATAGCCGCCCGACGGGATTCCCGCTCGCGTTCCGTCGGGCCTGATTGCGGGGTGGCGCAGTGGCAGCGCGACGGCGTCATAAGCCGAAGGTCGGCGGTTCGATCCCGCCCCCCGCTACTGAACGGACTCTTTGACAAGTGCATAAGGGAGTAGAAATGGTAAAGAAGATGGAGAAAAGACTAGTGACAGACGAGAAGGCATCCATGGAGCTACTCACTCCCAAACAGGCTGCGGAACTGCTCCTCACGAGCGTCAACGCCCTGGCGACGTGGCGGTGCCGGAAGAAGGGGCCGCCCGACATCAAGGTCGCCGGGATTCGCTATTGGCTGAAGGATATTCATGATTGGCTGGAGCGGAAGACGATTCACCCGACTGGGTGCTGAGGGCCTTGCCCAGGGGGATGGCGTTCACCGCGTTCCGGTAGACCGGAGTCACGTCGGTATAGATGTCGTGGGTGAGGTTCGGCGTACCGTGTTCGAGGATGTTCTGAGCCACACTGGTAGAGAAGCCTGCTTGCAAGATGAAGCTGGCGCATGACACTCGCAGGTCGTGATACCGAAGCCCCTGAATGGCGGCTCGGCACTTGATCCTGCCCCATTTGGTGTCGTGCCATTTGTCGGCGAACAGGCGTGTCTGACTACGTGGCAACTCGGCCATGTACGCTCGCAATTCCGGAATCACGTCCCTGTGGAGTGGGTGAAAGCTCTCCTTGTGGGCCTTCTGATTGACCCCGTGGAGATTCCCTGCCTGCAGGTCGATGTCCGCCAGGGAGAGTCGTTCGATGTCTCTGCGTCTCATGCCCGTACTGACCGCCAACAGGATTCGGATGCGCCATGTGACCCGGTAGAGGTCCGTTGCCGCCTGAATCAGAGCAGCCAGTTCCGGCACGGTGATTGCCCGTTTGGCTTTGGTGACTGTCTTCTGTCTGAGGGCGCGCCACTTGATGACTGTGGCGTTCATGTACTGGGCTTCCACGGCCCAATGGATGAACGTCTGTAGCGTGCGAAGGTCCTTGTTGACTGTGGCCGCACTCACGCCATCCTCCGTTCTGGCGGCGACATACCGCGTCACCGCGTCCGGCACCTGGATCGAGGGGATCGGACCCACGAGCCGGCGGAAGTTGCTCAGGACATCGTCGTAGGATTCGATGGTGTTCGCGCCGGCCCTGCGTACCAGCCTGATGTGCTTGAGGTACTCCGCGACAACCTCGTCCCAGCCGATGCTCTGTGCATCGGTGAACAGATCGCTGTTCATCTCCCGTTTGAGTCGCTGCTTGAACCGTTCCGCGACACCCTTGGTCGGGGCCTGCTTGCTTCTCAAGCGACCGTCCGAGCCGTACCACATCACGTGGTATCCGTCGCGGTTTTTGCGCTTGTACAGCCACGCCTTGTGCATTATGATCCTCCATATGGCACCGTGCAGATTCATAACAGAAAGTGTCAGAGGGGTCAACGGCATGTGCGTTTTGTGTTGTACAGATGTTGCGCAGGACCCTGTTCAGAACCATGCGGCGTGTGACGTAAAGCATTGAAAACAAGCAACTTGCCGAAGTGGCGGAACTGGCAGACGCGCAGGATTCAAAATCCTGTCCCCGCAAGGGGGTGAGGGTTCGATTCCCTCCTTCGGCATTCAGGCAGTTGTGGGGGTTGTAGGGGAGAGCGGAGGAGAGACGCGATTCCTTGTGCAGTCGCCTGTTCGGGGGCTCTGGTTCCGGGTTCCGTGCGAGAGTCGCATTTGAGCAGCCCGGCGGCGATATCGGCAGGACATCCACGAGACACAGTCCTTGGCGGGATTCCCAACCTACGCGGACAAGTCCGGCGCTCCTTTGCTCGTCCGATATTGTCATTCCAGGCTGCATGGGGCGTTCGACCCGCGGAAGGCCGGCAGCCGCGGGTATCTACCCTGCGGACTTCTCGCGGAACTTGCCTGGCCACGCTTGACACGCGACGGCCAAACTGGTATAATGCAGCATGATAGATGAACCGGAGGAGCGGCCGAAATGGGTTCGGTTGCCCGATGATTCTGCCGAGCACACAGGCGGGCCAGTCGTCTCGTGAGTGCCGTACGAGGCGAGTCGCCTGAGACTCGGGAGAACGCATGCACCCCGATCGTGTGCGCTTGTGGAGACGCCAACCCCGGGGGGCACGAAATGGACCGCCGGGACGCTATGGACGAATCGTTGGCCCTCATTCAAGTTACAAGGGGGATTGTGCTATGAACCGCAGTTTCATCCTGTTCTCACTCGTCGCCCTCGTCGCCGGCCGCATGGCCACCGGACTCTCCGCCGTCGCCCGAGCCGGCGACTCGACCGCCACCGCGGTGGTCCAGGACAACTTCGACGACAACAAGCGGAGCAGCCTGTGGAACGTCTTCGGCAGCGCCGCCGGCGCCGCGGTCACGGAGACCAACAAGCGCCTGCAGTTCACCACCTCCGCCGATGCCAACGAGACCTTCGTCGGCTACGTCAGCAACAAGTGGTGGATCAATCCGAGCTCGGACTTCCGAATGAAGGCGAGCCTGTACTTCGACGTTGGCAGCACCGGCAGCGGCAGCGGCTGGGTGGCGTTAGGGTTCACCCCGAATTCCGGCGGCCCGGCGGATCGCTACGTCATGGTCGGCATCGGACGTTCCCGCAGCTTCCTGAACTACTGGTGGGAACTCAAGGACGACAACTGGAACACCATGGACTTCGTCGGCCGGACCCTCACCAACGTCACGTTCTACGTCACCTATGATTCCGCCAAAGACATCCTCTACATCAGCGACACCGGCTACGGCGACGAGGGCGCCTGGCAGTACATGCCCGACTTCCTGGCCACCTATTACGGCAACGTCCCGCTCTACGTCTTCCTCGGCGTCACCACGCAGAACCTGGCCATCCCGGCCGGCAAAGTCTATCTCGACGACTTCGAGGTCGCCAAAGGTGCCATCGGATCCCCCTACGACGACGGGGGCGATGACGACGATGATGATGACAACCCGCCCGTCGTGGCGGAGATCGAAGCCACGGTCGCCATGATTCCCTCCACCATCAAGCGCAAGAGCACCGCGACCAAGGTCACCGCGGTCATCGCGCTGCCCAAGGATATCACCCTGGCGGATTGGGATGAGGACGATCTGCCGACGCTCTCGCCCGGGAAGACCCGCGCCAGCGCCCAGAAGGCCTTCCTCTGGGTCGACAAGACCGTCCGGATCATGGCTTCGTTCAGCAAGTCCGATCTCCTCGACGCGGTCACCACCGCCGGCGAGACGGAACTGCACCTCTCCGGCACGCTCGCCGACGGACGAACCTACGCCGGCAGTTGCACCGTCACCATCAAGTGACAGCCGCTCCCGACGGACGCTCGCCACAGAGCCACAGAGCCACAGAGACCACAGAGATCAAAGAGGGTGTCAAGGTCAGTGGGTGAAGCGGTGAGCAGAGGCAATCCCTCTTGTCATTCCCGCGGAAGCGGGAATCCATCTTCCTCTCGACCACAGAGGACGCAGAGGGCAGAAGGGATCATGGAACTCGGCGGCCGCGGTAGGGTGTGCTCCGCACACCGCTCGTCCAATCTGTGAAACCACGAAGGTCACGAAGGACGCGAAGAAAGGCGAATCGACTCACGCAGAGACGCAGGGACGCACAGAGAGGACTGCGACAAACGTGGACGCGACGCTGTCATTCCCGCGGAGGCGGGAATCCAGGCTTCCTCACACAAAGACACAGAGGCACGAAGAAGAAGCTGACACCCGTCTGCCCTCTGTGGCTCTGTGTGAGAAAGTCTCTTCGAGGCCCGAGCGACGAGGGCCGAAGGTACAGAAGGGACCTGCGATAAGGCGACAGCGGTAGGGTGGGCTGTGCCCACCGTTCTTCCTAATCCCGGATGCGACCCTGTTGTTGCCCCCTCAACGGTCAATCGCCTTGGCAGTATCCCTTGAGGATCCGATTCGGTTCTCAAAGAGGATGTCCCATGCGTCCAGGCATTGAACTGCGATTACCGGACAGTCGCTTTCGCACTGCTCATAGAGGCGGAGCAGGAGCGACGGAATCTTAGAGGCATCGTAGTAGAGCCCGGTGGAGATATCTCGCGATAACTCTCCCAACGGGCCGACGAAACACTGACAAATGGCAAAGACCAGTTCCGCAAAAGGTACAAGAGATCCTGGGCATTCCTCGAATGTGAAAAGAATGCCCGTCGGGTCATCCGTGAATGCTTGGCTGCGAATGAACTCGCCTACGAACGATTTGCTTTGACTCCATCTGAGCAGCTCTGGTTTATTGTAGACCGCGTGAGCAGCCTTCTGCCGCACCTCCTTGTCTGGATCGTTGAATAGCTGCAACAGTAGGTTAACACACTTCTCACGGTAATCGTCTTGCCCTATAAGGTGTGCTGTAACCTCCGCAATACCCTTTCGTTGGGGTGTTGATCCGGCGATGCCCTGGCGAAGTTCGCGATCAAAGAGTCCATGAAAGATCCAGCGAGCGCAGACTTCCTTTGCGCCTTCTTGGGCAACCTCAGGTATCTCCGAATTGAACATACGGATTACTACAGGAGACAGGCTGTCAGCATGACTCTCCATGCAGGCATTGAAGTAGTGGACTCCGTGCCGAGAAGCCGCCACTCGAAGATCGTCCTCGCCTGCTCTTATGAACAGGTCAACTGCCAGATCTCTTTGCAGATTCAGCAAGGGCAGACCTGCCTCCAATGCCGCAACCCGAACGGCGGGGTGTGGGTCGTTCGCCATGTACACAATCGCTGGCTTGAGCTTATCGAGCAACTCAGGGTGTTCCCAGAGCAGAGCGCCGATTGCCACCCCTGCAACTCCGCGAATACAGTTGATCGCGTTCGTGTTCAGGTCGTCCACTGTGCATTCTTCCTCCTTCTGATTTGCTCGGCGAATGTTCAACTCAGCTTCTCGCGGGTCTGGGTGATACATCGCATAGTCAAGGAGCCGGTCTATCGTTTTATCCGACCACTTCTCATCGGCTCGCGCCTTGATTAGCCAGCAGAAATCATGGGCGACAGATCGATTGTCACCCAACGTGTGTCTGTCGAAGATCGCCTCAATCGCAGCCACATCAGCAGGCTGCCATGAAGCCCTCTCTGTCTGCGGGATATCATCACGTTTCGTGCTCTTGACTCCATCGAGTATTGCAGCGATGTAGGAGGGATGCGCATCAGGAGGGAATCTCAATGCAAGCCTTGCGAATCGACTTGGGAATCGCTTTGCTATTGTCCTCAGATCACAGGCGAACTGCGTGATGGATGACTCTACTACGTGCCGTGAATCGATTTGTTTCCAACGATGTGTACGGTCCTCTGGAATCTGCTTGTTAGTGACTATTCCCAACCAGGCTTCGTCGCTTACCCGATGCAATCGTTCCGGCCGTATGGGTGATCCCACCCAGCCGCCGCTCATGTGGCTACCACGCAAGAACCACTTCTGGGGGTAGCCGTGGAACCTGCGACCAAGTACGCCGATGAGTCCTTCCGCTTGTGCCGACCGACGGATTCGACACAAGGCCGGAAGCAGGAAGTGCTGTGTCTGCCCCCAATAGTGCCCGAAATACCCTTCTCTCTGCCGGGCGAGGTGGTACTCAGCCACGCGCTTCTCGTCCGGACAGTGGTAGTGGACTATGGCATACTCCAATTGTCGGAAGAGTGTTTTGGAACAGTGGGGAGATTGTGCTTCGATCAATCGGACGGCTGGCATCCATTCGGGTTCGACGTAACCCGTGCCCAGCCTGAAGCGACTTGTGTCTGCCAGCAACCACCCGACAGCTACATCCGCGAACTGGGGAGAGAGAGCAGCATAGGAGGTTATCAGGATCTCCTGGGTTACATGAGAGATGCTGTTACGAAGTGCCTCTGTGTCTTGAGCAAAACGCGATGGATCATCCGTTGCCATCTTCCTGCCAGACTCGCAGAGTAACTCCACGACCCCTCTATGGATGGGCTCGCTCATATCGTCGTGTCTGTATCGATTACTATCCGGCCAGTCTGCGAGCCTGGGATCATACTGATCTGCTTCAATCGAAGTTAGCCTCTCGACGTGTGGCATCAACAGGGTCCAGGTCTCAGCAGCGTGCTTGGTGGCTGCTGCCTTGAGCCCCTGGACATCATCGGCGGTCCACTGTTCGAAGCGAACTCGCGTGTTTCTCTGAGGACTCGGGCTACTCTTTGGGGCAGTATCCCACGTTGAAATGACTGCCTCGATGAGTCTGATGGCCCGCAATGGGTGTGTCTGTGTCAATGCTTTCCAGTTGACGAACGCCTTTACAATACCCGCACGAGCCAAGTCAAGTCGCAATTCGAACATGGCGTCAGAGTCCTTCTCGCAGTCCCAGCACAAGCTCGCTAAGACCAGTTGGAGCCATTCGCCACCTTTGCCCACGCATGGCGAGAGCAGGTCCGTTACGACATCTGGGATCTTCTCAGCGACGGAATAGACCAACCACCGTGCGGTATTGCGATCTCCTCCTTCCTTTGAATCGAACAAACGTGACATCAATCCTTTGGCGATGAGGAATTGCACGTACTGGGGTTGGCCATGGATTACAGTACTGCGGATGTGCGGCTGCCAGAACGGCTCATTCCACAATCTCAGCAGATACTCACATAGGGACCGCTTCGGCTCCTGGATCTGGGCCACGACCTCCAGAACCAGATGCTTCAGATGAAATCGGATGTCCCTGCTCTCGATCAGCTCCTTCACATTCTCCAGGAAGTCATGGGGCGATTCATCCGACAGCATGAACAGCACTTGGCGCAACTGCTCACGTCGAAACAAGGACTGTTTCTCTTTCGGACCGAGCCAGTCTTTCACGCGACCCGTGCCTTTGTGTATCGCACGCAGCAAGCGGTCGGCAATTCGAAAATCGAGGTAACTTTGATGTGAGAACATCACTTGGTTGCCATGGGTACGCAGGACATCGAGCGTGTGTAACTCATGGGCGACCTTCTGTCGGTTGTCGATCAGGCTCGCCGGGGCAGAGAGCCTGCCTGTTCGCTCCATGTAGTCCACGATTTCGTCGATGGCAGTGTCAGCTTCATCGGGATTGACGTTGGCCCTGGCAAGCTCCTTGTAGCGGCTCCGCCAGAATTCGCGCATCAGTTGAGTACCCGATTGGAAATCGGGCACCTGTCCTTCACGAGTGATTGTCACCCACATCGCGAGATTTTGGGGTGATGCGAGTACCTCCTTCTGTCGTTGCGTGAGGTCCTTGGGGTTTCTGCCTGATTGGGAGACGAACTGGTCGACCACAGTGTCAGGCAGCCCCTTCTCTTCGATCTTCTTGCTGCCCATGAACTTGCGCCCTTGGTCTTCAAGCCAGTTCTTGATCTGCGGATCATGCTCCAGGTCGAATGTCCGGCATGACAAGACGACTGACATAGGCCGTCCGTTGTCGCGTAGACTTCTTACCTCGTCCACCAGCGCCTTGCAGACCTCCAACGAGTTCGCCGAGTGTGAACTTGTCCACCGCATCGCGTCCAACTGGTCTAGGACGAGTACTGCCCCCCCACCGCCCGACTGTGAATCCAAACAGAGGGCAGGCGACTCTGGCAATCCCAAGCTCAATCCAAACTCTCGTGGTGTGTTGTGGGGTTGTTGTCGATCCAGACGAACTGGGAGATATACGGCCCCTTCCGCATCCAGACTCGAGCTGAGTTCATACAGGATGCCGCTTTTGCCGTAGCCCGCGGTCCCATGCAGGATCACCAGGGCATTCTGGTCCAACGCTCGCTTGAGTTCCTGCGTCTCCGAGCGAGGGATCAACTGATCGTCAACGAGCCCGTGAACCATCGAATCGCGAAACTGTTGCTTCAGCTTCTCTATCGCCGGCGCCACCCGGTCGTCATGAGCCAAGCGTCTTGGCTCAAATCCGGATTCCTGAAGGTGCGTCCAAATGTCGGCGGCAACGATGCGCCTCCTCAGATTGTCCTGAGCAAAACCTGCAAGTGAGGCCACTACGCTCTGCGGTTGTCCATTGACGAGAAGCTTGGCCGAATGGAGGAGTTCATCATAGCTGCTCTGCGTGTCCGTCCATAACTCGACGCGGATTCGCCGTAGGTAGCTGTACGCTCTTGCCCGGCCATCAGCAGTGCATTCGTCAAGACCAAGATGCTCACAGAACTGTCTGAAGGTCTTTCGTCGATCTTCGCCAACTCCATCAATCTGATGTTTGTAGTAGGTTTCAGTGTCTTCACTTGAGTTCCTCGCACTCTCGCAAATGTCGCCGAAGACAGAGGCCGGAACGCCTGTTACGAGCCAGAACTCATGCTGGGCGCTACGGTCGAGCTGGAATGTCATGTTCCGCAATATGCCGCGGCTATCAAGGTCAGAGAGAGTCCAACACTCTTTGCTACCATTGCGTGCCTTGCACTGGTGAAACTGGAGCGTTCCAGACATCGTTTCAACGACAAGATCAACGCCTTGTTGATCGTCGCCAATGGCCTCAACCATGACCGAACGGACCTGTTCATTCAGCCCCCGCAGCAACTGTTTGACGACCCAGCGTCCTTCATGACGATTGCCCAACTTCTCTGCATATCCGCCGGGTTCGAACGCCATCAGACCATCTCCCGCCAACCTATCATCACATCGGAGCCCCTTCGACTTCGTTGTTGCGGTCCCGCCATCCTGCATCTCCCAACGGCCTCTCGCATCGCCTCACATTCCTCGTGGGGCCCGCGTCCGAGGCCGCAAATCGTATAAGTCATGGTGTGATTATGGATATTGGGGAACGGGGTGTCAAGGCCGGAACCGCCGGAGCCGCGCGGGAGCGTATATGCGTCGAAGCGGGGAGGGGTTCCGGCCGGAGGCCGGCGGAGGGCTTGACTTTGGCCGTCTGCACGATTCCCTTCGCGGCCTTCGTGGTGAAGAAGCCTGGATTCCCGCTTCCGTGGGAATGACAAGAAGAGATCGCCGCGCTACGCTCGCAACGATGCAGTCTGATCCGTGTGAATCCGCGTCGAAGATTGGAACGCGTGGGTTGAGAACCCACCCGACCCCTTCGCGTCGCTTCGTGGCCTCCGTGGTCTCTGACGTTCGACCCGTCCGACGGCTCAGGGTTGCGGTTCCTTGCGGGATTTGGTATGGATGGGGACGGATTTCACACTGGAACTCTGTTGGCTTCCGTCGAAAGGAGATCGCCGTGAGTATTGAACTGAAGAAGAATTGCCGATACGCGTTGCTCGTCCCGACCAGTATGGGGATTCGCCTGACGCCCGACAGCGGGCAGCCGTTCCATTGCAGCCGGCGGCTCACCATGCAGGCCACCAGCGCCGAGACCAACGTCGCCAGCGTCTCATCGTACCTGGGCCTGCCGGTCAAGGTCCTGACGACGTTCGTCAAGGGCAGCCCGATCGCCCGATTCATCAGGGACGACCTCGCGGGCCGGCACATGGACGTCGAGGGCAAGGAAGTCCCGCAGGGCGGACCGTGGGGCTATCGTCACCAGTTCAACCTGGCCGACTGCGGCTATGGCTCTCGCGGCCCTCGCGTCTGCAACGACCGGGCGGGCGAGGTCGGACGGACCCTGAACGTCAAGGACTTCGATCTGGAGCGGATCTTCGGCAAAGAAGGCGTCCAGATCGTACACCTGTCGGGCCTGATCGGGGCGTTGTCTCCCGAGACGGGGACCTTCTGCCTGGAGATCGCCCGGGCCGCGAAGAAGCACGGAACGCGGATCGCGTTCGACCTGAACTACCGGGCCTCGTTCTGGAAGGGCCGGGAGAAGGAGCTGCGAACCATCTTCCACGAGATCGCGGGCGTCGCGGACCTCCTCGTCGGCAACGAGGAGGATTTTCAGCTCTCGCTCGGCATCGAGGGCCCGGAGGCGGGCGGCAAGGGTCTGGCGGCCAAGATGGACAGCTTCAAAGTGATGATCGACCGCGTGCGGAAGGCCTATCCCAACGCGTCGGTCTTCGCGACGACGCTCCGCGAGGTGGTCAGTTGCAGTTGCCACCGCTGGGGCGCCCTGATGGCCGAAGGGAGCCACTGGCACGTCGTCGAGCCTCGCGAGATCGTCGTGCTCGACCGCATCGGCGGCGGCGACGGTTTCGTCGGCGGCATGCTCTACGCCATCCTGCGAGGCTGGGAGCCCGCCAAATGGGTCCAGTTCGGATGGGCGACGGGGGCACTGGTCACTACGTTGTTGACCGACTACGCCCAGCCCGCGGACGAAGAGGAGATCTGGAGCATCTGGGAGGGCAACGCCCGCGTGAAACGATGATCGGAACGGGCCTTCGGCCCGGGAGACTGTCTCCACATGCGAAACCACGAAGGGCATAAAGAGACACGAAGATGGAATTTGATGCACTCTCCAATCGGGTGATTGGCTGCGCCATCGAGGTCCACCGTGTCCTCGGGCCGGGACTGCTGGAGTCGGCGTACCGACAATGCCTTGCGCACGAGCTGGCAAGCAACGGAATAGCATGCGTGTCGGAACACCCGGTGCCTGTGGACTACAAGGGTATCCGGCTGGACTGCGGGTGCCGGGTCGATCTGCAGGTTGAGGGTACGCTGATCGTGGAACTCAAGAGCGTCGAGCACATCCAGCCGGTCCACGAGGCCCAACTGCTCACCTACATGAAGCTGGCGAATGTGCGGATCGGCCTGCTGATCAACTTCAACGTCGCAAGACTGAAGGATGGCATCAAGCGATACGTCCTATGATACCCCTCTTTCCTTCGGGCCCTTCGTGTCCTTCGTGGTTTCAAATCGATCTTCCACCACGAAAAGCGCGAAGGGACACGAAGAATAAGAGCACGGAGAAGTGCCTTTAATGAGAACACATTTACCTGTCTTGAGTTCGTGGTTCGCGGTTCTCTGCGTTGCGATTGGCGGACCTGCGTTGGGGGCGAAGGTGATCGATCTTGGGCCGGAGTTGACGCCGGTCCGAGAGGAGTTCCAGTTCCCCGCGCTCGGCGCAGCGGTGATCGTAGAGGGCAGGCTCCATGCCCTTGGCGTGGTCGGCGTGCGGAAATGGGGCAGCGAGGTCCCCGCCGAGCCCAATGACGCGTTCCACCTGGGCTCGTGCACCAAGGCCATGACCGGCTCGCTGATCGCGATGCTCGTCGAGCAGGGCAAGCTCAAGTGGGACACGCCGCTGGTCGAGTACTTCCCCGAGTGGAAGGACACGATGCACCCCGATTACCGCGACGTGACGCTGTTGCACCTGCTGTCGCACCGGGCGGGCGTTCCGTCCATGACCGCGGGCTTCGCGCCGGTCGAGGGCGCCCAGCTCGACGAGGTTCTCGCGATGGCGTCCCCCGCCGGCCAGCGCAGACGCCTCGCGGAAATCGTCCTGGCCCAACCCCCGGTCAACAAGCCCGGCGAGGAGTACAAGTACTCCAACGCAGGCTTCACTATCGCGGGCGTCATCGCCGAGCGGGTCATGGGCGAGGACTACGAGTCGCTCCTGACGCGGGCGCTGTTCGAGCCGCTGGGGATGCGGACCGCGGGCTTCGGGCCGATGGGCACGCCGGGGAAGATCGACGCGCTGTGGGCCCATCGCAGGGAAGGCGACAGGATCGTCCCGATCGAGCCCGGCCCACAGGCCGACAATCCCCCCTTCCTCACGCCGGGCGGACGCGTCCACTGCTCGATGGCCGATTGGGCGAAGTACGTCGCGTGCGTGCTGGCGGCCATGCGGAACGAGCCGGGCCTCGTGCCCGCCTCCTGCGTCGGGCAACTGAAGCAGCCCCCCTTCGGCGGCACGTATGCCTTGGGCTGGGGCCTCTACGAACGCGACTGGGCAAGCGGCCCAGCCCTCTCTCACGGCGGTAGCAACACGAAGAACTACTCCATCGTCTGGATCGCCCCCCAGAGGGACTTCGCGGTCCTCGTCGCGACGAACCTCGGCGGCGGCGACGACGCAAAGGGCCTGGACAAGCTCTGCAGCGATCTGATCCGCAAGTTCCTAACCCCGACCCCTTGAAGCCACGAAGGACGCGCAGGACCACGAAACGAAGAGGGAGAGCACGGGAATCCGCGATAGCGGTAGTACACCGTCCATCGCAAAATGTTGGGCACGATTGGCGCAACGTGTCGCGGGCAAGATGCCCTCGACACGGACTTGGCCGGTCCCCCAACCAACAGAGCCTGCCCTGAGCTTGTCGAAGGGGCACACATCGTCCCGGTCGCAGAAGATAACGCCTTACGGCGTCACTACGAACAAGTGAGTCGCCGACCCGTGCCCGTTTCGAATCTCGGCTATTCGAACTTGTCTCGGACTTACGTTCCCGCTCTGGCGGGGTCGATCTTCGTGCTATTGCTTGACCACGCGGATGTCGTCGATGAGGATCACGCCGGTAGCGCCGGCGGCCGGGCTGGTCCGGCTGCCCACGCCGATGTACAGGGTCTGGATCTTCGTCGTCTTCACGCCGGCGAAACTGCTCAGCGGGATGCTCCACTGGGTCCAGGTCGTCGCGTTGACCAATGCTGCGTCCTCGCTCTGGACGTAGGCGACCTTCCCGGTGTTGTCCTTGAGCCCGACGTACAGCGGCGAGGCGACGTTGTCCGCCTTGCCGCGGACGAACAGGACGAGCGTGTCCATCCCTTCGACGGTCCAGTTCTGGGCGGAGACGAACTCCCGCGTGATCTCGGCATAGTGCGGCGAGCACGAGTTGTCGTACTGGAAGGGCATGGACTGATAGCCCTCATGGGCGATCTTCTGCTCGACGTACGGGGCGTCCAGGTACCCGGCAAGCGAGCCGCACATGTTGTTGGTGAACCAGGTGTCGGTCCAGATGTCGTAGATCCGGCTGCCCTCGTCGGCCGTGTAGATCTCGAAATCGTCGACGACGAGGAAGGCGGCGGTCGTGAAGCTCCACACGGCGCCCTTCCACGGGCTGCCCGCGCCAGCGTCGTTCACCTCATCGACTCGCCAGTAGTAGGTCTTGTTCCACTCGATGTCGCCCGCTTCGAAGGTGGACTGCGTCGCGCCCTGGCGGCCCTGGTAGACGCCTGCGGTCGTCGCGTCGGCGTCGGCCACTGCAGCAGCGTCCTCGCCAAAGTACACATCCTGCTTTGCGGCGGCGGGCGCCGCGGTCCAACTCAACGTCCCCGACTGCGGGGCGCTCGCCGACCCGTTGGCCGGGTACGGATTCGTCGCATGGACCGGCAACTGGAGCACGCCGGTCGGGATGATGCCCCGCGCGATCGACGGGCTCTCCCAGGACAACTGGGCAAGGGCGTTGCCGCCCTTCTCATAGTACTCCATCCTCACGCGATAGAACTGCCCTGCGATCAGATCGACCGTCGCGATGTCGTCCGTGGTGCCGTGGTCGGTCCAGTTGTCGATGACCAGGCGCCCGTCGAGCCAGAGACGCACGCCGTCGTCGGTCGTGGTGATCAGATTGTAGGTCTCCGTCAACGGGGCCTTGAGATCGGCGGTCCAGCGGGCGGACACATCGTCGCTGAGGGCGCCTGCGACGACGGCGCTGCCCCAACTGTGGTCGATGGCTTCTTCCGTCGCGGTGGCGATCGGGCTGCCCGCCAGTTCCGTGCCCTTGAAGTACTGGGCGTAGACCCCGTCGCCGGGACCGACGGTCGTGAAGCTCCACACAGAGCCCGGATAGACCGCGCCGGCCCAGTCTTGTTCGTCAATCCGCCAGTAGTACGTCGTGTTCTCGGCGAGCGTGCCCGGGTCATACTCGGTCAGCAGGGTGTTGCCCCTGAGCGCGGCCGGGTCGCCGGCCTTGACGGCGGCCTTGTCGGTGCTGAAGTAGACGTCGCTGGACGCAGCGTTCAGGCCCGCGGTCCAGGCCAGATCCGCATCGACGCTGACGCCGGCACGCCCATCCCATGGCAGGGGCAGATAGGCCGTCACAGGGGCCGACGTGAAGGACCAGACCGTTCCGGGATACACGGTCGTGCCGTCGGCGCCGACCTCGTCGATCCGCCAGTAGTAGGTGGTCATCGCGGTCAAGCCGGGGATATGCCAGTACGCATTGGCACTCGCCGTCTGCTGGCCCATGAGGTCGGCGGCGCCCAGCGTCGGGCTGGTTCCGAAGTAGATGTTGTGAAACGCGGCAGTCACGCCCGACGTCCAGCTCATCAACGGCGACTGAATGTACTGGGCGTGGTCGGCCGGAATGGGGCTGGTGGCCTGGACCGACCCGCTGTCGAACTTCGCGGTCACCAATTTGCCGCTGACCTCGGAAGCCACGGCGTAGCCGACGTAGATGCTCGACGGGATGCCCGCCACCGACGTACTGTACACTTCGGTCCACACCTGCTTGTCGCGCGAGGAGTAGGCGGAAAAGGTGTTGCCCGCCCGTTTGACTTTGACCCACAGCGGGGCGCCGACTGTCCCGCTGCTGACCTCGTCGGCCGCGCCGCCCAGGCTTTCGCGTCCCCAGAAGGTGACCGCGTGCTCGCCGCCGTCCGTATTGGCGCTGACGCCCATGAACAGGTACGGCGAGTTCGGCAGGAGCAGCACGCGGAGCATGATGCCCGCCATGGACCAGTCGGATTGCGGGGACTCGATATCGGCCACCCGCGAGACGAGCTCGCCGTCGCCGGAGAGCGTCTTGTACACGAAGTGGAACTGGTCGGACGAGCCGCGAATGCCCGTGCCGTCTCCGCGGATCGTCCAGGTCAGCGTGGAGGCGTCGTACGCCGCACTGCCTGCGACCGCGGGACTACCGATGCTCGCGCTGGTCCAGCCGGCAGGCAATTGACCAAAGAGCGGTGTTGCCAGAGACATCACCCCGAGCACACAAACCGAATACGTCAGCGCCCTACGCATGGCATACCTCCTGAAAAGAATCCACATGGCGAGCCGATCGCGTCGCCACAAACATGAGAGACCTCCACACGATGCCAAACCACTGTCCTTGGACTCCACCATCCTTTTTATACCACATTCTCGGTCGAAACGCAAGAGCAATCGCAAGGCCTTGCCGGTCGGCGACCCGGACGATAAGCTTTGCACGTACCCGGCTCATGGGACGATCCCGGCCGGACGGTTGCCGAAGAGTCGGATGCCTATGGATGCCCAGAGCCCCATGCCTGATCTCTCGGTCGTGGTGCCCACGCTCAACGAAGGCCCAAACGTGGATCTGCTCCTGGCCGGGTTGTTCCGGGCCTTCCGCAAGGAAGGTCGGGAAATCGAAGTCCTGTTCGCCGACGGCGGCTCGACGGACGGGACGCGGGAGAAGGTGCAGGCCTGGACGGACCGGGCGCCGGTCCGACTGGTCGATGCGCACAGCGGGCGCGGGCTGGCGGGCGACGTCCTGATCGCCGCTCGCGAGAGCCGGGCGGAGGTCCTGTTGGTGATGGACGGAGACCTCAGTCACGACCCCCAGGCGGCGCCGGACGTGGCCCGACCGGTGATCGAGGGCCGGCGGGACATGGTGATCGGCAGCCGGTATGTGGCCGGCGGCACAACCCCCGGCTGGTCCTGGCCCCGACGGGCGATGTCACGCATGGCCCGGGCCCTCGTCTGGCCGCTCACCGACGTGTGCGACCCCACTTCCGGGTTCTTCGCCATCCGACGCGACCGACTCCTGGACGTCGGCGACGACGCGGAGGGCTTCAAGATCGCCCTGGAGGCGCTCCTGCGCAACGACGAGAGCCTTTACGTCGGCGAGGTTCCCATCTGCTTCGCAAGCCGGTCCGGCGGGCAATCCAAGATGAGCCCGCGCCAAGCCGTATGCTATCTGCGCCGGGTCGTCGCCTTGACCGGCGCGACCGCCGCCGCAGTCACCGCCCGACGGTTCATCCCGCTCGCCCTTGCGGGTCTGGTCCTCGACGTGGGCGTGTTCCAGGTCCTTCGTCGCCTCGCGGGCAGCCTGGCGGTCTCCCACATCGTCAGCTACCTGTTGGCGATGGTCGTTGTCTATCGGTTGAGCAGTCGCTGGGCATTTCGACCCGCGATGGGCGGACACCGGGACGCGGGAGCAGCTCTGCGTTTCGTTGCTGTGTGCCTGGCGACCTTGTTTCTTCGCGGGGGCATCCTGGCACTGCTGACGGAACGGGCCGGGTGGCTCCCCTCGGCAGCGGTCGCAGGCGCGGGCGCAGCATCCGCGGTCCTCGCCTACGTCGGCATGGCGTTCTTCGTCTTCCGCCGGGACGACGGGCCGCCCGCGTTCCTCTCCCGGCGTATCGCGGCCGTCGGATGGATCGGCGCCGCCCTGCTGCTGCGACTGGCCTATCTCGGATTGCCCGATCTGCTGCCGGAGGAGGCCTACTACTGGAACTACGCCCAGCACCCGGCGTTGAGCTACCTGGATCATCCGCCCATGGTCGCCTGGTTGATCGGTCTGGGCACCGCAGCGTTCGGCGACACCGAGTTCGGCGTGCGGATTGGCACGTTCCTGTGCTGGTTCGTCACCGCAGGGTTCTGCTTCGCAACCGCCCGGGACCTCTTCGGCAAAGGGATCGCGCTGCAGACGGTCGCGCTGGCTGCGGTGCTGCCGTTCTTCTTCGTGTTCGGCTTCTTCGCAACGCCGGACGCGCCTCTGACCACAGCCTGGGCCGGGACGTTGTTCTTCCTCCAACGCGCCCTGCTGGCCGACCCGCCTTTTTCCGGACGACAAGCCTGGTGGGGCGCCGGCGTCTGCCTGGGTCTGGGAATACTGTCGAAGTACACGATCCTCCTGCTGGGACCGGCAGCGTTGCTGTTTTTCGCACTGGATCGTCCGAGCCGGCGATGGCTGCGGCGTCCCGAGCCGTACCTGGCGGCGCTCGTCGCAGCAATCCTGCTGACCCCGGTGATCGTGTGGAACTTGCGGAACGACTGGGTCTCGTTCTTCTTCCAGACGACGGGCCGGCTCAACCGCCCGAACGAGTTCGGACTGCCCCTGCTCGTCGGCTCGATGCTCCTTCTGGTCACGCCGCTCGGGGTGCTCGACGCATTTCGGGCCTTCTTCTCGTCGCACGTCGAGCGCCGGGCGTCGGGCGTCAGCCCAGTCACGACGCGCCAACGGCTCTTCATGGCGGTCTTTACCCTCGTGCCGCTGTCGGTCTTCGCTGTCTTCAGCCTCCGGCACGCAGTACGACTCAACTGGACCGGCCCGATCTGGCTGGCCGCACTGCCCGGCATCGCAGCATGGATCTCGATGCCGTCCTCCGCGGCCGGCCGCAAGAGCGAAACGATCACGCCACAGGTCTGGGCCTTCACGACTGCGGTCCTGGTGCTGTTGTTCGGCGCGTTCCTCCACTACCTCGCGATCGGGCTTCCCGGCGTGGGGATCGACCGCGACATGGGGCTCCCGATGGCGTGGGAGGAAATCGGGCGGGACGTGGAGTCGCTGGCCCAGCAGATGGAGCGAGATCACGGGGTCGCGCCGCTCGTCGTCGGGATCGACCGGTACGGCCTGGCCAGCGAACTGGCGTTCTACCGTCGGGCGGGCAGAAAGGGCATCGAGCAAACCTGCGGTCGGCACCTCTTCGGCGGCAATGCCCTGATGTACTTCTTCTGGTTCAAGCCGCAGGAGCAGGCGGGCCGGCTGATGCTGCTGGTCTCCCTGGACCAGGAGGTTCTCGACCGCCCGAACATCACCCGGTGGGTCCGGCTCGACCCTATCCAGGAACGAATCGTGTACAAGCACGGCTTGGAGGCACGGTACTTCTGCCGGGTCGCGTATGACTACCGCCCGCCGCCGCCGCAAGATCGACCAGACTCCTTCCCCTTGCGGAGGGTGATATCCCGAGAAACAGCTCTCCCGGTCGACAGGACCCTCCGCCGGCTCCCCTGCTATGCTGCAAGTCCGTGAAGCAGGCGGAAAAATCTCGCTTTGGCCCACCTGCAAGGACCCCGCCGAAACGACCTGCCCATCCCTCGCCAGGAGGAGAGCCTGGCCAGAGCACAGACTATCGTGGTATTATAGGACTGCCAGTCGGCGACAGAACGCGGTGGTGCCACCGCCCGATCCAGAGGACGCGTTGCGCGAGACCAGGCTTGACCCTCCCGTCGTCTTGGCGTATAATAAGGGCAAATCGGGTGCTGGGTGTACGGACACTTCCCTCGTAACAGAACATCTTTCCGACAGTGCAGTCCACTGCTATGGATAAGTCTGGATCAGCGAACTGGGGTCAAAGAACAGACATAGTCCGATCATGAAGGCAAGCAACACATTGTGGCAAGGGCATCTTCTGGTTCTGGCGTCGCTGGTATTCGCGGCAGCCGGGTGCGGTATGTTGCCCGAGCGCACCCCGTCAGAACCGGCCGGTCGGCTGGTCACCCGGGGGCTTGACGTACCGCCGCGAACGCGGTTCGGCTGCTATGCGGCCGCGATCCCGGGAATGACCTTCCTCGGCCGCAATCTCGGGTCTCACAGCTATCATTGGCCGCTCCTGGAGAAGAACGGAATCGTCTACACCTGTCGCGGCGGGCACATCGACCTCGTCCACCTCCGCAACGCCGCGGACTGGACCGCCTACCTGGCGGCCGACAGTTACCGGCACCTCATGAAGAAAGCCCCGCGGTTCTCCTGCAAGATGCCGGTGGACCGCTCGCGGACGCACGTGGAAATCACCTACCCGCGCGGTTGGGATTTCCTGTCCGCACAGGATCGTTCCGCGATCGCCGAGAAGATGGCGCTGGCCCTCGGCCCGTACCTGGCCTTCACGATGACGACCTGGCACGAGGTCACGACGTGGTATGGCTACAAGTGTACGCTCCTGCCCGTCGAGTACGATTCCGCGTTCAGTTGGGAGGACTCCTACTCGAACCTGTTGGGCACGAGGATCGCCCTGCGGGCCCTTCAGGACACGAAACACTCGTACGATCAGGCGATGACCCTCGCCCTGGACGAGGAGATGGCCGCTCTCGGCATCGTGCCGACGGCCCGCGAGGCCTACCGGGCCAGCCGGGCTATGAAGGGTCAGTGGTACACCGGGACGTGCGTCCTGCTGTTCGACATGAAGAAGCGCAACTTCGACGTCGGCCTGGACGACGGGTATGTCACTCCGACTCTCGTGCCCAACGCGTCGTCGTGTCCCCAGGCGCAACCGCAATCCTATCCGGTCCCGACCCTCGATGCCCTGAGCGACTACGGGTTCACAGTGACAATTGGAATCGAGCCTCGCGAGTGGGAAAAGGACAAGATCCTGCGGGCCGCGTTTGGGGACAAGCGCCAAAAGCGAATCGACCCGACAGTCCATCTGGCCATCATCATGGATCACATCCAGCGGGAGGCGGCCGCGAAGTACGGCCCCCAGTACGAGCCCGACGTCCCGTGGCCCGAGGCAAGATACGTACGGACAGACAGGTAACATCGCCCCGTGGGCTACGGGCAACGAAGGCACAAGGAATGAGAAAACGCCGAGCTTCCCTTCGACTACCGCTTGCCGGACTCCTGCTGTTGGCACTGGCAGGGACCGGGTGCCGGATCATCCCCGACAAAGGACTGGCAGTTCCCGCGGATGAACTGGTTCTCCATGGGCTGAACTTCGCGCCGCGAATCCGCTACGGCGCCTATCCCACCTCGATCCTCGGGACCCCCTGGGCCAGCCCGAAGCTCGGCAACCACGGATACTACTGGCGCCTCTCCGAGAAGAACGGCATCGCCTGCACGTGCCGGGCGGGACACGTGGACATCATGCACGTTCGCATCGCGGCCGACTGGACCGCCTACCTGGCGGGCGAGAGCTACCGGCACATCCTGCGAGGCGACAAGACCTTCTCCTACAAGCTGCTCGTGGACCGGTCGAAGAACCACGTGGTCCTGTCCTATCCCGAGAACTGGCGGAGCCTCCCGCAGGAGGAACGCCGGCGGATCGCAAGGGAGGTGGCGCTGGCGATGGGTCCGTACCTGGCCTTCACGATGGTCACCTGGCACGAGATCATCACTTGGTACGGGTTCCAGTGCATCGGCCTGCCCACGGAGTATGCCTCCGCATTCAGTTGGGAGGACTCCTACTCGAACCTGCTGGGCACCATTCTGGCGGCCCGAGCCCTCCGCGACAGCGAGCACTCGTACGACCAAGCCCTGAAGATCGTCCTCGACGACCAGATGAAGACCCTCGGCGTCCTGCCCGCCAAGGTCTCGAAGCAGGCGAGCGAATCCGTCTACGGCGACTGGTACAAGGGCCGGGTCTCGATGTTCGTCGATCTGCGGAGACGGAACTTCGATATCGGTTTGGACGACGGGTACATCACGCCGACGCTGCTGCCGAACCTGGCGGGCTGCGAGAGCGCCAGACCGATTTCCTATCCGTCGCCCACGCTGGACGCCCTGTCCCGCTATGGCTTTTCCGCCCACGTCGAGATCCAGCCGCGAGAGTGGGAGAAAAACCGGGTCCTGCGCATCGTCTACCCGGACAAGAAGGGCAAGCGGATCTTCCCCGCGGAGCACTTCCCCATCATCATGGCTCAGATCCGCCGGGAGGCCGAGGCCAAGTACGGCCCCGAAATGGTCGCCGACCCGCAGCCGTAAGTTGCACGACTCAAATCATCACGTGGGGAGACACGCGGAACCGGCACCGCACGGTAGAGGACACCGCAGGACAGGGACTCGACCCACATGTCCAATCCCCTTGACACATTGGCGCCGGTTAGAGACAATGCTATGTACAGACACGAACAGGAGATAGTGCAACTATGAGTGCCGTACGAGGTGTGCCTCACCCATTTCCCTACCAAGGGAGCAAGCGGCAGCTTGCAGGGCAGATTGTTGCTTGTATCCCGGCGCAGACGAAGAGGCTTGTCGAACCGTTTGGGGGGTCTGGGGCCGTCACCCTGGCCGCCGCCCAGCTTGGCCGGGCACAACGATTCTACCTCAATGATATCCATGAACCCCTGATGATGCTCTGGAAGAAGATCGTCAACAAACCGGAGGAGTTGGCGGACCAGTACGAGTCGCTTTGGCGGGAGCAGGCAAGCCAGGAACGAGAATACTACGACCGCATCCGGGATCGTTTCAATGAATCGAATGAGCCACATCTTTTCCTCTACCTCCTGGCGAGGTGTGTCAAAGCCGCGGTTCGTTACAATGGAGAGGGGAAGTTCAACAACAGCCCTGACAATCGAAGACTCGGAATGCGCCCTCCCACCATGCGCCGTAACCTCGTACACGCTTCGGCATTGTTGCGTGGCCGAGTGCGTATGGCATGCGAGGATTATCGGGCAACACTGGCTGCTGCTACGCCGGAAGATGTGGTGTACATGGACCCGCCATACCAGGGGGTATGCGACACTCGAGACCACAGGTACTGTGGAAGTGTCGACTTCGACTCCTTTGTACAGTCGCTGAAGGATCTCAACGATCGACGAGTAGCATTCATCGTCAGTTACGATGGACGAACCGGAGGAAAGGTACATGGGAAGAGGCTGCCACCACACTTGAGTCTCGCTCATGTGGAGTTGCACGCGGGCCGCTCTACTCAGGCAACATTGTTGGGAAGAAAGGATACCACCGTAGAGTCTCTTTATCTCTCGCCGGTCCTCGTATCCCGGCTCGGTGGAGTGCCCCACAGCCTGAAGGAGGAACCAATGCTTCCTCTCTTTGCAGATACATGAGCAAGCCAAAGTTCTCGAACGCGATTCTGAAGAAGGCCAGGACAATTACGGGAAAGCGATCCCGCATTGTCGTGGATCACATCCTGGAACATGGCAGCATCACCACAGAAGACCTGGAGAACTACGGCTACAAGCATCCGCCTCGTGCCATCCGGGACGTCCGCGAGCAAGGCTTGCCACTCGAGATGTTCTGGACGAAGAACAGCACGGGACGGAAGATAGCCGGATACCGCTTTGGCAACGTTGGAGAGATCCGTCACGACAGACTCGAGGGTAGAAGGACCCTTTCAAAGGAGTTCCATGAACAGGTCTGTGATGGGCACAAATCCAGATGCGCCATCTGTCTCACGAGCTATCAGTCTCGTTACCTCCAGTTGGACCACCGGGTCCCTTATGAGGTCGATGGCGAGCCGGAGCATCCCAAACCCGGAGAGTACATGCCTCTTTGCGGCTCCTGCAACCGCGCGAAGTCCTGGTCCTGCGAACACTGCACGAATTGGATCGAGAAGAAGGATCCCGCCATTTGTTCGACCTGCTATTGGGCAAGCCCCGAGAATTACGAACACATGGCAGGAAGGCACATGCGGAGACTGGACGTGGTCTGGGAAGGAGTAGAGGTGGACGACTTCAAGGCAGCAGCCGATGCAGCAAGGGCGGCAAATGAAGCCATGCCGACGTTCGTGAAACGCGTGCTGCGCCGAGCGTTCGACAGAGAAGAAAGATGACTGTCTGTTTTGCATTCTCCGTGTTCCATGGTGACGAGGCTTGCGAAAGCTCATTTTGGCTGGAGAAACTGACGGGGGACCTCACCCATGATTCTGGAAGTGTCGCACTTCGTGGCCCTGGTCCTGCTATTGGGGCGAGTGGCCAGTTCTGATGACGGGCTTTCGTGCCTGCCGGAACTGACGCCTGGGCGGACGGCGGCGCAGAATGCCCTGTGGATCGAGAACCCTCTGGGCGCGAGGTTCAACACATCGAAGCAAGTAACCGTCGCCGAGATCCAGGGGCCGGCCACCATCACGATGATCCACTTCGCCATGCCGCAGGCGCTCAAGCTGGATCGCGACGTGCTCCTGAAGGCCTACTGGGACGGCGAGACCGCACCCAGCGTCGATTGCCCGCTCGTGGATTTCTTCTGCGACCCCGCAGGTCTGCGAGAGGAGGTCAACACCGCCCTCGTCAACAAGCGCCGCGGCTTCAACGCCTACTTCCCCATGCCGTTCCGGACCTCCGCGAGGATCGAGCTGGTCTATGACGGCCCGGTCGAGCCGGGAGACAAGCTGTGGAGCATAATGCCCTGCTACAGCTACGTCATGTACCGAACCGCCGACGCCATTGGGGACGATTCGGGGTATTTCCATGCCCACTGGCGGCAGGAGTGCCTGCTCCTGGGGGCTCGCGACTACCTCGCCCTCGACGCCAAGGGCGCCGGCAAGTTCGTCGGCTGGAACGTAACGATCCGCAGGCCCGGCCGGGGCGGATACCCCGTCGACGGCAACGAGAAGTTCTTCATCGACGGCGAAGCGAGCCCCTCCATCGAGTTCCAGGGGCTCGAGGACTCCTTCGGCTTCAGTTGGGGCTTCCCGCCCACCGAGAGCCTGTTCCCGCTGACCGGCTGGTTCCCCTTCTTCAAGGGCGCGATGGGCTATCGCTTCTTCACGGGCGACGCGATCTCCTTCGACAAGTCGCTGCGCGTCGCCATCGGCTTCGGAGTGAACGAGGACCCCATGTTCCGGCGGGAGTTCAGCAAGCCCGGCAGCCAGCTCCAGCTCTCCAGCGTCGTGTACTGGTACCAGCAGGAGCCGCACGCGCCCCTGCCGGCGATGCCCCCGGCGGTCGAACGGGTTCCCGCCCCGGAGGTCGCCTTCTGGCCGGACAAGGAGCAACTGCCCACGATGGAAGACCTGCAGAAACGCCACGTGCGATTCCTCATGCTGTGCGGCCGGCCCGAACGGGAAGTGATCCACGCCGAGCCCGGCTTCGCAGCGGAATCCAAATCGGGCTACGCCTGGGACGGCTGGAGCCTGCCAGTCTACCATTGCCGCGCGGACAACAAGGAACTGCGAATCGAGCTGACCACGCCGCAAGGCGCGACGGGCACCCTTCGCGTCTACGTGGTCGATCCAGACAACTTCGAGGGCGGCCGTCGGCAAACCATCCGTGTGGCCGGCAAGCCGCTCGGCCTGATCCAGGACTTCCAGGAGGGCCGCTGGCTCGAATGCCCCATTGCGCCCCAGGACAACGCCGCAGGCAGGCTCCTCATCGAGGCGCACAACGCCCGGGAAGGCTCCAACGCCGTGATCTCGATCATCGAGTTTGTCGCCACGGAATGACAGTTCAGGGGGGCAACCGACGTCCCGGACCGATTTTCCCGCATCCGGACAAAAAAAAGGTTGACACGCCGGAATACGCGGTCTACAATGCCGCCGTTCTAATCACCATTGCACGTGTGCATATGGAGGACCGATCATGGATGAGCGGCAAATGCACGACAAGACGCTCGGCGGACACCCCCATCAATTGTTCCCCTTGGATCACGTGCGTCCATACGGGTATGAGGTGGTAGGCTGGCGAGAGCACGAGGTCCTCGTCGCCAAAGGTCACTACCGGTGTCCCCACTGCCGGCGTGCGGACACGGCAGAAATGAGCGCCACGGGAATCTCCAGACGGTAGGCGGCAAACCAGGCGACAGTCGGCCTTGAGAGGTCCTTGCGGACTGCGCAATCATTGTTGCATCTGTCAAGGTCGCGGAGGGATACCGACATACCGACGGCGAAGCGCAGGATGACAAATGAGGCTCATCCGGTTTTCGCGTACTTCCTGATCCGGGCACGCCGGCGCCGATCCCCCAAGCCCGAGACCACCGAACGGTGATGTCGTGCCGCTCCCCTGCGATGCTATTGGCGCAAAGCGTACAATCTCAGGGGTATGGGGACGAAGTCTCCAAGAGTTCCCGAAGTACGCCCAAGAAATGAAAGGGCTGTGAACGTCGTGTCCACAGCCCTTTTCCTTTGCTTCGTATGGAGCTCGGCGAGGACCGGGCTCGATGCGAATCCGTCATTGACCCTTGATCACCCAGATGTCGTCGACATAGAGCGTGCCGGCGCCGCCCTGAGCCGGGCTGCTCGCGCTGCCCAGGCCAATGTGCATCTTCTTGATGCGAACGGCATCCACGCCGGCGGAGGTGAACTGGCTAAGCGGGATCTTCCACTGAATCCAGGTCTCCGTCTGGATGAATGCGGGACCGGAGTACACGACGGTGCCGAGCTTGCCGTTGCTGTCCTCAATCGCGACATACAGAGGCGCAGCCCCATTCGTCGCGGCGCCGCGGAGGTAGAGGGACAGCGTGTCGATGCCGTGAATCGTCCAGTCCTGCGGTTTGCTCCAAACCCGGTCGGCCTGGGCGTAGTACGGCGTACGGGCGTTGTCGTAGTTCAGCGGCATTGACTGGGCGCCGCCGTGAACGATAACGGTCTCCCCGAACGTGCCGTTGATGGAGCTCGCATAGCCGACATACGACGTGGTGTTATTCGTCAGACCGTCCACCCAGGTCTGGAAGATGGCCGTACCACCGGTTTCGTCGTCGTCGTATGCTTCGAAGTCGTCCACGATGAGGAAGTCGGCCCCTGTGAAGCTCCAGACGGCGCCCGTGCGGATCGTGCCGTCGGCTTCGATCTCATCGACGCGCCAGTAGTAGGTGGCGCCCCACTCGATCCCGCCGGGGTCGAAGCTCTCGGCTCCGAGAGCAACGTTGCCCTGGTACTCCGGCGAACTGGTGTTGGCGCCTTTCACAGCGTCCGCGTCGGCGCCGAAGTAGACGTCGTGCGAGACAGCCGCCTCGCCGGCGGACCAAGTGAGAGTCGAGGTCAGCGACACCCCTGTGGCGCCGTTGGCCGGCTTCGGACTCCTGGCCTTCACCGGCAGGGAGAACGCCCCCTGCGGGATGGGCTGCTTGGGCTGATACGGAATCCGCGAGGGGGAAGTGCTCCAGTACAGGATCGCACGCGCGTTGCCGGTGTTTTCGTAGTACTCCAGAACCAAGTTGTACCTCTGTCCCTGGACGAGGTTCAGGGTCCCGACCCACTCGACGCCGGACTGCTGTCCCCACTTGTCGAACAGCAACACGTCGTTCACCCACAGACGGACGCAGTCGTCGCAGTTGGCGGTGAAGGTCCAGGACGAGGTGAACGGAACCTCGAACTCGCCGGACCATCGGACGGAGAAGTTGTCGGCCGGAACCAGCGGATCGGGCGAGTTGGCGTCCCAGTTGAAGTTGATCTGCGGATCTACGCGAGACAGGACCAGCGTGCCCAGCTCCTTATCCTTGTAGTACTCTCCGCGCAGGCCGCTGTCTGCCCGCCGGGTCGTGAAGCTCCAGACGGCGCCCTTGTGCAGGACTTGGGCGCTGTCGAACTCGTCGACTCTCCAGAAGTAAGTCTTCTCGCACTCGAGGGTGCCGGCGTCGAAAGTCGTCTCCAGTTGCGGATCGGCCCCTGTGGCGCTGTTCACGTCGTCGAAACTGTCGCCGAAGTAGACATGGTGCATGATCGCGCCGCGTCCGGCACGCCAACTGAGATCATGGTTGACGTCGATCCATATCGCGCCGTCGGCAGGGGTGGGCTGCCAGGCGGTCGAGGGGACAAGCAGAAAGCTCCAGATGTCGCCCTTCCACGGACTGTTGGGTTCGTCGGCGTTCACGCTGTCGATTCGCCAGTAGTAGGTCTTGCCCCAGACAAGATCGCTGAGCGAGAATTCCGCGTCGGTCTGGTTGCCCTTGAACGCGCCGGCGGCGCCGCTGTTGACATCCTCGAAGTTGTCGGCGAAGTACACGTCGTTGGAGACTGCGTAGGCGCCCGGCAACCACTGGAGGGTGGTTTCGGTCACGGCCAGTTCCGCACCGTTTCTCGGGTTGGGATGGGAGGCCTTTTCCGTCAGCAGACCCTCCGAGGCGAGCAGGACCTTCACCTCATCCTGGGACAGCGCCCGCGTGAACAGATACATGTCGTCCATCATGCCGGTGAACGGTCTGGCGTTGTCGATGTTGTACCCGACGCGAGCCCCCGTCCCCCAGTCGGCGATGACCTGCCCCTTGGTGACGTCGATCTGGGAGCACACATCGCCATTGATGTAGAGAATGCCCTTGCCGGTCTTGCTATCGTAGGTGCCGGCATAGTGGAGCCATTCATCCCAGCCGTGCGTCCCAACGCCGTTCAGATTGAAGATGGTGACGGAGCCGGGAGCACGGAGCAGCCATCGGAAGGTGCCGTTGTCGTTGATCTGAGGGTGAACGACCCAGGTGTTGTCGGACCCCCTGCAACTGAGAATGGCGTGATCCTTACCGGTCTTGGTGCACTGCACCCAGGCGGAGAGCGTGATGGCAGACCTGGGAATGTCCTCCGCAGCATAATTCGGGCTGTCCAGATCGAGATAACTGTAGCCGGTCGGCCCCCACTCGCCCAGGAACTTGCCGGCCAGATACCATTTGATCCCGCTGGGGACCGACGAGACGTCCCCACACACGGTGCCGTGGTGTCCCCTGCCCGATTCGTCGGGGACCATCACGCCGATGTCTTCATAGGAGTAGTAGATGACCAGATTCGGATCCCTGGGAATCTCCGCGGAAACCATGCTCGCAAGTCCCAGCAGAAGAACAAAAGGAACCAGACAAACCAACTTTCTACACATGGCAGTCCTCCGTTCAAAAAAACCTACACGGCCCCCCATGCCCTGGCTACGCGCCAAAGACAGACCACTCCCTAGATCGAAAACGCAGATTTCGGGCTCTTGTGTTCTGAACTGCTCACTCCACCTCCTTCCTTCCGAGGTCCAGTACATCATGTCGCAATACGCAGAAATCGTGACCGCACGCGCCGCTCACCGCGGTATCCGGCCCGCCGACCCTCGGGGGAACATGCTCAGGTGATGAAGTAAAATCCCCACCTCCGGATCGCCCTGCCGGCGCAGCGGTCTACTCTCTGTCGTGTCAGAGAACACTCCACATTCCTACTGTCTACCACATTCGCCCCAGGTCTGCAAGGAAAATCACCGCGCCAAGAAGGGGGTTGACTCGGTAAACTCCGCACGATACTGTAGGGTGCAGGCATGGAGCCTGTGGGATTAGATGCATCCGAAGGTCTCGGTCGAGAATCGGCCGAATCCCCTTGTCCGGGCGGATGCTCGCCCGTCGTCAGGCGTGAGAGCAAAACCAGGGTCGTATCAAGAGCATTTGATCTCGATGCCCGCCGGCCGGAAAGGACCGACCGGGGGTGCGCGAAGTCTTGGGCAAGACCGTCCTCTCTCTGGGATGAGGAGGTCGAGCGTGAGAACCGTTGACCGGCAAGGTCGGAAAGGAAAGAAGCCATGCGAGTGCAATGGACAAGGATTCTGGGCATACTGGTTGTGAGCGGTGTTGCGATCGTGTCAGGGTGCAAGAAGCCGTCCGCGGGGCCTGCTCCGGCGGAGCCCATCAAGATCGGCGCCATCTTCGCAGTGACCGGAGGGGCCTCGAATCTGGGCGCCCCGGAAGCCAAGACCGTCGAGATGTTCGCGGAGAAGATCAACCAAGCAGGCGGAATCAACGGCCGCAAGATCCAGTTGATCGTCAAGGACTCCGCGACCATGCCGGCCAACGCCATCTCCCTGGCCAAGCAACTGATCGAGGAAGAAAAGGTCCTGGCCATCCTCGGACCCTCGACCAGCGGGGAGACCATGGCCATCAAGGAGATCTGCCAGGAAGGCCGGACGATTCTGGTATCCTGTGCCGCGGCGGAGACGATCGTCAATCCGCTCGCCAGCTACGTCTTCAAGACCCCCCAGAAGGACAGCCAGGCCGTCCAATCGATCTTCAACACGATGAAGACCATGGGGATCGCCAAGATCGGCGTCATCACGAGCAACACCGGTTTCGGCGCGGGCGGCAAGGCCCAGTTGGAGAAGCTCGCTCCGGAGAATGGCATCGAGATCGTGATCAGCGAGGTCTATGAGAAGGAGTCCACCGATCTGCAAGGCGTCCTGACCAAGGTCAAGGGGGCCGGCGTGCAGGCGGTCGTCAACTGGTCCATCGAGCCCGCCCAGGGCCTCGTCGCCAAGAACATGAAGCAAATCCAGCTCGATGTGCCTCTGTTCCAGAGCCACGGGTACGGCAACACCCGCTACATCCAGGGCAGCGGCGAGGCGGCCAACGGCACGATCTTCCCCTGCGGCCGGCTCCTCGTAGCCGATGTCCTGCCGGCGGACCATCCCCAGAAGGCGATCCTCACCCAGTACAAAAAGGACTATGAATCCAGGTTCCACGAGGACGCCAGCACGTTCGGAGGCCATGCCTACGACGCCCTGCTCGTCCTGACCGAGGCGATCAAGAAGGCCGGCTCGACCGACAAGGAGGCCGTTCGGGACGCCCTGGAGAGCCTTACCGGCGTGGTCGGCACCGCCGGCGTCTTCAACTTCTCCGCGCAGGATCACAACGGCCTGGGCATGGACGCTTTCGAGATGCTCACGGTCAAGGACGAGAAGTTCGCCATCTATCAGCAGTAGACGGGACGAGATGGAATCACGATGACTCTCTCCCTGTTCGTCCAATACGCCCTTTCGGGTATCACGGCCGGCAGCATATACGCCATCGTGGCGATCGGCTTCAACATCATCTATTGCACGACGGGGATCATCAACTTCGCCCAGGGCGAGTTCCTCATCGTCGGCGCGATGACGGCCATCAGCCTGGCGCAGGTCCTTCCGCTGCCGGTGGCGATCCTCCTCGCGGTCCTGATCACGACCCTCCTGGGCGGACTGCTCGAACTGGTCTTCATCCGCCAGATCCGCAATCCGTCCGTCGTCCGCCTGGTCATCATCACGATCGGCCTGTCGATCCTGATCCGCGAGGCCATGCTCCACATCTGGGACGAGAAGCCGTGGTCCCTGCCCTATTTCACCGGCACCGCCAGCTCGACCATCAAGATCCTGGGGGCGTACATCCCGCCCCAGGTCCTGTGGGTCCTCGGCGTCAGCGCCGTGATCGTCGCGGCGCTGACGCTGTTCTTCCGCTACACAACCACCGGCCAGGCGATGCGGGCCTGCGCCGACGACCGGATGGCGGCCCGTCTGTGTGGCGTCAACGACCGATGGATGGTCACGTTCTCGTTCATGCTCAGCGCCGGGATCGGCGCCCTGGCCGGCTGCGTCGTCTCGCCCATCACGCAGACCCAGTACGACATGGGCGCCCCGCTGGCCATCAAGGGCTTCACCGTCGCCATCGTCGGCGGACTGGGCAACAGCATGGCCGCCGTGGCGGCCGGCCTGTTCCTCGGTCTGCTGGAGGCCTTCGTGATTAGCCAGTTCGCTTCCGCCTACAAGGAAGTCGTCGCCATCGTCGTGCTGCTGTTGATTCTGGTCTTCCGCCCGACCGGCCTGTTCGCCCGACGGGAGACGACCGCGTTGAGGACCGCCTGATGCGATTGCGAATCTACTACCCCGTCCTCGCCGCGGTTGTCCTGATCGTCGCGCTGCACCTGGTGCTCGCCGCCGCGGGCAAGACCTTCTACATGACGCAGATCACCATGTCCGCCTGCTACGCGATGGTCGTGATCGGACTGTGCCTGCTCATGGGCTACGCCGGACAGATATCCCTCGGCCACGCCGGCTTCTTCGCCATCGGCGGCTACACCGTCGCAGTCATGACCACGCACAATCTCATCGCCTGGCGCGACACGCCGCTGGTCACATCGCTCCGGTCGCTCGGACTGCTCGTCCAGTGGCAGGACCTGTACGGCAGCCGGATCCTCTCCTTCTCGCCTTGGCCGGCCTTCGCGACGGCAATGCTCCTGACCGCTTTGATCGCCCTGGCCATCGGCCTGCCTGTGATTCGCCTGACCGGTCACTACCTGGCGATGGCCACCCTCGGTTTCGGCCTGATCATCTATCGCATCGTCCTCGGCGCCAAGCTCTTCGGCCAGGCCGACGGCATCTCCAACGTTCCGCCCTTCCCGCTCATCGGCGCCCTCCAGATCAACGGGCGGGCCCCCTTCCGCGTCCAGAACTACTACATCGCCTGGGTCGTCGTCCTCGTCGCCATGGTCCTGGCCCTGAATCTGGTCCACTCGCGAGTCGGGCGGGCCCTGCGATCCATCCACCAGAGCGAGGAGGCCGCTCACTCGCTCGGAATCAACACGTATCGCTACAAGCTGGCCACGTTCGTCCTGAGCGCCCTGTTCGCCGCGGTCGGCGGCGCCATGCTGACCCACTACAACGCCAGCATCGGGCCGTCCGAGGTCGCGGTGATGAAGTCCGTGCGGTACGTCGCCATCGTCGCGGTCGGCGGCATGGACAGTCTCTGGGGCGCGATGGTCATGGGCGTCCTGTTGAATTTCCTGTCCCTTCGCGGCGTCTTCGGCTCCTACGACGACGCGGTCTTCGGCGCCATCCTCATCGGCGTCATGATCTTGGCTCCCCAGGGTCTGCTCCGCGTGCCCAAATCCCGGGCGGCAACCTCCCTGTTGTCGAGGAGGCTGCATGGCTGAAGAAAATCCGAAATTCGAAATCCGAAATCCGAAACCAGCACGACTGACCCAGAATACCAATGACCGAAACGCCGGCGTCGGCCAGCGGGTCCGTTTTGAATTCCGGGTTTTGGCCATTCGACTTTGTTTCGGATTTCGAATTTCGAATTTCGGATTTCCTTCCCGGCAGGCCGAGGAGGCCGTATGAGCGGCGTCCTCCTGGAAACCCGGAGTCTGTGTCGTTCCTTCGGCGGAGTCCACGCCGTCCAGGACGTGAGCATGACGGTCCCCGCCGGCGCGATCAAGGCGGTCATCGGTCCCAACGGCGCGGGCAAGACCACCCTCTTCAATCTCATCGCCGGCACGATCACGCCGCACCAGGGCGACGTCTTCTTCCGCGGCAGGCGAATCACCGCCCGGAGGCCGCACGCCATCGCGTCGCTCGGAATCGCCAGGACCTTCCAGACCACGAAGCTCTTTGCCCACATGACCGTCCTGGAGAACGTCATGGTGGGCCGGCACCCGCGGACCCGGGCGGGCTTCCTCGCCGGGATGTTGAAACTGCCCAGGACCTGGCGGGAGGAGCGGGAGATCCAGTGCCGCGCGGCGGACACTCTCATGGACCTCGGCCTGATATCCTGCGCCAAGGAGACCGCGTCGAACCTGTCTTTCGGGCGTCAGAGACTCGTGGAGTTCGCGAGGGCCCTCGCCACCGAACCCGCGCTGTTGCTGCTGGACGAACCCGCGGCGGGACTGAACATCCATGAGACGCAGGAACTCGCCCGCCTGATCCTCCGGATCCGCGACCGGGGCATCACGTGCCTGATCGTCGAGCACGACATGTCGCTCGTGATGAACATCTCGGACGAGGTGCTCGTCCTCGACCAGGGTCGCAAGATCGCGGAGGGCCCGCCCGCGGCCATCCAGCGAAACCCCGACGTGATCCGCATCTACCTGGGGGACGACCATGCTTGAGATCCGCAATCTCGAAGCCGGATACGGACCCCTGCGGGTCCTCAAGGGCATCAGTCTGCACGTCGCGCCGGGCGAGGCGGTCGCCGTGATCGGCGCCAACGGTGCGGGCAAGACCACCCTGCTCAAGACCATCGCGGGCATTCTGAAAGCCCGCTCGGGCGAGATCGTATTCGACAAGCACAGCATCGTCGGCCGGCGGGCGGAAAAGATCGTCGCGAGGGGCTGCTGCCTCGTCCCGGAGGGCCGGCATGTGTTCGCCACCATGACCGTCCATGAGAATCTCCGGCTCGGCGCCTTCTGCCGTCGGCGGACGAGCAAGAACAGGGACCTGGACGAGAGCCTGGAGCAGGTGTACGACCTCTTCGGCATCCTGAAGGAGCGGTCGAGCCAGCTCGCAGGCACGCTCTCCGGCGGCCAGCAGCAGATGCTGGCCATCGGACGCGCGCTGATGTCCCGACCCCGACTGCTCATGATGGACGAGCCCTCGCTGGGCGTCGCGCCGCTGGTCGTGCGGGACATCTACGAGACCATCGTCACGCTCAAGCGCAACGGCCTGACCATCCTGCTCGTCGAGCAGAACGCGCGGGCCGCCCTGGCGGTGGCCGACCGCGGCTACGTGATCGAGACCGGCCAGATCGTCCTGCAGGGCCCCTCGCGACAACTCAGCGACAACCCCGAGGTCCAGCGGGCCTACCTCGGGAAGGAGTACCGAACCATTGATGAATGATTGGAGGTTTGATTTCGGATTGTTGATTACTGATTAGAAGAAATGGACCCGCGACATGTCTGGAATCAAAAATCAAACATCAACAATCACACTTCAGGTGAGCCCATGGACCAGGTGAGCATGTACAATCCCAAGTGCGAAACGATCCCGCGCGACGAGCTGACCCAGGTCCAGCTCGAGCGTCTGCAATCGACGCTGAACCGCGTATATCGCAACGTCGCCTTCTACAAGGCCGCGTTCGACAGCCACGAGGTCGATCTGGAGCGTCTCAAGAATCTGCGGGCGCTGCAGGAACTGCCGTTCACCACGAAGGAGGACCTCCAGCGGAGCTATCCGTACGACATGTTCGCGGTCCCGCTGCGGGACATCGTGCGGATCCACACGACGTCAGGCGCCCCGGGCAGAGGGGCTTCGACGCACAAGGCCGCCTCGGGAGGTCCCAAGCCCATCGTCGTCGGATACACGCCCAATGACCTGCGGAACTGGCGGGAGTGCGCCGCCCGACTGCTCGCGGCCGCCGGCGTCACGCAGCACGACGTCGTCCAGATCGCCCTCCATTACAGCCTGTTCGCGGAAGGCTTCGGCTTCCACCAGGGGGCCGAACGGATCGGCGCGTCGGTGATCCCCGCCTCCCTGGCCGCGGGGGTGGCCAAGCAGATCGTCGTCATGCGCGATTTCAAGACGACCGTGCTGGCGACTACGCCGAGCCATGCGTTGAACCTCGCAATCAGCCTCGAAGAGACGCAGGTCCGTCCGGAGCAGTTGTCCCTCCGCCTGGGCCTGTTCAGCGGCGAGCGGTGGAGCGACCCGCTCCGACGGCAGTTGGAGCAGCGACTCCACATCGAGTCGATCGACACGTACGGCCCCACGGAGATCCTCGGTCCCGGCGTCGCAGGCGAGTGCCGCCTCCGTCAGGGCCTGCACATCAACGAGGACCAGTTCATCGTGGAAGTCATCGATCCCAAGACGCTCGCGCCGGTCCCCGAAGGCTGCGAAGGAGAGCTGGTCGTCACAACCATCATGAAAGAGGGCTTCCCGCTCATCCGCTACCGGACCGGGGACATCACCCGCCTGAATCCGGAGCCCTGCCCGTGCGGACGGACGTTCGTCCGCATGGCCCCGATCTGCGGGCGGACGGATGATCTCGTGCTCCTTCGCGGCGTCGGCTTCTTCCCCTCGCAGGTCGAGGAGATTCTCGCGGAGTGCGAGGGCATCAGCCCGTATTTCCAGATCATCCTCGACCAGGAAGGCGGGATCGACACCGTGCAGATCCGCGTGGAGATCGCCGACGACATCCGGTCGCTCGACAAGATCAAGGCCATCGAGACGCTGCGCCTGGAGGCCGCCCGGCGCATCCAGGCGATGCTCGACGTCGAAGCCAAGGTCATCCTCCTGGAGCCCGGCTCGCTTCGCCGACTGCCCGGCGGCGTCGAGCGGGTCGTGGACCGAAGGCCCGGATAGCAGGCTGCGTTGGCAGTGACGCCGTAAGGCGTTATCGTATGCGCTCTGGAAGATATGCCTCACAAGCACACTGCGAGCCGGAGTGCCCCAGCGTGCATATTCCCTCTTGATTCCGCGAGCCGATTCTGCCACAATGATGCGAGTATCGCAGGCGAACTCCGATGAGTGACTCCGAGAATCAGGGGAGGCACAGAGACGCCGTGGTTGTTGGATCGCAAGGAATGGCCGCGAAAAAGATGGCAACGAAGTTCGCTCCAGCCGAACGGGCTGCGCCGGAAGAGGTCGTGCGGCAGAGCCGGCTCTTCACCGGCAAACAGTTCCTGGGCATGCTTCCCGACATGATGCCCTGCGTTCTCATGGTGCTCAACGAGCATCGCCAGATCATCTTCTCGAACCAGCGGCTCGCGGATCTGGTGCCACCTGAGCACCGGGGCAAGAGCCTCCTCGGCCTTCGTCCGGGCGAGGCGCTGGATTGCACGCACGGCTTCGAGTCCGAGGGCGGCTGCGGCACCACAGAGTTCTGCAGCCTGTGCGGGGCCGTCCATGCCATCCTGGCGGGCCAGAGCGGCCACGGCGACATCCAGGAATGCCGGATCATCCGCAAACACAACAGCGAAGCGGTCGACCTGAGGATCTGGACGACGCCCGTGGTGATCGAAGGGGAGCGATTCACGATCTGCACGGCGCTGGACATCAGTCACGAGAAACGCCGGCAGGCCCTGGAGCACATCTTCCTGCACGACATCTACAACGTCGCCTACGGCCTGTCCTGGTACGCCGATTTCCTGAGAAAGGGGACGCCCGACAAGGTCCCGGAGTACGCCGACACGATCCATCGCCTCTGCGGCGAGCTGATCGACGAGATCGACGCCCAGCGGATCCTGCTGCGGGCCGAGAGCGGCGAGCTGACCCTCAAGCCCGAACGCGTCGGTTCGCTCCAGGTGCTCCACGAGATGATCGCGATCTACAGCAGGCACCCCGCGGGACACGACCGGGAACTCCATCTCGACGAGCAGGCCGCCGACGTCGCCCTCGTCTGCGACAAGACCCTGATGGCGAGGATTCTGGGCAACATGGTCAAGAACGCACTGGAAGCCTGCCACGCCCGCGAGACCGTCACCGTCGGCTGCACCGTGGCGAACCGCGTGGCGAAGTTCTGGGTCCACAATCCAGGCCACATGTCGCGCGAGGTCCAGCTCCAGATTTTCCAGCGGTCCTTCTCGACGAAGGGTCGAGGGCGAGGCCTGGGCACCTACAGCATCAAGCTGCTCACCGAGCGGTACCTCAAGGGCAGCGTCTCGTTCACCAGCACCGCCAAGGCGGGCACGACCTTCACCGTCTACTGCCCCCTGCCGCCGAACCCCTGACGATTCCAGGAGACGGAGTCACACGCCCACAACTATCGAAGCAGAAGGGACGTTCCGAACGAGAGGTCCGCAACGTCCCTGTGACCGCTCTGCCGCTGCCGGCTCCGCCGACCCCGCCGACCATCGCCACGGCCCCCAGGGCCAGCGCCGCCAGAAGAACGCGCCTCAATGAGTCTCGACGGAACATCGTCATGATCCACCCTTTCGAATAGGCACCCTGTTGTAGTAATTACACACCCTCATACTATGATTCGATGGGAGTATAATACGCAACACGATTCAGCGAGTGCGTGAGATTCTCACGATTTCGTTCTCTTCGGGCAGACCGCCTGCAATCCCCTGAAGAGGACCGACCTCCCCCCCAGAGAGACGGTCACACGGAATCCGCTTGCGTGGTGGTGATGCACAAGATGTTCTGGATGCTCGAACAGTGTGTGCCTGTCAATCAGGAGACCGCGTCAAGGGCGAGGGCTCGGCGATGGAAGCACGCCGTGGCCGCGGTCGTCGCGGGGGCATGGGTTTGCGCCGCCGGTGTGGCCTATGGCCTCGATATGCCTGAGGCGATGTGTACGGTAGTCTTCGCGGGCCCTATCGCCATCACTGTGCCAGTACTCGCCTGGGTGTTCCTGGTCTGTTAGATCCCGGAACTATGCATTCTGTGGACTGGACTCGCCTTCCTTGGCGGGCGTCATGGCCTGCTGCAGTGACTACCTGACGATAACGTCGTCCGTGGCGGAGAAGTCCTCGCCACTCTTGAAGTCCCCGGTCAGCGTTAGAGTCACTTGGCCGGGCGCCAGGTCAAGGTCCGCTATTGCGAACTTGGCCACGAGGTGACCGAGACTATCGGCGAAGACGCCGGTTGCCTCGACGCCATCGAGGGCGATCGTGCCGGGTACGACTGCGGACAGTGCGATGTTTGTATGGACCGTGATAATTGACACCTTGGCAAGGACGATGACGCTGGGGGAAACCATCATGGCTGGCTCATCGCCGTCCACCGCGCTATTGGCGATGGCGATGCCGGCAAGGCCGACACAGAGAACTGCGCAAAGCACGATGACTCCGATATGGGTCTTTTTCATCGACCGTCTCCTTAGTAAGAGGACTTTCAGAGTACGACCTGCAACTTGCCACAACACCAGGTTATCTTAACCCATAGTGGGCGTGTTTCAAAACAAGTTTTGCGACATGTTGCGAATACATTGCTCACTTAGGCAGTACGCCGATAGGTATACTCTGTTTTTGGTAAGTGGGAACAATCCCTGCTTTCCCTATGTGCCATTGGGGGGGGCAGTCCGTGTTTTCACCCTATTTTTACATATTTTAGCTCCCGCACGTAGCCTTTGTGGCTCTGGACGATGGCGGAACTGGGCAGGGAGCGGGAAGCGCGCCAAGCCTCCCCGACGCCTGCGAAGACAGCATCATGGCATCTTCGGCGGCTTGTTTTCAGATAGGGACACTGTGCATCTGCTTGCGTCGATGGCTGACGGAGGCATGACCGCCTGGGTCCTTGCCCGTGGACTCTTCCCAGGCGATTCGTTGGCCGGTCCTGAGTCCCGTCGCTCTACAGGATCCCGCGTCTGCGTATCCAGCCAACGAGGCCCAGGCCGACACCGCTCAGAAGGATGGCTCCCGGAACGGGGACAACCGGTGCGGACGACAGCCGCTGACCAGTGACAATCCTGGCGTAGAAATCCCGCTCGAAATCACCCAGGATCAGGGATGTGGAGTAGCTCACCCTTTCTCCGCCGATTGTCACGGACCCTGTGAACGTCGCCGTACCTGTATAGTCAGAATCGCGCTGCTGAAATCACCCGCGGCGAGCGTCTCATCGCCCGCGATCACCCAGCCCCAGTATCCTATCCCCCTGCCCACATTGCCCTGTGTGCCATACTCAATCTCGGACGGAACGATCACGTCGTATCCCGCCCGGGCAGGGGCAACGGTGAGGGCAGCGAGCCAACACACCCGAGGACGACCAGCACCCGATTGATCCTCATGCTCGTACTCCTCCAAATCGTCGTCACGACGCCGCAGTGGCATGACTTCGACGGCGGCTGGTGGCAGGTCGATGATTGACCCTGCAGTTCCGCGCGAGCGCAGAAATAAAGCTGCCGGAAGATGAGCAAGTCGTCTCCCGGCAGCACAGGTTGGCGTTCTTCAGGACCCCGCAGGGATCAGGGCGCGAAGGCGTTCCAGACGATTCCTTCATAGGTCCAGACGGACGAATAGTGGTCGCAAACGAAGTTCATCTCGTCCTCGCTGATGGTGTAGAAGTGCCGACTCAGCGGATTCGACCAGAACCGATACACCGGGGAGGCGCCCTCCGGCTGATAGTCGGACGGATAGACGTAGAACACAATGCCTTCATACGTCCAGGTGCCCGAGTAGTGGTCGATGACGTAGTTCGCTTCGCCCGCATCGGCGGTGTAGAAGTGAACGTTCCCCGTGCTCGACCAGAACCGATACACCGGGACGGACATCGGATCGCTGTCATCGGCCATGGCGACGTAGACGACGCCTTCGTACGTCCACGTGGCGGAGTAGTTGTCGATGACGAAGTTCGCTTCGTCCTCGCTGGCGGTGTAGAAGTGCCCGCACAGCGATTCCGACCAGAACCGATGGATGTTGACATACGTCACCTTCGGCTTCGGGGCGATGTAATCGACCTCCAGCACGGCGCTCTCCAGCGTGGCCCGCATGCCGTTGCCGCCGGTCGCGTCGATGTTCATGTAGAAGCTGATCTCGCCGTTCGTCCAGAGATCTTCGAGCATGTCGGCCGTCAGCTCGAACGTCGTGGTGGACCACAGCTCCTCGTAGCCGTTTATCTGGTGGGAGTCCCCGTCCATGCTCGCCCATTCCACGGTGATCGGCGACGTCAGGTAGCTGTTCAGAATGCCCAGCTCGGTCCCGTTCGTCTTGGCCTCGCTGGTCGAAGCCGCCGGCTCGGCCAGCGCGTAGATCATGTCGTCCTCGCCGATCTCCACGTCGATCTTCCACGCGATGATGGTCACGGTAGCCGATTCGATGCCGGTGGCGCCCTTCGGGATGTTATCCCTGACGACATGGGTCCAGCCCCAGTCCTCGTTGGTGTTTCGACAATAGGGAGAGTGGTCCAGAATCGTGTCTTTCTCCACGAACCAGACGTCGGCCTCCCAGTCGTTGTCCAGGTAGTTCATCTTGTGCCTGATCGTGACGATGTCGGCACTCGCCACGCCAGCCAGCAGCAGGACACAGGTCATCAATACGGACATTCGGATCGTTTTCATCATCCAACCTCCACTCGAGACTGTTCCTCAGTGCGGCCGCCCCCCTTCATTGACCGGGAGAACCGCTCCACCCCCTCGTTTCTACTTCTGAACCTCTACGGAAACGCTCACACAAGAATCCGACGTCAGCCAAGGTCCTGTACATCGCTGGGCCTTGGGGGATACAAGACAACTCTTCGTCGGACCCTCGCTATAGCCCATACTCCCGAAATCAGCACACACCATGCGTCGCAAACACTTCAACCACCCCAGTTTCACCACTATACCGTTTTTCAGCAGACAAGTCAAGTAAAATGTAGATGATCCTGACACACAAGACAACTCGCAGCCAGGGAAGGACGTTCCCAGGCATCCTGGTGAATCACTGCAATCTATTATGAGACAATCGATTCCACCCCGCGCAGCGGCACAGATTACCCTACAGAACTGGCGGGCGATTCCGCGCGAGCAGGTCGTGGAAGTAGTCCCAGAGCCAGGACTTCGTGCCGTCGGGACGGATGAGCCAGAAGCCGCGAACCGCATCGTTGCTCTGGACCGAGGGCTTGGCGTTGGGGTCCTTCAATTCGTTGCAGTAGAGCTGCCAGTAGACGATGTAGGGACAACCCCACTCCAGGCCGGTGCGGACCGCGTTGGGGATGGCGGTGCGGATCTGGTCGAGCGTGTAGCCGCTCTCGGGCATGCCGAACTCGCCGATATAGACGTTACGATCGCCAAAGTCGGCACTGTCCGGCGTGTGGGCCGCGAGGAAATCCAGCGCCTGGCGAAGGACGTTCGGATCGCGGTAGTGCTCGGTCGCCGAGTCCCAGGCGGAGTACGAGACCAGGTCCAGATCCGTGTGGGGAAGAACCCTCGTGACCATGTTGGGGAAGTCCTGTCGCATCGATTGGACCACGCGATTGACCTCGGTGGCATGGTAGACGCGAACGCCCTGCCAGCCCATCTCCTCGCGGGCCTGGTTGACGCCCGCCTGGCGGGCATTGAGCCACTCGATCATGCTCTTGAGAGCCGGCTCCGTCGGCCTGGTGTTGGCGTCGAAGTTGCCTCGGACCATCCAGTCGCCTTCCCAGTGCTGGAGGACGAAGGTCTTGCCGGTACCTTTATAGGTCGTCAGCAGATGCCTGGTCAGCTCGTAGAACTGGCGTTGTTCGTCGGCCTTCTGCTCGTCGGTGATACCATTGCGCCAGTAGCCGTCGTCGCGGCCCAACGCGGTGACCACCAGGATGTACGTCGTGAAGGGCTTGCTGAACAGGTCCCTGTAGTACGGCGTCTGCGCCCCCTCGACGAGCGAGCCGGCCTTGGGCCACTGCGAGTTGTACGGATAGACGCCGTCCGGGTGCTCGTGACGCTTTCCATAGAACCAGACCTTGATCACCCGCGAACCCAGGGCCAGGATCTGGTCGGCGCCCTCGTTGAGGAAGTCCTTGTCCGTCAAATGGTATCGCCCGGCGACGTGCACGACGCCGACGACGTCACGAACCTCCCCAGCCGTCTGGGCGGATGCAGAACCCATACAACCGAGGATTAAAACGACCATCGACACAAAGAACCGCATCGTCATTGGAGCACCCCAAAGCACGTTGGCAAGACATCGTAGCACGGGCATCTTGCCCGTGACTCGGAATCATGGGCGGGACGCCCATGCGGCTGAACCCCTCCCGGCGTCACTACGAACGACGGAAGCTCTCGCGGGCGGCCTCGACGGTCCGCTCGATGTCCTGTTCCGTATGCGCCAGGGAGACGAACATGGCCTCGTAGGCGCTCGGCGCCAGGTAGATGCCGCGTTCGAGCATCCTCGCGAAAAACCGCTTGAAGGCGGGCACGTCGGTCGCACGAACGTCCTCGAAGTCCCGCACGGGTTCGGCCGTGAAGAAGCAGCTCAGGATCGAGCCCACGCGATTGATCGTGACCGGCACGCCAGCATCGGCGGCCGCCCGGGCCAGGCCCGCTTCCAGGCCAGCCGCGGTGGATTCGAGCTGGGCGTATTTCCTCCGGGGCCCGTCGTCGGCCTCCAGAATCCCCAGCGTCGCGTTGGCGGAGGCCGTCGCCAGCGGATTGCCGCTGAGGGTGCCCGCCTGGTAGACGTGCCCGACGGGGGCCAGCAGGTCCATGATCTCGGCCCGCCCGCCGCAGACGGCCAGGGGCAATCCCCCGCCGACGATCTTGCCCAGGCAGGTGAGGTCGGCCCGGACGCCGTATCGCTCCTGGGCGCCGCCGAAGGCCACGCGGAATCCGCTGATGACCTCGTCGAAGATCAACAGCGTTCCGTTCTCGTCGCAGAGGCGGCGCAGTCCTTCGAGGTAGCCCGGCTCGGGGGGAACGACCCCCATATTGGCCGCGACGGGCTCCACCAGGACGGCGGCAACATCCCCCGGCTGCCTGCGGAAGACCTGCGAGAGCGTGTCGAGGTCGTTGTATGGAACGACAACCGTCAGTGCGGCCAGGGCCTCCGGCACGCCGGGACTGGCAGCGGTGCCCCGCTCCGCCAGGCCGGAACCCGCGACCACCAGCAGCGAATCGCTGTGCCCATGGTAGCAACCGGCCATTTTGACGATCACATCGCGACCCGTGTGGGCCCGCGCCAGGCGGATGGCAGTCATCACCGCTTCGGTCCCGCTGCTCAGGAGGCGGAGCTTCCCGACGGAGCCGAAAGCCCGAACGATCCGCGCGGCCAGCTCCGTCTCCGCCAGCGTGGGGGCGCCGAAGGAAGTCCCCTTCCGGGCCGCCTTCTCGATGGCGGCGACGACCGCCGGGTGCGAATGTCCGAGAATCATGGGCCCCCAGGACCCGACATAATCGATGTACTCGTTGCCGTCGAGATCGAAGACTCGGGATCCGGCCGCCCGGTCGATGAAGAGCGGCTGGAGGTCCACCCCGCCAAACGCGCGGACCGGGGAGTTCACCCCGCCGGGCAGGTACCGACAGGCCGACTCGAAGGCCGCAGTGGATTTGTGATTTACCATTTGCAATTCGCTGTTTTCCGTTTAGAATGTATATTTTCCGTCGTTCGGCGCATCCGGACGTCGGAAGCCCTATGGATGGATTGTAGACGGCGCGGAACTGGTGGTAAACAGTAAATCACAAATCGCAAATCGAGAATAGGTAGTGGGATCCGTATGAGCTTGATGAAGTGGATGCGGAAGAACAACAAGAAGCTGATGGCCATCGTGGTCATCGTCCTGATGGTCGCCTTTATCGGCGGGTCCTCGTTCAGTTTCCTGATGCGCGGCAGCGGAGGCGTCAACAAGGCGGTGGCGTACTACGGCGGCAAGCAGAAGATCTCGCACGCGGACCGCATGGAAGCGGACGCGGAGCTCAAGCTCCTGGAGGATCTGGGCGTCGTGGCGCTACTGCAGCGTCAGGACCTTCGCGGCCTGTTGTTGGCCGAACTTCTGTTCCCGCAGAGCCGGGATTCCGCCGGCATGCTGGAGGCGGCGCGGGAAGCCATCCAGAGAAACCAATACCACATCAGCGACGCCCAGCTCGTCGCCATGTACAAGGACCGCACGGTACCGAGCGATCTGTACTGGATTCTGCTTCGCGAGGAGGCCCAGTCGGCCGGCATTCACGTGTCGAATCAGCAGGTGGGCGAGCTGCTGGGGAGGATCGTTCCGCAGTTGTTCGGGGCCACCTATACGCAGATGATGAAGGTCTGGGTCAACCGCAGCGCGATGCCGGAGGACAGAATCCTGGCGACCTACGGCAAGCTGCTGGCGGTGCTGCAATACGCCCAGGTCATCTCCTCCATGGAGAGCCTCACGAGTTCCCAGATCCGACATATAGCCAACAATGAGGCCGAGACGCTCAGCGCCGAGTACGTGCAGTTCGACGCGTCGGCCTTCGCGGACAACCAACAGACGCCTTCCAACGAAGCCCTGCTCGAGCATTTCGACAAGTACAAGGCGAGCTTCGCCGGCGACGTGAACGAGGCGAATCCTTTCGGCTTCGGGTACCGGCTTCCGGCTCGCGTCCGCCTGGACTACATCGCACTGAAGCTCTCCGATGTCGCCGGCATCGTCAAGACGCCGACGGTGGAGGACACCGAGACCTACTATCAGCAGAACCGCGAACGCGAGTTCACGGAGAAGGTGCCGACCGACCCGAACGACCCGAACTCTCCGCAGGTGGACAAGGTCAAGAGCTACGTCGAGGTGGTCGACGACATCGCCAGGCAACTGACGCGCCAGCGGATCCTGATGAAGGCCGAACAGATCCTCGTGGACGCCCGGAATCTCGCGGACTCCGGCGTCAGCGCGGCCGGAGCCGACGGAAACGAGCCGACGACCAGCGAACGCAGAGTCCGGGCCACGAAGCCCGAGCACAACTACGCCCGGATCGCTCAGGACCTCAGCGCCAGGCACAACGTCCCGCTCCACAGCGGGCGGACCGGCATGCTCAGCGCCGCGGACGTCCGCAGCGACTCGTACCTTCGCCGGATGTCCCTGGTGAGCTACGGTCGCAATCCCATCCCCCTGAGCCAAGCCATATTCTCGGTGGAAGAGCTGGCGAATGACGCAACGATCCTGTTCACAACGTCCCCGGCCAAGATGTTCCTGACCCTCGGTCCGGCCCGCGACCCGCTGGTCGATTCCGCCAAGGACATCTCGAAGCACATCATGGTCATCGTGCGCGTCGTCGCGGCCGAGCCGTCCGCGGCCCCTGCGAGCCTCGACGACAGCTACAGCACACGGGCCCTCAATCTGGGCGAGGCCGCCGACGCCGAGGACAAGACCGTCGTCGTCACGGACCAGGTGGTCAAGGACCTGCAAGCCCTTGCGGCGTGGGATACGACCCGCGCGAAGGCGGAGGAGTTCCTGGCTCTGGCCACCCAAGACGGATGGGACAAGGCAGTCACCGAGTTCAACAAGCTGTACGGCGAGCAGGCCAAGGCCGATCCCAACGACCCGAACGTGTTCCGAATGGACCGGCGGATGAACATCCAGCGGATCTCGCAGGCGGACATCCAGACGCTCACCGCCCAGTTGTCCAACAGCGCCGGGGCCAGCAGCTACCTGAGGGAGGCGAACAAGGAGAGCGAACTCGCGAATCGTCTGTTCTCGCTGGTCCCGTCGGTCGCACAGGCGCCCCAGATCCTGGAGTTCAAGCCGGGACGCTGCTACTACGCGATCAAGAGCCTGACGCCTCGACCGCTCTACCAGGAGCAGTTCCAGAAGATGAAGGGCATGGCCATCAATCGGGAGGAATACGGGCAAACGCAGAGTCTGGCCGTAGTCCACCTGAACCCCCAGAACATCCTCAAACGCGCGGGCTTCCGCTTCGTCGATCAGAAGGATCAGCCCGACGGAAAAGAGACCAAGAAGGAGTCGAAGGGTACGTCGTAATGGGGCAGTCGTGGAAGGAGAATCACGCTCTGTACCTGATCGTCGTCGGGTCGGCTGCATGGCTCGTGCCCGGGGGCGGGCACTACCTGCTCAGAGAGAACAGGCGGGCCGCGGTCATCCTCGTGGCCGTCGCGCTGACCTTCCTGGTCGGTCTCCATGTCGGCTCGATCGGCGTGATCGATGCGGTCAACGCCAAACCCTGGTATGCCGCCCAGGTGATGAACTCGCCCGTGGTGTTCCTGCTGGGCAGTCACGTCGCGGACGCCTACTATCGGGCGAGGGATGCCGCCCGGGAAGAAGCGGAGACCGGACGGGAGAACGACGCCGGGACGACCCAAGCCTATCTGGTCTTCGGACGGGCCGGCGAGATCGGGCAGATCTACACCAGCGTGGCCGGTCTGCTCAATCTGCTGTGCATCGTCAACGCCATCTACGTGGCTCACCAGCGAGTGGTTGGGGGAGGGCACGCCTGAGATGACCGTCTTCGCGATCGCCTTGTTGGCCGGCTTCACGACGCCGACGAGAATCGGGACCACGCCGGCATCGGTGCTCTGGCTGTTGCCGCTGGTGGCTTCGATTTCCATCGTCTATAAGGCCACGAAGGTCAGCAGCATCCGCCTGCGGCCGTTCGCCAAGGAAACCGCAGGGTTGTTCGCGTCGATCCTCCTGTTCATTCTGGTAGCCGCGGTCATCCTGTACGGCCTCGCCTGGATCGTCACCGGACAGCTTCCGGGCCTGCTGGACCGCTCGGCCTTCTAGGTCGCGTCGTGGACGACGGGTCTCTGAACGACCCCCAGCTCCACCAGGGCGTTGTACGCCGCTTTCTGCTCCGCTTCCTTCTTGTTCGCGCCCCAGGCGCTGGGGAAGTGCTGCTGGTCGATGACCACCTCGGACTCGAAGCACTTGTTGTGATCGGGGCCCTTCTCGTCCAGAAGAATGTAGGACGGGGCCGCGTTGAAGCGTTCCTGCGCGTGCTGCTGCAGGAGGGACTTGTAGTTGCCGTGGGCCTCCTCGGAATCGATCTCATCGAGGAGCGAGGCGAAGTTCCGCAGGATGAAATCCCGGGCCGCGTCGAAGCCCAGGTCGATATAGACCGCCGCGATCACCGCCTCGAGCAGCCCGGCCGCCAGGGACGTGGGAAACGCCTTGTGCGAGGCCATTCCCTTGCCGACGATCAGGAACTTCGGCAGGCCGAGCCGACGAGCCACGTGGGCGCACGTGCCCCGCGAGACCAGCATGCTCTTCATCTTCGTCAGCTCCCCTTCCGGGTACTCGCGGAACATCTCGAACAGCTTCTGGCAGATCACGATCGAGAGGATCGCGTCGCCGAGGAACTCCAGCCGCTCGTTGCTGTCCAGACGGTTGTCCACCGCGGAGGAATGGGTGAAAGCCTTGGCCAGAAGGGCGGTGTCGGTGAAGGGATGTCCGAGAATCTGCTCGACTTGATGCAGAACATCGTTGTCCATAGGCTCTGTGCGTGCCTCGGACCTGCGCGAAACCGCAGCGCGGGTCGTCCCAGAATTCTACCCATGCCCTGCGAGCAGATCACGAACGCCGCTCCGCTAAGCGATCTTCGTGATTCGCTCCGCCATCAGGCGACTCACTTGATACCTGTCTTCCCGACTGCGGGCGGCGTCAACCGTCTTCCACCCGCAGGCGTCATCCTACCGTTCGGGCGGACCTTCCGGCCCGTCCTCACCCGACCATCTGCAGACTGGCCAGAGCGATGAACTTATCGTCCACGATTTCGAAGATCCCGTCAAGACCCGTCACCGTGAAAATCCCCTTGGTGGCCGGAGCGACGTTGCAGAAGACCAGGCGATGGCCGCAGTCGCTCATCAGTTTCTTGAGTCGCAGGAGTTTCGAGAGACTCGAAGACGTGACGATATCGACCTTCGAGAAATCCACGACGACCTCGCAGTCGCCTCGGTCGCGAGCCATCTGGGTAGCCGTCTTGAGCTCCTCGCCCATCTCCGGCTCGGCCGGCAAGTCCACGAGAATGATGTCTTCGGACCAGTTCTGAATACCCATTTCAATCTCCTCTGGTTTCGTGTTGTGCTCACGTGTCAGGCGTAATATCGGCAGGTCCATGCGGGGCATTAAGGAAAAAGGGGCAACTTTCTTCCGCGACACGGAGGGGCAGATAACAACCCCGGTCCTCGTACTGGATCCCGCAACAAAGCCTGGATTTCCAAGGGTTTGGCCAGGTCCGCCCCGAGGGCGTCCCAGCCGGGACGATCGGCTGCCCCAGCCTGTCACAGCTTCCTGTCGAGCTTGCGATAGCCGATCGCCTCGGCCACGTGCTCGGCGCGGAGATTCTCGCTGTCTTCAAGGTCCGCGATGGTGCGAGCCACCTTGCAGATCTTGTCATGGGCCCGGGCGCTCAGTCCCAGCTCCATCATCGCCTCCTTGAGCACCATCTCCCCGGCGGCGTCGATCTTGCAGAACCGCTCCAACTGCCGATGGCTCATGTGGGCGTTGGTCATGACCTTGCCGTCGCCGAACCGGCGGGTCTGCCGCTCCCGGGCCGCCAGGACCGACGCTCGGAGCGTCTGCGAGTCGATCTGCCGGGCCTGGGACCGCAGCTTGCCGAACGCCACCGCCGGCACGTCGATGTGGATGTCGATCCGGTCCACCAGCGGGCCGGAGACCTTGGCCAGGTACCGCGCGATCTGGCCCGGCGAACACTTGCACGTCCTCAGATTGCTCCCGAAGTACCCGCACGGACAGGGGTTCATCGCGGCCACCAGCATGAACTGCGCCGGGAACTGGATCGTCTTTTTGGCCCGCGAGACGATCACGAAGCCGTCCTCCAGCGGCTGGCGGATCATTTCGAGCACATGACGCGGGAACTCGACGAACTCGTCCAAAAAGAGGATGCCGTAGTGGGCGAGGGACAGTTCGCCGGGACGCGGAGCGGACCCGCCGCCGATGAGGGCCGGGCCGCTGGCGGAATGATGCGGCGCTCGCACCGGTCGCGTCGCCAGCAGCGCCTGGTCCTTCTTGAGCAGGCCGACCGCGGAGTAGATCCGCGTGGTTTCGAGCGACTCCTCCAGACTCAGGGCCGGCAGGATCGTCGCCAGTCGCTGGGCGAGCATGGTCTTTCCCGCCCCCGGCGGCCCGATCATCATAATGTTGTGGGCCCCCGCCGCCGCGATGGTCAGAGCCCGCTTGACGCTCTCCTGGCCCTTCACATCGCCGAAATCGACGTCGTAGTGCGAAGCGACCGCGAACAGATCGTCCACGCTCGTTACCGTCGTTTCGAGCAGGAGCTGGCCCGAGAGGAACCCCACCGCCTGGGACAGCGAGCCGACGCCGTAGACCTCGATGTCCTGGACGACCGCCGCCTCGCGGGCGTTCTCCAGGGGCACGATCATCCGCGAGAAACCGTTGGCCGCCGCGGTCATGGCCATGCTGAGCACGCCGTTGACCGGGCGGACCCGGCCGTCGAGAGCCAGCTCCCCGACAATCACGTACTCCTTGAGCGAGGCCCCCGCTACGACGCCCTCGCCCGCGAGCATCCCGAGGGCGATGGGCAGATCGAACGCCGGACCCGCCTTCTTGATGTCCGCGGGCGCGAGGTTGATGAGCGACTGCGTCTTGGGGTAGCGGAATCCGCAGTTGACGATCGCGCTGTGGACGCGCTCGATGCTCTCCTTGACCGCCGCGTCGGGCAGGCCCACGATGATGGACTTCTCCAGGCCGCCCCGCGAGACGTCCACTTCCACCTCGCAGATCACGCCCTCGATCCCCTCAAGGGTCACGCTGTGCAATCTCGCCAGCATAGGCTCATCTCCGAATGCAGGACACCGTCACTCGCAGATTCTACGCTTTCCCCGTCCGGATCACAAGAGGATTTGGGAATCAGTCGCGTCGGCCGCTGAAGGCCCTGTAGCCGGCGGACAGGGCGAACAGCAGCGTGCTGGCCAGGACGATGCAGGCGCCGGTGGGCAAATTGAGGTAGTAGGAGACGAGGAAGCCACCGACCGTGCTGAGGACGCCGAAGGCGGTGGAGGCAAAGAGAACGGCCCGGTGGCCGCGACAGATCTGGTAGGCCGCAGCGGGCGGATTCGTAATGAGACTGAAGATCATCAGGCCCCCGATCAGCGGCAGATTGACCGCCAGGATGACGCCGCACAAGGCCAGGAACAGTGCGTAGACGAAGGTCTCGTGGACCCCGGTGGCGGAGGCAATGCCCCGGCTGAACAGCAGCGCTTTCAGCTCCTTGTTGAACAACGCCGCAAACAGGACGAACATCGCGGCGGCGACCGCAATGACCACCACATGGCTTCCTCGAACGAACAGGATGCTGCCCCAGAGCAGGCCGAGGATTTCGGTGCGGGTCCCCTGCATCAGACCGATGCCGAGAAACGTCAGGCCGAGCACAAGGGAGAACAGAATCGCCATCGCGACGTTGGGATCGATGCGGGTCCTGCCCGGTCGGATCGCCGCCAGGCTCATCGCGGCCAGAGCCGAAACCGCGACGGCGCCGACGATGGGATTCAGGCCCAGGAGATAGGAAAAGACGGTGCCCGCCATGGCGGTGTGCGAGATGAAGATGCCGACGAAGGGCAGACGCAGACCCACGATGTAGGCGCCGAGCAGGCCGCAACTGGCCCCTGCGATCACACCGGCCGCGATGATAAGATAGAAGAACGGGTCCATCACACTTCCCAGTTCATTTGAAGAGCATTCGCAAGGCCTTCGGTCCATCCATACTCAGCCGGAAGGGCCTGTGTTGGGTGCCACGCCCAAGCAAAGCTTGAGCGTGTCTTCCCAGGCGATGGGACACATCCACGCACGCACGGTCAAACAAGTTTGGCCGTGCCACCCATACCCATCCACACCCACGTGCAATTGCCGTGCACTCTGTCAGAGGCCCTCCCGTCCACAGCCCGAGGGCGCCGCCAGGATGTGTCGCCGGCCGCCCACGGTGGTGGCCACGAGGTCGCCGTGATAGGCCAGGCACAGCTTCTCGGGCGTCAGAATCGCATCGACGTCGCCATCGCCGAGCAGGCGTCCTTCCGCCAACAGCACCACCCGCCTGCACGTCGAGGGCAAGACGCCCGTATCGTGCGAGACCATGAGCACCGTCATTCGCGTCTGGCGGTGGAGGCGCTCGACGATCTCGGAGATCTCATACTTCCAGTGGAAATCCAGACTCGCACAGGGCTCGTCCAGCATGAGGATTCGCGGGTCCTGCGCCATGGCGCGTGCGATGAGGACTTTCTGCTGTTCGCCGCCGGAGAGGCTGCGGAAGGTCTGATTGCGACGACCCGCCAGTCCCAGAACGTCGATCCAACGGTCGACGATGGCGTAGTCATCCGCATTCAGACGGGTCAGCAAGGGACGGACGCTGGTTCGTCCCATCGCGACGACCTCTCGCACGGTGAAGGGCAGTTCCGCGTTGTACTCCGCCGACTGGGGGATGTATCCGATGTGCTTGCGGAGTTCGCACTTGCGCCAGCTACTCAGGCGCGTCAGGCTGGTTCCGTCGAGCGTGACCTGGCCGCTGTCGGGTCGGATCAGGCCGGCCGCGACCTTCAGGAGAGTCGTCTTGCCCGCGCCGTTGGTCCCGACGATGCCGACGAAATCGCCGGCGGGAACGTGCAGATGGTCGATCTGCAGCATGGTCCGCCCGGGACTGCGGACGCAGATGTTCGAGAGGGTCAGCAAACCATCGATCATCGTGACGCGGCCTCGCACAAGAGCCTGACATTGTCCTGCAAGAGCCGGTCGAAACCGGCGCCCTGTCCACAGTCTTCGGGGAAGTTGCCGAACACGACGGCCTTGGCCCGACACCGGTCCGCCAGGGCCAGCGCCAGAGCCGTGCCTTCCTGCCGATTGGCGATGACGAATCGCACCTCCCTGCCTGCGGTCTGCCTGAGACAGTGGTCGATGTTCGCGACGGTCTCGCTGTCGCTGCCGACGAAGGTGGCAATCGGATCGAGACCCAGCCACCGGGCAAATCCAGCCTGATGGTTCGAGCAGAGCACCGCGGCGTCTGCGACGCCGGATTGGGCGACCGAGGCATGCAGTTGAGCCGCAAGGGCCGCCAGCCGCGATTCGACAGCCGCCAGGCGAGTCTCGAACTCCGCTGTTCGATCCGGATACGACCGCGACAGGATTTGGCAGACCTGCCGGCAGCTCGCGAGGTACGTATCGGGCACGCAGAGCCCGCCCTGCGGCTGAACCTGCTGTACGTCCAGGCCCCCTTCCCGGAGCCTGGCCAGTCGGTCCTCGACCCCCTGCTGGAAGTCGAACCGCAGCAATAGCGAGCAACTCTTCAACTGTCGCACCTGGGCGGGTGAAATGTCGAAATGCCCCGGGCACATGCCGGGTGGAGCCAGGCACAGGATGGCGCCATCCTGTCCCCACAGGTCCCGCACCGCGGACTCCAGGTACGAGTTCGTGACGGCAATCGCATAGCCGCCTGCCGGGGCATCGCCCTCGCCGCAGCCCGACGAGAAAAGGCACAAGAGCGCCATCGCAAGTGTCAGAGTGCCCGTCACCACCTTCATTCTACGTTCACTCCCCGAACGAGCCGAGCTGCCGGCCGCTCTTGAGCCTCATCCGCACGATGACGCCCTGCTTGGTCTGCGTGCCGTACCATGTGCCATGAGGGACGGGATACTGCCGGCTCCTCATATCCGCCAGGTCGAACCGGGGTCCCTGGCTGTACAAGACCCAGCTCACAGGCGACTCCTTGAGATTGCAGTAGGTCCGCCCTTCGCTCTGCTCGTTGTCGGGAAATCCGTCGGGCACCCACAGATATGCCCCTTCCTCGACCACGGTGGTTCGGTTGTAGATCAGGGCACCGACCGAGCGGTACTTGTAGGTATACCCGCGATTGAATCGGTCTTCGATTCCGACCGCCATGAAGGAGCCCGCCAGGGGGGCAGGCAGATACCCGCCATCCGCCAGTTCCAGGGGAAGCTGGTAGAAATGGTCGCCCAACATGCAGTCGACGCGAGTCGGGGGATATGCGCCATCGTGATCGAACGAGTATGCCTCCAGCGCCAGGCCGATGTCCTTCAACTCCGCGTTGACTGCGAGCACCTTCGCCTGGAGTCGGGCCCGCCCGGTCACTGGCAGCAGAATGCCGAGAACCAGCGCGATGATCGCCGTGACCACCAGCAACTCGATCAGCGAAAAGGCCCGTGCCACAATGGCGACTCCCGAAACAACCAGAGGGGCAGCGCGACGGCGACCTCCGCTCCTTGAGGGATCGGTCGCCGTCGCCGCCCGAGTCTTCTCTACGTTCGACACCTACTCGTTGGGATCCACATCGGCAGTCTGGTCGGCCATCCGATGCTCGTAGGCGGCCAGGACTTGCCCGTTTCCGTCGTAATTCACCACGTACAACTGATAACCATCCGTCAAAGCAGAGCTCTCCTGATTCACGATCCCGATGACATCGCACGGCTGACTCAGATTGAACGAGCCAGCGTAGATCCCGTTGCCGCGTCCCAGCTTGACCGGGAAGGTCCTGACCCCGTCGGTAACAGTCAGCGTGCCGCCGGGACCCCAGGCGCCGGCATCCACGATGTTGACGTCCTCGATCTTGATCAGACAACCTTGATAGTACTCGCAACCGACCAGCCGATTGGGATCGAACACGAACCGGTCCTGCTCATCCTTCAGCTCGCTGAGAGAAACGACTTCCGGCTTCGGAAGACCGACGCCCCGCTCCAGCAGCTCGATGGTGAAGTCGTGGTCGGGGTTCTTGTTGTGCTGCTCGTTCACATTGCACTTGCCCTTGTACGACAGGAAATAGCCTGTGACGCGGATGCGGTCGCCGGGCGCGAACTGAGCGGCGTTCAGGCGCGTCATCTCGGCAATCCACTCTTCGTTCGAGTAGCCGCCCGTCGTAACCCAGGGCAGATTGTCGTAGAGCTGGCCCATGAAGACCGCGGTGCCGGCATGGTCCTCCCCTTCGCCCTGGAAGAAGAACTGCCACTGGGCAACCAGGTTGTACATCGTCATGACACTGTCGTCCGGCGTCGGGTCCAGCATGTCGGCGGGATTGTGGAGCACAACGCCCTCCAGGATGACGTTCTGCGTGGCTGTGTATGTCTGCTCGCCCAAACTGTTGACCGCCTGGAACTCCCGATGCGTGACCTGCGCCACGGTCGGATCGGCAGCCTGCAGGACACCGACAAACACCAACGTGAGGATCGTTCCCAACATGATACCCCTTCTCATTCTCCTACCTCCTGGCCCTCAAGCCTCAAAAAATGTTGCGCATACGCTTTTCAAATCCGTGTTACTCGCTTTAGAATAGTGAATCGTCTCGATCGCGCCAAGGGAAATAACTGGCGATGTGAAATATTTTTCGAACGGGCAGGAAGTTGACAGGGGAACCCTGAACCCCTATGAACGACGACAGTACGCAACGTCAACGGGCATTTGAGGAGTATCGATGGCATCGGCACACGGAGCATTCACACTCGAATTGAACCAGCAAGCGGAGTATCAGCGGATTCTGGAGGGCAAGCCGCAGACGCACGGCATGCGTTCCGGCCGGGTCTACCTGGAGCCCGGAAAGGCCTGCGGCCAGCACAGCACCAAGAACCACGAGGAACTGCTCGTCTTCCTGGCCGGCCAGGGCGAATTGCTCATCGGCGACCACGACCGCCTAACGGTTGGCGCAGGGAAAGTGGCCTACATCCCGCCCGAGACGCTCCACGACGTCAGGAACACCGGGTCCGAGCCATTGGCCTACATCTACTGCGTCGCCCCCGCGGCGGAATAAATCCACCCTCTCAAACGTCTTTCCCCATGAGCAAGAACGATGTGTGCGACGCAGTTCTGCGACTCGGGGTCGCGTCGCATGGGGTTCGCTGGGCCGGCCCGGCACCAAGGTTGACTCGGCGACGCCCGATCCTTACAATAAGGATGGCTGCAAGAAGGTTTCCTGCTCTTTAGGAGATGGCCTATGGACTCCGGGAAAGACAGCCAGGTATGGCGATACAAGTGGCACATCGCGACCATTGTCGCTGCGGTGGGGGTTGTCCTTCTTCTGGCGATCTTCACGAACCTCTTCGAGAAGGCCGAGAGCATCCGACAGCCCGTGATGCTCATGGGCGCCCTGATCTTCCTGGGAGCGCTCCTGGCCACCCTGTCGCGAGTCTCCAAGATCGTGGACACGCTCAACGAGAACAGCTCCAGGCTCGAGGAGGCCAGCAAGGCGCTCTCCCACATCCGCGACGGGCTGATGCAGATCAACCACAGCACGCGGATCAGCGACACCGCCAAGGCCATCGCATTCCGCGAGGAGGATCGGCGGTCGCTCCGTGAGGCGGTCTTCGAGCGTCTCAAGCAGAACGACTTCAACGGCGCCTACGAGATCGTCGATGAGATCGAGAATCACTCGGAATACCGCCTCCTGGCCGAGCAGCTACGACGGCAGGTGGACGACTACCGCAACGCGACCGAGGAGGAGCGAGTCGATCAGGGAATCGTCGAGGTGGAGCGGCTCTTCGATTCCTGCCAGTGGGTGAAGGCCAGTCTGCAAGTCGAGTCGTTGATTCGCGCCCATCCGCAATCGGAGAAGATGAAGTCTCTGCGGCTGCGACTGGTCGAGCGGAAGGAGGAACGCAAGAGAATCCTGCTGGCGGCGTGGGACGACGCGGTCACGCGTCAGGAGACCGACCGCAGCCTGGCGATCCTTCGCGAGCTGGACATGTACCTGACGCCGAACGAGGCACTGGCCCTGCAGGAGGCGGCCAAGGACGTCTTCCGCACGAAGCTGCACAACCTGGGCGTGCAATTCGCGATGGCGGTCTCAGACAAGCAGTGGGCCAATGCCCTGGACATCGGGCAGCAGATCATGCGGGACTTCCCGAACAGCCGAATGTGCGGCGAAATTCGAGAGAAGCTTCAGGTGCTCAAACAGAACGTCCAGTTGCAGACGAGCTGACTCATTGGAAGTCGAAGAGCGACTGGGTCTTGACCATCGTGACCTGGTCGGGGTAGGCAGCGAACGTGTGGATGTGCAACTCGCTGCGCCGCGCCTCGAAATCCACGTAGCAGAAGGGCTGCAGGCTGTCCACCTCCAGATCGGGGAACTTCACGAACACCCCGCGATTGCGGGCGAAACGCTCCAGGTCCGTGTGGCTCTGGCGATAGAGGTTCTGGCTCATCTTCTCGATCTGGAAGTCGGTCATGTAGCTGACGCCGCGGCTGAGCGTGCACTTGTGCGTCCGCGGCCCGCGGAACTGGAATCGCTCGACCAATCCCCGGTGCGGAAGCAACTGCCCCGGCGTGCTCACGACCTCGCTCAGACACACATCGCCTGCAAAAACGCTCGCCACGTGGGTGCAGCCGGTGACCCAAATCAGCGCCTCGTACTTCTCGGTCTTGATCTGTCGGCTGGCGTAGATCTGGAAGAGTTCCGGATGCAGCGGCCTCTGGAACAGGCTGAAGGTCAGTTGGTCGATGGCAACGTTGATTTGCGGCGATTCCATAACGGTAAACCCCGAAACATTCAGCTCGATCGTTGGGCTTATTATACCCGATCCGGCGGCCCAATTCAAGTGCAATATCAGCACTGATAAGGGCCATGACGGCCCTTATGGGACGATTGTGCCGCAAACTCCGCAGGTCAAACGAGTAACGGAGAATCAGATTTTTTCTCACGCCGCACGGGAGAGAAATGGCGAGTCACGCTACGCCTGCGCATCGAAGAACATCGCGTTCACGACGGTGGCGATAATGTCGTAGAAGGCATGGGTGCCGGCGGTGATGCCGAACCCGCGAAGCGCGAACAGGATGGCGAAGTACACACCCGCGATGGTGCGGAAGCCGAACTCCGTCCACAGGAACGGGGCGCTGCGTCCGAGCCGGCCGTCCACCCAGATGATGTGGTGATGGGCGCTGAACAGGGCCGCCGAGATCATCACCGACAGTACGATCGCGTTCTGGTGGCCCATGCCGATCAGGTCCTGGAACAGGACCATCAGGGCGCAGATCAGGATCAGTCGGAAGACCAGCTCCTCATAGATGCCAGCCCCGACGCCGGTGACGATATCGGTCATGAGAGAGCCCGCTTGCCCGCGGCCGGTCGGCGTCTGTGCCGGGGGCGACGCCTCCTCGCTCGGCATCTGGTCCGACTGCTGGGCGGCACACACCATGAGGGCAGGACGACCCCGGCCGGCCTGCGCGACGCCGTCGGACTGTGCCGGCGGGCTGTTGAACAGCAGGCTCAGCAGAATCAGCGGCACCGCAAGGAAGATGCTCTCGCAGACCATCGGCGCATAATCGCTCAGGCAGAAGTACCACGGCTTCCTCGACGCGATCTGCAAACCGACCAGGATGATGATGACCACGACAGGCGGCGCAGCCCACGCGAACCGGTCGCCCGTCCCCACGTAGCGAAGAAGGTCCTGAAGCCAGACGAACGCGACCACGCGGACCTGGTAGCGGCTCAGGATGTCCGTGTTGATGAGGATCGTGCCGATCTCGTAGAAGATGATGAAGGGCAGCAGAAAGGCGATGGCGTAGACGGGCCGGCTCGTCCGCTCCAGGTACGAGTCGCGGGCGTAGTTGAGCAGTTGAGCGGTTGCGTAGCTGTTCTTCGGGTTCTTCCGGCCGACCATGGCCAACCGTCGCCTTTCGTGGTCCTGCGATTCCGCGAGTCTTCGATACCCCCATCCGGATTCCACACCGGTGAGATCGCACGGAGTGTACTTCAAACCCAAAGACATTACAATAGCCTCCGCTCCAGGCGACAGGACGAACGCATGTGGAGTGCTATAAACGAACGGGGATACCGGATCGCATGAAGACGACACGAGAACGCTTGCTGGAGATCTACCGCCTGCTCCTGAACTCCTTGGGCCCGCAGCATTGGTGGCCGGGCGAGACGCCGTTCGAGATCGCGGTCGGCGCCATCCTGACGCAGAACACCAGTTGGAGCAACGTCGAGAAGGCCATCGCCAATCTCAAGGCCGCGGGACTGCTCGACGCGAGCAAGCTGCACGCACTCGATCCGGAGGAACTCGCGACGCTGGTCCGCCCGGCCGGCTACTTCCGCGTGAAGGCCAAGCGACTGGGGAATTTCCTCACGTGGCTGTGCGACCGATATGACGGCGACATGCAGAGCTTCGAGGGCATCCCCACCGGCCGCCTGCGGGAGGAACTGTTGGCCGTCTCCGGCATCGGTCCCGAGACCGCCGACTCGATCCTGTTGTACGCGTTGAACCGCCCGGTCTTCGTCGTGGACACATACACCGCGAGGGTGATGGCTCGTCACGGCCTGATCGGCGAGGAACTCGACTATCCCCAGTTGCAGGACCTGTTCACCTCCAACCTGGAGCCCGACGTGGCCCTGTTCAACGAGTTCCACGCGTTGCTCGTCATGGCGGGCAAGAACTACTGCAAGCCCCGTCCGCACTGCTCAGGCTGCCCCCTCGAATCCCTGGGCGTCATCCCCGGCGTCCGCAACAGCACCCGTTGACGTAATGTGGCCCAGCCGCCCCCGCTTGGGATCGTCATGTGGCCCACCCGCCCCCGCGTGGGATCGTAATGTAGCCCAGCCGCCCCCGGCTGGGATCGTTAGGATCACCCCCGAGGGCGGGGGTGCCACATGGCCACACAGCCACACGATCCGATTGCCGATTCTGCGCGTCAAGCTCATTAGAGTCAAGCCGGCCTAAGGTACTGTGACTTGGAGCGAGAAGCTCTTCAGCGGCTCCACACCTTCTTCCCACGGCCTGCGATAGACGAGCTTGAGAGTCATCTGCCCTGGATGGACCGCCTGGAAGTCGAAGCTTTCCCACCCACCGGCCCCGACAAGGGGTGGATCGCCTGTCGCGCGTGGCTTGAACTGCGCCTCGCCCATCTGCTCCACGATGGAGTCCTGGTGATCCACCCATTCCCATCGATACCCCGTACTGGGATTCGATTCGAGCGTAACGGTAAATACCTGGCCCAGCACAACCGTGACCCGCCCATCATACGGTTCCCACCACAGGCGGGGATAATCCAACCCTTCGGCAATCTTCCAGACATCATTGGGCCCATTTACAGTCTCGCCCACGAAGTCCCAACCGGCATCCAGGAATGTGCTGGCCGTCTGCATCTCGGCGGTGGTCTTGCCTTCGCCACCGTCACTCGTGGTTCGGCCGGAGGTTTCGATGTCCCAGAAACAGCCCGACGCTGTTCCCACAGGTGGCCCCATATTAAGAACCGGAACGAACGGCGTGTCTGTGCCTACGAGGCCACCACCCGATCCGGGCCCCCTGACCAGACCCGTGCTATAAGAGTCAACCAAGTTCCCCAAGTTGATCCCCACCAGCCCTCCAACAGAAAGATCGCTACTGACGCTAGCGTGGCTGTAGCACTGAGCAATGGTCCCAAAGTTCCCAGCAACGAGCCCACCGAAGCTTGACCGCAGGCCATTGCTCGATCCACTCACTGAACCTGTGCTGTAGCTTGTCCTGATACTCCCCAAGTTGCTGGCACAGAGGGCACCAGCGCCGCGGATTCCCCCGGTAATGTTGACATCCACCACCCCCAGGCCCTTTACCTCCCCCCCAGGTGCCAGTTGGCCAAAAAGCCCGAGATTGACGTAATGCCCGCCATTGATCGTCAGCCGTGAGATCACATGGCCATCACCATCAAAGACACCGGCGAAGGCCGTCCCCTCAAACCATGAGCCCACGTCATTGGTATCCGGAGCAATGACGGCCCTGTCGAAGACCTTGCGGCCGGGGAGGTTGGGGTCCAGGTCGATGTCCGCGGTCAGGATGAAGTGCTTATCGTAGTCTTCGGGCGTCTCGCCGAGGGCGATCAGATCGGCGGCCGTGGCGATCTGGTACGGGTCGTCCGGC
>Ga0209200_1000155_pt1 | contig 78323 bp, 58 predicted proteins | sample AD_UKC033_MetaG_FD_184406 | JGI IMG/M metagenome (GOLD analysis project Ga0209200, IMG submission 184406) | Active sludge microbial communities of municipal wastewater-treating anaerobic digesters from USA - AD_UKC033_MetaG (SPAdes) (version 2) | ecosystem: Engineered > Bioreactor > Anaerobic >...
GCCATGCCGAACCTCCCGAAACCGTAACATCATCGACTTCGAGAGATTCTTATGACAAACCGTTAGCTCCTCAAAGTGGCTGGTTTTGAACCCGATCCGACTGGCTGGTTTTACCCGATCCTTGACACCCCCGTGAATCCCACGGCGGGTTCTCTGTCGAAATCGCGTTGTTCGGCGCTCATCATCAATCTCCTGGGTCCGATTGTAGCTCGTGGGGCAGGTCTGGGCAAAAAGAAACCTCTGCCTCGTGGGACTCCATCGGTCCACGGGGCAGAGGTCATATTCTCACAACATCGCGTCTGCCGGTTCTGGTACGCGGCGCTAGGGACCGTCTCGGTCCTTCGACGCCCCCCGTGCCTCGCTGACAAACCGCAGCAGCATGTTCATCTTGCTCTTGACCTTGACCTTACGGTAGATATTGCGGATGTGGGCCTTGACCGTCCCGGGCTGGATGCGGAGCCGTCTGGCGATGCTGCCCTGCCGCAACCCCTGGCAAACCAGGTCGGCGATCTGCACCTCCCTCGGCGTCAGCTCGTACCGACGGGAAAGGAACCGCCAGTGCGTGCGATCGAGCAGCATCAGGGACCGGCCCCCGTCCGACATCTCGGGCCGCACAGCCGCATCACCCAGCGGATTGTCCGATCTGGCCATGTCTATCGGCCCTTCTGCAACTGGTCGAGGAGAAGTCTTGCCTGCGTCCAGTCATCGCTGCCTGCGATTCCCACGAAGCCTTCCGGGTCGAACCGCGTCTTCAACTGGGCCATGTCCTCCTCCAGCTTCAGGGCATCCCGGAGCACCTTCATGGCGTGGGTCTTGCGTCCGGCATCGGCATGATCTCTCGCTACCTGGACGTTCTTGCGGTTCAGGGCCATCGCCTGCCTGAGGTGCTCCAACGCTTCGGTCTTGCGGTTCATGTCGGCCAGCGCACGAGCCAGATGGAAGCGCGTGGCTGCCGATTGGGGAGCGCCCGCAGGAAACAGCTCGATGCACTTGGTGAAGTCCCTGACCGCCATGTCCAGATTGCCGGAGCGGTAATGCGCCACGCCCCGCGTGTCCAGGAGGTCCATGTAGTCCGGCATGAGACCGAGCCCCCGGTTGCTCAGTTCAACGGCCTCCTTGAGCGCCTCCGGCGACGGCGACGGCTGATCGCACAGGATCCATGCCAGGTTGTTGATGGCGACCACGTTGTTCGGGTCCACCGCCAGGATTCGACGGTTGAGCCGACTGGCCTCGTCGTTCCGTCCGGCGTCCTGCACCAGCATGGACAGCAAGACCAGCGTGGGCACCGCGTCGGGACTGGCATCCAGGATCATCCGCAACTGATCCTCCGCCATCTGAAGGGCCTGCTTGTCCCCGCTGCCGGCCAGAATGCGGGCGACATTGGTTGCCGTCTCGGCATCCTTGGGATTGGCGGTCCGCCAGCGATTGACCAGATCGTTGACCTCCGTCCACCGCCGCTGCTTTCGGAGCAGACCTGCCAGGGTCATCACCGGGACCGGATCGTTCGGATCGGCGGTGATCAGTGTGTCGAACATCCCCTTGGCCTTCTCCTCCTGCCCGTTGCTGTACAGGGCGGCCGCCAGAGCAATCTCACACCGGCGCCGGGCGGCGCCGCTGTAACTCGGCAGCTTCTGCTCGAGCAGCTTGACCGCTTTCTCCGGATGCTGGTCACGGGCATATGCGTCAGCCCACTCGATGACAATCCCCACATCATCCGGATACTCCCGGGCCAGTCCGGGCAGCGTCGTCTCCGCCGCCAGTCCGGGGGTCAGTCTCTTCTCCGCAATCGCCTTGAGCAACAGCAGGTCTTTGTTCTTGTCATTGTGCGCCAGGCCTCGCGTCGTGATATCCACCGCCCGGCCCAGTTCCTCCTGCTGCAATTCGAGCTGGGCGGCCAGCGTCCAGGCGTCCACGTACTTCGGATGGCTGCTCGTGATCTGTTGCAGAAGGACGCGAGCCTCCTCGACGGCCGGACCGGTGGCCCGTTCCTTCAGGAGTTCCGCTTTTAACAGGGTGAATTCGGGATCCGCCTTGCCCTGTGGGTCCGTCAGGGCCTGGTCCAGGAGGGCCTCCGCCTCGCGCCAGAGCGACTCCTTGCGGGAGGCAATGAGCAGCCTGACCGTCAGTTTCTGCACCGCCAGCTTCTGTGCCACGGGCCGGCTCTCCACCAGCCTCTGCGCCCGACGGACGTCGGAGATGGCCTCCGCAAGCCGGTTCAGAGAACTGTATACGCGCGCACGAGCCACCAGGCTGTCCGGATTCTGAGGTTCCACGGCAATGGCCCGCCCGAGATCCTCAATCGCCTTCTCGTTCTCCTTCAGAGCAAGGTACACTTCCGCTCGCAACATGAAGACGGCCGCAGTATTGAGCTTGTCGACCAGATCGTTGCAGATGTCGATCGCCTTGTCGGGTTTCCCTTGCTGCATGCAGAGTCGAATCTGCGCGCGGGACACCTGGATCATCTCGGGGTGTTTCGCCTTCAGATCGGTCAAAACCGCCTCGGCCTGGGCCAGCTCGTTGTCGAGCATGAGGGCCCGGGCGTAGGACAACTGGAGCATGACATCGTTCGGATCCTGCTGAATCAGTTCCTGGAGCGTCCGGGCGGCGGAATTCGGGTCGTCATGGCGAAGATCGTTGTCCACCCGCAGCCGCTGCAACGCCGGATTGAGAAGATGCTGCTTTTCGGCCTTGTCCAGGTACTCCTGGGCCGCGCTGTACTCCCCGACCTTGTGCAGCGCACTGATCAGACGGACAAGCACCGCCACATTGCCCGGCGCCCGGTCGTGGGCCTCGCGATACATCGTCAGGGCCAACTGCTGCTCGCCGGCCGTCTCGCAGACACCCGCCAGGAGCAGCCGGCTCGCCTGGTCCTCGGGATTCGCAAGCAGGTTCTCCTGCAGTAGTTTGGTGATCTGGGCATAGGCAGGCAGAGCGCGAAGCCTGATCGGATTGCCGGCAGTGGCCTCCTTGAGGGCCTCCTGCCAGTCTCGATCCTGACTGCGCACCAGCAGACTGGCCTGCTCGAATCGCCAGGCCGAGCCTTTCTCGCCTTCGAGCTTCTTGATCTCGTCGATGAGCTGCTGGGACCTCTTCGGATCCTGCTTCACCGATTCGCAGCTCAGCAGCAGACGTCTGGGCTGGATGTCACTCGGGTACTGCGCCGCCAGTTCCGTCAGTTGCTGGCAGTACTTCTCGTTCTGTTGCCATCGGAGATAGAACTCGGCGAGCAGCAGGCTGAGGTCGCGACGGGCCAGCGACTCCGGGATCCGCGTCAGGGCGTCCCTGAGCACGGATTCGCATTCCTGCCTGCGATTCTGCCGGTCCAGGAAGAGAGCAAACCCTCGAACCGCATCGAGACTCTGCGGAGACTGGGAGATCGCGTTCTCGAACGCGGTTCGGGCCTCAGCGTCCTTGCCCTGGACCACACACAGTTCCGCGCGAAGAAGCGGAAGTCTCGCATCGGACGAGTTCCCGGCCTCGAGTCCAGCCAGAAGGCTGTCCGCTTCGCTCAGCTTCCCGTGCATCATGGCGATCTGAATCCGCAGGAGCCGGACATCGAGGTCTCCGTTCCTGGCCTTGTCAAGTTCCGCCGCCCGGGCTTCGAGATCGACCCAAGCCTCCTCTCTCGTCTGGGGCGCGCCGCTGGCGGCCAGGATGTAGGCCTGGGCCCGCAATGCCAGCAGCATGGCATCCGACACCATGCCGGGATCGTCGCGGGCAATCTCGCGGATCTGGCTGGTCGTCTCCTGCACCCTGGGCCAGTCCCTCATCATCGCGTACAACTGCGCCAGACGCATCCGACTGACAACATCCCGCGGATACCTGGAAAGGAGGATCTGGAGCTGCGCGACGGCCGACTGGTTGTCGCCCAGACGGGAGAAGGCCCCAACCATCGCCCGGTGAGCCATCTCGGCCGCCTGGGTCCAGTTCTTCGACGACGAGACGGCTCGTTGCCAGTGGGTGACCGCATCCCAGAGACGACCCAGCTTCTCCGCCTTGAGCCCTTCCAGATAGGCGACGGTCGGCGGTTCGATCTCCCTGTTTCGCAGGCGAGAGAGGTAGTCGTCGATCACGGCCTGATCGGTGAGTTCGTACCCCCCCGAGCTGTTCGTCGTCACATCGCTCGAGACGATCAGCAGGTGTGCGGCCACCGGCATGAAATCCCAGGCCTCCAGGCCCAAAGCCTTCATCCCCTCTGCGGCCACCCGGCGCATCTCTTCCTTCGATCTGGCCTTGAAGGCCACGTCCGCCCAGGCGCCCCAGAGGCCGAGTTCGGTCGGATGGCTCGCCTGCAAGGCTTGAAGCTGCTCACGGGCCTTGTCCAGGAGGTCCTGACCGATGAGCCCGGAGATCACGCGAAGGCGGGCCGACGAGTCCGACAGATCGCACGTCATCGCATGGTTCAGATCGGCGGCAGCCTGCTCCTTGTTGTTATGCCGGGCATGATAGGTCGCCCTCACGGCATACGCCATTGCCAGATCGGGGTTCTTGGACACCGCCTCGTCGATCCAGGCCTGCGGTTCTCCTGCTGTGCCCGGCGCGGCTTCCGCCGCGGCAGCCAGCAACTCATAGGCCAGAACGTCGGTCGGATCCGCCGCGATCGCTTTCTTCAGTTCCTCCGCCGCAGGGCCGAACTTGCTCTGGTAGTACAGCGATTGCGCCAGCATGCGACGCAGGGCGGGGTCCTCTTGTCGTTCGAGATAGCGCCGCGCGATCAGTTCCGCCTCTGTGGGCGCAAACACATCTCGCCGCAGATACAACTCTGTAAGTCGTCTTGCCGTCTCGATGTCATCCGCGTTCAGGCGGAGCATCCGTCGATAGGCGCCGTCGGCCTGCTGCACGCTGCCCTGGGTGATGGGTCGTCGGTTGATCTGGGCCTCGGCGTACTTGAGCAGAACCTCCCTGTTCTGACCATCGACTCCGAGATAGCGGCCGAACAGCTCCGCCGCCTGGTCCCATCTCCTCTCCTCGTAGGCCTTCTGGGCTTGCGGAAGCGACTGACCGGCCCGGGCGTTCTTCTGCCAGCGATGCAGCACAACGGCCGCCGCAGCGAAGACCAACGCCGCCACGACCAGGACAATCGCCAGTTTCCAGTTGAAGTATCTCTTTGCCATTGACCCGCCCTTTCCAACTTCCCTGCGAGGCATTCGCACATCTGCCGAGAGGGTCCGCGTTCAGGACCCGACGAACCCGAACTCGGGTCCGGCAGGATGCCCGCGTCTTCCTCTCAGAATTGATTGACGAAATTCTCCACCATCCGTCGGAACGTCCGCCAGCAGATCCACAGATCCAGTCCCGGCGAGAGATCCCGAACGTACTGCGTATCGTAGTGAATCCACTCCTGGAAATCCTTGTGTTCCGCGCGGGTTCGACGGACCTGCCACAGACCGGTGATGCCTGGGCGGACCGAAAGCCTCGCATCCCGCCACAGGGGACACAGCGTGTTCTCCGATTCCGGCGAGGGCCGGGGACCCACCACGCTCATCTGCCCGCACAGCACGTTGAAGAACTGCGGGATCTCGTCCAGGTAGGTCTCCCGGAGGAACCGACCGACCGTCGTGATGCGCGGGTCGTCGGCCATCTTGAATTGAGGACCGTCCACCTCGCAGACAAATCGCAGTTTCTCCTGGATCTTGTCGGCGCCCTGCCGCATCGTGCGGAACTTGATGCAGCCGAACATGCGCCCGTGGAATCCCTGACGCTTGTCTCGGAAGAAGACCGGCCCCGGCGAACTCATCCGCACCGCCAAGGCGATCACGGGGAACACGGGCGCGAACAGAACCAGCACGAACGTCGCCGCCAGCACGTCCATCGCCCGTTTGAAGCACCGCACGTAAGAGAACCTGGACCAGGACCGAAACGCGCTTTCCTGCGGGACGCAAGCCCTCGCAGGCGCACATCGCGTTTTCCCGTCGCTCCCCGGCGGTTCCGACGTCGTAGCCAGGCGGTTTCGGACGACCCGGCCTGGATCGACGCGAACGCGCGGCCCGACAATCGAAGCGTCCACCACGGCGCCCCGCCCGACGACACTGTCGTCGCACAGGATGGCCGGGCCCGCCACCACGGCGCCGGGCTCGACGATCACCCGTTCTCCGACGAGCACGGGGCCAATGAACCGGCGCGAGTCGCCGGCAGCACCGACCTCCCGGGGCGTCTGCACGTGGTCCAAGGCCCCCTCGCACACAGCCAGAATCCCTTCCTCGGATTCCAGATCGAAAGCCGTTCCGGCAACGTCCACCGCCTGCATTCTGATGCCCTGTGCACGACACTGGTCAACCAGGGCGCTGAAACTGCCCAGCAGACTCGGCTTGACCAAGGACTCAAACACCCGCGGCCGAACGAGCAGATGATGAGGCCAGCTCGTCGGCACGGGGGTCCGCGAGGCGCCATCGGCGAACAAACGTCGGAAGCCGGCTACCTCGTTGTCGGGCGTGAGACGAACTCGCTCACGATATGCGAGCAGATCCGAGGTCGCATTCACGGCCATCACCTCGGCGTCTGTCGCCGCCATCAGGCGCGTCAGAGCCTCCAGGTCCAGGCACGTCGCAAAACGTCCTTCCGTAACGATAACCCACGGGCCGTCGCCCCGGGCGTCGTATCCATGCACAACCCCCGTCTGGAAGTCCTCGTAAGACACGTTCCGCTGATGCCCCGCAGGCAGATCGGCGCACCACGTGCCGGGAAGAACCCACTGCGACGCTGTCGAGTCCACCCCGCCGGGTGTCCCGAGACCGCCGAGGCTCCGCCCGCGGCGCCAGAGGTGATCGACTCCCTCCCGAACCGCGCGATCCAGAGGATTCGTGGACAGAGCATACCGGAGCAGGTTCATCCTGCCGCCGGCGCTGCTCTCTGCGGATTCTCGAACGACAATCAATCGCATGGTCAGATCAAACTACGCTCCCGTCGGGCATCTGGCGGGCACAACTCACGCCTCCGGCGGGTGTTCCCCACCGCCCTGGGCCGTGGATGTCAACAGCATCTTCTTCGGTTTGCCCGCCGGGCGACCGGGCTGCGCAACACGGGATCGGTAGTTGCAGGTGTAATGGTACAGACCCTGATCCGCCGGAACGTTGCTCAGGACCGCTCCCAGGACTCGCACGCGAATGCGAGCGAATCGCTCCTTGGCCTCCTTGAGATCGGGGCCGGTCGTCTGGCCGGCGAAGCTCACCAGGATGACCGCGTCGGTGAGTTTGGCCCAAACGAGGGCGTCCGGGAAGGCCAGCGTCGGCGGGCTGTCCACGATGATGTGATCGTACTCGCGAGTCAGTCGCTCCATCTGATCGGCGGCCGTCGACGAAGTCAGCAACTCGTAGGCATCACCCAGGTAGCGGGGATTGGCAGCCAGCACGTGAAGACCGCTCGTCGGCATGACGCATACGATCCCCGCGGGGTCCTCGCCCAGCAGGACGTTCTGGAGCCCGCCCTCGCAGTTCAGGACGTTGAGCATGTGCCCGATGTCGGGCTTGCGCAGGTCCCCGTCGATCAAAAGGACCTTCTTGCCCGACTTGGCCAGGCTCGTCGCCAAGTTGACCGCAAACGTCGTCTTGCCCTCGCGCATCCCGGCGCTGCTGATGACCAGACGCTTGGGCATCCCCCCGTTGTACAACAATCCGAGGTTGGTCCGAATGGTCTGGTAATCCCCCGCGATCTGCTCGGCGAACAAGGCCGGCTTGATGGTCCGGGAACTCGTCGTGGTCCCCAGAATCGCCAGCTCGGTCTGACGGGTGATGTCCGACGGGGTCTGGAGCGTCTTGTCCATCTTGTCCCGCAGGAACGCCAGGCCGACGCCGCAACCCAGGGCCGCGAACACGACCGCGCCCGCCATCTTGGGCCGTTTGTCCTCTTCCGACACCAGCGTGGCGTCGTAAGGACCGATCACCTGAGGCGCTCGCTGCTGTTCCATCTTGATCAGGTCAATCCGCCTGACCACCTGGTCGCGCATCTCCTCCTTCAGTGCCAGATCGACGGTAAGGCCCTGGATGCCCAGCTTGCTCTTCGCGACATCCGTCAGCTTCTGGTTCTGCTCCTCCAACATCTGCTTGACCTGGGCGATGCGGGCTTCAATCTGTCGGAGTTCCTCCGGGGCCAGCTTCTTCCTTTGCGCCACGACCTCATCCCGCTGCTTCTGCCAACTGCTGTCGAACTCCTGCGCCAGTGCGTCCTCGCGTTCCTTGAGCCTCTGCTTCAGTGCTTCCAGCGTCGCCTCTTTCTGTTGGAGGGCCGGGTAGGCCGGCAACTGCGTCTGGCGGGCCACGATCAAATCCCGCTCCATCGCAACCACATTGGTGGTCAGCTCCTTGACTCGGGGGTCGGCGCTGACGTAGGCCATGCGAGCCGCGACGGTCTGTTCCGGCGTCATCTGGGGGCGCGTGTTGGGATCGAAGGTGAGGATGTCTCCCTCGAGCTGGACCCTCAGGGCCTCGAGACGGAGCAACTCCCTCTGCAGCAGACCCAGACGGTTGAGCACCAGTTCCTGGTTCAGTCGGTCGTTCGGATCGAGCACAGTCGCGGCGTTCTGTTCCGCCGCCGCTCTCATCCGATTGCGTCCTTGCTCGATCTCCTTGTTGAGTTCCCTCAATTGGTTCTCGAGCATGGCGATGCTCTGCGCATCGCCCGTCTTGGACGCCAACGTAGACCGATTCACATAGATGCGAAGGAACGTGTTGACGATGGTCTTGGCCTCATTGAGATTGTAGTCCTTCATCGTAACAGCCACGAGTTCGGTGTTCTTGAGCTGGACTGCGGCGATCTCCCTGTTGGCGATGGCCCGTCTGAGGATCTCCTCCGGCGGGACCGGGTGGCTCGGGAGGACCCGGGCAATGAGCCTCTCGATCCGGTTGCGGGGCTGGCCGCTGAAGAAGGCTAGGTTTCTCGGCACCAGCTCGTCGAGAACGCCCTGGAGACTGGTCGGATCCGTCATCATCAGTTGGACCTGGGTATTGACGAACAGCGCGTAGTTGGCGGCTTCGCCGGTCTCCAGCTTGCCCGTCAACACGCTCGGGACCGCCTGTTTGATCTTCACCGAGCCCTGCACGACGTACATCGGCTCCACCAGGAACCAAATCGCAGGCAATCCCACGGCACAAATCACAATCGCGGTGACCAGGATGATCGGCCATCGCTTCCGCAGGCTGTCCAGCACATTCGTGGTCGGCGGCTCCTGGATCTCGGCTGGCGGCTCGCTGACCACCGGCTTCTGCTCGATCACCTGATCCAGATATTTCTCCAGGTTGTTCATAAATCAGTTCTCCCAGTACTCAAGGGTCGGGTACATGCTGAGGTTGTCGTCGCGAGACGATCGCCGGTTCAACTTCCATGGGAGGCGTGGTCAGCCGAGACAGCAGCCACAACTCCCCCACCACCATCGCCAGCGCCAGCGGCATCATGGCGTATCCGTCCCCATCGTGAATCCGGTCTCTCCATACCGTGCTCTCCACCACAGTATAGAGCAAGGCCGTCACCACCAGTCGGACGGTATTGCACAGCAGTGCGATTGGGACGCTCGACAACAGAACGATCGCTTTCTCCCACCACGACCGCCGGGTCAGCAGCACGACCAGTGCGCTGATCACGAAGAACGCGGTGATCATCCTGAGTCCGTTGCACGCCTCGGCCACGGCCACCTTGGTCCCCTCGATGTCGATGGTGTTGCCGCTGCGCACGATGTCCCAACCGCCCAGTTCCAGACAGAAGACGGCGGAACTGGTCGCCCACCGCTGCAACGGCAGCGAAACCGCCGCCTGAATTCGATTCGGCCAGGGCAGCATCAGGCACAGGAAGACCAGGACGGGCCACAGCTTCTTCAGATATCCCCAGCCCATCATCAGCAGCACCAAGGCTGCGACGGACAGGACCAGGGACAACCGCTCGCCGGACCGATACATATAGTACAATCCGAGCCCCCGGCACGCCTGGGCGAGAATCAGAGCCCCGGCGCCCCAGAGCAGGGCCGGACGAAGCGTCGCCGAACCCATCTCCTGGCGACGCGACCAGACTACGTAGATGGCCAGGAAGGGAACGAGCATCCCGGAGGAGTACTCCTGGCTCGTGCGCCACTCTCGAATCAGGTCCCGCATCGTAGGCCAGTACGACCACAGCAGCGAGACCACGACCGCCGCCGCGGCCAGAATCACAGTCACACCCGCCCGCGGAAGTCCCGATCCCTCGCTCGATCCCCCGAACCAACGACCCGGCAACGACCTCACGAAACGGCCAAGCCCGCCCGCGGAGCCACACAGGGACGGCCTCCCGTCCTCCGCATCGCGCCCCGAGAATGCCGAGGACACGGCACGACCGATCACGACCGCACCGTCCAGCACCTTCACGCGGGAATCCAGAATCGATTCACGGATCTCGCAGCTTCTGCCCACAGAAACCCCCGTCCACAAAGCACTTCGAACTACGGCGCTCTTCTCGCCCACGACAACACCCGGTCCGACGATAGCAGGACCGATCACGACAGCGTCTTCCCGGACCTGGGCGTGCTCCCCGATCAAGACAGGTCCGCATATCCGGGCTTGCGGATGCACCCAGGCGCCCAAGCCCGCGCGTATCGGCCCGCCCTGCGAGTCGCTGCAAATGACTGAACTGGCGCCGTCGGGTTCTCCCACGGAAAGGAAGACCTCGACCGCGTCCAGATACCCCTGGCGTTCTCTGAAGTTCCCCACCGGCCGCTCCAGCACGTACGGGCGAACCACGCCGCCAGCCCGCACGATCGAGGGGATCACCCCTTCCTTGATGTCCGAGTACCCCCCTGCGGGAATCCGTTCGAGCACCTGCGGGCGACACACGAATATCTCTGCCGACGGGCCGAGCGATCCATCGTCCGCCCGTCCGGGATTGAAGACCACGGTCATCTCGGCGCCGCTGGACCGGTGCGCCTCGATCAGACCGGCCAGGGGCGGCGGCACAGCCATACTGGCGGAAAGCACCAGAATCAGTTCCCCCGGGTCGGCGGACGCCGCATCCCGAAGGCACCCTCCGGTTCCCCCCATCAGTTCTTCCGGCACGAGGGTCGTCGCCAGTCGGCTGCTCCGACAGACAGACGCCACGTCCTGTGCCATGGCGGCATCACAACAGACGGACGCACGCGGAACCCCTTCCCTCGCGAGATGATCCAGCAGGCGCGCCAGCGCGGCCCGGTCCCCGATCGGCCACAGCGCCGCAGGCAGACGCGAAGCCAGCGGGCATCGCCCGAAGTCCCGTCCGCCGACGAGCACAATCGTGCGGAGATCAAGCTGCGACAGTGTGCTTCTACCGGTCATCCGTTGCCGTCAATCCCACTGACCCCTACAGGGTCGTTCCTGCCATCCCCACCCTGATGACAAGGGGACAGCTTATTTCCGTCGCGTGAACGAATCTCTGTGGCCGTCTACCCCCGAGGCACCCACGCCGTTGCGTGCACGAGCAACATCAGCGCATGTGGGGAGGTTATCCTACCACGACACTCCACCCGATTCCAGTCAATTCCGTCTCGGCCCCGCCGCTGGCATCGGCAGTCCGACGGCTTCGCAGCAGGGTCCGGATAAACACAAGCCCAACGAGGGCGCACCCGTATCATCGGCCGCCCCGACAGGCGACATGATCAGCATTTCGGTTTCAGCCGACCTCGGATCGGTGTGTGTCCTGGGGGCAGACCGTCTGGCGCAGGGGCGATGCCGGCCGACCCACGGCGAAGTACTTGATCCCCGCCCGCGCCACGTGGTCGGGGTCATAGAGATTCCGACCGTCAAAGACAACCGGACGTTTGAGCCGGCTGCGAATCTCCTGGAAGTCGGGCGTTCGGAACTCGGGCCAGTCCGTCAGGACGACCAGAGCATCACAATGGTCGAGCATCGCATAGGGGTCCTGGTGCAATTCGATGGCTCCCCCGGTCGCTGCGGCGGCGGCCGGCCCGGCCTGCGGGTCGTAGGCACGCACCTTGATCCCGGACTCCAAGAACTTCCGAACGCAGTAAACGGCTGGAGATTCCCGAATGTCATCCGTATTCGCCTTGAACGCCAACCCCCACACGGCCACCATGCACTCGCTCTGCCGATCGGCGAAGTACTGAATCACACGCTCTGCGAAATGGTCTCGGGCAGCGATATTGACCTGCCAGACGGCGCCCGCCAACGGCATGTCCACGCGGCTCGTCTGGCCCATGTGGATCAGGGCATGGATATCCTTGGGAAAACAACTGCCTCCGAAGCCAATGCCCGGGAACAGGAACGCCGAGCCGATCCGACTGTCCGAACCAAGCCCTTGCCGGACGAGTTCCACGTCGGCGCCCATCCGCTCGCAGAGCAGGGAAATCTCGTTCATGAACGAGACCCGTGTGGCCAGCATCCCATTGGCCGCGTATTTGGCCATCTCGGCCGACGCCGGGTCCATGAAAATAATACGTTTGCTCTTGCGCATGAAAGGCTTGTACAGTTCCGCCATGATGTCCCGCGCTCGCGGGCTCGTGGTTCCGATAATAATCCGATCCGGTCTCATGAAATCCTCGACGGCCGCCCCCTCCTTCAGAAACTCCGGATTGCTCACGTAGTCGAAGGGGCCGCTCGCCCGCGACTGGATGATCCTGGTGAGGGTCTCGTGGGTCCCGACCGGGACGGTGCTCTTCATGACGATCACCCGATAGTCCGTCAACTCGCCGGCGATCTCGCCGGCGGCCGCGTAGACCCCTCGCAGATCCGCGGAGCCGTCCGGCGCCATGGGCGTGCCCACCGCCAGGATGAGGATCTCGGAACGGCTCACCCCCTCCTTCAGGTCGGTCGTGAAGTGGAGACGGCCCGCCTTCGCAGTGCTCCGAACGATCTCTTCCAGACCGCGCTCGTAGATGGGAATCTCCCCCCGGCGTAAGGCTTCGATCTTGCCGGCGTCGCTATCGACGCAAATCACCTGGTTCCCGGCCTCGGCAAAACAGGCGCCGCTCACCAGACCGACATATCCGACTCCGACCACGCATAATCTCATATCATCACCTCTGCAAATCGATAAACATGCCGGACGCATCCTTGGACAGACGTCGGCAGAATCTCAACGCCGGCAGGGAATCCCCGAGGACTACCAGCAAATCCCGCGGTACTCTCCTCCTCGCGCGGCCAGCGACGCGACACGGACCAGATCCACCACGACCTGGTCGCCCTTCAGTCTCGCCACAACCCCGTCGCAGTCCTCCATCCTATTGCCAACCACAATCACCTCCGCATGATGCAGGACTTCGTCGATGGTCTCGACCATAAGCTTCGAGATATGGGGGATGTGGTTCAACAGGTAATCCCGGTTGGCGCCCATCAGTCTCGCCATGTTGACGTTCCGGTCGTACACGCGAATGTCGTATCCCTTGCCCAGCAGTCGCTCGATCACAGTAACCAACGGGCTCTCCCGCAGGTCGTCGGTGCCAGCCTTGAAGCTGAAACCCAGGATGCCGATCTTCTTCTTTCCCAATTCCGTGATCATGCGCACCGCAGTGTCGATCTGCATCTGATTGCTTGGCACGATGGCGTTGAGCACGGGCAGATCGAGGTCCATCCTGCGAGCCCTGTGCGCCAGAGCTCGAACATCTTTCGGCAGACAGGATCCCCCAAACGCGAAGCCCGGCCTCAGGTAGCAATCGGAGAGATTGAGTTTCGTGTCCTGGCAGAAGATGTCCATGACCGCGTGGCTGTCGATCTTCATCGCCCGGCTCAAATCCCCCATCTCATTCGCAAAGCAGATCTTCAATGCGTGCCATGCGTTATCCACATACTTGATCATCTCGCTCACTTCGATCCGCGTGTGAAACAGCGGAGCATCCAGCATGGCATACAGCGAGGCGACCCGGTCTCCACTGACGCGATCGCCCTCTCCGATGACCGTCTTCGGCGGATGGTAAAAGTCATAGACCGCCGTGCCCTCGCGCAAGAACTCAGGATTGTGGCACACGCCAAAATCCCTGCCCGCCCGTTTGCCCGAGTGCTCCTCCAGCAGCGGGATCACGACGCCCCGTATCGTCCCGGGCAACACCGTGCTGCGGCAGACTACGACATGGAAATCGTCCATGGCTCGCAGCGCCCGCCCGATCTCCACACAGACCCTTCGCACATGGCTCAGGTCCGGATCGCCGTTGGCCTGCCCCGGCGTCCCCACGCAGATCAGCGTCAGCTCCGAGGCCCGAACGGCCTCCTCCACTTCGGTCGTAGCCCGAAGGGCGCCTCTCCGCACCCCCTCCTGGACCAGCTCCGGCGTCTCCTTCTCCACGATGGGCGACAATCCGCTGTTGATCATCGTCGCCTTGGCGTCGTTGGAGTCGACGCCGACCACGGTATGACCCTCGCGGGCCAGACAGGCGGCGCTGACGAGACCGACGTACCCGACTCCGACGACACACACCCTCATGTCATCTCCTCCACCCGTTCCACCATCGGTGTCACCCCAGAACATCCCGAAACGGCCATGCTTCTCCTACAGCGTCGACACACAGACGTCGACGCACCCACGGCAATCACGATCCGGACTTCACAGAGAGTGCCTCCAGAAATTCCTCGATCCGCCGGACGACGGCCTCCGGCTGGACCCGCCGCGGACTCGGCTGGAACCTCTTCAGCAGTTCCACCTTGTCAGCAAGTTCTTCGGAACTGTAAGCCACCAGCAGATGGCCCAGTTGCTCGAACTTGCGGGCGATCGCCACTTGATGATCGTTCACCACCTCTCCGTATTGTCTCCGTCGCGGCATCGCAAGAAGCGGCTTGCCCGTATCGAGCGCCATAGTGATCGTACCCATTCCCGCATGGCTGATGAGGGCCGATGCCTCGTGGATACGCTCGTCGAACGCCTTCTTGTCCAGAGACGCCACGGCCTCGAAGTTCCGCGGCTGGTACGCCTCGTCTCCAATCTGTGCAAACACCTCGTCCTTGATGACGCCTGCTGCGACAAGATCATCCACCGCCTTCACTAGCCGATCGAACGGGAACTGTGTCCCGACAGTCAGAAAGATCATAGATTCCCCTGCACTCCGATTAGACCCATCAGATGATGTTGCCCATGTATTCCGTGCCGGGATATGTCCCTGTCAGCTCCGGCCATTGCACGATGCACAGGTCCGCAATACGCCGAACCATTCGCCCGGACAGAGACATATGCTCGACGTTCGTGATACTGTCCACCCAGACCACCTTGGCGCCGAACAGCCAGCCTAGGAAACAACAGAGACAGCCGATGGCGGCTCCCGTGCTGAGCACGACGGTCGGGCGTTCGCGGCGAATTGCTGCGAGGCAGTTCCACAGCGATTTCACAACCCGCAAGGGGTGTTGCCGATTGCACTCGCCGACCACGTAGACCCGCTTTCCCTCGCCGAGTTTGCTCTTCACCACATCGGTCGTGACAACGTAGAACACGTCACGTCCCTGCCATGCGCCGCTGAGCTTGAGCAACTGACTGAGATGCCCGCCCGAGGAAGCAACCAGGGCAATCCGCAAGTCCGATCCCATATCCGTCACCATCCAATCCTAAGACATAATACCTCACGGCCGTCGATCGCACCCAGTCTCCACCTGGGAGAACAGGATCGGGGCTGCCAACGGCCTGTACGGTCCTCCCCCCGGCGTCGAGTCCCGCGTCACGAGACGTCCCCGGCAACGATTTCGTTCGTGCGACGGTCCCGCCAGCCCAGTTCCTTCACCGCTCTATCGGCACTGTAGCGGATGTCGCGAATTCCCGTCATGATCTGGTAATTGACATCGGCCCCGCCCGTCCGCCCCAGGGCCTTCTTCAGCTTGCCGCCCCCCCAATTCAGAATCCGCAGCATGGCAGGCGCCAGCCGGATGACGGCGATTTCGCGACCCCCATGCCGCCCCCACCGCTTGAGAAAATCCCGTACCGACAGATGCGACGTCGGTACGGCATTGTAGATCGCGTATTTCGGGGGCTTTGCCAGGAGTAGAGAGATCATCTCGGCCACATCGTCCACATGGACATATGGCAGGTGGTTCGTTGCCTTTCCGACAAGCAGCCCGCAGGATTTCCTCTTCCACGCGATCAGCTTCTTGGCCGGGGCCTTGTTGTCGCTGAAGAGCAGGCCGGGCCGGACGATCGCCAGGTTCATGCGCAGGCCGGCCTTTCGCCTTTCCAGTTCATTCTCGATCAGGACCTTGGTCCAGGGATAGGCGTTCAGCGAATTCTCCTGGGTGACGAACGGCTGGTTCTCATCGATCGTCTTCCCCCAGAGCGAGCGGTCCAAGCCGTAGACGGAGACGCTGGACACATGGATGAATGTCGCGACCCCGTTGCGTTCGGCAGCATCGAGGAGCTGCATCGTTCCGCCCAGGTTCATTCGTTCCATGGAGCCGTCCGCTGCACCCCGTCCATCCCAGGCGCTGTGCACCACGGCGTCGACACCCCGTGTGATCTCGTCCGCGACGGAAGACTGCGACAGACTGCCCCAGAAGATCTCCATAGGGGGGGGAAGTTCCCTGCGATCCAGCACGGCGCCGTGGAGCAACACGCGCAGTTGATATCCCTGCGATAGCAGGTGCGGCGCCACTGCTTTGCCCAGGTTTCCCGAATATCCTGTAAGAAGTACCTTCATGGTGTCCCCTTCGATACACAGTTCGCTTCTTTTGCGGCAGTATTCTCTCTCCGAATCCGCATGTGCGGTCCCACGGATCAGGCGACGACGGCCGCACTTCGGCGGGCGACGGTCCCGGCCGCCTCGCCGGCGATCAGCACCTGATTCACAATGTCGGCCACGCCAAGCGCATTGTCCCGAGTGATCGGAGATTGGCCGCCCGAACGCGCCGCGAGGTAGAACCGACGGACCAGTTCCCTGGTACCGGGGTTGCGCTTCAGTCTGCCCAGGAGAACCCGGCAGGTCACGCCGATCGTTCCCACGATCAGGGCCCACCCCTGCCCGATCCCTCCGAACACTTTCGAGAGAACGCTCAGCTTGCCTCGCGGGACGCGGACGGTAATCAGTTGTCGGGCCAAATCGATGTAGATGCTGCCTTTCTCACACTCGATGTTGAGATAACGACTGGCGTTGCCGTGCGCCATGCTAATGGTGAACGTCCCCACTCCCGCATCAGTCATGAACGCCACATCGAGAAGATCGGAGAAGCCATAGGGCATCATGTTGCGCGGTTGTGTCAGGTACACGAGTTTGCCGGGTTGGCCCAGCAACTCGACGAGCACACTGGCCGGATGCGAGACGAGGTTAATCAGAGGGCCGCCGGGTAAACGATACGCCCAGTGACTAACACCCCGATAGGGAATGGTCTTCTGTTTCTCTGCGTGTCCGAAGAAACAATGGGCCGCCACAACACGCCCGACCCGGCCGGACCGAATGAGCCCCAGGGCCTTCTGCACACAATCCATGTACAGCAGGCTGTGTCCGACGCACAACAGCCGCTGCCGCGGCTCGGCAAACTCGTACAAACGCGCAGTCTCGTCGAGCGTCAGCGTCATCGGCTTCTCCACGAAGACATGCGCACCGGCCTCCAGGGCCAATCGCGCCAGCTCATAGTGCGAGTCCGGCGGGGTCAGGATGTGCACGATGTCGAACCGCTCCCGCTGCAGCAGTTCTCGAGCATCGGTGTGGATCACTGCGTTCAGCCGATACCTGTCGCTGAGGCGCCGAGCCGCATCGGGGTTTGTGTCGCACAGGTGGAACTCCACAGGGCCACACCGAGTCTTGATGGTGGCGACGTGATCCGCTGCGATCAGCCCACACCCGATGATGGCGGTACGAAGTTGTTTCTCGTCATTCATTCTGGATCTCCTTGATAGGCGGAGTGGCGTTCGGAGATTTCACATACGCGTGCAAGGTCACCCACTGATGTTGCCGCACAAGTCTGCGGATGTCGGGATCCGGCAGCCGGCTTGTCCTCCTAAGCAGATTCGAGAAATAGCCATAGGCCAAGCCGGATGACTGGATGATATCGCCGGTGGCGAGGAGGCGCGACAGCGCCCGCGTAAACATACGCAGCGGAGACATCCCGATATAGTAGGCCATGTACCCGTTGCGTGCCCAGCCGGCGAAGCGACCGCCTCGCGACGCGGTCCGCCGCAGATGAACCAAGTGCAGGTGGTCGAAACTCTGAACGTCCCAGCCGTGAGCGCGCGCCTCAATCTCGTCGATCACATCCCATCCGAAAACCGGGCGGACCCCGTGGATGTCCTGGTAACAGCACTTGCGATAGACCTTCGTTGCCCCTCGCACATGGGCCTTGCTCACTTTCTCCCGGGCCAAGTCCGTTCCTCGGTATTCGTAGATCACCCCCCCGGCTATGCCCAACCGAGGATTTCGCTGGAACTCATCGAGGAGAGAGGCGAAATACTCGGGTCCGAATTCGAGGTCGGCGTCCAGCTTGACAACGAATGCTGAAGCGGAGAACTGTGCCGAAGCCAATCGCCATCCGTCCAGGAACGCTTCCGCCTCGGAGGCGACCAGAAGCCCATCTGTGCCGGTCTTCTGTTTCTTTTCGCGGCGCAGGCCCACAATCCAGGGATGGACGCCCGCTGCCTCGTGAATGATGTTCCACGTATCATCAGCCGAGCCGTCGTCGACGATTACCCAGGCCAGCGGTTTGAGCGTCTGGGAGACCATGCTCCGGATGGTGGCCGGGAGATTCGTTTGCTCATTGTAGGCAGGCGTCACCACCGTGTAGGCGGTTTCCGCCGTCGCCTGCCGGCTCATCGTGCGTTCGACCGCTGCCATTGTCTGCTTGTCGATTCCCGTAGCCATAAGCTCCATTCTCTGTCGGGCCGGGACGCTCGATTGTGCCCCCGCACAACAGTCGCTTGCCAAGTCACCGCCCAGTCGCAGGGCATGGGGGACCCGGAGTCCTCACATCGCCTCACCGGCCAACAATCCGAACTCCATCACGGATCGGGCGAGTCCTTCCCCAACGATCTTGCAGCCAAGAGGTGTGAAATGGCCATGCTCCTTCTCCCAGTACAGCTTCTCGCCGCTGAGACGCTGGAAGTCGGCAATCGGACTGTAGATATGGAACACATCCTTGCGGTCCAGCAGGTCGGAAGGGAACGTGGACTGGAATTCAGTCCGGCTGTGCCGTGTCGGAATGTCCAGGATCAACAACTCCGCTCCATGGAGGCGACACTGGCGTTGGATTTCCGACAACAAGGCAATGGCAAGCTCTTGCGGATACATGCTCGGTGTCCCCGCCACCTCATCCGTAAGTTCAGACTCCGGAGAATCTAGGTCCATCAGTCGGCGCATCGCAGGCATGATCTTGAATTTGACCACCTCCGCAGACCTCTCCCTGAGACAGCAGTACAGGTGGGAATGGATAGCCAGCCAGCGGAAAGCGGCGACTTGGAAGAGCATCTCGCGACTCTTCACGGCCGGAAGGAACGTCTTGTTCTTCCGAACCAGTTCTTTGCCTTCGATCGCATATAGATTCGACCTCACGTTGTCGTCGAGGTCGGTCGCGTGCCAGGCGATCACGACAAGATCGGGCTCATAGCGGAAACCCTCTTCCTGAAGTGCCACCAACTCCTCCGCTGTGCCAAAACCGGAGACCGACAGATTCACCGGCTCGCATTTCACGCCCGCCGCACGCAAGGAGTCCACCATGCGGGCCAGAAATGTGTCCTCCAGGCTCACGCCGTACCCCATGCCAAAGGAGTCGCCCAGCAGCATGATTCTGCGCATGCCCTGGGGTTTCCCGTATGGAATCTCCCCGTCGGCACGGAGTCCTTTCGAATTCGTGCGAATGTTGATCCGGTACTCAGGCGCCCTGTGCCAGTAGCTCTGGCTCGGGGTGTTGCCGCGAATGCCATAGTCCGTGGCACACACATATCGCGGGAGCATCAGTTGCGGCGAGAAGAACCGCAGAAACACCTCCCCGACGAGGAGGAAGTAGACGCAGCCGGTCCCAACTTTGGCCACCAGCATCAACGCCGATCTGTTGAACCTCATATTCCTCACCCTAGAAAAACGTCAGAATGCGAAGTAGATGAACTGCTGTGCCCCCCTGACACTCAGAGCCAGCAGAGACATCAGGACAACCAGCCAGACGTTGAGCCGAACGAACCAGGGCCAGTGCTCCAACACAGTCTCGGTTCCCCTCCTGGCCCGAATGGCTTCCAGAAGCACAAACAACCACCCGTAGAAGACCAAGGTCCAGAGCACATCCGTTGCCGCCGGCGACCAGTGAGGATGAAGGAAGATCGAACGCAGGAAGATGCCGACCGTCGCCATGTTCTGCGCTCGGAAGAGGAGCCAACCCAGACACACGAGGTGGAACATAATCAGGATCTGGACCGCGGCAACCCCGACGCTCGCGAGACCGTTATGGTTCTCGCCACCGGGGACATCTGTGGGCTCAACCGATCGGCTCACCGGCAGACGAAGGGAGGCCTGCCTCCGACAGCACTTGACCGAACCGCCACCCGCCGTCTCCACAGACACGACACCAGAGGATTCGGCACCTTCACCCACCAGAGACTCCGCCAACATCTCCGATTCGGCGGCTCCGGCGGGACACTGGACCTTTCGGATGAGGACTGCCCCCTTCTTGCTCACCTCGGCCACCACACGGTACGCCACGAGGATGAACCCGTGAAAGGCTCCCCATAGGACGAACGTCCATGCGGCGCCGTGCCACAATCCGCCAAGCAGCATGGTCAGGACGAGATTCCGATACATCTGCAATGTGCCGTGGCGATTCCCCCCCAGCGGGATATACAGGTAGTCCCTCAGCCAGGACGAGAGACTGATGTGCCAGCGCTTCCAGAAATCCGAGGGATTCCTCGCCAGGTAGGGGAGTCTGAAGTTCAGCATGATGTCAAACCCCAGGAGGCGAGCCGTTCCTCTCGCGATGTCCGTATAACCGGCAAAGTCACAGTAGATCTGGATCGCGAACGCGTAGATGGCCAGGAGCAGTCGCAGGCCGTCTTGGGGCACCGGCGTCATCCCATCAGCGTTGGAGAAGGGCGCAAACGTCGAATTGACGACTCTCGCCATGTTGTCCGCAACAACCATCTTCTCAAATAATCCCCATGCGATCAGCCACAACCCGCTGCGAAAGCACGCAAGATTCGCCGTGCGAGGCCGGCGAAATTGAGGCATGAGATGGCTTGCACGCTCGATCGGACCGGCAACCAATTGTGGGAAGAACGAGACAAAGACCGCCACTTCGGTCACGGCGGTGCTTGGCTGCAGGCAACCTCGATACACGTCGATCGTGTAACTCATCGTCTGAAAGACGAAGAATGAGATGCCTACAGGCAAAATGACGCCCAGGGTCCAATTGCCGAGCGTGTGTCCTGTGACAGATTCCACGGCGGACTGCAGAGAAGCAGCGAAGAAATCGAAGTACTTGAAAAAACCCAGCATCGCCAGATTCATCACGACACTCATGGCGAGGAAGAAGCGTCTGCGATGGTTCGGCTCCAGACGCGTCAACCTCGGGTACGCCGCGTTGAATAGGAGGATGCCTATGGCCACCGCGAAGATGACCCGCCAGTACGCCGGCTTGGAAACCAGAACGTGTTGCCAATCGACCGCGAGCGAGGGCCAGTGCTCGACGAAGCCGAAGTCAAAGGCCTTCAGGTTGATCCCGAGACAGAATAGTGCGGCCGAGAACAGGAACAGCGATGCCCGAGCGCGTTGCCACAAGGTCATGTGACCGTTGCGAATCGACAAGGCACAGGTGTAGTCCAGGACGGTGGAAAAGACGATCAGAAAAAGAAAGCGGACGTCCCAAAACCCATAGAAGTAGTAGCTCGCGAACAACAGGAGCAGATTCTGGATGCGATAACGCCGCCGCAGAAGCCAATATGAGCTCAAAGTCAATATAAAGAAGACTGCGAATGCGATACTGTTGAAGAGCATATCCCCTCGATCCTTTCAATCACGTGTGACTTGCCACAACACGGAAATCACGTGCCGGTTCAGGACCTCATAGCCCGCCTGTGCCAGATGAAGAGCATCCCTCGCATACTCGTGCCTTTTCCCTGGAGTCGGCGACAGGAACAGACTGCAGTCGAGCACGGTACACGATCTTTCTTCAGATCGAGCAGCCACTCGTTCACCTCGTCCACGGAGTCGTTGATCACGTTTGACCACACGAGGCGTTGGAGCAGATCGACAGGACCCGACGATCATATTCCCGCGGTCCCGGAAAACGCCGAGCGTCTTGAGATCGTTGATTCCGATCTGGATCACCACTGCCCGAGGACGAGCCGCCAGCACATCTTCCTCAAGTCTCAGCAGGGCTTGTGCGGTCGTCTGACCACTCACGCCCCGGCTGATGACCCGGTAGTCCGCAAGAACAGGCAAGGGCGCCCGCTGCGCGATCCTGGAACCTCCGAAGAGAACCACAAGGGGCTTGCCACTGCCTGCGATAGCGGGCCTTGGCGACTGGGAAACCCCAACCCCAGTTGGGTCCAAATGCGCCATCTGGAGTGCCCGGCAGCAGACGAGGAGGCGATCCGCCTATCCATGCCCCCGTGGCCGCAATGCCGCAAGTCCTCACTCCCAGGACAGACGACCTCACAGGAGGTCGCTCCCTCCCCTGAATCCACTGAACAAAGGAATCCTCTTCGTGGCTGCGAAATAGGCCTTCAGCTTGGAGGCCGCCTGTTCTCGGCGTCCGCGGCTCATGGAGTACACGATCAGCCATCCTGGAATCCGCACGGCAAAGAAGGCGAACACCAGAAGACAGGCGAGGCGGTAGTACGCACGTCCGTGGTGCTTTCGGAGGAATCGGAGAATGCTGAGCCTCAACTGGACCGTCATTTCGACGCCAACCCTTTTGCTGCTCTGCCCCCCCAGATGGATAATCTCGCCGACCGGCGAAAAGAGCAGCCGCCATCCGGCTTGGCGGAACCGATAGCACCAGTCCGTCTCTTCGGCATACATGAAGAACTGCTCGTCCATCACACCCACCTGCTCGATCGCCTCGCGGCGCACCAACATGAAGCAGCCTGTGACAACATCCACGTCACGCTCATCATCTCGCTGCCACCACGTCATCCGCTCGCGGCCGAAGAGACGACTGCGAGGAAAGAGTTTATATAGATACGTTGCAGAAAGCACCATGTTCAGCAGGGAGGGATACATGAAACACGTCGGCTGGAGCGTTCGATCGGGGTTCATCACCCGGCAGCCGACCACCGCTACGTCGGGGTGCGCGTCGGCGAATGCCACGGTCTTGGCAATGGCTCCGTCCAGAACGACGGTGTCGCTGTTCAACAGAAGGACATACCGTCCGCCGGCCATGGCCATTCCCTGATTGTTGGCGGCTGCGAACCCCAAGTTGTCGGCATTCGCGATGAGCTGCACTTCGGGGAACTCGCTCCGGACCATCTCGGCAGAGCCGTCTGCCGAAGCGTTGTCTACGACGATCACCTGGCAGCGAACCGCGCCGCCGTTCTCATAGACCGACCGCAGGCAGTCCCGCAGAATCTCACGTGTGTTCCAACTGACGACGACAACAGTCACATCGGGCCTGCTCACGTCAGACTCCATGCTTCTTCACGCGGTTGGGAGGCGCCGCCATACCCCTCTCGTCGGGGCTTCGCTGAAACAGCGACCCTCTTCGTCGGCGGGATATTCTCCAGGGATTTCTCATAGAGCAGACCCGCCGCAGCGAGCAGTAGATACCAGATCAACGTAATCTGACCGAAATACGAGACGCCCAGGAACGATATGGCATGTGCGATCACCGTCGCGAAAGCACACCATGCGAGGTAGGACTCGCTCCGGTCTCGACAAGTCAGGGATACTCGAAGGAAGGTCCGGGCGCTCAGGAAGATCAGAACGCAGAAGAGCACACAAGTGACGAAGCCACCGCGGACTCCCTCCAGAATGTACTGATTGGTCACGTCCTGGAGGCCGTAGCCCCAGTGGCCCGTGCTGCGCGTGCCGATCAGGACCCACTCGAAGAAATGGCCAATGGCCTGATCAATCAGATGGTAGCGGTGCCACCCGGTCGAGCCGGCCACGACACTGACGCGCGACAGCAGCGACCAGACAGGGGCCTTCATCACAAAGTGAAGCCCGATCAGCAGAAACAGCACTCCCCACGCCACCCGAGGAGTGTTCCGGCGCCAGGAGTACACCAGCACGATGGCCAGGGCTCCGGCGAACGTCAGGACCGGCGTACTCGACGCCGTGACCCAGATCATGAATGTGCATGACGCCACAGCAGGCCAGAGAAGCCACGCGCACCTCTTCTGCCTGGCAAACCCGATGAACAAAGGCACCACGGTGGCCCAGAACAACCCCATCATAATAGCGTGCGGAAAGGTCGCTGCGCAACGATAGGCGCCCTCTCGCCAATCCGTGGTGACACGCCCCAGGCTAGTGAACGGATTCGATCCGTTCCGCCACTCGACAACCACGAAAGGCAGCATAGCCACCGCACACACGCCCAGGGCTATGTGGACGAAGCCGATATCCCGCCAAGAGCGAAGACTCTGGCGAAATATCCAGTAGAGCCCCAACCATTCGAGCAGCCGGCCGCACCGCAGAAGCAGAGCCCCGAAGCTCATCCACTGAAGAGTATACACCGCTGTGCCCACAAGCGCCCAGGCAAGAACCAGCCTGTCGAACCGATTCCACCGGATGGAAACGATCTCGCTGCGGATCCAGAGCCGGAGAATTCCCGCCAGCACGAGGATCTGAAGAACATAGAAGTGCAGCCCCACAATGATGACACACTGGTCTGCGGGCACCCAGCAGGCGCCGATCACGAACGGCAGCAGGATGTACTTGCGAGGCACCGCGAGAGTCAGAGTGGACAGGACCACCGTGATGAACAGAGTCAAACTGGTTATGGTGACAGGTTGTTCCATGGTTGAGAACCACGCCTTTCCGGAGAACACCCGCGATTCAGAGACCATCGCAGGTCAGGCGGGGACGCGCCCCGCCCAACGCGAAGTCGAACACCTCTGCCAGGTCGCCCGTAAGGCGGGATCGTTCGAACCGCTCGATGAATTCGTCGTTGGGTTGACACCGCAAGCCCCCCTCGTCACGATGCCGGGCCAGCAGATCCGACAGGATGGCGGCAATTCCGGTCACATCCGTCGGATCACAGACAAGCCCCACCCCCGCCTTTTGGACAAAACCCCTCGTGTCGCCCGGCGGCACGCAGGCCAGGATGGGCTTTCGTGCGGCAAGGTACTCATACGTCTTGCCGGGAACGATCAACGCGCCTCGGTGATCTGCCGGCTCGTGAAGCGGCAGGAATAGCGCGTCGGCCGATTGGAGCATCTGAACGGACTGGGCATGTGTGGCATAGCCGGGGAACTCGGTGATGCCAGTCAACCCGAACCGGTCAGCCAGAGACCGGTCTTCGGGCGTTGCCGATCCGACGAGAACCAGACGGAGCGTCCGGGCATTCGCGTTGCCCTCGTCGAGCAGCTTGCGAACTGCCTTGAACAGGTAGTAAGGAGTTCTCGCCAGCAGATGGGGACGTCCCACAGAGTACCGAAGCTTGTCGCGCAACCTCAGTCGGACCGGTTCGCCCAGAACCTCGCGGCTGCCCGGATCCACCTTGAGAGCGCCCGCCGTGTGGAACTGGCCCGTGTGGACGATGGTGAACCTGCCCACACCCTCTCGCTGCCGAGCCGAATTCGCCGGCAGTTGGAAGTCGCCGCGGTCCCAGCCATTCGGAATACAGAAGAGCTTCTCGTCGGGCAGGTGCCCAAACGCCTCATGGAGCGCTCTGAGGGATTCCGGCGTGTTCATGACGACGGCCGTCGCCTGCTCGCACGCCACCCTCATGGCTGTGCGATCCATCCCATGGTGGAGCCGAGTCACATAGCAGTTGATCGGGTCCAGCGCCCAGGGGTCTCGCATGTCGAGGACCCAGGGCAACCGGTGTTTCTTCGCCAGCGACGCGGCGGCCCTGGCCGCAGGATACGGGCTCACCGTGACGTACAGGAGGTCCGGCTTGTCCCGCAGGATCAGAGCGTGTCCGGCGCGTTCAGCCGCACGCACCCACCAGCAGAACGGCATCCCGGGAACATACCGACCGACCTTGCCCTCCGCCCACTTGAGCCGCCGCTCCCACGGGGACAATCGCACGGTCTCAACCGTCGCATCGCGGACATCGTCCATCAGCTTCGGGTCTTCCGGAATCAGCCCGCCAACGGGCGATCCCGTCCCTCCGACCACCAGAGGCGCGTAGCCGCGGGCCGGAAGGTACTTGACGAACTTGGCGGTCCGCTGCACCCCGGCCCCCCCCGACGGGGGATAGAAGTAGGCTAGTATGAGGACCTTCTTCATCGGACGGCCTCCGGGCTCTCCACGTCGATCTTCCGGATGATGCGGGCCGGTACCCCGCCCACAATCGTGAAGGGCGGCACATCCTTCGTCACCACGGCATTGGCTCCAACGACCGCCCGCCGGCCGATCCGGACGCCTTTGAGAATCACGCATCCCTCGCCAAGCCAGACCCCATCCTCGATCACCACGGGGGCCGACCGCACGCCGTGTGCCCACCGCGCCGGCAGTTCGGGATCATCGAACACATGGTCGTGATCGCTGATGTAGACGCGTCCTGCAATCAACACATCCCTACCGATTGTCACGGATTGGGCGGCGCCGCAGTGGAAGTACAGATGGATGACCGTGCCATCCCCAATGACCAGTTTCGGCGTCTTGCCGTCCCACGGGCCGACGGCCTCCAGGCGAGCGCCCTTGCGGATCGCCACCTTCTCGCCGATGTGGATCGCGCGGGGATTCGTCAGCAGATCACAGCGTTCCAGGCGAGACCGCCAGCCGAACCGGCCGAACCGGGGACGCCACCACACGTAGTTCATGCTCGCCGTCACAAGACGGACCGCCCGGCGGAAGCACTCGGCTACCGACATGCGTCACCTCTGCATCTTGCGATTCTCACGAATTACGACACCTGCCCTCTCACGCACCGACTCGCCCACGCCAGAAGGGCCACGACGGGTCTCACCGCCCGCCTTCTCGTCCCCTGGTACCAGAACCATTCCTTGGTCGAGAGTGCTCGTGCGCGGGTCTTGACCAGTTCGGCGAGGTCCTCTCGCCTCTCCAGGAATGCCCGCTTCAGCGTCAAGCGTCGCCATGTGCTCTCGTGCATTTCTCGTGTAGAGGCCGGCAGATCGTACTTTTTGCACAAGTACAAGCACATTTCGGCATTGGCAATCCAGAAGAACAACTCCTTTTGCCTGTCCTGACTGTGCGCCGCAGACTCTGCCAGGATCTGGTGGGTCGCCAGGGATTCATCGATCCGATGGACGGCGGCAACATGCGACACTTCCGCCCAGAGCTGCGTGTCCGTCATAGGAAAGCTTGTGTCGCGATACAGATAGGGATCGGCATTTCGTATCCGCTCCACCAACTCTCTTTTCGCCAGGACCGTGCAGGTCAGGATTCCGGCTCGTCCGGCCAGAATGTCCTCCATCTGAACCGGTTGCGACGGCGTCTTGCCACGGGACTGGAGATACTCGCGAATCGTCTCGCCCGTCTCGACCACGTGGCGGTCGTAGTCGGAATAGACCAATCCGCACTCGGGGTGACTTTCCATGAAGTCCACCTGGCGCTGCAATTTGTCGCACCGGTGCCAGTAGTCATCGCCCTCGCAATAGGCAACGTACTGCCCTTGGGAAGCGAGGGCCACTCGATCCTCATTCCGGATCGCCCCGACGTTCCGGTCGGACGTGACGACGCGAATGACGTCAGGATGCCTGCTCTGATACTCCGACACGATATCGCGCGTTCCGTCCGTGGAGCAATCCTCGCCGATCACCAGTTCGTACGGATAGGCAGTCTCCTGCTGAAGGACCCCCTCGATGGCGCGTGCGATATAGGGCGCGTGATTGTACGTGATCATGTTCACGCTGACTTTGACATTGGGCTGTGACACGAGTCGATGCCCCTCACTGAACCCGGCCGTCCCGTTGGCGCCGCAGGAAAGCAAAAAGGCGATTCCACTGGTCCGCGGCGCACTCCATCGAAAGATGCTGCTGCGCCAATTCGATGTTCCGTTGTCGGGCGCTGGGCTCCATCGAGGCAAACTCGCGAAAACTCAGGGTGGCGATGGAATCCGTGTCCCCGACTTCGATTCCCAGTTCTTTCAGCATCGCGTACGTGGTCGTTTCCGGTCGCAGGAACACCTTCTTGCCCTGAAAGAGCATGTAGTTCAGATTGAACAGGCCCTGTTGGCGGGAATGGTTGAACACCAGGATGTCGATCGAATCGAGAAACGCTGCATACTGCTCCTTCGGCATCAGCTCCATCATCGGCTTGAACCGGTCGCCGAGGACCTCGCGCCCTCGTTCCACGACCTGGGTCGCATACGCCGGATCTCCCTCCGCGTAGCTGAGCGGGCACCAGATCTCCATATTCTCTTGTCGGTGCGGCGCCAGGGCCTCCAGCACCGGCACATGCCGGTTGGTCGGAGCCGCGGAGTTGCCGACCAGCACTCTCAGAGGGCGCTCCGCCGACGCGGGATCGAACCACTGAGAGGGAGTCTTCTGCTGCAGGAGCGAATGCAGCGAGTAGGAGACCCTGAAGTAGTTGCCGGCACATCCGAGACTGGCCGCAATCAGATCATAGTCGCCGGGGACAAGGGTGCAAATCGCACGGAGCCTTCTGGCCACGACGCCTCGTTTCCACCGCCGCAGTCGTTGCCTCAGTCCGCGAGGACGAAGGAAGCCGTCATAATGGAAGTCCCCGCCCCAGGCCACCCACGCCGCTTGCCTGCACAGCCGGGGTCTCCGAAAGAGAAAATCCCACAGGCGCCCATGGAGGATGCTGTGCAGCACGAGACTGTCGCGCCGGTCCATGGCACCGACAATCGAGGCGAGATCCTGCGGGGACCTCAGGAACACGATCTTGGCGCCCTTCTCCAGACACGATTCGTACTTGCGTTCGTTCTGGACGTCCGTGCAGAAGATGAGGAACTGCGAATCGGCGCCGCCATCGGTGTGTTCCTTCAGGAGCACGATGATCGCAGGAACCAGATGCTCACAGTTCCCAGGCAGCACGTGATAGATCATCTATGGCACAACCTCTCGATTCCGGCGGGACGGTCCGTGCGCTCATGCCTTGATTGCGGGCCGGAAGGACATCCTCTCGGCCACGAGACGCCAGCCCTCGCCCAGGGCGGGCAGTCGGAACAACCCGCACAACAGCAGGTACGCGGCAAATCCGCAGACAACCTGAACTGCCAGCAACAACATCTTGTTCGGAAGGCCCACGTACTGCAGGGCATATGCGCCCAGGCCGGCCACGGCGGCAGCGAGGAAGTACCCCGCAGTATCTCGCAACTGACTCCAGGCGGGATAGCCGAGCAGCTTCCCGCTGTAGTAGCTGTTCAGAAAGTACGAAATGACACAGGCGAGAAGCTGCCCGACGATGATCGCCGTGATGCCCCAGCGCCAGCTCACGATCACGTTGCAGACGGTGAGTGCTTTCTTGAGCACTTCGAGACGCAGGAACAGATCCGATCGGCCCTTGGCCATCAGGACATTCAGATTCAACGCGTGCAGCGGAAGGAATATGCCTTGAAGGCATAACAACTGCAGGTATCCCACGCAGGGGAGCCACTTCGCGGTGATCAACACTTCCACCAAGGGCGACGCCGCCGCGGCCAGGATGACCATCAGCGGCGTATTAACGAAAACCAGCAGACAGAGGACCTTCTGCAATCCGCTCTTGAGCCTCACGAGATCGTCCTGAATCGCCGAGAACACCGGCAAACTCACCTGCGTAGCCATCGCGACCACGGTCCGGGAGGGGAAGTCCACCAGATGCTGGGCACGAGTGTAGAAGCCCAAGTCGGCAGGACGAAAGAGCTTGCCGATCACGGGATAGTAGATGTTCTCGAACACTCCGTTCAGCAGATTCGACGCGAGCATCCGGGATCCAAAGGTGAACATCTGCCTCAGGGCGTGGAAACTGAAGACCAGACTGGGTCGCCAGCGGTTGAACACCCACAGCAACACGACGTTCAGCAGCGTCATGGAGATCTGCTGCCCGACGAGACTCCACACGCCGAACCCGCTGTAGGCCATGATCACGCCCAGCGTGCCGGAACACAGCACCGAGACCAGGCTGACCTTGGCCTGGATCTTGAAGGCAATCGCACGGGTCAGCATGGCGGTCTGGACGACGCCGAAGGAGCCGATCACGAGCAAGAGCGACATTGCCCGCGTCAAAGGCGTCAGAATCGGCTCATCATAGAATGCAGCGATCCATGGGGCCGCCAGACACAACAGCCCCGCCAACGCCAAGCCGATGATCAAGTTGAAGTAGAAGACGGAACTGGTGTCCGCCTGAGTGACCTCCTTCTTCTGGATGAGGGCCACGCCGAAGCCGCTCTGCAGGAAGACCTGCCCCACGGCCATGAAGATCGTCAGCATCCCGATCAGCCCGAATTCGGCGGGCAAGAGCACGCGGGCCAGGATGATGCCGATCACGACCTGCACCATTCGGCTGCCAGCCGCATTGACGAAGCTCCACAGAGCCCCTCGTTCGGCTTTCTTCCGCAGAGACTCGGTCATCGTGAACCGCCAGTTCGGCGGGCGGTCCCCCCCACGTGACGAATGATCTCACAGATTCGCTCCACGTCGCCCAGGGCCAGATCCGAGTAGATGGGCAGCGTCAGGATTCTGGCGGCAGCCGACCGGGCAACCGTCAGCGGATCGTTCACCGGAACGGAGCGATAACAGGCGAAATCGCAGACCACGGGGTAGAAGTAACGACGTGAGAAGACGTTGTACTTCTTCAACTCCTCGTAGAGACTGTCCCGGGACAAGCCGAAATGCTCCGCGTCCACCTCGATCGGCATGTAGGCGTAGTTGTAGGTCACGTCCGCCGCCAACGGCGGGACGAGATGAATGCCGGGCCCATCCGCCAACAGGTGACGGTATCGCTCGTACAACTGTCTGCGTTTCTCGATGATCGTCGGCATCTCGTCCAGGATCAATTCGCCCATGAGGGCCTGGAACTCGTTCATCTTGGCGTTGGTCCCAGGCGTCACAACCTCGACCTCGTTCTCAAAACCGAAGTTCTTCAGGTAGTCGAAGGTCTTCGTGAGTCTCGGGTTCTGGAAGGCCAGCAGGCCGCCTTCAATCGAGTGGTACAGCTTCGTCGCATGGAAGCTGAACATGCTCAGGTCGCCGTAGTGGGCGATCGGCTTGCCGGCGACGCGGACGCCGAACGCATGGGCGGCGTCATAGATCAGGAGCAGGCCATGCCGACGGGCAATGTCGGCCAGGGCATCGAGCTTGCACGGATGACCGTAGACGTGCACGGGAAGGATCGCCGTCGTCCAGGGGGTGATTGCCGCCTCCACCTTCTCCGGATCCAATGTGTAGTAGTCGGGCTCGATGTCGACGAACACCGGGCGGACTCTGTTCCAGGACATCGCATGGGCCGTGGCAACGAAGGTGAACGGAGTCGTGATGACTTCTCCGGACACTCGCATGCCCTGCAACCCGATCTGAAGCGCCAACGTGCCGTTGCTGAAGAGGCACACGCTGTCCAGTTCCATGTACTCGCAGAGCCTCTTCGCATACCGCTGGACAATCGGACCATTGTTGGTGAGCCACCGGTTGTTCCAGATCTCCTTCAGCCGCTCACAGAATACATCGAGCCGAGGCAGAACCGGTTGCGTCACATAGATGGGTTTCTCAAAGCGTTCGATCACGTGCTCACGGTCCTTTCGTCAGCTCTGTGGAGGTTGTCGCGTGAAGCCTGCCTTCGTGTCGCGAGGTGAACACATGTTGCCGGTCGTCGCGACCGCGATGGATGATCCTCGTCTCGCAGCGGTCGAACAGGGCAGACTCCGTCCCCGTCGGCGACATGGGACAGGTAGACACAATCCTTTGTCAGCACTACAGTTACGTCACTTCAGTGTTCGAGAGGGCGACTAGCGTCCGCCCTGGGACGTTCCTGCCGTCTGGTTCGCATCCGCCAGGATATCGGCTACGGCGACACGCCCTTCCGGATCCGGGAGGAAACGGAGGATGATGTCCGCCAACTGTGACGCCAAGGCTCGAGCCGGAGACTCGGTATTGAACGAACTGATCTGAACCTGGGCGACATATCGAGCGAGATCCCCATCCAGATTCGGCCTGCGGTCAAACAGACTGGAGAAGTCGTTCTCGCTCAGCGTGATCCGGCCGTTGAGAACGTAGAAATTCAGCACATACACCTGCAGAAAGTCGGGGGGCTTCCTGTGAAAGCTGTGAATCAGGCATTCGATCTTCCTGCCGGACTGGGTGGTGAAGTCCGACTGCATTGTGCCGTCCCATTCGTACCCGCTTCCGGGATAGCAGATCTGCGGCCTGTGTCCGAGTATGCCGGACGGGCGAGTCGAGCAGTAGACCACGTAGGCATCGGCGAGAAGCCGCTCGGTCTTGTTGACGTACCTGCGACTCACGTAGTCATCTGCGAAATTGGTCTTCATGTACTCTTCGGTGGCCGCCTCGATCTTCAGATCCTCACCGATCCAGCCACCGATCTGACGAGGCATGCTGCTCAGAGGGACTGGCAAACTGACATTGATATCGGACCGTTTTCCCCAAGCCGAGGCAGCGACTCGATAGGCCACGCCGGCCACGAGCAGCAACACCACGCTGACGAGGGCCGCCACAGGAACGGAGACGACCCCCCTCACGCGGAACTTCAGCGAATCACTCCCTCGCAAGCACATGATCGATACCCCCGCCGAAGGAATACGCCAATATGGATACCCCTGGAGTAGTATTCTGTTTTTCCATATCACCCATAACCAGACCGAATCCCGAAGGTGGCCCGCCCCCGAACGCCCGATGTGTCAAACCATTGCCGTCCGGCGATCTGAAAGCAGCACTTCGCAACACTTCAGGGCTATTATCGGTGGGCCATTCGTGCAACTCAAGCCAAAAACGGAATCGGGATCAGCCGACGATGGGTCTCCTCTGGCGGCGGCACGCCAGAAGCTGGCCCGCGTCCGAGAACACGACATGCCGAGCGTTTCAATCCGCCTTGCCAGGTCCGCGATGGGAGCTTCCACCACTGCCTCGTGCGTGCAACCATCGACGCGTAGAACCGATTCCCGAGGACCCGTCGCCCACACCGCACAAGACCCGGCCGGGAGAATCCGCCAATAGATTTGTTTACACAACCGGTTGTTTGCTACAATTTGCTCAAAGGTACTTATTCTGGCTCCCGATGCACCGCGCAACTCGGCACAGGATGGCAGACGGAGTCCTGGGGGATTCTATGGCACTGTACAGATCACCGACACAGATGAATAACGGCGAGGTTCGCATATCGAGAAAGCACATGCTGCAGATATGCTTTGCTTCTTTGGTCATCCTGATGGGGGCGATATCCCCCGTCCAAGCGGCGGAGTACTACCTGGACACCGCCAACGGAGATGACAGCAACACGGGCACTGCCAGTCAGCCATGGAAGACACTGAGCCGCGTGCAGTCCGCAGCGGCCAGCGGTGATACGATCTTCATCCAACAGGCGGATTTGGCCACCTACGCCGCGGCGTGGCCGCAGCACGTCTCCTACAAGGCCAAGGCTCTCCAGCAATTCGAGATCACATGGCAGTTCGACGGCTACTACACCGTGGGTAAGTTCGTCACCGGCGATTTCTGGGTGGTGGGCCCAGTGACAATCGTTGGAATCGACCCCCCGTCGACGCTGGTAGATGACCGTGTCAAGAACGGCTCCATGCTCAATCCTTCGCCACAAGACGCCAAGAAACAGGGCTATGACAGTGCGATGCCTCACTGCCCGTACGAAGCATCGCTGAATGTAGCCTTCGGCTTGGGCGTAGAAAAGCCACTGGTCGTTTCGGCACATTCGTCTCTCGTCTCCACCATCAGTCACGCAGCCTTCGCCACACCCTCTGCGGCCAATCCCGGCGGCGTGCCGCTGAAGCGAGCAGTCGTCCTCACCGTTCTGCCCTCCGCTGCCGCTTCGGGGAGTTTCCGGCCCCCCTACTGTGGAACCGTGAAGAACATTCAGTTCAACGAGAGCCAACTGAAGTACGAACTCCTGCGAAATCTGACCCCGGTCAACAAGGTGCCGTCGATTGCCACATGGGCGGGGCTCATGCAAGGGCCATGGCTCGATCACATCCCGGACTGGGTTGCCAGGTATCACCACCCCTCGGACAACATGCCTGCCTACGGTCGAGAGATACACACGAGAATTGGAGTTGCAGCACTGCTGCTCCACTGCAACTACACCCAGGAACAGAAGAAACCGCTACTCATCAACTTTGTGCAGCTCGGCATCGATCTCTACGGCGTGCTCGCCGACGGCGGGATCAAGAATTGGACGGATGGGGCCGGGCACACGATCGGCCGCAAATGGCCCATTCTCTTCGCCGGCCTCATGCTGAACGACCCTGCCATGACGAATATCGGCGAGAAGTCAGGCCGCTACCTCTATGAGGTCGAAGGGTATGGACCAGGTAACGCCCCTCCGGACTACATCCACTTCGGCGAAGACGACCAGACCTTCTACGTGTCCGCCTTCGACGTCGCCATCACCCACGGTCCCACTTGGAATCCCGACTATCGAGATGAAGTGAAGACACCCTATGAAGAATCCGATATTGGCTTGCCTGAATGGGGCATCATGCATACCAGGAATCCGGAGAAGTCCAACAAGTGGCTCGGGACTATCTACCGTGATGTCAGTGGTCCCCCATTTCATGCCACGGCCTTGGCGGCCTTGATCATGGATGCCAAGGCACTGTGGAACCACGACGCCTACTTCGATTATACCGATCGCTACATGGACTTCACAGCACCGGGCGGGGGGTGGGCAGGTTGGTGGCGCTCCATGGACGATTGGACAGAACTGATGTGGGACACCTACCGACAGAACTACGGTCCCATCTGGCCTGAAACCGGCGATGCCAATGCGCCCGTCCTGTCGTACATCGGGAACAAGCAGGTGGCCCTGGGCGAAACCCTGACGTTCACCGTCAGCGCCACTGACGCCAACGGGGATGCGTTGACCTACACCGCCGCCGGACTCCCCACGGGAGCCACGTTCTCGAACCGGACCTTCACATGGACACCGTCCGCCGACAGTATCGGGACCCGTCAGGTGACTTTCACCGTCAGCGACGGATCGACCCAGGACTCCGAGACCATTACGATCACAGTGACCCGGTCGAACGATGCGCCGGTTCTCCTCGCCATCGGGAACAAGACCGCCAATGAGAATCAGGCGATCGGCTTCTCGATCAGCGCCACCGACGCCAACGGCGATGCCATCACCTACTCCGCATCCGGCCTCCCGACCGGGGCCGCGTTCACCGGACAGACTTTTACCTGGACGCCCGGCTACGATCAGGCGGGCGACTACAGCGTGACGTTCATAGCCAGCGACGGCCTGGCCCAGGATTCCGAGACCATCACGATCTCGGTCGCCAACGTCAACCGCGCTCCCGCGCTGGCCGAGATCGGAGATCGTTCGGTCGATCAGGACGACACGTTGTCGTTCACCGTTTCCGCGGTCGACGCCGACGGCGGCACGCCGACGTACTCCGCCACCGGGCTTCCCTCCGGTGCGAGCTTCTTGGGCCAGAGCTTCACCTGGACCCCTGCGGCCAGTCAGATCGGCTCTTATGACATCACGTTCGTCGCCAGCGACGGTGAGAGCGCCGATTCCGAGACCATCACAGTCACGGTCGTGAGCACGTCGCCGGATCAGACCCCTCCGACAGTAGCCCGGCAGTCCCCCGCCGCGGGGACCATCCAGGTCCCGCTGAACAACGTGGTCATGCTCCATGTGACGGACGCCGGAAGAGGCGTGGCCGCCGATTCCGTCCGAATCACCGTCGACGGCGAACTCGTCTACGAGGGCAACACGACCCTGTACACCGGTGCGTCCGGACGATGCAGCCGGTCCGGCACCAAGAACGACTATGAGTTCATCTACCAGCGTGACGAGACGTTCGACTTCGACCACACGGTGACCGTGGCGGTGAACGCGACCGACGTCATGGGCAACACGATGTCCGAGGTTTCGTACTCGTTCACGACGGAGATGCGAGCCTTCGGTGGCAACATCCAGGTCAGCAGAGCCAACGAGGCCACCACTGGAAGCCCCGCGACCGTGGCGGATTCCGACGGGAACATCTGGGCGGCCTGGCACGCAGGCCCGGAAGGGGCAAGAGACATCTACGTCGCTCAGTTGCCCGCGGGAGAAGAGGCCTTTGAGACGCCCGTGCAGGTCACGACGGACGCCGCCGACCAGTGCAATCCGGACATCACATTGGGCAGCAACGGCACTCTGTATGTCGTCTGGCAGGACAATCGTCGAGGCAACTGGGACGTCTTCGTCTCCCTCACTTCCGACGGCAGGACCTTCACACGGGCGACCCTCGTCACCGACTCCAACGACAACGAAATCGAGCCGGTCGTGGCGGTCGACAGCGGATCGCCCGCGCGGGTATACGTCGCGTGGCAGGACGACCGCAGCGGAAACCAGGACATCTACGTCGCGAGTTCAACGAATGCCTTCGCGAGCATCACCACGTCGGCGGTCACGACGGATGCTGCGGATCAGCTCGCGCCGGACATAGCTGTGGACGCAGGCAATACAGCCTATCTCGTCTGGACGGACAAGCGAAACGGCCTGGCGGACATCTACGGAGCCTCGTCCGCCAGTTCGTGGGCCAATCGCCCGCTGGTCACCAGCGCCGGCTCCCAGACCGATCCGGCCCTGGCGATCGCGCCGGGCGGCTCCCTCCTGCACTGGGTGTGGGTGGATAGCGCGTCGGGCGACACGAATATCTGCTACGCCTCGTCCAGCGGCCTGCCCAGCGCCCCGGTGACGGGCGCCAGCCTGATCGACGACACCTCCGGCGCCGCCCAGAGCGATCCGGCCATCGCCTGCTCCGCCGACGGCAAGGTCTTCGTCTGCTGGCAGGACGCGAGGAACATCGGCGCCTACGGCGCCGACACAGACGTGTACTTCGCGGAAATCGGTTCCGGCGCCGGCAAGACGAACATCCTCATCGGCGACGGGGGCAGCGAGGCCAACCAGAGCGAACCGGCCATTGCGGTGACCGCGGTCGGCCAACCCTACGTCATCTGGACGGACGACCGCACCACCGCGACGGAAATCTATTGTGCAGCGACGACGTACGTCGATCCCACGCCGCTGCATTCGACCCTGGTCGTCGCGGCAACAGGGGCCACCGTCGGCGCAAACCCCGCGGCAATCAACGATACGGACGACGTCTCCATCGTCGTGCCGGCAGGCGCCTGCCCGACGGACCTGCGAATCACCATCTCGAAGATCCTCAATCCGCTCGTCTCGTCGAGCGATTGCCTGGGCAGCTACGACTTCGGGCCCAGCGGCATCGACTTCGACAAAGCGGTGACGGTGACGATCCCGTACGTGGTCTCGGCCGCAAGCGGTCGAGCCAGCGCCTACTGGTACGACTCCCTTACCGGCGCATTGAGCCAGCAAGGCATCACCGACATCGAGAACATCACAATCCGCGACGGCTTGTGCGCCCTGCGATTCAAGACGACGCACTTCACGCCGTACTACGTCGTCGCCGACCACGCCCCAGTCATCGCATCCAGCAGCAATGACGGTGGCGGCGGCTGCTCCCTTTCCCCGCACGCCAACGGCTCGCCCAGGCACCTGCTGGTCCCGTACGGCCTCGTGGTCGTCGCCACGATCACCCTGCGGCGCAGAGACAAGAGACGAGCAATGAGATGTGTCGAATCATGACCGGGCCGCGGGATCAGTCTGGACGTCCACACGTCGCCGCAGGCGTCTGCGCTCTCGCTGAGCCTGGGCCCCCGGCGACGCCGACCGCCCGAGCAACGGCACTCGAGCGACTGGCCACGGAGACAGCCGTCGTGGCCCTGGGCGTCATTGCAGCGGTCCGTCTGCTCCACGTCTGCGATGCCGCGGACCTTCAGTGGTTCCTGATCCCCTGTGTGCTGGTCGCCGCGGCCCTGGCGCCGACGTGGATCGCCAGGCGGGACTTCCCGCCGATCGGACTGACCCGCGAGCATCGGGGGCTCGCCCTCAGAACGGTCCTGCTGCCGTGCTTGTGCATTCTGCCCGCGGCCTGCCTCGTCGTATGGCGGCTGGCTCTGTCGGGCGTGCCGATTCCTTTGCAGCCGGTCCTGGCGGAAGGACAAAGCCTGTCGACCTGGCTGCTCTATCAGTTCCTCTATGTGGCAACAGCCGAAGAAGTATTCTTCCGTGGGTATGTCCAGGCCAACGTCATGAGATGGCTAGACGAGCGCCGCCTGTCTCCACAGGCCCGGCAGCAGATCGCCATCCTGGTCTCCGCAGCGTGCTTCGCACTGGCCCACGTCGTCGTCCAGGGTCAGATAGTATCGGCCCTGACGTTCCTGCCCGGCCTGCTCCTGGCCTGGCTGTTCGTGCGGACCCGCTCCCTGCTGGCGCCCATCCTCTTTCACGGCCTGGCCAACGTCTCCTATGGGATTATGGCCGCGACCTTCGCATAACCCGTGGCACGGACGTGCTTATCGGAGCTTCCCGACGCTGTTGACGCACATCGGCCGATAAGACACCGCATCTGACCGCCTCCCCGGCACGAGTCGCACAACCGTTCACCCCGGCGTCATTCGAATCAAGTGCAACCCGGCGCAGGACGATGAACGCTGTGGCATAAGTATGTTCGGACGAGGGTTCTCATGAATGAGAAACAGTTCATCAAGGTCTTCTGGCTGGCCAAGGCATCGCTCATCGTGGCACTGGCCTACGCCGGATTCAGAGCGATAACCGGGCACCTGCACATCGGTGCGCTCGATCCCGCGGTCGTCTCCGGCGACGAGCGTCCGGCGGACGTGCCTCTCCCGGCCCCGAGGAGACCGTCGTCCTCCGATTATGGGGCCATCATCGAGAACAGTCTGTTTGCCGGCCCGGACGAGGCGGATCAGCTCGCGCCGGACTCGGGGTCCTCTCAGCTCGACGCGATGCCTTCCGCCGAGCAACTGGGCCTCCGCCTGGTCGGCGCCATCGTCGGCGGCCCCGCGATCTCTCGCGCGAACATCCGGGACATCAAGACCAAGACGACGGGCGTTTATCGAATCGGAGACACCGTCGCGTCGGCCAGGGTGGAAGCGATCCAGCGGGATGCCGTGGTCCTGTGTCACGAGGGTCGGCAGTTGATCCTCCGGCTCAGCGCCGCCGGCGGCGACAAGGCTCCATCGAGCCGCGAAGGGCCGCCGGCCGAGCCGACACCCGCGCCCGCAGGCGTGCAGACCGCTCGCCCCGCGGTCAAGGCGGACTGCATCTCGGAGGTCTTCCACACGGCGACCATCGAACCCTATGTGAAGAACAACCAGATCCAGGGTCTACAAATCACCGGGCTCGACAAGATCCCGATGGCCGAGCTGTTCGGCTTCAAGAATGGCGACATCATTCAGAGCGTCAACGGACAACAACTGACCAGCAAACAGAAGGCCTTCCAGGTCCTTATGAAGGCCAAGACTCAATCGAAGGTGGATATTCAACTGTTACGCAATGGCAAGAGCAAAGCACTGTCATTCGATCGATGACAACAGGGCGCCCCGACGCGACGCAGCGTCGCAGAGGCCCGGACGGAGGACACCTTGAGCACGCAACATCACATCCGAATACATGTGGGAGGCGGTCGTGCCGCCCGATACGGGGCACTGTCGGCCCTGGCATTATGGACCATGGCGACAGTGTCGGGTTGCCAGACCCAGAATCAGAGAGCTGCGGAGACGCCCGCCGCCCCGACGCCGGTCGTGCAGGCACAGCCCGAGCCGGCGCAGCCGGTGAAGGATGTGCCGCAGATCTCGCCGCCCGCACCGCAGAGAATCTCGCAGCCGCCCGTCGCGGCAAGGGCAAACAGCGCGGAGCCGGCCCGGGACATCCAAGCCAGCCGATGGCTCGCGGAGAAGGAGGTCATCACTCCGGTCGAACTGGCCCCGCCGGTTCGCAGCACCGCGCAGGAGCCCGTGGCCGAGCGACCGCCCGTGGTCGCTCCCGCGCCCCAGGTCATGCCCTCTCTTCGGCCCGGCATGGCCGACGAGACGGTCTCCGTGAACTTCGACAACGTGGAGATCCGGACCGTGCTCAAGACGGTCGGCGACATCACTGGGATCAACTTCATTCCCGCCGAGCGAGTGACCGGCACGGTTACCGTCATGTCTCCGACCCCGATCCGTCTGGGCGACCTCTATGCCTTTCTGCAATCGATTCTCGACGTACACGGGTACGCCACGATCGAGACCGAGAACGCAGTGAAGGTTGTCCCCAAGGCCGACGCGGCCAAGAACCACCTGCAGGTGCGGATCGGCGCCGACCCGGCCGGCATCCCCAAGAACGACGGGATCGTGACGCAGATCGTCCCGTTGAAGTACGCGGATGCGTCGGAAGTCAGCCAGATCATCGAGCCCATCCTGTCGGCAGGCGCCCAAATGGCGACCTATGCAAGGACCAACTCGCTGATGATCACGGACACGTCGGCGAATCTCCATCACGTCGCCCAGGTCATCCAGCAACTCGACGTCGCGGGCTCCAAGGAGAAGGCCCGGCTGTTCCCGCTGACGCACGCCTCAGCGCAGGTGCTCAGCGAGCAAATCACACGGATTCTCGAACGGGGCAAGGGCCCGACGGCCCAGGCGGGACGGGCCCAGACCGCCGGCCTGTCGAGCAGCGGTCCCCGCCTCCTCCCCGACGAGCGAACGAACTCGATCCTCGTCATCGCCGGCGAGCAGGACACGCAGACTATCAGCGACCTCATCGCGCAGCTCGACATCGAGCGGCCGACCGGCATGAACAACGTCCATGTGACCTATCTCAAGAACGCAGACGCCAACGAGGTGAGCCGGTCGCTCGAACAGGCCATGTCGAGCATGAGACTGACCGGCAGCAACAGCATCTCCCAGCAGATCCAGGTCACGCCCGATCCGAGCACGAACGCCCTGGTGATCGTCGCGTCGCCGCAGGATTTCGAGGTGGTTTCCCAGATCGTCGAGAAGCTCGACATCGTCCGGGAGCAGGTCCTGGTCGAGATGCTCATCATGGAGGTCACGGAGGAGTCGCTCCGAGAGATCGGCATCGACTGGGCCACGATGGACACCGTGGTGTCCAACAGCATTCGCGGGTTCGGCGTGACGAACCTCGGTCCGCGCGTCGATTACCTGACGGGCACATCGGAAGGCCTCAACGTCGGCGCCTGGAAGCGGACCGACAGCGGCATCCAGATCGGGGCCATCCTCCACGCCCTGCAGAACGAGTCGGGCGTGAACATCCTCTCGACGCCGTCGATTCTGACGTCGAACCATCGCAAGGCCAAGATCGTCGTCGGCGAGAACCGCCCCTTCGTGACGGACGCAAGGATCACGGAAAGCACCGAGGCCACCGACGCCACGGTCATCAAGAGCTACGAATACAAGGACGTGGGCATCACGCTGGAGATCACGCCCCACGTCAGTCAGAGCGGGCTGATCCGGCTCGAAGTCAACAGCGAGTTCACCAAGCTGACCGAGGATGTCACCACCCTGTCGGAAGACACGCCCATCACGGCCAAGCGTTCCGCCCAGACGGTGGTGACGATGGGCAGCGGCGCCACGATCGTCATCGGCGGCATGATTCGCGACGACACGACGAAGGCGGTCACCAAGATCCCGCTGCTGGGCGACCTGCCGCTGATCGGAGGCCTGTTCCAGAACCAGCGAGACCTCGTGCAGAAGACGAATCTCCTGCTGTTCATCACGCCGCACATCATGTCCTCGCAGGAAGACCTGACGAACATGACGGACCGCAAGAAGGACGAAATGGCCCCGGCGCTGGAGAAGAAGAGCAAGTAGGACCGAGTGCGGAGGCCGACAGGTGACGCAGGGCTTGATCGAGCGAACGGAGAACCGACCGCTGCATCAGATCCGGCCGGAGCAACTGAGCTCCGAGCTGATGCGACGACTGCCCCTTGAGTTCCTCAAGAGGCAACGGGCAATCCCCATCCTCCTGGAGAAGGGCGAGCCCGCGGTCGCGCTGGCCGATCCCCTGAACCTCGAAGCCTACGACGCGATCGTGGGCATCCTGGGCCGGCCCTGCCGACGGATCGTGTGCGAGGCCTCGCAGATCGACCAGGCGATCAGCCGATGCTACTACCTCAGTCCCGGCGAGGAGGAGAACTACTTCTCGCCGGACCCGCCGGAAGCCGACGGGCAGGAGAACGCCGCGACTGCGGATCTCGCGAGCACGGTTCAAACGCAGGCGGAAGACCTGCTGAACATCGACGACAAAGCCCCCGCGATCAAGCTGGTCAACAAGATCCTGTTCCACGCGGTCCACAGCCGCGCCAGCGACATCCATATCGAGCCGTACGAACAGGAGGTGAAGATCCGCTTCCGCATCGACGGCGTCCTGCGGAACATCCTGACCTTGCCCAAGATCCAGGTCAGTCCCGTCCTGTCGCGATTGAAAATCATGGCAAACCTGAACATCGCGGAACACCGCCTGCCCCAGGACGGGCAGAGCCGCGTCAGCATCGGCGACGAGGTCGTCGATATCCGCGTTTCCGTGATCCCCACCGCCGGCGGCGAGCGGGTCGTGCTGCGACTCCTCGACAAGGGCCGCGGCGAGCTGAAACTCGAGGACATCGGCTTCGGGCCGGACCTCTTGAAGACCTTCCGAAGTCTCATCGCGATCCCGCACGGGATCATACTGATCACCGGTCCCACCGGCAGCGGCAAGACGACGACCCTGTACGGCGGGCTCAACGAGCTGAACTGCCAGGAGCGGAACATCCTGACCGTCGAGGACCCGGTCGAGTATCAGTTGCCCGGGATCGGCCAGATGCAGGTCCATCCGAAGATCGACCTGACCTTCGCCAGTTGCCTGCGCCACATTCTCCGCCAGGACCCCGACATCATCATGATCGGCGAGATTCGCGACCGCGAGACCGCGGAGATCGCGATTCAGGCGTCGCTCACCGGACACCTCGTGCTCAGCACGCTGCACACGAACGACGCAGCCTCCGCCTTCACCCGACTGATCGACATGGGGATCGAGCCGTACCTGATCTCCTCGACCGTCGTCGCGGTGATGGCCCAGCGACTGGTCCGCGTGATCTGCCCGAGCTGCAAGAAACCCTACGATCCCCAGAGCGGAATCGTCTCCTGGAGCGAACTGGAACAGGCGGCCAAGGGATTCGTCAAGCTCTACAAGGGCGCCGGCTGCGAGAAGTGCCTGGAGAGCGGATACCTGGGCCGGACCGGCATCTTCGAGATGCTGCTCGTCGACGACCAGATCCGGGACCTGATCGTCCGACGACAAGGCTCGCACATCATCAAACAGGCAGCCATCGAACACGGAATGGCGACACTGAGACAGGACGGATTGCGGAGGGCCCTGGCGGGCGTCACCACGCTGGAGGAGGTCGTCCGCGTGACCCAGGACAGCGTCCCCATCGCAGGACGGGAGAGTTAGAATGCCGTTGCTCGATGCCGATTTCATGAACGAGGTTCAGAGCCAGGCGACTGCGGCCGAGCAGGAGGTCCACCGCCCTGCTCCAGCGAAGAAGGCAGGCATCCAGATCCTGCACAGGGCCGGCACGAAGGAGCTGTGCCGCATCGCGAGACAACTGGCCGCCCTGCTGCACGCGGGAATGCCCCTGGTGCCCGCGATGTCGGCCCTCGTGGAGCAATTGGAGTGCCCTACTGAGGCCAAAGGCGGATCGTTGATCGCCCGCAGGAAGCCTCTGGCCGAGGCGATCCGCCAGGTGCGCGACGACGTGAACGAAGGCATCAGCCTGGCGGAAGCGATGGGCAAGCACCCCGGCGTGTTCTCGCCGCTGTTCGTCAGCATGGTCTCCGCGGGCGAGAGCAGCGGCGCCCTCGAAGAGGTCCTCGGACGCGTCGCGGACATCCTGGAGAAACGCGTTCAGCTCGTCGCCAAGGTCAAGGCCGCGATGACCTATCCGACGGTGATGGCCCTCGTGGCTACGGGCGTGGTCATCTTCCTGATCGCCTACGTCGTCCCAGGCATCACGCGTCTGTTCACCGAAATGAAGCAGGAACTGCCCTGGCCGACCCGCCTGCTGATCTCGATCAGCAGCTTCACGCGGACGTATGTCGCGGTCCTCCTCGGCCTGCTCTGCGCCAGCGCGGTCGCCCTCGCCGCGGTGTACAAGAACGCCGAAGGCAAAGCCTGGATGGACCGTGTCGTCCTGAAGCTGCCGGTGTTCGGCCCTCTGCTGCTGCGACTGGAGTTGGCGAGGCTGACGCGAACGCTGGGCTCGCTGATGAAGAGCGGCCTGCCTGTCATCAGCGCGATGGAGATCACCCAGCGAATCATCCAGAACAGCGTGATTGCCGATGCAATGAAGGCAATCCGGGAATCGGTGCACACAGGCGACAACATTGCCGGCGCGATGAAGGCCACCGGTATGTTTCCCCCGGTCGTGTATCACCTGATCGCGACGGGCCAGATGTCCGGCAACATCGAGGACGGGCTGATCGACATCGCCCAAATGTACGACGCGGAGGTGGAGGCTTCCGTGCGGACGCTGACCTCGCTCCTGGAACCCGTCATCCTGCTCGTCATGGGCGGCATCGTCACGTTCATCGTGCTCGCGATTCTGTTGCCAATTTTCGAGATCAACCAATCACTCTGAGAATTGAGTAAGGACTAAGAGATATGAGTCAATCATCAATCATCAATCGCAAATCATCGATTGCGAAGGGTTTCACGCTCATCGAGCTGATGATCGTCGTCGTGATTCTGGGTCTGCTGGCGACGACGGTGATGCCGAAGATCCTGAGCAAGCCGGACCAGGCCCGCCGGACCAAGGCGATGGTCGAGATCCGTGCAATTCAGTCGGCCCTGGCGATGTTCAAGACCGACACGGGACGCTTCCCCACCACCGCCGAGGGCCTGCAGGCGCTCGTCGCCAACCCGGGACTCAAGGGGTTCGACCCGGACGGCTATCTGGAGAAGGTGCCGAAGGACCCCTGGGGCAATCCGTACATCTACCTCAGTCCGGGCCTGCACAGCAAGGATTACGATCTGGAATCGCTCGGCAAGGACGGCAACGACGGCGGCACGGACAAGGACGCCGACATCGAGAGCTGGAATCTGGAAGGCTGAGCGGAACTTCGTTCGGCATGACAAGACGGAGAAATCCGCAGGTGCGTGAAATGAGATGCGCGAGAACCAACGCCTTCACGCTAATCGAGACCGTCGCAGCCCTGGCGATCGTGTCGATTGCCCTGCTCGGATTGCTGCAGCTCCACCTGGTCAGCATACGGATGGCGGACAAGTCCCAGATGACGAATCAGGCGGTCTTTCTCGCGCACGCCAAGATGGCGGAGGTCCTCGCGTCGGGATATCCCTCGTTGGGGACGCATTCGGGCGTTGAAGAAACCGACGGTGTCCGGCTCATCTGGCGCACCGAGGTCACGGACGCACCCGCTTCGCAGCGCCAGTTGCTGGGCGTCCGCCTCGACCGCTTGCGGAGGGTCTCGATCGAGGTCACCTGCGGAGACGGCCCTCGCGAACGACAGATCCAGTTGAGCACGTGTGTAGCGGAGAACAAGATCCGTGAGACGCAGGACCGCACATAGAGCGTTCACCCTGATCGAGATGCTGGTCTCCCTGGCCATCGTGGGCACCATCGTTACGATGGTGTATGGCAGCTACGCGGCTACATCCCGATCCCTGGACGTCTACGGCCGCCGGATGGCCTGCTCCGAGCGGGCTCATCTCGCCCTGCGTATTATGGCCCGACAGATTCGCTGCGTCTACGTGCCGACGACTCCGACCTCGACCCCGACATTCCAGGCAGAACCGCGGAACCTGCGAGGGGACATCCTCTCGTTTTCCACCACCGCTGGGTTCGGCCGGGGACACGACGGCCCGACGGGCATCTCCCGCGTCGCCTATCGCTACGATCCATCGAGCAAGACCCTGTCCATTTCCTGCGAACCACGGACAGGCCGCTCGGACAACCCGCAGCGCACCGACGCATGGCGTCCCATGCTCGCTGGCGTCACCAACGTGGAACTGGGCTTCTACGACGGACGGAACTGGCAATCGCAATGGGACCCGAAGCGAAGCGGTCCCGTGCCGCAAGCCGTCAAGATCGCCCTGTCCGTCACGGACGAACTGGGTCGCGAGCATCACTATGGGACGACGGTCCCGATCATCTGCCGAGGGACTCCGTGGACTCAACAGGTCAAGAAAGCGGGCGGACCATCATGACCCGAATCCCTTCAGGCCACAGACAAGACGGGTTCATCCTCATCGTCGTGCTCGGGGCGGTTCTCATCCTCTCCGCCCTGCTGTTCGGGTTCAATCAGACGGCGCGAACCCGCCTGAACACCGCGGACAGTTTCCACAGGATGGAGCAGGTCGCCAACGGGGCTCGGACGGGCCTGCAAATCGCGCTGGCGGCCATTCGAGACACGGACGACCTCGGGACAGACTCGCGATTCGCCGGGCTGCTCACAGGCGAGAATGCATTCCCGGTCGAGGACGCGCAGTGCTCGCTCACCGTCATCGACGAGAGCGGCCTGCTCAACGTCAATCGCCTTAAGAACCCGGACGGACAGATCGACCGCCGGAGCATCGATCGGCTGCTGCGCCTCATCGACCTGTTGAATGCGCGACAGAAGGACCAGTCCAAGAGAATCGGTTACGGCGTCGTCTCGTGCATCATCGACTGGATCGATTCGGACGACGAAGTGACGCATCTGCCCTTCGTCCAGCGGGAGAACACCGGGGCGGAGAGCAGCTACTACCAGTCGCTGTCGCCCCCCGGTCGGTGCCGGAACCAGCCGCTCGACACGGTGGACGATCTGTTCGGGGTCAATGGTGTCACGCCGGAAGTCCTGGACCGCCTACGCCCCTATCTGACGTGCGCGGGCGACGGCAAAATCAACATCAACACGGCGCCCGATCTCGTCGTCCAATCCCTGTCGGAACAGATAGACGACGCGATGGCTCAGATGATCCTCAAGCAGCGTAAGCTCCGGCCTTTCGAGAGCCTCGCACAACTCCGCAGCATGCCGGGAATGACCGATAACGTGTACCGGGGCATCCAGAGCCAAATCGTCGTCCGACCGACGGAGCGATTCTACCGCGTCCGGTCGCAGGCACGCACGGCCGACCGCCAGTGTTTGGTCGAGGCGCTTTTGCAGAGAAACACACAGGCCGGAACGGTCGATATTGTCCTGTATCGGGAGATGTGATCTCCCGGCCGACGGGATCTCGGGAATGGACTTGGACAAGATGGGCATTCGATCCGCATTGAACAAGCAGAAGTTGCTTCGCGATTTCTCCCGCGTACCGGGCTGCCGGCCGGCGCGGACGCGGACTGCCGGCTGGCTGGGGAAGATCAAGGAGACGATTCCGTTGAAGAACATGCGGCCTGTGCCCATAAGGAACCTGAGTTTGACGGCCCTCGCGCAGAAGCTCGGCTGGAACCTCGGGCGGAGCAAGAGAACGCCCAGGAGGTGCATCGGCATCGATATCGGACGTCTCCACGTACACGCGGTGCAAATCGCCCGCACCCCGGACGGAATCCAGGTCGAGAAAGGAATTGGAATCCAGGCCCGACGCAGCACGGATTCTCTGGCGAAGGTTCTCCACTCGCTGACCCACGAACACGGATTCGATCCGCACGCGGACGTCGCGGTCTCGCTGCCTCACCAGACCTTCTTCTTCGCGGACGTCGAGACCGATCCGTCGCAGGTGGAGGCCATCCGAGCCGGCGACACCACGCACCTGAAGGACTGCTTCCCGATCGCAGCAGAGGACATCCTATCTCGGGTATGTTCCGTATTGCCGGGTAAGGCGGGCAAGAACGTGCTGCTGGTAGCCGCCGTCTCCTGCGAGTCGCTCCGAGAGCAGTTGGCGGTACTCGCGGAGGCGGGCATCCGGCCGACGTGCATCGATACGCCGACGACGGCGGCGCGCGCCGCCATCCTGGCGAATCACCCCCAGGCCGGCAAGGGCCTGGCGGTCATGTTGTACGTGGACGAATCCACGCTCAGCCTGGCCGTGATGCGGGACGGGAGCATTCTGCTGGTCCGCAGTCTTCCCATGTTGTCCGACGACAACCAGGACCTGCTCACCCTGGCCCGCCAGACGGCCGACATCGTCGCGCAGGAGATCGAGATCACGTGGCAGCGTCTGTCCGGCAAAGCCCCCGAGCCCGGCCTTCGGATCTTCCTGATCGCCTCGCATCGGATGGCCGAGTCGCTGGCCGGCGCGATCCCGGAGAAGATCGACAGTCAGGTGATCCCCATCGATCCGTATGCCGGCGTCAAGAAGGCCCAGGCCATCGAGGCGGACTTCTCCCTGTGCGTCGCGGAAGGACTGGCACGACGGGGACTCCAGTCGCGAACCTCGGACGGCACGGACTTCCTCGCGGCCTATCAGGCCCGGACCCGTCCGGCCCTGCAACCCAGGAGAGAGCTGGCCATCTGCGGCGGCCTGGCGGTGGCAGCCGTCATCCTCTGGGCGGTCGGCCTGCTCGTGCAGCTTTCGTCTCTCGAATCACGGCTCTCCAATCTGAAGGAGCAGGAAGTGGCGATTCTCCGGCGCGTGGCGCCCGAGGAGAAGACCATCGTGAACCCGGCCGCCCAGCTCCAACAGCGATTGGACGCCCTCCGCCAGGACGGCGAGATGTTCGCCGGTTTCAACCCGGGCCGACCCGCGCCGCTGGAGGTCCTGTCCCTGCTGAGTCGGCAGATGCCGGCCAAGGGCACTCTGAAACTCGAAGACACGCTGATCACAGGGGACTCCGTCCGAATCAGGGGCACGTGCGATTCGTTCGCGACGTTCTTCGCGTGGCAGCAGTTGCTGGAGAAGACGCCGGGACTGCGCCTGTCGGGCGCCCCCAAACCCGAGGAAGACCCGCAATCCAAGAAGGTGCGGTTCACCGTCTCGCTGTCCACCAAGGAGAGGAAGGCATCATGATCCGAATGAACCGCCGAGAGAGACAGCTTGCCGTCGGTTTGGCCGTGACCCTCGGGATCTGGGCCACCTGGGCCTTCGCCATCCAGCCGACGCAGGAACGCATTCGAACGCTGGAACGCATCCTGCCCGAGAAACAAACGCAAGTGCGAGATCTTCAGGCAAAGGGGATCGAGTACGTCGCCCTGGAGAACCAGTTCAAGGACCTGCGGGCCAAGATGGCGTCCCAGGACCCGGGCTTCCAATTGTTGTCCTTTCTGGAGTCGATGATCGCGCGTCACAAGCTGGCGGGCCATACCACGAAGCGGCAGGACGTCTTGCAGCCCCAGCCGGACTACTCGGAGACCGTCGTCACTATCGAAATGCAGGACATCACGCCCAAGCAGCTCATCGCCTTTCTGACCGCGGTCGAGACCGCCGATGCAGCGATCTGGGTCGGCAGCCTGCACATTCGCAAGGACGCCACGAACGACGCCCTGCTCGATTGCACCATCGCCATCCACAATCCGCGTGTGGCCAGTCCCTCCGCGCAGGTCGCGCAAGCCCCCTGACACTTGGGGACGACCCGAGTCTCCGCCAACCGCACCCGAACCATCACGCCGAACGAGGTGAAGCATCCGCCCGCCGGACGCAAATGCAGCCCGTCCTATCACGCGGACCGGCCTGCATTCCCACATTGCAGAATACTCTGATATTTTCTGTGGAATTATGTTGACACATGAGGGGGGGGTATCGAAAATGATGAGTGTGTGGGCGGGCTGAGACTGGCGCCTTTAGTCGAGCGAAGTGATTCTGACCTTGCAGCGGCGAGCAAGGGGTCGTTTGGGCGAGTGCAGTAGCGCTCTTTCGGGAGAAAGGAGCGAACGCGGTGGGTTGCGACGAGAGGCAAAGAGGGATTCGGAGGGCACGCGGGCATCCGCCGAAGGAGCGGCGTGGCCGCCCAATCATCCATTGTTTGCTGGCAATTGCGGGATTCGTATTTGCACAATCCGCATATGGCGGAGGCGGCGTATCGAGCTGCGGGTACTCTCATCCGGAGGGGTGGGGTTCGGGAATATCGACCACCCAGAGTGGGTCCAGCGCCTCGAACGGCTCGCGAGATGTCACCGTATCCGAAAACTCGACGGACTGGGGCTACCCGGCACCGTTCCTGTATAACCAGTGGTACAAAGGCAACCTGGACTTCACGGCGTACACGGTATCTGGCTACAGCGCTGAGCCCCAGGCGAGCATTCTGGTGGCAAGCGCGGGCGTAGACGGTTACGCCTATGCTCTCGGCAACATCGAGGTCAATGACCCCGACTACTACTACCTCCGCCTGTACGGCGAGGCAATCTACAATATCGGCGGAACGACTTCGCTCACGCTATCCGGGAACATCCAGTAACAAGCGACGGGGTGAACGCCCTGTAGAGAACCCAGGTGCCTGCCGGCCCCAGCGACTGGGGCCGGCAGGCATCCCCAAAGGAGCAGAACATGGACAGCAAACGGACCTGGCTAGTGCGAGCGGGACTGCTCGCGGCAATCATCAGCACGTTGTTGTGCCTGAGCACAGGCAAGGTTAAAGGCAATCGGGGGCTGCCGCCGGGCCTCCGCCGATTTGCAGAAGCTGCGACACCGCAGGAGGGAGCCACGGCACAACAACACCTCGGTGTCAATTTCCGCATGGCCGACGCTTCGCTGGAGGTTCGCGAGCAGGTGGATTTCCTCCTGACGCCTGCCCTGCTGGTACAGCAGGCGGTCTCAGACGGAGTCGTCCTGACATATCCTGAGGAGTAGGAACCATGAAGAAGACATGCACTGGCCATCGGTGGCTGTGGATTGCTCTGACATTGACCGGCCTTGCCGCAACCGCAGGGATCGGTCTGTGTCAGATCCAGCCTTCCGGCAGGAACGCTGGATTGATCCAGTTCGACGTCATCAGCGAGATGAATTTGGACCTGACGCGAGACGGGAACTTGGTGGTGTTCACCAGATGCTGGGTTTGCGAGGACTACTACGCTGCTTCCGTCGTCTGGACGGAGCCTCATGGAGGTCTCAGGGACATGAAGACCACCATCGTCTTCAGCGACAAGGACGCCTTTCGCATGGACAACGACCATCATTCGTCCTGGGTCCCAATCAACACAACCTATGCGAAACCTCTTGGCGAACGGCCTGCATTCCGCTGGGGAGGAGGCTTCTATGGGAGCGAGGAGATGCGTTTTGCGGAGGCCGAGGCCCTCGCTCGACGCGTTTATGTCACCGATTTGGGGACCTCGAAGGGTCTGAAACCTGACGCGGAGGGCGTCGTCGAGGTGAACGTTCCCAAAGGTCCCGACAACATCGCAAGAAGACTGGCTCGCCTGAGGGTTCGTGCCCGGGACGACCGAATCGAATCGATGGAGTTGCTTGGCAATCATAGACAATCCCTTGCCCAAATCAGGTATGAGTACGAACAAGGCACCAGCCCGGCGCCCCTCGCCACGCTGGTTGCCGAACTGCCTGTGAGGCCGGAAACGCTCGGGCTCAACGCGACAGTGACACTGACCGACCGCGACGGGAACCAGAGGACTCACAACGTCCCCGATGTCAATTACGTCTCTCACAAGGGCGGAAGGACATGCACCGTGACCTATCAGGACGTGAAAGCAGGCGACAAGACCTTGCGGCTCCCTGTACGGATCACGGTGCAGCGGAGCGACAACAAGCGGCTGGTTCGGTCCGCGAGACTGATGAACTTCAAACGCGTGACGTTGGACAAGGATGAAGTACAGGCGGCCGCCAGAGCATTTGGCATGTTGGATGGTGAATACCCGACCTTAATCCGCCTCGTGGACAAGTTTCTGGAGCATGAAGCCAGACTGGGACCCCCGCCGGTCGATCCTAACGACTTGACCGTCGTCAGAAGACTGATCGCCAGGTATCCGATGTGGGAGCAGCCGGCACCACCGAGGCCGAGCGAACCCACGCCAGTGACCCGCCCGCTGCCGGAACAGATGGAAACCACCAGGGAGGACTGGCTCAAGCAAATCGAAGCCAAGAAGCGGGAGCAGGCGGAACAGCGCGAACAGGTGCAGAAGTGGCGTCAAGAAGTGGCCAAAATGCCGCGTCCCCCACGCAAGGAAGTCAAGCCTGACGACGTGCGTCTGATCCGTCAACTGGATGCCTATTACGCAAAGCGGTTCTCCACAATCCAGGGCACGGTTCCGGAAGACGAATCCGAACTCTGGAACCTGAGCCGAAAGCTCCCGGAGATCCTGCGGTATCATCGCGTCTCGCCCTTGCCCGAGGACCAGCCGCCCGAACCGAACGATCTCGACCGCGCGTTGATCCGCCGATTGAGAACACACTACGAGAAATGCACCGCTCGGCAGGACCAGGGCTTGGGCGGGCAGTTCAAGGCCCTCGACGCGCTGATCCGCCTGGACTTGATCGTCAAGGACTACGACGCCTACGAGGGACACGTCGCTCGGTATCTTCAGATGCTTCGCGACGCCGACCTGAACGAGATGTACATGGCCGGTGGACATCGCCACATCGCGAAACTCGTGGAGGTGGGCCAATACGAGAAAGCGGACAGGCTGTTCCGCCAATGGGCCGACCGGTCGGCGGCCGTCAACGATGCCGATGGGATCTTCCGATTCTGCGGGATGAGTCTGGGCGGCCGAGCGGACCCGTGGGCCGCGGTCCAACTGCTGGATCGATTCCTGAAAAGATCCGGCCTGTCTGCGGTCGAGCGATACGAGACGCTGGCCTGGCGAGCGATCGCCTTCGACAAAATGGACAAGCTGCTGGCCGATCCCGATCCCGACGACGAGTCCCACAAGGCGCAGGCTCGATGGATGCTCCGCGGCGCAACGCGGGCCGATATTGCCGCCAAGGTCCAGGCGGCGATTCTCGAAGCAGTGTCCGCCTGGGGGGCATTGGGTCCCGCTCGGCTGTCTGAAGCCAAGCCCTATTCCACTGCCTCTATGAGTACCCAGATGAGGAATGCAATCGAGGCCCCTGACGCCACGCGATTGCAGGAGACATCCGCCGAGTTGGACCAGATCGTCCGCCAGCGGACTGCCCAACGAGGCGCTGCATCACGGCCGAGCGAAGTCAAACCGTCAGAAAGGTCCAGCCGGCAACGGACTGGCAGTCCCGATAAGGACAAGCGAGGTGCGAATTGAAGCACACCTGATGGCGCATCTGGGATGGAATCCGGGCACACTCAGCCCTGCCAAACGACACCCTACCCGAGCCCGCCTGCACTCCCATATCGCGAAATATTGTGATATTCTCTACAGAATACAGAATTATGTTGACACATGCAGGGGGGTATCTAAAATGACAGATGTGTGGGCGAGCCGAGGCTGGCGCCTTTGGTCAACTGAAGCGATTTCGACGTTACAGCGGCGAGTAAGAGGTCGTTTGGGCGAGTGCATTAGCGCTCTTTCGGGAGAAAGGAGCGAAGGCGGTGGGTTGCAACGAGAGGCACAGAGGAATTCCGAGGGCGAGCGGGCATCCGCCAAGGCGGGGCAGATCTGCAATCATCCATTATCCTCCATCAATTTCCGCGGTTTCACGCTGATCGAGTTGCTCGTGGTGATTGCGGTGATCGCGGTGTTGATGGCGATCCTGCTGCCCGTGCTGGGTCGGGTCCGCAAGCAGGCGAGGGCGGTAGTCTGCCGGTCCAACCTAAGACAATGGGGACAAATCCTGGCGACCTACACGGCGGAAAACGACGGCCGTCTCGCATGTCACAACACAAGCCTGTTTACGGCGGCGTGGCTCTTTCAGGGGGCTACCCCCGTCGATGGAGGCGACCTTGGCTTGCGGCCAGTGACTCTGTCCGCCGACACAGAACGGATTCGCTGTTGCCCCACAGCCGCAAGAGAGGTCGTCGGTGCCGGTCTTGGTACTATAATGAAGAACTCGATCATTTGCGTGCAGTTCAGGGATGCATCCACCACATTTCAGGCATGGGAGATACTGTACCCTTCCCCGGCCTTTCGGGGCAGCTACGGGTTCAACGAGTGGCTGCTTACCGGTCACTTCAACTTCACAAACCCGACGGACCATCGGCGTTACGTGAATCTGAGCAGCATTCGGACGCAACCCAGCACTATCCCCGCGCTTCTCGACGCCACGCGTCCCAGCGGCAGTCCCCTCTCTGGAGACAGTCCACCGGAAAAAGGGGATATCGGTATTCGCAGCGAAATGGGCCGTTTCTGCGTGAATCGACACGATGGGTATGTCAACGGTCTGTTCCTGGACTGGTCTGTGAGGCAAATTGGGCTCAAGGAATTGTGGACCTTGAAGTGGCGAGAGGACTTCGACACTGCCGGACGATGGACCAAGGCAGGCAACGTCCAGCCCGAAGACTGGCCCGAATGGATGAGAGGGTTCAAGGAGTATTGAGCCACCTATTCAGATAGAGCTGAGGGGCAGAAGAATGCGATCCCGTATTCCGCTGACAAGAGTGCACGAAGCATACGTGACGACTCAAGATGCCATTGCGCTGGAAACATCAGGGAGAGCGTGCGATCAGAACTGGTTCCGAGTTCTGGAACAGCAGGATGGAATGCGCGAGTATTCGGGACGGAAGGGTTGAACTGTGGGGCAAAGCAACACAAGAAGGTGAGACATATGATACGAGGACCGTGAGACGTGTAACAAATCAAAGACATACGCCTCGTCACAAGAGTGTTCCCTATTCTACAGAAAAGGAGATCAGGAATGGAGTCTGACATGAAGTGGATTCTGATGGTCGTAGCTGCAGTCGCGATCATGAGCGAGAACAGCGCCGAGGCTACGTATGTGCAGTCGGGCCCGAGTGCCTGGGTAGTGGAAGAAGATCCTGCAGACATAGAAAGTTCCAACAAGGTGAAGTATAGTATAGTGGATACTGATGCAGAGGACTGGGCGTACTGTCATTGCCGGGTGTACACCCGACTCTGGGTGGCGGCATCAGACGTTGCATCGCAACGTGCGGCAGTGACGGCGTACGGCACTGCTTATTGGAACACATCCTGGGAGTGGGAGGGCCCTCCGAGCGAACCACCAGGGGGGACGCTCGCCTGGGGTGTAGACGCCGATGGGCGTGCCGATGCGTGGGGGGCAACCGATCCAGGAAATGACGGCACTGCGCTGAGTGAAGCATATGCGTCCGCGTCAGCATCTCTTGCGCGTGACAGTGGCACGTTCTATGGAGGTGCCTTTGCCGAAGGATCTGCTTGGTGCAGTGACCTCGGTTTCTACAATGGCAACACCACTGGCAATGCTGGCTTCGATGGCACCCCCACTTGGGTGTCTGCTGCCGGTGCGTACGCAGCCTTCATCGACTGGACCCTTTCCGGCAGCGGCAACGATTCCATCGCGGTCGGCACATCCTATGTTAACGTTACAGGCATTGCGTATTGCTATGGTGACGCCCTGGCTGTCGCTTCATACCCCGGCTCCCAGTCCGAAGCAACTACACAGACATATGCTGTTACAGATGCATGGTTCGCTGCCACACTGACATCCAATTGACATGCGAATAGTACAAAGGACTGTGTTATATCAGCGGTTATCCGGACATGGTTGGATTTGTCAACCCGCCAACATACAGGACTGGTGGTACGAGTCGGCCGATGCTGGGAGCACCGCGTTCGGCGCTCCCGGCATCGGCGCAGGAGGGAGATTGTTGGCGTGTATACGACCCTGCGTGTGGGTATTGTGTACACACGATGTGCGCAGTCGTTTGAATAGTGGGGTATCAAGATGATGAAGTCAAACGCAAACAGGGTACGACTGCATTGTCTGGGGATCGTCATCCTGTTGAGGGCACTACTATTGATGGGCCCGTCGTCCAACAAATGTGGCGAGTTGTGGGCTGAGACAGGCTCCAATATGAAGCTCGGCGAGAAAGAGCGGGTGAAGGCAACTGCCCTGGAGACGGTGACGAGGATGGCGACAGCGGGGTTTGCCCCATCGCTGGAGATGAAAGAAAACACGGACTTCCTGCTCACACCAGCACTGTTCATTCAATCCGTGCTCTCCGAGGATTCGCTTTCAGTGGATCAACAGTCACAGGCCGCGCGCTTCGATGCCATCATCGAACTCGATGCTCCCCTATGCGGCAAGCATGTGGTTCTGTTCGCCCGCTACTGGGTCTCGATAGATTCCTATCGCATGGCAGTGGTGTGGGCCGAGCCGCATGCAAGTGCGATCAACTTCCCCATCTATCCGGCGACTCTGAACGTGGCCAGCGATCAAAACTGCTTTGCGATCAGCCATCAACTGCTGCACATGTATGATGGCGTTTATTCCAAACCAATCGGTCTTCGCGGCCCCTTTCGACACCGCTTCAACAGTTATTCTCTCTCTGACATTCGTTTCGCGGAACAGGAAACCCTCAACTTGCTCAACGGCGTGGAAGATGATCGCGAGGACAATGCGAAAGGCAGCCAGCCTCGCAGGCGACACATCGTCTTACCCGAACGACCGATCACCGTGGGTTTCACCGGAAAAGGCCCAACGATTACTGTCAATGGCGAGAGTCGCGAGTATTCCGAGCTTGAAACCATCGACCGGAAGGGAGGTCGTAACTACACATTGAACCACGAGGTTCTGAAGATCGCCGGCCAAGAAGTATCCATGCCCATTCGGATTGTCGCCTGTTCCGGCGATGACGCCCGCGTTCTGCAATCCGCGCGTCTGTGTAGTTTCGCCCCGTGTGAGATGAGTAACACCGATCGCATCGAGGCCGAAGCACACCGGTTCGGTGACTTCGACTCATATGATGTGAACTGCCGCGATCTTCTTCTGAAGTACTGGATGAAACCCACGAGTGATGTCTCGCCTGCGGATGCCAACTCGCTGCGAGAGCTATCCACGCATTTCACTGCTGCGGACGTCACGGCCGCCACGCCGGGCGAACGACTGAGGCGAGTCAATCAGCTCATCCAACTGCATTGGATGTTGGCCGACGCCGACCGTCTGGAGGAGGACTTCCGCGAATACATCTGCCTGCTGTCAGCGAACAGCCTCGACCGAATGATCCTCTTCGGAGGACAAAACGTGATCGAGATAACCATCCGGTGGGGTCAGTTTCATGCCGCTGAGAGGCTACTGCCGCTGTGGTTGGACGCGGCCCTTTCACAAAACGATCCCAACTCCCTGCTGGACTTCGCCTCCGCGAATCTCGCAGCCAAACGATTCTGGACCACACTGAAGCTCATTGAGAAGGTCCTGACAAATCGTACGATGCCCGCGGACCGGCGATTCGACACGCAGGCATATCACGCCATCGCGCTGTCAGGCATCTGCCAGATGGCGTCCGACCCCGATCATATGATCGACCGGGAGTTGGACATCGCACAGGTCCGATGGGCATTGATCGACGCCGACGAGACGCGCCTTCTGACCCATGCGAAGGCAAGTCTGGCTGCGGCTGATCTGGCATACGCTGGGGTAGTCGATCCATCGAGAGAACATCGGTCTCTCAAGAAACGACTGGATGCAATGAAGCAGGCCATTGGGACAAATAGGAGTCAAGAGAATGAGACCACGGACCTGCAAGACAACTGACAAACACCCGAGACAACTCAACACTGCGATTTCCCGGCGGGCGGCTGTGGGTTCTTCCGCCCTGGCGATCCTTGGCCTACTGTCCGCCTCCGCCTTCGGGCGGGAGGACGGGAGGGACGCCGGACATGCGGGGATGCCCCAGGACATGCAGGAGCGGATGGACCAGTCGCGGGCGTTCTTCGAGCGGCTGCGAAACGCAGGCAGCCCGGAGGAACGGACGAAGATCATGGCCGAACGCACCGCATGGGAACGCACCTCGTGCGTCAGTCCTCCCCTTGTTCCAGAAAAATGTGACAATCTCTACAGAATTATGTTGACACATGCAGGGGGGTATCTAAAATGACAGATGTGTGGGCGAGCCGAGGCTGGCGCCTTTGGTCAACTGAAGCGATTTCGACGTTACAGCGGCGAGTAAGGGGTCGTTTGGGCGAGTGCATTAGCGCTCTTTCGGGAGAAAGGAGCGGATGCGGTGGGCGGCAACGAGAGGCAAAGAGGGATTCGGAGGGCGAGCGGATATCCGCCAAAACGGGGTGGATCTGCAATCGGCCATCATCCATTATCCATCATCAATTGCCTGCGCTTGGCTGTCGTCGTGGTCCTGTCGTTGGAACCGACGACCTGTGCGACAGATTTTGCCTTGTCCGACCCAGTACAAGAAGTTGTTGATGTCGTGCAAGATTGCATGAAACGTTCCCCAGCACCGTGGCTGGAGGTATGGCGACGTGAGTACGTGGACACGATCCGCCAAGCTCTCAGCAACGATGCGAATCAATCCGATCACTCAATACGAATCGAAGTCTTTCGGCAGGGGTTTGTGCGGTACTGGGCGAGAACCCAAGGAGTGCGGTTGACACAGGCTGAATACGATGTGCATAAGGCCGAGATGCGATGGTACTGCGAGAGCTTGATGGCTGAGGGGTTCGGTTCGGCCTCAGAGAAGGCGATCCTAAGAAGTCAGTTTCATGACCTCTTGGGTTATTCAGCAGAGTATCTCAAAGGCCGGTTCCCGTTCTTGACACGAGACTGTGTGGAAGAAGCTAAGAAGGCGACTCTGGCGGACTTCGAGCAGGAAATAGAAAGCCCCTTGCTCCCGATCTTTCGTGGGCCTTTCTCTGAGAGCGAAGTGCGCACAATAAAGGCGAATTGGGGGCGGCTGTATATGCGGTGGTTCTTCATTTGGCGAAGTGTCCGGTACGAGCCTGTCGGACGGACGGGCGGTTCCGCACCGCTATGCATTGCGGATCATCCGCACTGCGTCTTCGCCAGGCGGTGCTTGGAGCAGTTGCCCCGAGCAATTTGGCCTCTCATGAGGCCACCTCAGTATGTTCTTGACGTTACTGAGCACCTCCATCAGGAACAGAAGGTAAGAACAGTAGCACGCAGACAGGCAACGGTAGGCGATAGGACTCTGGCGCTTCATTCCTCCAATCGAGTTGAACAGGTGGAGCAGTGGGGCTTTGTTCTTGCCACTTTGCTGCAAACGACGAAGCATGGGGAGCGTGAGTGTTCCCCACCCTCTGAGGAATACGGTGAAAGGAGGTGATGCCTATGCACAGAGGCTGTGGTCGTAGAGAAGATTGACTGCCAGAAGGGAGAGCACAGTTGTGTGAAAGGAGTACGTATGAAGCGTTATGGTGTTGCCTGGGTATCGATGGTGTGTGGAGCTATTCTCCTGTTGTCAGGCGGAACCTATGGTTATCAAGTAGTCCCCGAGTATGGAGATGGGACCGTCTATATCGAGATGACTGAAGAAGGAGGGTATGCGGATGCCGGCTACGAAACCATGAGTTGGGCGGAAGCCAGTGCGGAGATCGAGTATCCAGAAAGCTATGCCGCAGGAGCGGCTTACGTGATGTTCGATTGGAGGATATACACCCAGGACTATGATCCGCAGAACGATCCTACTCTTACCGCCCATGTAACTGGAAGTTGCATATGCTATACGATTGCGTCCTACGACCTGTCCAATAGCGATTATTGGAGCACAGTTGCGGCTATATGCAGCGCGAATGGCTACGAGGCAAGTGCTGTCATTCATATTGACGAGCCGAGTAGTGGCGGTGTCGACACGGACTATTTCAGTGAGTTGATAGACATGTCGTACAACGGGGCTACGGTTTACTTTGACGAATTCGCCCTGGCCATTACCCAGGCATCCACCACGGAAGACAAGGTGAACGTCTATGCATACGCCCACGCGAGCACGGGTTATTGGATCACGGAGAATTAGCTGTTCCATGTTTCTATGCACAAATCGGGATTCGCCGACATTCGGATTGATAAAGACGTGTGCGGATAAGGGCAACGTCCACCGAAAGTGTAATACCGTATCCAGTTGGTTGTTCCGGCAATGGCTCAGAGACGACAGCTACTTCATGTTCGGAGTCGATCTTCCGCATTCTGGCGTGCAGGGCGCCAGCCAAAGGTGTCCCCTTGTCTCGGGGTAGCAGTTGTCCTGGCCCTTGCCATCGTCACAACTACGAATGCGGACACAACTGTGCCGGCCTCTTCGTCGGAGGTGTCGAATGTATGCCGAGCATGGAACGTCCTGATCACACGACGGTCGGACACATATCATCCTCGTATCTATCGTGCGTTGCTCGCAACCGATGGCAGTCACCATCGCATCGCGTTCTACTGGCTCGACCCCACGGCACGGTGTGAAGTGATGGATGCGTTGGTGTACAGCGACTTCTTGTTCGACACTGATAGAGTGTCATATTGGCACCACGGAGACCCGAACCAAACACAAACTGTGCTTTGGGAACAACTGAAATCGGATGAAGCTGGGTGCCTTCGCATGGACAACACCTTTGCATCGGTGCTCCAGTCAGTGTTCACGCTCGTCTTGTTGAACATGGGTATACATTCCAACAGAAGCAGCAAGATGGAGTCCACACGTTTCTTTGAGATCGCTTCGCAACGTGCATGTTTCGATCTCACGGCGGCCTCCGCGGGGGACGAGGTTGCCGGTTCGCTGCTCTCCGAATGGGCACAAGGCGACTACGGTCTGTTCGACCATCTCCCATTTGGCAGAAGATACTCCAAAGACGTGGATGCAGAAGAAAACGTTGTGTGGCGACTGTCGAAAGCCGGTGTTCCCCCGAGGATCATGGTGAAAGTAGTCGTCAGACCCGTGCCTTCGCGCACGCCGCAAGGATGGGCCGATATGTCGGACCCCAATACCCTGGGGCATTGGACTGGCGTGCCCCGAGCCTACCGACAGTATTGGGAGTGGGTGCAGCGGTACACCGAAATACGACGTTCCCGGGATATCCAAAGACTCGGAGGATTGTGCGAAGATGTTCGCGACTGCTTGCTCGGTCCATTGCCTGATGATCTCAAGTTGGCGCAGCACAGACTGCTTTATGATGCATCTCTACAAACCAATTCGGGTGAGACTATCGCCTCTTCTGCTCGGGAGTACTTCAATGCGTATGTGCTTCTGGCCCAGGAACCCGTGGAGTGTGTTGTCGCGGAGCTTGGTTACATTTGCAGGGACTTGAGGATGACTTGGTCGGAGGATCGGACACGTGAATTCATCCTGCCCCTCCTCTATTCGCTGGTAACCAGTCCCGTATTCAGCGACCCCGAATTTGTGGACAACATGGTTTTGAAGCGGGTGCGTCTCCAGGGACAGATCTCCTCCTGGTACAGCGCCTTGCTGGTCGAAGCCGTTCATCGCGTCAACTCGCTGCCCCAGGAATCGATGACAGATACTTTCGAGAATACGCGTCATTCGTTTCGGACAGCGGGAACCGAAGAGGCCGACCCCAATAGATTGGTGCTCCCGAAGATATGTGCGGAGGAGGATTAACGAATGTACTCAGATGCTACAGCCGGGCACACGGAGGCTTGATTATGTGCCGTCACAGGGCATTCACATTGTTGGAACTGCTGGTTGTGATTTCCATTATCGCGGCGCTGATGGCGGTTCTGCTGCCTGTGCTGGGTCGGGTTCGCAAGCAGGCCAGGGCGACGGCCTGCCAGGTGACCCTCCGACAGTGGGCGACGACGCTGGCTCTCTATGCGGATGACTATCAGGGCCGGCTTCCCAACGAAGACAATGCGACCATCTGGGTTCTGACGGCGCGAGACCTCCACATCCCCCCCACCAGGACGATCACGGATTTCTCATCCGACGCGAACTACGTCTCAGACTATCATGCCGTTCGGACGGAAGGCATGTTGTGTCCCATGGCTACCAAGCCGGGAAGCCGCGCCAACTACGGAGGCAAGGTGATTACGAGCCTCGTGACGTGGGAATTCCTGATGACATACGATTCCACCTTCGACGCCTGGGTCCTTACGAAGCCCGAACCGGCGCTTCGTGTCAGCTACGGGTTGAATCAGTGGTTGTTCGATGCGCCTCCGACCGATGGAACTCTCACTGCGCCAGAAACGAACATCTACTCCCTGCGAAACGCCGGCAGGGTCCCCTTACTGCTCGATTGCAGGAGACACGCCGCACTGCCCAAAGACTCATCGTCGCCGCCGGTGTATGAGGATGTATTCCCAGCGACGCAGATGGTGCCGTTCTGCATCAACCGTCATGAGGGATATGTCAATTGTCTTTTTCTCGACTGGTCGGTTCGCAAGGTGGGACTCAAGGAACTCTGGAAGCTCAAGTGGCACAAGGGTTTTGACACCGCCGGCGTGTGGACCCGTGCCGGCGGTGTGACCGCCGGAGATTGGCCTTACTGGATGCGACAGTTCAAAGAATACTGAATCGCCTTACGCGAGAGGGGTTGACGCAATGGAGCAGAGAAATCAGAGCCGATGTATTGATTCTCACAAGACGGCTGGGGCTGTTCTTTCACGGCGGGCTGCTGTGGGGTTCTGTGGCTTGGCGATTTTCGACCTGTCGTGCGGTTCCGCTTTCGGTGCCGAGCCGGACGGTCAGGCGCCTGCCGGCAGTTCGGACGGCAGGGATGCCCAGAGACCACAGCGAGCTACGCGAGGCGCCAGTGGCATGGAAGAACAGATGAAGATGATGATGAAGCATACCGCCCAGTATCGCCAGAGGACCATAGATCGCTTGCAGAAGGACCTGGGCGTGTCCGACTCGGAGTGGGCAGTCATCAAGCCGCGGATCGAGACGGTCTACGACCTGGTACACCCTGTGCCGCAGTTCGGAGCGGGCGGCGAGCAACCGACGAACCCGGCGGACCTAAGCAAAGGGGAACTCCGTCGGCTTCTATCGAACAAGGAGACCCCGCCGGAGCAGATCAAAGCGGCTCTGACTGCCTTGAGGAGTGCCAGGGAGAAGGCCCGTCAGGACCTCGCCAAGGCCCGCCAGGACCTCCGCCAACTGATGACCGTGCGTCAGGAGGCGGTACTGGTTCTCGGTGAGTTGCTCGACTGAATTGGGCGGCATCCACTGGGCAGACACAATCAGAATCGGGGAGCCGCTCGCGCCCTGATCCAGGCGGGCGATTTGCGGGAAACGGAGGGTGGCGGAGGCACGCCGGAACCCCCAAGAACCACGCGAAAAAATTTGCACAAAGGGTATTGCTTTTCGTACAGTCGAGCATACGATAATTCCGACATTTTATGGGCGGGCTCGGCGTGGGCCCGTGTGATTCGGAGAATCCATTCGGAAAAACGAGGTGGTAAGCGAATGTGTGATTCATGTGGATGCAGCCCTTGTAACACGTGCGGCGCGCCCGTAGAGGACGGTGTCTGCTCGAGCTGCGGCGAGAAACCCAGCAACTGCACGTGCGAGCCAATCGAGGAAGTGCTCGACTACGAAGAAGAAGAGGAGGAGTTCGAGGACGAGGACGAAGACGAGGAAGAGGACGACGATTTCGAAGACGACGACCTCGACGAGGATGAGGACGACGACGAGGACGACGAGGAGGAAGAGGAGTACGAAGACGAGGACGAGGATTTCGACGAGGATGAGGGCAAGGATTGGTAATGAATCGCCTCGGACGTCCTTTGCGGCACTCGTTTGATGCTCCCTGCCGCCGATCGGGGGCGGGGTCTTCGGTGTGAAGCCCCCCGCCAACGAGAGCAGGCGTCGCCGAGATCAGGAATGGGTCAAATAGCAGGGCCCCGTCGAGAGAACCGACGGGGCCTTTCCTGTTTGGAACTTCCGATGTTGCCGGTCAGCGGGGTTGCACGTTCGTCGCCTCTTGCCCCTTGCGTCCGGGAGCGGGAGTGTACTCGACCGCCTGGCCGTCCTGAAGAGTCTTGAAACCTTCCCCTGAGATCTGCGAATGATGGACGAACAGATCCTCACCGCCGTCATCGGGCGTGATGAAACCGAATCCCTTTTTCTCGTTGAACCACTTTACCGTACCTCTTGCCACGTTGTCTTCTCCTTGGACCGTCGCCGGGTCCGCACAGCAAGCCAGGGGTCCACGGCCAAACGAGTTGCGCGGACACCCTTTCCCTCAAGTGATTATCAGGGGTATGCTCCGAGGGAGGGAAGTATACGCCTTAACACAGGTTTAGAGGATACCCTCCTGTCACGGCCAAGTCAATCCCATTCGCCATCTTCAAGACGAAGACAACGCCCCCAGACCATTGTCTTGGGCACACAGCGCCACCGGTCTTTCCAGGGCATGAACCTCGCGGATCACACCTTGGTCTTGAAGCAATCAACTCTCCAGCAGCACTGCGTCCAGGGGCAACTCCCGTTCGAGCGGCCATAACAAGGCGTACACCCCTCCGCGACCTGGATTGCGTGAATCAACTCGGCCTTCTTCTTCTTCCCGGGCTCGATACCCAGGATTCTGGCTTTGGCCTTGATCTCCGTAACAGTCATACTCTTCTGCGTCACGCTCACTGAACTCATCCATGTTCTCCTACTACATCGAGGGCCATGAGACAGGCGCCCGACCATACTGCGAAGGCTCCGCTCAACCCATCATTGTGCGCGGATTCCGCCCGATGGCAAGCGTATTTCGCCGACTGCTCCCAGATTTTTTCGGGCCCTGACAGGACCGGCCCTACTGCGACGGCGTCCACGCTCCCACGTCGGTTTTTGTGTTGCCGCGACGCGCGTGATCTGATATGAATGCCGTGGACTGTTTCTAATCGGAGATCCATCATGAGAAGCTGCCGCCCATCGCCACACACCATTGATGTAAACATATCCACAACAAAGACTTACGGCACAATATGGGCAAAGAACAACCCCAAGGAGAACCCCGTCGCTGGCCGTGCGATCCGGCGCATGGGGCACCTGCTGGCGCTTCCGACCATCTGCCTGGCGTGCTTGGCCGTCTGCCCGGCTCCAGCCCAGGAGTTCGCGCCCTTCGTCATCCCCCTGCGGATCGATGCGAGCCAAGCGATCTGGTTGGACGGCTGCAAACCCATCGCAGTCGATTCGGATCGACTCGAAGCCCACGGCGGGCATTTCTACCGAGGTAGCCAGGTTCGCATCTGGGGCGTCAACCTCTGCTTCGGCGCGAACTTCCCCACCCACGAGGACGCTCCCTTGGTCGCGACCCGCCTGGCAGCCGCCGGAGTCAACTCCGTTCGGCTCCATCACATGGACAGCGCCCGCTGGCCGAGGGGCATCTGGAACACCCAGGACGGTCGGACCCTCGAACCCAAGGCCCTCGACCGCTTGGACTACTTCATCAACGAGCTGGCTCAGCGGGGAATCTTCATCAACGTCAACCTCCACGTCGGCTATAAACACAGCGAGCCCCTGGGGTTACCGGCAACAAACCGCGAATTCGACAAGATCTGCGGGATCTTCACCCCCGCGCTGATCGACGCCCAGAAGAAGTACGCGAGAAAAATCCTCACGCACGTAAACCCTTACCGAAAAGTGCGTTACGCCGACGACGCGGCGGTCGCCTTCGTCGAGATCACCAACGAGGACAGCTTCTTCATGTGGGACGCCGACGAGACCCTGCGGACGCTGCCGGCCTATTACGCCGCGATCCTCCGCAGCCAGTTCAACGCGTGGTTGAGCAAACGGTATGGCTCGGACGAAGCGTTGGCATCCGCCTGGGGCAAAGGAACGGAGCCTCTGGGCGAGAACGTCCTGCGAAACAGCAATTTGCGCGAATGGGATGTCGGCGCGAGCACGCCGAGACACTGGAATCTCGAACAACACGACACCTGTCGGGCTGCCCTGTCGAATCTTGAAGGCTCGTCCGACAACTCGATCCAGATCCGCATTGCAGAGGCGGATGAAACACAGTGGCATCTCCAGTTCACCCAGGGAGGATTCAAGACCACCGCGGGTCGGTACTACACGCTGTCATTCAAGGCCGCCGGCAGCAAGGCTCGACAGATCGGCTGCACCGTGAGCCAGGCCCACGACCCCTGGGGCAACCTCGGCCTGTCTCGAAGCGTGTCGCTGGGCACGGACTGGCAGACGTTCCAGTTCGGCTTCGTCGCCACCGGGTCCGACGACAACGCGAGGATCAGCTTCGCCTTCAGCGGAGATTCAACGCCCTTCCAGCTTGCCCAAATCGAATTGCACCCTGGCGGGCAGGTGGGTCTCGCTCAGGGTGAATCAGCGAAGACCGGCAATGTCGAGCTGTTCAAGGACTGCGAGAGCAACGCTCGCGTCGTCGACCGGATGACCTTCCTGGCCGAGACGGAGAAGGCCTACTTCGACGACATGCGATCCTACATCAAGAACGATCTGGGCTGCGGGGCTCTGGTGACCGGGACGATTGTCTTTGGACCTTTGGGCCTGTACGCACAGAGCGATATGGACTTCATCGACAGCCATGCCTACTGGCAGCATCCGAGCTTCCCGGGCCGAGCCTGGGATGGCAACAACTGGCTCATCCAGCAAAGGCCCATGGCCGACCACCCCGAGCAGGCGACGCTCTTTCGCATCGCGGCCGAGCGCCTCGCGGGCAAGCCCTTCACGCTCAGCGAGTACAACCACCCTGCCCCGCTCGACGCCCAGGCAGAGTGCGTGCCGATCGTCGCATCGTTTGCGGCGGCACAGGACTGGGACGGCATCTGGCTGTTCACCTACTCGCACGCGACGGACGATTGGGGCCGGCAAGCCATGAGCGGCTTCTTCGACATCGACACGAACCCCGCCAAGTGGGGCTTCATGCGGGCGGCGACCGCGATCTTCCGCGACCGCTGCATCACACCGCTGGACGGTCCCGCGTTCTCGACGCTGACGGACGAGAAGGATGTAGCCGCGGGGCTGGCCGCCCTTCACATCCGACACGGCAGCAACATGCTCGCGGCCACCGGCTTCTCGCGGGACGATCTGCTCGGCCGTCCGCACATCGCCGTGTTGACGGGCCGACGCGCCAACGTGGACACGCGAGGTTCCCGCACGCGGATCGACTGGACCGTCGAAAACGGCAAGGGATTGTACGCCGTGCGGAGTTGGAGCGGGTCCGTCTACACGGGACACGCGACGCGGTTCCAGGAGGCGACGAAGGGCAAAATCCGTCTCGAAGGACCCGAACTGGCTACTCTGACGATAACTGCCCTGAGCGGCAAGGAGTGGATCCCCCTGGCCGCACGAGACTGCGTTCTTGTGACGGCCTGCGGACGGTGCGAGAACGTCGGAATGCAGTTCTCCGCGGACCGCCGGACGGTCGGACGCAACTGGGGCGAGGCGCCCGCACAAATCGAAACCGTCAAGGGGGCCATGGTGCTGCCGGACGGGCAATGGACATGTCACGCACTGGCCCCGAATGGTGCGAAAAAGCAGCAAGTGACCATCAACTACGAAGACGGACGAGGCACGTTGGCCATGTCGCCCGAGTACGCGACGATGTGGTACCTGCTCGAACGACAAGCCAAATGAAGGACTGGCGTCTCCTATGAGGAACCTCGTTGCAGTTGCAGTGTCGGCTCTCATCGCCCTGTGGGCAACGGCTCCGGCGGTGGCGTTCGACGGTCACCGGGTCACAGAAGGCCCGCTTATCCTCTCGGTCGGCGAGTTGACGGATGTGACGCGAGTGAACCAGCCGTACGATGTCACGGTAACACTGGAGAACGCCGGCGCCGCGCCGCTGGAGGTGGATGTTCACATCGACGATCTCGTGGACGAATGGCACGTGGTCGGCGAGACGAGCCGGCACGTGCAGATCGAGTCACACACTGAAATCCAGGTGGCGTTCCAGATTGCCGCCTCGCCCGGGGCGCTGTCCGCGTTGTACCCGGTCCACGTCTACGCATCGTTTCAGTCCGGCGGGCAGCCCGTGACCGCCCACGCAGTTCGCATCTTCGAGTCGAACTTCGAGAAACCCGCCGCATCCAGCACGAGGCCGCCGGAACTGCCGGTCAACATCCTCTCCGCCCGCGGCGCGCTGCCCTTGTGGTCCCTGCGGACTCATCGCGTCGCCTGGCAGTTCTTCGACAAGCCGCTCGCCTACATGCCGGTCGGCTGGCAGGGCTCCTCGTCGGAATCCTCAGCCTATCTGGGCTTCGGTTCCGTTGCGCGAGGCACGATGAAGCAGGCGATCACCATGCATCCGCCGTGGAAGCCCGCAAGCGGCACGGTCTTCGCGGAGTACCGCGTGAAGCTGCCCGACACGACGCCTCTGACGCTGGCCTTCGCCAACGCCATCCGGGACAACACGGCGGCGGAACCGCCCAGCGACGGCGTGACATTCCGCGTCTGGGTCGGCGAGCAGAAGCTCTTCGAGAGGCACACCGACAGCAAGACGTGGCTCGACGGCGCCACGGACCTCTCCGCCTATCGCGGCCAGACGGTGCTCCTGCAACTGGAAAGCCACCCAGGCCCAAAACGCGACACAACGTGCGACTCCTCGTACTGGGCCGAGCCGGTCCTCATCGCGGGGGAACTCCCCAAGCCGACGCCCGAAGCCGAGAAGCAGCAGAGGCGAGACGCGGCCCGGTCCCTCGTAAGAACCGGGGAAGGCGAAGGCACGCTCTTGACGCTCGAAGACGGCTATCGCGTCGCCCTCCTGCCGGGCGATGCCGGGCTTCTCGACGGCACCGTCGCCATCGGAAATCGGGATGCCTGTGTCGTCTTCGACGGCCTGCGGATCTCCATCCTCGGATGTCCAGTTGGGTCGAGTCTCTCCACCGTCAGCCTGGCGGGCAAGACGGATTGGGCGGACGATGGACACGGCCTGAATGTCACCCAGCCCCTCGAACTGGCGGGCGAGACATTCGACCTGACGGTCCGAATCCGCGCGGAAGGAAGCGGTCTGCGGATCAAAGTCGATTGTCCGAAGAGGATCACGGACTTCGCCCTCGGATCGGCGGATCAGAAGGCCCCTCGCGTCTACTACGGGCACGGCTACTGCATCGTCGAGCCCGAGGCGTTCCAGGCGGGTTTCGGCGGGCACAACCTCTCGACCAGCCACGTTGGCTTTGACTTCGACGAAGGACTGTCGCTGCTGGTCGCATGCGATCATCCGCCGGACTTCCTGGAGGTCACCCCGGAAAGCCGGACCTACGCGCTGCACACGCATCTCGACGCGACGATGACGCTGGTGCCCAGCACGGCGGGCACATTCGACTGTGCGAAGAAGTACCGGCCGCTCTACGATAAGCAGACCTCCCCCGGCTTCGCTCGCAAGGCGGGCCGGTTCGTCTTCGACATCTGGGGTGGTCGCTACGCGGACATCGCCAGGACGATGCAGGAGATGATCGCCTACGGCCTGACCGACTCGCTCCTGACGGTGCACGTCTGGCAGCGATGGGGATACGATTACCGCCTGCCGGACATCTACCCGCCGTTGCCTTCGCTCGGGACCGTCGAAGACATGCAGGGCATCGCCAGGGTCTGCGCCGAGCACGACATCCCCTGGGGTCTGCACGACAACTACATCGACTTCTATCCCGACGCCCAGGGCTACAGCTACGACGAGATCTGCTTCACCGAGGACGGCAGGCCCATTCCCGCCTGGCTCAACGAAGGTCGGGACGCACAGAGCTACCGCTGGCGGCCGGACTGCTTCCTGCCCTGGCTGAAGCGGAACCTCGGACTCATCGGGCCCACTCTCAAGCCCACGCACTACTTCATCGACGTCTTCACGTCGATCGACTGCTTCGACTACTACGACCGGGCGGGCCGGTACCACTCGATGCTCGAGACCCGCCAATGCTGGGGCGAGGCCTTCGCCTGGATTCGCGACACGCTCGGCGGCAACGCGCCGATGACCTCCGAGGCCGGGGACGACCAGTTGATCGGGTACCTCGACGGCGCCGACTGCCAGCACCTCCAACTCTCGTCCGAAGCCAAGTCGTTTTGCATTACGCTCGCCTGCCGGGACTGGGAGCGCGTGCCGTGGTACGACGCGGTCCTGCACGACAAGTTCAGCCTGCACGGCGTGGGCTACTCCGGGCGCTATCAAGGCGGGCGCAGCCGGCAGGAACACGGAATCGAGAGCGACGACTACCTCAGCGTCGAGATCCTGGAGGGCCACGCGATGATGATCGACGCGGAGGCCTTCGGGCGAGGGGCCGTGCGGAAGTACTGGCTGGCCCAGGACTTCATCCGCAGCATCGCGACGGACCGGATCGCGGGCGTGCAGTTCGTCGATGGCGACATCCATAAGCAGATCATCACATGGGAATCCGGCGCGACGGTCTGCGTGAATCGCGGCGCCGGCGACTGGCGCGTGGCCGGCAGGACGCTGCCGCAGTATGGGTACTACGCGATCAACGGCCCGATTGAATCGAGCGTCGAGGAAATCGACGGCATCGTGGTCGAGAGATCGGGTCGCCCTGACCGATGGTATTTCAACGCCCGCGGTTTCGGGCCGGAAGGGCAACTCGCGATTCGGCCCCAGGTCGCGAGCGTCGAGTACCTCGGCAACCGAGCCTTCAAGCTCATCACGAACTGGCAGGCCCAGGAGCCGGCCCCCAAGGACCTGCACGTGTTCATTCACTTCACCAGCGACCAGTCGAACCGTTCGGACGGCATCGCCTTCCAGAGCGGCGGGTCGCCTTCGCCCGCCACGAGCCAGTGGGCAGGCACGATTCGCCTGGGAGACAACTGGGTCGTGCAGATTCCCTCGCAGTATGGGCCGGGCGAATACGGCATCTGGGTCGGCCTGTGGGACCCGACCACGGGAAGGCGTTACGGCCTGCTGGGAGAAGACGATGGAACCACGCGATATCGCGTCGGCACGCTGGTCGTGGAGGGCGCCGCGGGCACGATCGGCGCCATCCGGCTGGTTGCAGCCGACGCGCCGGCTCCGGCAACCGCTCTCTGGAACATCGGGCGTGTCGCGGTCGATTTCGGTCCGGCAATCACGGAGGGCGCGTTCCGCTGCGAGCGGACGCCCGATGCGCTCGTGGTCACCCCCCTGCCGCAGTTGGGCCCGTTCTCCGTGGCCCTGCGACCCGAGAGACTCGGATGGCCGGCGGGAGCCAGGGCCCAATCGATCGATGGCGTGAACGCCGATGGAGAGGCAATCCGACGCGTCGATTTCGAGCAGATGAGCGATCTGCTTCGATTCACGACTCGCCGTGATGAATTCGCCTATCGAATCAGATTCCAGTGACTATTCGGTGTGACATACGGCTTCGGGGATGGACTATGAATGATCATCTGATGGCAGTCGCGTTCGTGATTCTCGCCGCGGCAGGGTCGGTCTCGGCCGGCAACAGCGCCCAGCCCGCGGTCTTGTTCGACTTCGGAGCAGGTTTCGACGCCAACCTCGTTGCCACGAGCGACGCCAAGGCGACGGTAACCGCCGAGGGCACGCTGCGGATCGAGCTGGGAAATCAAGGTCCGTGGCCGGGCGTGACTCTCAAGGCCCCGCAGGGCAAATGGGATCTGTCCGCCTGCGAGTACCTCTCGCTCGATGTCACGAACCGCAGCGACCGGCCCGTGACCGTCTATTGCCGGGTGGACAATCCCGGCGCCGACGGCACGGACCACTGCGTCACGGACCAGGTCTCCGTCGATCCGGGGATCTTGCAGACGCTGACCGTCCGGGTCTTCCCGGTCCCGTGGAAACTGGACAAGCCGCTGGAACTGATCGGCATGCGAGGCAACCCCGTCCACGCGGGCAAGATCGACCCGTCGAACGTCACTCAACTGGTGATCTTCCTGACCCGTCCGATGGAGAGCCGTGTCATCGAGATCGACAATATCCGCGCGGGCGGCGGCATCCAGGTCCTGGCAGCCGAGACGTTCCTGCCGTTCATCGACGAGTACGGTCAGTACATCCACAGAGACTGGCCGGGCAAGACCCACTCGGTTGCGGGTCTGCTCTCTCACAACCAGGAGGAGATGAAGGACCTCCGAGCCCATCCCCGTCCCCCCCAGTGGAACAAGTACGGCGGGTGGGCGGACGGACCCCGACTCAAGGCCACCGGCTTCTTCCGCGTCCAGAAGCACAAGGGCAAGTGGTGGCTCGTCGACCCGCTCGGCAGGCTGTTCTGGTCGCACGGGATCGACTGCGTCCACAGCGGCGACGCCACGCCGATCACCAATCGCGAGTCGTACTACCGCGGTCTGCCCGCGCAGGATTCGCCTTTCGTGCAGTTCTATGGCCGGGGGTCCTGGGCCCCCCACGGCTACTACAGCGAGCACACACCCTACACGACCTACGACTTCGGTCGGGCCAACCTCTCTCGCAAATACGGCGAGGAGTTCGAGACCGCCTTCGCAGACATCACGCATCGGCGATTCGAAAGCTGGGGCATCAACACCATCGCCAACTGGTCCGACGAACGGGTGTACCTGCTGCGATTGACCCCCTACGTCGGCACGATTCACTTCGAGTCCAGGAAGCTGGAAGGTTCGGAAGGCTACTGGGGCAAGTTCTACGATGTCTTCGACGCCAGCTTTCAGGACAACCTCCGCAAGCGGCTCGAATCCGAGCGAGGCAAGACCGCCGACGACCCCTGGTGCATTGGCTACTTCGTGGACAACGAGCTGTCCTGGGGCGACGACACCTCCCTGGCGGTGGCCGCACTGGTCTCGCCGCCCGACCAGCCGGCGAAGATCGCGTTCCTCGGCGACCTCCAGGCCAAGTACGAGATCATCGAGAATCTCAACGAGGTCTGGGGAACGAGTTACGAGTCGTGGGAGGCCATGTTGGGCAGCCGCAAGGCGCCGGACCGAGCCAAGGCCGGCGATGACCTCCGCGAATTCTACGCGAAGACAGCAGAAACCTACTTCGGCACGATCCGCAGGGAGTTGAGAAGAGTCGCTCCCAAACAGCTCTACCTGGGATGCCGGTTCTCCTCGGTGAACGATCTGGCCGCCCGGGCCGCCACGAGGTTCTGCGACGTCGTCAGCTACAACCGGTATGAGTACAGCGTCGGGAGTCTGAAGCTGCCCGATGACGTCGATATGCCGATCGTGATCGGCGAGTTCCACTTCGGCGCCCTGGACCGCGGCCTGTTCCACACGGGCCTTCGCCGGACCGAGAGCCAGCAGGACCGCGCCGACAAGTACCGAAACTACCTGGAGAGCGCCCTGCGAAATCCCCGTATCGTGGGGACCCACTGGTTCCAGTACAAAGACCAGCCCACCACCGGGCGGGGCGACGGGGAGAACTACCAGATCGGATTCGTCGATATCTGCGACACTCCCTACCCCGAGATCGTCCGGGCCGCCCGCGATGTCGGCTATTCGATGTACGAACGTCGATTCGACGAGTACTGATGGAGACGGAAGAAGGCGAATCGGACCTATACGGCCGCACGGTACTTGGTGACGAACCCGCAGGGCCTGTAGCTTTCCTTCGCCTGTCTCAGGCCGGGGTCGCCAAGGTCCTGTTCTCGGTTGATCTGTTCGTACTTCTGGGGCAGGACCGCGGCAAACGCCTGAGTCACGTATTGATAGATCCCCTTGTGCTGATCCTCGCGAATCGCCTTCTCGAAGTGGACGACGAACACCCTGCCTTGCGACACCTCCTCGCCCAGCGTGTACGCAACGGGTTGCTCGTTGACATAGAAGATCCCGCCGCAGAGCTGCAGGTACTCCATGTTCGCGAGGGTCTCCTTCGCCGCAGCATAATCCCCCGGCGTCTCCTGCTGCTCACGCCACCGCTCCAGGATCTGCATGGCGTCGCCCACGTACCCCTCCAGCAGCGGCTTGGCGACGCACGAGTTGTTGCGAAGGAACAGGTTGACGAGGTTCTTCTTCTTGTGAAGCTGGCGTCCGGAGAGATCGACCATCCTGTCCCGCGGATAGAGATAGTCGAAGTTGTCCCGATCCTCCCAGACCTGGTAACCCATCCTCGCGAGCTGTTCGGCCTGGGCCGCGGAAACAGCCTTCATCGCACGGTGCTGCGTGAAGAGGCCGCCCAGGATGTCTTCTCCCGGCAGGCCGAAAGGCAACATGAAGAACGGCTCAGCGTCTCTCCCCGCAATCACATACAGTCCCTCTCCAAGGCTTGAGATCCGGTACTGGTGCGCCTCACGGAACAGGTAGATGCCCGCAAAGGTCAGTTCGGACATGCCCTCGGGCCGTTGTTGAAAGCGAGGGTGCAATTCCGCCCTCTGGTCCAGAGCCAGGCGAGAGTAGTCCGGGTATTTCGCGATCATAGACGCACAACTCCTATCGTAGACGTGTGTCTATCCTGCCACATCCGATGACGGGCTTCAATGCCCAAGAGGTCAGCCCCGGGACGTTCCGCGTTGACCGGGCGGCCTGCGATCCACTATAATGCAAATGTTCTTTTCAAGGAGTCGCGAAATGGATTTGAAAGACAACGACTATCTGCAAGGCGGTGTTCCCTCCGATTCCAGACCTCAAGGCCCGATGCCGGGCGCCGTCGAACCCCCTCGCAGCATCCCGCCGTATCCACCGTATCCGCCCGCCCCGGAGCGACGCCGCAGGTTCAGCGGCTGGCGGGTTCTCTGGGGCATTCTGTTCGGCCTGTCCGTCCTGGCGAACATCGGCCTGTTTCTCCTCCTGCTCGGCGCCATGATCGTCCTGGCAGGCACCGGCGGGGGATACGGAACGAACGTCCTGCGCGAGGGCCCGCGGAACAGCCGGATCGCGGTGATCGACATCGAAGGCATCATCGACGAGTCGCAGGCCGAGAACGTCCATCGCCAGCTCGAAACCGCCGGGAAGGATTCCGCGATCAAGGGCATCATCGTCCGCGTGAACTCGCCGGGCGGCACGATCGCCGCCAGCGACCGCATCTACCGCGAGATCGTCGAGTATCGCACACAACAGGGCCGGCCCGCGGTGGCCTTCATGCAGGGACTCGCGGCCTCCGGCGGGTACTACGCCTGCGTCGCGTGTGAGCAGATCGTCGCGGAACCGACCGCCATCACCGGCTCCATCGGCGTCGTCATGAGCCATTTCGTCTTTCAGGACCTGCTCGAGAACAAGCTGGGAGTCCAGCCGGTGTTCTTGACGAAAGGACAGAAGAAAGACTGGCCCAGCTCGTTCCGAAAACCGTCCGCGGAAGAGCTGGCGTACATCGACAACCGCCTGCTCGAACCCGCCTACCAGCGGTTCATCAATGTCGTCCGAGAGGGACGCAAACAGGTGCTCTCTGCACAGGAGGTCTCGAAACTGGCCGACGGGAGCATCTACGTCGCCGACCAGGCCCGAGCGGTCGAGCTCATCGACGAGATCGGGTACCTGGACGACGCGATCACGATGGTCAAGAACCAGGCGGGGATCAAGAACGCCCAGGTCATCGAGTATCGCAAGCCCTTGTCGTTCATGGACCTTCTGATGGCTCAGGGCAAGAAGACGAGCATCCTGCCCCTGGACCGCGCCAAGCTGTTCGAGCTGTGTACGCCGCAGGTGCTGTATCTGTGGAACGCTTACTGAGCACCCGAGCAGAGATCCGTATCCAGTGCATGTCACCCCCGCGAAGGCGGGGGTCCACGCTTCGGATGGAGTACGACATATGAGATGCACAGAGCACTGCTGCTCACACGTCGCGGGATGCATTCTTCTCGCATTGGCCCTGGTTGCCGGGCTGACCCGCGACACAGCAGGTGCTGAATCCGTGGCACGTCCCGCCCTGGGCCTGATCGCCGTCAGCCCGGATGGCCAGGGCTTCATCGACCAGTCTTCATACGAGCGATACGTCCCGTTCGGCACGAACTACTACGACCCCCACACAGGCTGGGCCCCCAAGATCTGGCGGCAGTTCGATCCGAATCACGTCGCCCGTCACTTCGAGATCATGAGCGAGTTGGGCGTCAACTGCGCGAGGATCTTCCTGACGGCCGCCACGTTCCAGCCGGACGCGAACACGATGGACGAAGGGGCATTGAAAAAGCTCGACGCGATGATCGCCATCGCCCGACGCGCCGGCGTCCGCCTGATCCTCACCGGCCCCGATCACTGGGAAGGTAGTCCCCCCTACTGGAAGCCTGACCGATTCGCGGGCGAGCAGGCCCTCCAAGCCCTGGATGCTTTCTGGCGAACTCTCGGCCAGCGATATCGCGGCGAGCCCGCCATCTTCGCCTGGGACCTGCTGAACGAGCCGCACCTGCCCTGGTCCGTCGAGACGTGGCGGCCAAGATGGAACGCGTGGCTCGCGGCCAAGTACAAGGACCGCGAGGGTCTGAAATCCGCATGGATAGGCGCGCTCGGAGACGGAGAATCATGGGGAGACGTCGCTGTGCCCCAGGACAAGGCAGCACAAGGCGATCCGCGTCTGCTCGACTGGCAGCTCTTCCGCGAGCATCTGGCGGATGAATGGGTCCGCCGGCAGGTCGAGGCGATCCGCAAGGCCGATTCGACGCACATGGTGACTGTCGGCTATATCCAGTGGTCCTATCCGCTCGTGCGGACGGGCAATCCGAGCCTGTACGCCGCCTTCAATCCCAGGCGGCAGGTCCGGTGGCTGGACTTCGTCTGCATGCACTTCTACCCGCTGCTGGGTCGGCCCTTCGAATCGCAGGAGGCATGGGACAGGAACCTTGCCTACTTGCAGACAGTTCTCGCCTATTGTCACGTCGGCAAGCCGGTGGTTCTCGGCGAGTTCGGCTGGTACGGCGGCGGCGCGGTGCGCGGGCAACCGCCTCTGACTGAAGATCAGCAGGTGCGCTGGATCGCCGCGGAGATCGAGGCGTCGCGGCGTTGGGCGACTGGCTGGCTCTCCTGGCCCTTTGCGGACACGCCGGAGTCCACCGATATGAGCCAGTTCGGCGGACTCGTCCGATCCGATCTGACGATCAAGCCGTGGGGCGAACGGTTCAAAGCCTATGCGTCGCAACTGACCACGCTGCCCCAGCCAACGCCGAAGCTGCCCGCTTTCAACTTCACGCCGTCTTTGACGATGCCTGCCGAGAATCTGCCCTCTCTGCACGAGGACTACGCCAATCGAATCCGATCGGCAATCCAACGGTAGAATCCCATCCGTCCGATTCGTCCCATAGGCCCTATTCCCCAGCCCATGGAGAATCGCTCGAAATCTCCCCGAACAGCGTCAAAGGCGAGGTCCGCATGATCCGGACCTGGGCGAACCGGCCCGCCAGCGAGGCAGGCCCGTTGAAGACCACGATGCAATCCTTCGAGGTCCGACCCATCAACTGCGGATGGTCCTGGCCGTCCACGGGATTGACGTGCGATTTCTTGCTCAGGCCTTCGACCAGGACCGTGACATCCAGGCCCAGGAAGTCCCGGCTCAGCTCGTCGCAGATCTCTTCCTGCACCGCCAGCAGCTCGACGTTTCGTCGCTGCTTGACCTCTTCCGGAATCGTATCGGCCAGGCGACGGTCGGCGGTCGTACCCGGACGCGGCGAGTACTTGAACACGAAGCAGTTCTTGTACCGGGCCCTGCGGACGAGGTCCACAGTCGCCTGGAAATCCTCCTCCGTCTCGTCGGGGAAGCCGACGATGAAGTCGCCCGCCAGTGCGATGTCCGGCACGATGTCCCTCGCCTTGTCGAGCATGTCCAGGTAGTGTCCTGCGGTATAGTGGCGATTCATCGCGCGCAGGATGCGGTCCGACCCGCTCTGGGCGGGCATGTGCAAATACCGGCAGACCTTCAGAGAATCCGCCATCACGCGAAGGATGTCTTCATAGTGCTCATCGCGCGGGTAGCTCGTCACGAACTTGATCCACTCGATTCCGGAGACCTCGCAGGCCATGTCGAGCAGGTCCGCCAGGCTGTAGGTCTTCTCGCCGTCGCGGTACTCGTAGGAGTTCACCGTCTGGCCGAGGAACGTCACCTGTCGGACGCCGGCATCCGCCAGCCTTCGCACCTGCTCGAGGATCGCATGGGGCGACCGGCACGCCTCCGGGCCGCGGACATAGGGCACGACGCAGTACGTACAGAAGTAATTGCACCCGCGCATCACGCGGACGAACGCCTGGCCAGGAATCTGCCGGTCGAGGACGCTGTACGTCGATTCGAAGTCATCCAGGACGGGATCCCCTTGCACCGCCGGAGAGCGAATCTCTTCCGTGACGGCCAGTCGCTTCTCCTTGTGGACAATCGCGTCGGCAATCAGAGCGGAAAGCTGCGGGATCTGGGCCGGGCCGCACACAATGTCCACCGCGTCGTGTTCGAGCAGCTTGTCGCCCAGCCGTTGGGCCATGCAGCCGATGACCGCGACGACCAGGCCGGGTCGATGCTGCTTCAGATGCTTCAGATGGCCCAGGTTCGACAGAACCCGATCCTCCGCGTGCTGGCGGACGGAGCACGTGTTGATGACGACCGCGTCGGCGTCCTTGACGCCCTCGGTCAGACGGAACCCCGCGTCCCGCAGCGCGGACGCAACGAGTCCGGTGTCCAGCTTGTTCATCTGACAGCCGAAGCTCTTGATATGTACGGCACGATGCTCCATAGCACCCACAGGATAGGGCATCCGCGCCAAAGAATCAAATCGGATGCAGGCATGCAGGCGCTGTTGAGTACATGTCCGTTTGTGCGTCGCTCGACCGTTAGGCGTCGGTAATCAATAAAAGTAGCAAGTCGAACCGGGAGTTGGTATGATTGCGGGATATGAAAACCGACACTCAACTCCGGCAGAAATTCGCCTTGGTCTGGCCGCTCTTGGATGAGCGGACTCGGCGTCTGATGGCCGCCACCGA
>Ga0209200_1000156_pt1 | contig 78173 bp, 57 predicted proteins | sample AD_UKC033_MetaG_FD_184406 | JGI IMG/M metagenome (GOLD analysis project Ga0209200, IMG submission 184406) | Active sludge microbial communities of municipal wastewater-treating anaerobic digesters from USA - AD_UKC033_MetaG (SPAdes) (version 2) | ecosystem: Engineered > Bioreactor > Anaerobic >...
TGGGGCTGGCCATGCGGATGCTGACGTTCACCTCGGCGGGTCAGTTTGAGATGGCCGGCGGGAACCTGGTGGGCATGGGGACGCAGAGCGGACACCTTCTGTTCGACGCCCTCCCCGCGCCGCCGGAACTGTGGCCGCGGGAATTGTGGCAGGCCCCCGCCGAGCCGCTGCCGCAGGGAACCGCGCCGGCCTCGGCGCCCGCGCCGCCGTTGCCGGCGGTCATGCTGGAAGCTACGGCAGCGTCTCCCACGGCAGTGACGTCGTCCCCCGGGGAAGCGTCGGCGCCGGCAGCAGCTCCCGCTGCTGACACGAAGGTTCGCTCCGACGAGGGGATCGGCAGGTAAGCCGGCGTCCCCTGCCGAGCCGGAGCGGTAGGGAGCGGAAAACCCAGGAGCCGCACCCGTGGCACGGGCGTCTCGCCCGTGCCACTGCTTTCTGCATCCACAGGCGGGACGCGGGCCGGCAGGACCCTGCGTGGCTTGGGTGTCCCGCCGATCGGACCAAGGACCAGACACACGTGCCACACTCGCCAAGTGCTGAACCCACGGGCGAGACGCCCGTGCCGCGCTCGCTTCCGCTTGGGCTGCTGCGCTGCGCCTGACAGGCGCAGCGCGCAGGGCGAGCGACTGTCACCCCAGCAGTGTTGCGGCCGAGCCGGGTCGTCGCGTCAGCCTGGCACGACCGGCGTGGGCCGGCCTGCGTCGTCGAGGGCGACGAGGACGACCTCTGCCTCGGTTACCGGCACTACGGTGTCCGGGGCGCGGCGGCGGGCGGCCGTCACACGCACCCGAACGGCGATCGAGGTCGTACCGACGCGTAGCGTGGAGGCGTAGAGGCTCAGTACGTCACCAACGAAAACGGGCTGCTGAAACTCGACCTCGCGCACGGCCACCGTCACGTAGCGTTGGTGCGACTGCCGCAAAGCCTCGACGTAGGCCGCTTGGTCGATGAGCGACAGGATGAAGCCGCCGAAGATCGTGCCCTGGGCGTTGGTGTCCCGGGGCATGGTCACCACGCGGATGGCCGGCTCGGCGGACGGTGGCTTGGGAGGGGAACTCATATTGCGCTCCAGATCAGTCCCGCCGCAGCAAGCATCGCGAACAGCATCGCCCAGATCAACCACGGAAAGCGAAAGTGGTATAGCTGAACCAGGTGAGCGAGATAGGCCAGATTGACGCTCACTGTCATCTTGCTCTCACCGGCCGCACGGGTGGCAAACGGAATGGGCACCTCGGCCGGACGCGTGCAGCGAGCTTTGACGTACAACTCCAACCCTATCTTGTAGCCGATCGGGTTAACCGCGGCAGCCCGTTCCCACGTAGCGCGGCCAAGGGCGAAGAATCCGGACATGGGGTCGGACAGCGGCACCAGGGGGCGGGCGAGCAGAGTGGCAAGGCGACTGGCCCAGCGGCGCAACTGCGGCCAATTTGCCTGTATTTCGCCGCCGGGGGCGTAGCGCGTGCCGAGCACGAAGTCCGCATCGCCCTGGTCGAGTCGGGCCACCAGGGCCGGGATCAGCTCCGGCGGATGCTGGAGGTCGGCGTCCATGACGACGAACCGGTCGTAGCGGGCCTCGGCGAAGCCGCGCAGCACGGCCCCTGCCAGACCGCGCACGCCGTGCCGGACGACGAGCCGAACGGGGTGGTCGCGGGCTAGTTCGGCGATGACCTGCTCGGTGCCGTCGCGGGAGTCGTCATCGACGACGACGACCTCGGCCGGCAGTCCCGCGCCGGCAGTGGCGGCGAAGATGCGCTCGACCAATGGACGCAGATTGGGGGCTTCACGAAACGTGGGAACGATGATCGAGATGGGTAGGGGTGCGTCAGGCACGCGCGGGATCATACCCGACACAGCGTCGCCATGCAGCGGCAGTGGCGCCCACCGGCGGGTGGGGAGATGTACGGCGTCGTCGATTCCTACGTCGGCCGCGGGGGGCCGACGCTACCCCCTCGGGCACGGGGCGCGACGCTGCGGGTAACGGCGACGCGGTCTCGCGGTCCAGGCCGTAACAGTTTGACAGGCGCGGGGCGCGTGGGTACATAGCGCGGTCGGAAGTCCGGTGCCCAGGGTGGCAGTTCACACGATAGGCGTAACCCGTGCTGTCAGCGCTCGGAGCGAAGACGGTTGAGACGCTGGCCGCTTTCGGCCGGTTCTCCCTGTTCACGTGGCAGATGGGGCGTTGGCTGCTGCCCGGTATGGTGCGTCCGCGCACCTGGGCGTTGCTGATGCCCGAGTTGTACGAGGTGGGTAACCGGACGCTGCCGGTCATCGCCGTGACCGGAGTGTTCGTGGGCCTGGTGCTGGCGGTGCAGAGCTACGACCAGCTCGAGGCGGCCGGTTTCGAGCGAGGCATGGGGACGCTGCTGACGCTGACGCTGGTGCGGGAGCTGGGGCCCGTGCTGGCGGGGGTGATGCTGGCCGGCCGGGTGGGCGGCGCGCTGACGGCCGAACTGGGCACCATGCGGGTCACGGAGCAGATCAGCGCGCTGCAAGTCATGGGCGCTGATCCGGTGCGGCACCTGGTGGTGCCGCGGTTCCTGGCGTGTCTGCTGTTTGCCCCGCTGTTGACATTCTGGTGCAACGTTTGCGGCTCGCTGGCGGGCTGGTTCGTGGCGGTTCGTCTGAAGCACATCCCGTCCTCGCCGTACTGGTATAACATCAGCGCGAACGTGGAGACCTTCGACCTGGTGCTGGGGTTCGTAAAGAGCCTGGTGTTCGGCGGGGCGATCGGCTTGATTGCGTGCTACAAGGGTTTCCATTGTCGCACGGGGGCGGAAGGCGTGGGGCGGGCGTGCACCGAGGCATTCGTGACGAGCTTCATCGTGATCCTGGCGACGGACTTCTTCATCGGCACGTTCTTCTCCGGTTTGTACCGGGCGTTGTACGGCTTCAAGGCGTTGGCGATTTCGTAATGGACCGGTCCGCCCCAGCGACGAATGTCCACCCCAACGGCGAGCCCGTCGTTCGACTGGAGGGCGTGCGCAAGCAGTTCGGCAAACTGGTGGTGCTGAACGGGGTCGACCTGACGCTGCCTCGCGGGCTCACGACCGTCATCATCGGGGAGAGCGGGGCGGGCAAGAGCGTCATCCTGAAGCACATCGTGCGCCTGCTGCAACCCGACGGCGGCGCGGTCTACTACGAAGGCGAGCGGATCGACAATCTGCCGGAGCGGCGCCTGGCGAAGATTCGTCCCGATTTCGGCTTTCTCTTTCAGCTCAGCGCGCTGTTCGACTCGATGACGGTCGGGGAGAACGTGGCGTTCCCGATTCTCGAGCATCGGCAGGTGACGCGGCGCGAGGCGGTACGGCGGGCGCGCGAGAAGCTGGCATTGGTGGGGCTGGAAGGCATCGAGAAACAGATGCCGGCCGAGCTGTCCGGCGGGCAGCGCAAGCGCGTCGCCCTGGCGCGGGCCATCGCGCAGGACCCCAAGCTCATTCTCTACGACGAACCGACCACGGGGCTGGACCCGCCGCGGGCAGACGTCATCAACGAGCTCATCCTGAAGCTGCAGCACGAGCTGCACGTCACCAGCGTCGTGGTCACGCACGACATGGCCAGTGCTACGAAGGTGGCTGACCGCATCCTGATGTTGTATCAGGGCAAGATCATCTATGAGGGAACAAGCCGGTCCATCCTGGAAGCCGATGACGCGCGCGTGCGCTGCTTCGTGCACGGTCGGGCGTTCGAGGAGGACTTGCAGAGCCTGCAAGGTGCGAGGTAAGGCATCATGAAGGAATACACGCGCAACCTGCTGGTGGGGGTGTTCGTGATCTCGGCGCTGGCGTGCCTGGCCGTGCTGATGATCTGGTTCGGCGAGACGCGGATGCTGTTCCGGGGCGCCGACTGGGAACTGAAGATCGGGCCGGTGTACGGGTTGCGCGGCATCGGGGAGGGCACGTCGGTCCAGCTCAACGGGGTGGAGATCGGCCGGATCGCTCGCGTGGATCTGTGGAACCCGGAGCGCCCGGATCGGGGGGTGATCGTCACCGCACTCATCAAACGGGGCTACACGATCCCGCGGGGCAGCAAGGCGAAGCTGTACGGGGCGGCGTTCGGTTTCGGGGCCGGGCGAGTGGACATCCTCGTCATCCGGGACGCCATGACCGGCGCCGAGCCGACCGACGGGACCGCGATCATCGAGGGCGAGGCCGGCAGCATCATGAGCGAGCTTATCACCGATGAGCTGCGGGCGTCGATCAACCGCATGATTGACAACATCGGTAACCTGGCCCATGAGGCCACGCCCGTCGCTCGGGACCTGCACGACCTGTTGCAGGAACGTCCCATGGCCCAGGTAGATGCGCAGAAGGCGGTGGCCAACCTTGCCACGGCCGTTCAGCGCTTCGACGAACTGGTCAAGAACTTCAATACCGTGCTGGGCGATGAGGACGTGCAGGGCAACGTGAAGCAGGTGGCAGCGGACTTGAAGGAGGCGTCGGGGCAGGTGCGGGCGCTCGTCGAGCTGTGGAGCAAGGAGACCCAGCGGACCTCCGACAACGTCAACACGGGCATCGATCGCGTGGAGGAGCGGGTCGATGTGGCGCTGGGCCGGTTGCTGGTGGTCATCGACAACCTCGATCAATCCACGCGTGAACTGAGCGTCATCATGGGCGCCATAGCCGACAAGCGCGGCAGCGCGGGGCTGTTCGTGCACGATCCCCGTCTCTATGAGGCCGGCGTGTTAAGCCTCGAACGCTTGGCCGACGTGCTGGGCAACCTCCAGCGCATCACCGGCAAGATCGAACGCGACGGATACATCACCATCGGCCAGACGACGGCCATCGGCACATTCACCAAGGACTTCCCGGTGGGCACCTCCGCACCGCCGCCGAAGTGACGGAAGAGAGGCAAGAGGGAAGAGGCCAGAGGGATTGGCGACTGCAGATTGTCGATTGCAGCGCGGCAATCGGTGGGTGGGGTTGCCTCCTCTCCAGTCTGGTGACCAGGGGCAGTCTACAACTCGCCGGTCCCCGCCCACCGGCACGGGCACGGAACTGCCCGCTCTTGCACTGGGCGGCGCGCCTTCGAACTTACAGAAACAACAGCGCGCAGCCGCCCACGGCTATCAGGGCGCCCAGGACCGCCCGTGCGCTGATGTGTTCCTTGTGAATCAGCACCGCGAACGGCAGGATGAACACGGGCGGCAGGGAGCAGAGAGTCTGCGCGACTCCCAACGGTGCCCGGTCGGTGGCCACCAGCGACATCCACACGCCCAGGGTCGGACCGGCCACGGCCCCTCCCAGGGCAAGAAGCACCCCCGCAGAGGGTGACCCCACCCGCACGGGCACGACTCCCTCCGCCCGCCGGCGGTGCTGTCGCCACCCGTGCAGTAGCAGGATGGGCAGCATGCCGAGTCCGGCGAAGAACATGCGCACCAGGGTGGCCGCCTGCGGATCCAGGTGCCGGTCCTCCGGGAGCCACCCATGCCCCATGCCTTGCTTGCTCAGCAGGTAGCCGCCCGCCTGGCAGACGGTGGCCACGAACGCCAGCGTCACGCCGCGGACCCGCAGCCCGGGGGGAGCCGGGCGCGCCTGCGCCGGCCGCTCCAGCACCACCCACGTCACTCCGCCGATCGTCAGGATGACTCCCCCCCAGGCCCAGGGGCCCAGCGTCTCCCCCAGCCCGAGCCAACCGAACAGGGTTGCCATGAGCGGGGCCGTCGCCATTACCAGCATGGCAATCCGCGGCCCGACATCGACGTAAGCGGTAAACAACGCCTGGTCCCCAATGCTCAGCCCCACCACGCCGGATAGGGCCAGGTACAGCACCTGCTGCGGTTCGAGGCTCGGCACCCAGGACCGGGTCCGCAGCCAGAACACCCCGGCCAGAAGCAGGACGGCAACCCAGATGCGCAGGGCGTTCACCGCCGTGGGGCCGAGGCGTCTGCTGGCGGCCGTGAACAGCAGCGAGGTTCCGGTCCACAGACACGAGGCAAGCAAACCGGCGGCCGGGCCGATGTAGGGCTCAAACGAGGGAGGCATGGGGCGGGATCATACCGCCGCCTCATAGGCGTGGCGACGACGCCGCCGGGCGGGTGGGGTACCCCGCAAGCCGCCTCGCGCGTTCGGTCGATATAAGGGCTACGATGGCTGAGCGGCCCATACCCCCCGCCCTGATGTTGCTGGCAGGCGACCCGAACCGGGCCGCGGACGAAACGCTGCTGGCGGTCCTGCCGCAGGCGAAGGACGCGGCCCTGCAGGCCCGCCTGCTGGGTACGCTGGTCGCGCGCGGCCACGCGGCCGCCCTGGCCACCGTCGTCGCCCGTTTCCACGACTACGACGCGACCTTGCAGCAACTCATCCTCAGCCACGTCAACGAGCTGTTCACGGGCGTCCGAATCGCGGCGGGGGCGGCGGCATTCGAGAGCCGGTCGGCCGCGATGGCCATCATCAACCGGTCCGACGACGCGCGAAACGCGTACTTGCTGGCCGATGCGCTGCGGCACCCGTGCGCGCGGACGCGGGAGTGTGCGGCCGGGGCCCTGCATGACATGGTTGCCCGGCTCGTGGATCGACGGGCGGCCGGCGTGGCCGCTACTGACCTGCCGGGCCTGCAACAGCAGACCAGGCACTTGGTGGAAGCGGCGCGCGGGGCCCTGAGTTGTTGGGAAGTGCACCTGCAACCGAAGGCCTTGCTGGCGGCGTTGTGGCTGATTGACTGGACCGAGCCCGACCTACAGGCCAAGCTGGCCGAGCCGCGCACGCGGATCGTGCACGCCCTCGAGACGCTGCTGCGGCGGACGCCGGACGCGCGCCTGGCGGGTTTTGCGTTGCGGGCCCTGGCGATACCGCAAGTGAGGACGGCGGCAGCGGACGCTGTCGCTCATGCGCAAGACCCCGCCCTGCTGCGGGCCTTGCTGGCGCAGACGTGGCTGCTGGCGGACGCCGAAATCGGACGCCGGTGCCGGTGGGTGCGTGCCCTGCCCGGTTTGCAGCAGCACTGGGACGGCATCTGCACGGCCGCCGGCGAAACGGGCCCGCGCGCGGTTCGGCTGCTGGCGGCCAGCGGCGTCGACCGGGAGCACAAGTTCGCCCTGTATCGCCGCGGCTTGCAGGCGGAGCAGCCCGCCCTGGCCCGGGCCGTCACCTGGGCGTTGGTGGAGGATGAGCACGAGGCCACGCACGAATTGCTCGCCCTGGCCGGCAACCATCGCGACCCGGGAGCGGCGCGTACCGCGACCCGCGAGTTGCGGCGACGCCGGGCGCGTCGGGTGCTTCAGTCCCCCGCCGGAGGCACCGCGGCACGATCGACCGCGATACCGGCTGAGACGGACCTCATGGCGACGTCAGGGCCGGTTGCCAGACGTGGCCCGTCCGCTTCCGGCGGTCCGGCGCAGGCGACGTGGTGGGAGCAAGTCTGGGGGCGTTTCGACCGGTTGGGCCCGGCCGAGCAGGCGACTTTGCGAGAAACCCTCAAGGCCCAGAGGGGGCCGTTGCTGGTGCGGGTGCGGGCGAAACTGGCCGATGGAGACTCGGCCACGCGCCTCCGCGGGCTGCAACTGGCGCGGACGCTCGGCCTGGTCTCCGAGCTGGCTGAGCAACTCTACCGCCTGGCGCACGATGCGAACGCGACCGTGCGCAGCCACGCGGTGGGCCTGCTGACCGAGTTGCCCGGACCGACGACGTTGCGCATCCTCCGGGATCTGCTGCACGACCCGGACGAGCGCGTGCAGGCCAACGCGATTGACGCGCTGGATGCTCTGGAACTGACGGAGCGGGTGCCGCAACTGGAGGAGAAGCTGTCGTCGCCGCACAACCGCGTGCGCGCCAATGCGATCCAGGCTTTGTTGCGCTTGCAGGTGAGCGAGGCGGGAAGTGCCTTGCTGGACATGCTCGAGCACGCTTCTAGCGCTCATCGGCTCAGCGCCCTGTGGGTAGTGGAACGGCTTCAGCTTCGCACGCTGCTGGGCCGGCTGGAGACGCTGGCGTACGGCGACCCGGACGTGAAGGTCCGCCGCCGCGCCGAGCGCATTCTGCACGGCCTTACCGCCGGCCCGGGCGCGCCCACGCCCGTTGTCGCGGGCTCGAAGGCGGCGCCGACAGGCCGTCCGCGGTCCCCTTCCCGGGAGGCCCCGGCATGAGCGCCGTCACTCTCGCTCAGTTAACGGACGCCCTACGCGGCATACGCGATCGCCTGCAACAGGGTGGCTCCTGGCTGCACTTGCTGCTGGGCTTCGTGTTGGTGGGGGCGATTGTCGTAGTCAGTTACCTGCTCGCCCGGCGACAGGACAAGGTGCGCAGCCCGCGGACGCTGCATGACTCCCAGCAGCTCTTCGAGGGACTGCTGCACGCCTTGCAGCTCACCGACGGGCAACGCGACCTCCTGCGAACACTGGTGAGCGACCTCGAGCTGCCCCAGCCGGCCGCGCTGCTGATCAGCCCGGATTTCTTCGACGAGCACACCCAAACGTGGCAGAGGCGGATGCACCGACCCGGCGAGGAGCCCTCCCCGGACACTGCCGCCGAGCAGTTCCAGCGGATCCGCCGTGTTCTCTTCCCGGCGAACTGAGGCCCTACCCTGTCTCCGTGGGTCGGCACGCGCTCGGCGAAGCACGTTAACTTCGCTCAGCCGCTCCGCCGGGCGCCACCGGAAGATCACGGTATTCCCAGGTCCGCCAGTACCGGCACCGACGCATTGGCCGTGGTACCCGCGACTCCAACGCCGCGCACGGGCACGCCGATCGGGGCGACGCATAACCGCGAAGTCAACTGCATGCCCCCCGGCGGGGCGAGACCAGCAGTCAGGTCCAGATACTCACTGCCCAAGCGGCTCGGCAGACCCGGCGACACTTGTGGACCGGGCGTCGGTGCCTCGCCCGACACGGCCGCCGTTCCCTCCAACCCACCCGCCAGAATGACGACGTTGCGGCGGTGTTGAGTGCACCAGAGCAGGATTCGCTCGCGATAGTAGCGGCTGCGGTCGGCGTCCGTATCCGCGCCGGCGCAGACGGCCAGCACGGTGTGCCGGCCGGGAGTCGTCACCTCGAGCGCCAGGGCAAACCCCGCGCTTTGGGCGTCCACCAGGTGCCGGGCCCGGACGACCAGCGGCGGTGCCGCGAGAATCGCCAACCAGTTGGCTTCGCCCGGGTAACGCGGGACGGCCTCCAGCGTCCAACCGGCTCCCAGGGCGGCTGCGATCTGCTCCGCCTCGGCCCGGCTCTCCAGCGATTGCAACACCACCAGATGCGGTTGCCGAGCCGTTACCCAGCCGGTTACCGCCTCCACGACGGCACGACTCGTGACTCCCGGCTCGTCTGGGATGCGCGCTTCGGCGTCCCAGGTAAGCACCCGCAGGGCGCCGGTCGGCGAATCGTCCGGCAGCCCCGGGTCGGCCGGGTGCCGCTGGTCGGTGGCGTAGAAGACATACCCCACCAGCAGAGTCAGCAGCAGAGCGGACACCAGAAGGGGAGCCAGCGGAAACGGGCGCATCGCTTGTTATCCGCACGGCCGGGGGCAGTCCGACCCGCCGAATGCGTGGGCCGGGCTGCGCAGCCGCTGCCCCATCATCGCCCCGTCCGGCGAGTCGTCAAGGCGGGCTTCGGTGGCTGGCGGGCGCGCGTCTTGGTAATGGCCGGCATGTGCCTATGATGGTCCGGCGGCGTCAGGGCCGTCGGACGCGGTCTCCGGCGGCCCGCGGCGTGGAGGATACGCCTGTAACGGTGACCCCATGAGCCCGGAGCTTACCCCGCATTTCCTGCTCAGCGCCTACGCCTGCGGGCTGTTTCCGATGGGGGATGAAGACGGGCAGGTGCATTGGTTCAGCCCCGACCCGCGGGCGATCATCGAGTTCGATGCCGTGAGGACACCGCGGACGCTGCGCTCCACGATTCGCAAGGGCACGTTCGAGATCAAAGTGAACCGGGCGTATGCGGAGGTGATGGCGGCCTGCGCGGACCGGGCGGAGGGGACGTGGATTTCGCCGGCGATCATGACGGCCTATCGCGCGTTGCATGCGTTGGGCTTTGCCCATAGCGTGGAGGCGTGGCAGGGCGAACGGCTGGTCGGCGGTTTGTACGGCGTCGCTCTGGGCGGGGCGTTCTTCGGCGAGTCGATGTTTCACCGGGTGCCCGACGCCTCGAAGGTGGCCCTGCTGGCGCTGGTGCAACGTCTGCGCGAGCGGGGGTTCGTGCTCCTGGACGTGCAGTTCGTGACGGAGCACCTGGCCCGCTTTGGTGCGCGCGAGATTCCCCGGCGGGATTACCTGCGCCGCCTACGTCACGCGGTGCGACTGGAACGGTCGTTCACCGACGAGGCCGGCCCGACGCAGGTTGTGGAGACGAAACCCGAGAGCGCCTGACAGAACCCCTCTCCTCCTGGGAGAGGGGTAGGGGTGAGGGCGGATGCCGGAGTCTGCTGAAGTGACAACCTCGGCCGCGCCGGCCGTCGGCAACGCGATGTTCGTGCATAACCTGCGCGCGCTCTGGGCGGTTGATCCGGAGCTTGCATTGCGGGTCGATGCCGTCGCGGACGACGAGCGCCTGCCCGTCGAGCCGACGCGCAGCGGCGCCTGGACCGTGCAGCTTCCGACGCCCGCCGGGCAAAGCGTGTACCTGCACAGCCGGCATGATCCGGAGCTCGAGGCCCAGCGGCTGGTAGCGAAGGTCCCGCTCGAGGAGAAGTTCTGCTTCGTGGTCAGCGGCTTCGGGCTGGGCTACCACGTGCGGGCGCTGTTCCGGCGGCTGCGGGGTGATGCGTTCATCCTGTGCACGGAACCCAGCGTGCGGCTGCTGGCAACGGCCTTCGCCTGCGTGGACCTGGCCGAAGTGATCGCCTCGAAGCGTCTCGTGATCCTGGTGGACCATGACAAGGCCCGCCTGCACGAGCGTCTGCACGCCTACAACACGCTGATTATGCTCGGTGCCCGGTTCGTGGCGCATCCGCCGTCGATGCAGGTGGCCGGGGAAGCCCAGCAGGCGTTCCAGCGCTTGATCGCGGAATACGTCACTTACGCCCGCATGTCGCTGTTGACGCTGGTGAGCAATGCCCAGATCACCTGCCGGAACATCGCCATGAACCTGCGGACCTACGTGAGCACGCCGCCGATCGACGTGCTTAAGGACCGGTTCGCGGGGGTGCCGGGCATCCTCATCTCGGCCGGGCCGTCGCTGGCGCGCAATCTTGACCTGCTGGCGGAAGCGAAGGGCCGGGCCGTGCTCATCGCCGTGCAGACCGCCCTCAAGCCCCTCATGCAGCGCGGCATCGTCCCCGACTTCGTCACCAGCCTCGATTTCCACGAGATGTCGCGCAAGTTCTTAGAGGGTGTCGAAGGGCTGGAGGCCGTGCACCTGGTGGCCGAGCCGAAGGCGACCTGGCACGTGCTCGATCACTACCCCGGCCCCATCTCGCTGCTGCACAGCGGCTGGGCCACGCTGCTGTTGGGTGAGGAACTCGGGAACCGCGGCGGGCTGCGGGCGGGGGCAACCGTGGCGCACCTGGCCCTGTATGTCGCCCAGTACATGGGCTGCAACCCGATCATTATGGTGGGGCAGGACCTGGCCTTCACCGGGCACGTCTTCTACGTCCCCGGCGTGGAAATCCACCGGGCGTGGCGCGGCGAGCTGAACCGCTTCCAGACCATCGAGATGAAGGAATGGGAGCGCATCGCGCGCAACCGGCCCATCCTGCGGACGGTGCCCGCCGCGGCAGGCGGCACCGTCTACACCGACGAACTGCTGCTGACCTACCTCGAGCAGTTCGAGAAGGACATCGCGGGGATGCCGCAGACGGTCATCAACGCCACCGAAGGCGGGGCGGCCATTCGCGGCACGCAGCCGATGACGCTGCGGGAGGCGCTGGACCGCTGCGCCCGGGAGCCGCTCGATCCCGCCCGTTTCGCCTATCGCGCGCAGACGCGCTGGCATGACGACAGCCGCCGGGTGCCGGCGGCCGGGCAACTGCGGGAGCGTTTGAGCGAGCTGGACGAGATGAGCAAGTTGTGCACCGAATTCATGGACTTGCTGCACGAGCTGGAGGGGCTCATCACCGACCCGGCGCGTTTCAACCGCCGCCTCGTCCGCGTGGACGAACTACGGAGCAAGGTGCAGCAATCGACGCGGGCCTACCACATCATCAACTCCGCCACCCAGATGATCGAGTTGCGGCGCTTCTCGGCGGACCGGCGCCTGGCCGCCGACGAAGTTGATGAGCCCGCCCGCGCCAAACGGCAGATCGCACGCGACCTTCAGTTCGTCAGCGGCGTGCGCGACGGGGCCGCCCAGGTGCGAGAGATCCTCAATAACGCCCTGGCACGCCTCGAAGCGGCGGAGGTTTCCGCATGCAGGTGATCGCGGCTCTCATCGCCGACCTGGAGGCAACGCCGCTGGGCACCCGCAGCCGGCTGGCGGACGACCTGCGCGGCCGGCCGGTCCTGCGCCGCACCGTGGAGCAACTCACCCGCGCCCGGCAGTTGAGCGGCGTTCACGTGCTCTGCCCCGCGAACCAGATCGAACGCTGCCGAACGCTGCTGACGGGCACGCCGGCACAGCTTCATGCGTTCGATCCGGACGCGGGCCCCGGCTCGGCGCTGGTACGGTCAGCGCGCAAGTGGTCGCTGGACGGCTGGCGCGGCGGCATCGGCGGTACGACCGCGTTCGATGAATACACGCCGGCCCCGCTGATGGCGGGACTGCTGCAAAGCGTGCCGGCGGACGCCGTGCTGCCGGTGCCGCCGGCGGCCGTGCTCGTTGACCCCGAACTGACTGACCGGCTCATCGACGCCCGCCGGGCCGCCGGCGAAGACGTCCGCATGATGTTCATGCCGGGTCCGCCCGGTCTGGCCGGCGTGCTCCTCGATCGGGCGGTGGTCGAGGAGCTTGCCCGCGAGCGTCTCCCACTGGGCAGCGTCTTCAGCTACAAGCCGGACAAGCCGGCCAAGGACCTGATCTTCCAGCCGTGCTGCTGCGAGCCGCCCGCGGCCGTGCGCTACGTGGCGGCGCGACTTATCGCTGACACGCGCCGCTCGACGGAGTGCCTGGCCTCCCTCCTGGCCGACCATCCCACGCCGGACGTGGAAACGATCGGCACCTGGCTGAGCCGCCATGAAGCGACGACGGTTGAGCCGCTGCCACGCGAGGTGGAGGTCGAGCTGACCACGCTCGATCCCTACCCGGACGCGGTGCTCCGCCCGCGCGGGCAACAACTGCAGCGCGACGCCACGATCGACCCGGCGCTGGTGGAGAAGGTGACGGCGGAATTGAGCGGTTATGACGATTCGCTGGTCGTTCTCGGAGGCTTCGGCGATCCGCTGCGTCATCCGCGGTTTGAGGAGGTCATCCGACGGCTGCCGCGCTCGACGCCGCGGCAGGCGGGCATCTACGGCCTTGCCGTCACGACGACCGGCGTGGACTTAACCGAATCCATCATGGCGACGCTGATCGAGACCGGCGTGGACGTGCTCAACATCATGCTTGAGGCGTGGTCGCCGCTGCTGTACGCCGCCTTGCAGGCACCGAGTGCGCCCGCAACTGCGGACCTGCCCGCCCTGCTGGAGCGTCTCAAGTGCTGCGAGGACTGCCGCCTGCAACGCCGCAGTCCCCTGCCGCTGCTCGTACCGGGGCTGACCAAGGCGCGGCAGAACGTCGAGGAAATCGACACCTTCCACGATGAGTGCCTGCGTCGCTGGGGGGCCGTGCAGATCACGGGTGCAAGCCACCACGCCCGCCAGACGCCGGATCATCGTGTTATCAACATGGCCCCGGCCGCCCGCACGACCTGCCGCCGCTTGCGCAGACGCTGCCTAGTCCTGGCTGACGGCCGTGTCACTCTCTGTGATCAGGACCTGCGCGGGTTGTACACGATCGGCTCGCTGCGGGAGCAAACGCTGGCGGAGCTATGGCACAGCCCGGCTTTCCAGCAGGTGCGCGACGCGCACCGCCGGGGTCAATTCGCCCCCAACCCCCTCTGCGCCGCCTGCGAAGAGTGGCAGCGGCCATGACGGTGGCACCGCACGCGCCGCCCCGCAGGCCATGAATGCAGAATGCAGAAAGGGGAGACGGACCTCCGAAGTTCCTTTCTGAATTCTGCCTTTTTCATTCTGCATTCCGCACTCGCGGTGTTGCAAACCACGACAGCGCCGCCGGCCGAATTGATCACTTTCCGATGCAGAAGCGCGAGAACACCAGGCTCAGCAGGTCTTCCGTGGCCACGGCGCCGGTGATCTGACCCAGGGCGTTCAGCGCGGTACGCAGCTCGAACGCCACCAGCTCCGCGGCGTCGGTCGCCCGGCTCAGCTCGATGGCCCGAACGAGAGCGTCCACCGCCTCGTCCAGCGCCTCCCGATGCCGTCCGCTCAGCACCAGCGCCTCCCGTTCCACGGTTAGCCCGGCCCCGCGCGGACCGTACAAGACCCCCGCAAGCTCCTCGCGTAGCGCCACCAGGCCCGCCTGCGTCAACGCGCTCACGGGACACACCGCCCCCAGGCGAAGCTCGGCCAACTCCCGCACCCGCCGTGCCTGCTCGGCCGGACCGAGCAGATCACACTTGTTCGCGGCGATGACCACGCGCGGAGACTCCAGGGCACGCACGTGCTCCACCACGTCGCCCAGGGCACCCCCCGGCGCGCCGGCGTCGGCTACCAGGCAGATCAGGTCCACGCGCGCCGCGGCCGCCAGCGTCAGCACGCGGGCCTGCGCGAGCACCTCATCGACCGTCTGGTCCAGGCCGGCCGCGTCCAGCAACATCGCCTCCCCCGCCCCCAGACGCACCGGCACCGACAGAATGTCGCGCGTCGTGCCCGCGGCGGCCGCACAGATCGCCCGTGGCGTGCCGCTTAGCGCGTTGAGCAGCGTGCTCTTGCCGACGTTCGGTGATCCCAGCAGCAGCACGTGCGGCAGTTCCTGCAACCGTTCGGCGGACAGCCCCTCCGTGCGCAACCGACGCAATTGCCCCGCCAGTTCCGTCAGCCGCGTCCGCAGTTGGATCGGCGTGATGAACTCGATCGGCTCCTCGGAGAAGTCGATCTGGGCCTCCACCAGCGCGGTCAACTCGGTAAGCTGCTCACTGGCGGCCACGATCGGCGCCGCTAGCGCACCGTCCATCAGGCGCCGGGCCGCCCGTAACTGGGTATCCGTTTGCGCGCGAATGATGCCGGCGACCGCCTCCGCCTGCGTCAGGTCCATCCCGCCCGCGAGGAACGCCCGCGCGGTGAACTCGCCGGGCTCGGCCGCCACCGCCCCGGCCGTCAGCAGGCGTTGCCGGACCATCTCCAGCACCACCGGCGAGCCGAGCGTGTGCACCTCCACCAGGTCGTCACGTGTGTAACTGTGTGGTCGGCGAAACACGTAGAACCACGCCGGCACGCTTAGGGCGCCTGACGGAACCTCTCTGCCCCTTGGGGCGTCTGACGAAACCCCTCTCCCCCTTGGGGGAAAGGGCAGGGTGAGGGGGAGTGCCGCGTTGGCTTGACCCTCTCCCAACTCCTCCCTGAAAGGGAGCGGGGTGGCGTCAGGGGTGCTCACCTCGTCCGATACCCTCACTTCGCCCGCCACGCGGGTCCACCCCCGTTGCGACGCCAGCGGCGTCCCCACTTTGGCGACTCGGTCCGCGATGCTCAGCGCCTGCGACCCACTTACGCGGACGATCCCCAGCGCCCCGCGCCCCGGCGCGGACGAAACCGCCACAATGGTCTCATCCAGCCGATCCAGCATGCGACACCGTCGGCCCCGTCGCACCGCGTTCGCGGGGCGGAAACCCCGCGCCACAGCCACTGGGCAGAAACACCACGCCCTCCGCGCTCACCCCAGCCGACGCACGAAGGCGGCCGGAGACTTCTCCGGCTGCCTACGATACTATCCGATCTGCGCCAGGGAGCACGCGGCCCCGCGCCGCGGCCCTACTCCTTCGGACCCGGGGACGATGGGGTGGCCCAGGTCCTTTGGACCTGGGGAACTGATGACGAGCGTGCATGCGCCCCGACAACAACTGCACTCAGCGAACCAGGCGTCGTCATGCGTGAGATTCTCGAAGCCATCACCGCCGGCAGAGACCTGACCCGGGCCGAAGCCCGCCAGGCATTCGAGCAGATGATGACCGGCAAGGTTCCCGAGCCCGTCATCGGCGCCTTACTGGCCGCCCTGCGGACGAAGGGTGAGTGCGTCGCGGAAATCGCCGGGGCGGCCGAGGCAATGCGGTCGGCGGCCGTGCCCATCCGCTGTAACGCCGAGTGCATTGACACTTGCGGCACCGGCGGCGACGGCATCAGCACGTTCAACGTCTCGACCACCGCGGCCATCATCGCCGCGGCCGCCGGCGCCACCGTCGCCAAGCACGGCAATCGCTCCACCACGCGGGCCAGTGGCAGCACGGACGTCGTCGAACAGCTCGGCATCGATGTCGACGCGGGCCCGGAAACCGTCGAGCGCTGCCTCGCGGACGCTCGGATCGGCTACCTCAACGCCCAGCGCCTGCACCCGGCCATGAAGCACGCTGCCCCGGTGCGCCGGGCGTTGCTGGTGCGGACGATCTTCAACCTGCTGGGCCCGCTGACCAACCCGGCCGGGGTACGCCGACAGATCATCGGCGTGCCCCATCCGCGCTACCTTGAGTTGATGGCGGCCGTGCTGGCCGAACTCGGCGCCGTGCACGCCTGGGTGGTGCACGGCCACGACGGCCTGTGTGACCTGACGTGCACCGGCGAAACCACGGTGGTCGAGCTGCGTGATGGTCAAACGCGACGCTTCACGGTCACGCCGGAAGCGGTGGGCCTGTCGCGGGCACCGCTGGCGACGCTGCGCGTGGACTCGCCGGCCGCCAGTGCCGCCACCATCCTGCACGTGCTCGAAGACGCCACCGGGCCCGCGCGGGACCACGCCCTGCTCAATGCCGGGGCGGCCCTGGTGGTTGCCGGGCGCGCCGAAACTCTCGAAGATGGAGTGCAGCAGGCGGGCCGGGCAGTCCACTCCGGTGCCGCCCGGCAGACGCTTACCCGCTGGCGCGCCGTCGCGCCGCGCGGTCAGCAGGCGGGACCGGCATGATCCGCTATGAATGTGACAAGTGCGGCGCCCCCCTCCACGCGAACGACCCGCGCCGCTTCATCGTCAAGATCGAGGTCTACGCCGCCGCCGGTCACATCGAACTCGACCCCGAACAGACGGTCGATGCCGACGCCGCACTCAAGGAAGTCATCGAGCAGCTCGCCCGCGCCAACCCCGACGAGGTGGAGGACCAGACCTACCGCTGCCTGCGCTTCGACCTCTGCGACGCCTGCCGCCGCCAACTGCTCGCCCGACCGCTGGGCTGACCCGCGGGCCGGCTCAGGCAGACGACGCGCGACCCCTCTCCCCCGGGAGAGGGGCAGGGGTGAGGGCGGCGCAGGCGAAGGCACTCCGGTGGGGTACGAACGTGCTCGCCCGCCACGCGGAGGACGCCCGACGCGTACTGGGCGTCTCGTCCGCGGGAAGGCCCACCTTCGTGAATGCATCCCCTGCTTCTCAGACCCGTCCTGGTTCCACCGGTGGGCAACCGCGTCGCTTGGCGTTCTCGGCAGGCGCGCCGTCCGCCGACGGACGCACCCTAAGTGTCACCGTCGTGTCACTTCGTTACAGGATCGTAGGGCCCGGCGGCGTCCGAGAAGGGGCGCTGATATCGGGTCTGGCCCACCATGGTCTGCGAAGAACGAAGACCGCTTGGACGCTGGGCGGGACGGTGAAAACGGACGCGCGGCCGCCCCGCGCGCCGATTAAGTCACCGCGCACCCGCGACGATAGCAGCGGTAGACCTGCGATCCTTGGGGACCGGGGCCGGGTAGACGCCTCATGCGAAACATCATGGCGAATGGGCTCGCAGTACACGGCGACCCGGGTACCCGGGAGCAGATCGCCAATGCCCTGAGCGCGGAGGGCCTCCGCCAGGTCGCGGTCGCTTCGTGGCCGGAGGCACGGGCCGCCCTGCGGGCGATAACCGTACGGGTGGTGGTCGTGGCGACGAATGCCCTGGCGGACCCCGTTCCGCCAGACGGGCAGGAAGCCTGGCAGACGCTCACTTCCGCGGTTCCCTTCATCGTGCTGACCCCAACCGGGGACGTGCGCGGCACGCGGGCCGCCTTGCGCGCGGGTGCCTGGGACTGTCTGGAGGAGCCGTTGGACCGCCGGGCGCTACGGCAGAGCATACGGGAGGCATTGGCGGCCGGGACCGGGCCGACCGCGCCACGCGACGCGTGCGGCCCGCGTGGCCAGGGACTGGCCGGGTTGGCACGCTACAGTGACCTGCTCCAGCAGCTTGCCGCGTGGCGGAGCCGCTGCCATCTGCTGGGGCAGACTCTGGCCGTCATGATGCTGGACCTGAACCACTTCCGCGAGTGCAATGAACGCTACTCCAGCGCTTTCGGCGACGAGGTGCTCAACTGGTTCGCCGCGATCCTGCTGGCCACCTCGCGCAGCTCCGATCTGGTGGCACGCTATGAGGCCGATCGGTTCCTGGTGGTGCTGCCCTGTGCCCGGGAGCAGGACGCCCGCGAGTGGGGACAGCGCTGCCGGGCCGCCATGCAACGCAATTTCCCCGTCCGCGACGGCACGCCCTTTGAGATCGGAGTCAGCCTGGCCATCGTGGAAAGCTCGCGCGGCTTCGTGGAGACCGAGCACCAGTTGATCCGCCGGGCCCGCGTCACGCTGGATTGCGTCAAGCGCGCCGGTGGCAACCGCATGGGCTCGTGGTCCCAACTCGTCGCCGGCATGCCGTCCAGCACCGATCTGCGCCAAGCACGCCTGGAGGGCGTGCCGCACTGGGTGGACCGCATCGGCGAGCAGTTGCGCTGCACCTACCTCGAATCCACGCAGGCGCTGGTGGCGGCCGTCGAGGCGAAAGACCCGTACACGCGCATGCACTCCCAGAACGTGGCCGCCTATGCGGAAACGCTGGGCCGTCGCCTGGGGCTGCCGGCCGCGCGCGTGGAGAGTCTGCGCGTGGCCGGCTTCCTGCATGACCTGGGCAAGATCGGCGTGCCCGATGCGGTGCTGACCAAGCCTGGGCTTCTTACTCCTCCGGAGCGACAACTGATCCAGCGTCATCCGCGTACCGCGCTCGACATCCTCGGGCACCTGCGCTTCCTGAACGACGAGCTGCCGCTCATCCATCACCACCACGAACGCTACGACGGCGGCGGCTACCCCGACGGCCTGGCGCGCGAGGAAATCCCCTTCGGTGCACGCGTGCTGGCCACCGCCGACGCCCTCGACGCTATGCTCTCCGGCCGCTGCTACAAGCCACCCTATCCGAAGGAACGCGTCCAGGCGGAATTGGAGGCCGGCGCGGGCACCCAGTTCGACCCGACGGTCGTCGCGGCCGCCCTGTCCTGGCTGGACGAGCAGCCGCCCTCCGCTCCCGCGGCGTCGTAACGCCGCCCTTCCGCGACATCGACCCGTTGGGCGGGTTCCACCCGCCTTGTCGTGGTCGGCCCTCGCGGCGGGCAGAGCCCGCCCTACGCGAGCAGGCGGCGCAGCACCGCGGGGAGAATCCCACCCTGGCGGTAATAGTCCACTTCCACGGGCGTATCCAACCGGCATTGACAGGCCACCTTGCGGCTGACGCCGGTCCGCGGATCGGTGACGATGAGCTGCAACTCCTGGCGCGGCCGGAAGTCCTCGCTGATCGGAGGTACGTCAAACAGCTCGCGCCCCGTGATGCCTAGCGACGCCCGGTCCTGTCCCGCGCGGAATTGCAGGGGCAGCACGCCCATCCCCACCAGGTTGCTGCGGTGGATGCGTTCGTAGCTTTCCGCGAGCACGGCGCGCACGCCGAGCAGCAGCGTACCCTTGGCCGCCCAGTCACGGGAGGAGCCGGTGCCGTACTCCTTACCGGCCACAACCAGCAGCGGCGTGCCCTCCGCGCGGTAGCGCTGGGCGGCATCGAAGACGGACATCTGCGTGCCGGACGGCAGGTGCACCGTGACGCCGCCCTCGCTGCCAGGCACCAGCAGGTTCCGCAAACGGATGTTGGCGAAGGTGCCGCGGGTCATCACGCGATCGTTGCCACGCCGGGCGCCGTAGCTGTTGAAGTTGCCCGGCGTTACGCCGTGTTCCTGCAAGTACTGCCCGGCCGGGGAATCCGGGTGGATCGAGCCGGCGGGCGAGATGTGGTCCGTCGTCACCGAATCGCCCAGCATCACCAGCACCCGTGCCCCGCAGATGGGCGTCGGAGCAGCCGCCTCCCGCCTCAGCCCCTCGAAAAACGGCGGCTTCTGCACGTAGGTGCTCGCGGCATCCCAGGCGTAGGTGTCACCCGAGGGGCACCGCAGGCGCTGCCAGGCAGCGCTGCCCGAGAAGACGTGCGCATACTGGGTGTGGAACTGCTCGGGCTTGACGAAACGGTTGACCGCCTCGTGGACCTCCGCCTGGCGGGGCCAGACGTCATGCAGGTACACGGGTCGGCCCCGCTCGTCCGTGCCCAGCGGCTCCGTGGTGAGGTCGATATGGACGGTGCCCGCCAGCGCATACGCGACCACCAGCGGCGGCGAGGCCAGGTAGTTGGCACGCACGAGCGGATGAATGCGCCCCTCGAAGTTGCGGTTGCCGCTCAGCACGGCCGCCACCACGAGGTCATGCTGCCGAATCGCCTCCGCCACCGGCTCCGGCAGCGGACCGCTGTTGCCGATGCAGGTCGTGCAGCCGTAGCCGACGTGGTGGAAGCCGAGTTGTTCCAGGTACGGCGTCAGCCCCGCCTCACGCAGGTACTGGCTGACGACCGGCGAGCCGGGGGCCAGGCTCGTCTTCACGTGCGGCTTGACGCGCAAGCCGCGCGCGCATGCCTTCTTGGCCAGCAACCCGGCCGCCAGCATCACCGCCGGGTTCGACGTGTTCGTACAGCTCGTAATCGCCGCGATCACGACCGTGCCGTGCCCAACGGTTGCGGACTTCCCGGCGGTCGTTATCGTGCCCTCGTGCGTGAGTTCCTGCTCCTTCAGCGCGAAACCGCGTTCACTCAGCGGGGCGCGCAGGGCCGTCGAGAAAGACTTCTTCATCTCGCGGAGAAGGACGCGATCCTGAGGCCGTTTCGGACCGGCCAGGCTTGGCTGCACGGTCGCCAGGTCCAGGTCCAGGGTGTCGCTGAATTGCGGGTCGGGGTCAGCGTCCGTCCGGAAGAGCCCCTGCTCCTTCGTGTAACGCTCGACCAAGTCCACCTGCTCCGCGGGCCGCCCGGTCCGGCGCAAGTAGTCCAGCGTCTCCGCGTCGACCGGGAAGAAGCCCAGCGTCGCGCCGTACTCCGGCGCCATGTTGGCAATGGTTGCCCGGTCAGCGAGGCTCATGCTGGAAAGGCCGGAACCGTAGAACTCGACAAACTTGCCCACGACACCCTGTAGACGCAGCATCTGGGTGACGGTCAGCACCAGATCGGTGGCGGTGGCGCCCTCCGGAAGCTGACCGGTAAGGCGGAAGCCGACGACCTCGGGCATCAGCATGTACAGCGGCTGGCCGAGCATGACCGCCTCGGCCTCGATGCCCCCCACGCCCCACCCGACCACCCCCAAGCCGTTGACCATCGTGGTGTGGCTGTCCGTCCCCACCAGGGTGTCCGGAAACGCCACGCGCCTCCCCTCGACTTCCCGGTTGACCACCACAGCCGCGAGGTACTCGAGGTTGACCTGGTGGCAGATACCCATACCGGGCGGGACGACACGGAAGTTGCGCAGCGCGCGCTGGCCCCAGCGCAGCAGTTCGTACCGCTCCGCGTTGCGGACAAACTCCAGGTCCGTGTTGATGCCTAATGCCTCTGCACTACCGAACGCGTCTACTTGAACCGAGTGGTCGATCACTAGGTCCACGGGAACCAGCGGGTTGATGCGCCGAGGGTCGCCGCCGAGCTCAGTCATGGCGTCCCGCATGGCCGCCAGGTCCACGACGGCCGGTACCCCAGTGAAGTCCTGGAGCAACACCCGGGCAGGCAGGAAGGGCACCTCGGTCGCCGGCACCGCGCGAGCGTCCCAACTCGCCAGATTCCGTACATCACTCTCCGTGACACTGGCAATATTCAAGTTGCGGATGACGCTCTCCAGGAGAACCAGGATCGAACGTGGGAGATCAGGGGCCCGGATGATGCCGGCGTCAGCCAAGGCAGGTAGGCTGTATACGAGCAGATTCCCGCCCGCGGTACGCAGCGTGCGGCTGGCGCCAAATGGGTTCGAGTCGCGTTGGCGGGTCATCATGCGGTGATCCTCGTTGCAGGGTCCCGAGGCAGAGTGCACACGCCGGCCGGCCGCCGGCGTCCTACGGACTGTAGAGGTCCTGCAGCGGAGCGTCAAACCGCCCCCTTGCCGGCCCGACCGGGCGGCTGTAATATGCGGGGCTCCGGCAGGCGGATCGGGCAAGACCCGCCGGCCGCGGGATGGGCACACAGGCGTGCAGGCGATGGCAGGAATCGACCCCGAGTTGCTGGGCATCCTCCGCTGCCCGATTGCGCGGGTGCCGCTTGTGCAGGAGGGCGACTGGCTGTACTCGATGGACATGAATGCGCCCCGGCGGTACCCGATTCGCGACGGCATCCCGGTCCTGTTGATCGAGGAGGCCCAGGACGTGGAACGAATGGAGTTGGAGCGGGTGCTGGCACGGGCGCGACGCGGGCGATCGCCGCAAACTTAAGCGCGGGCGGCAACCGGCCGTGCTTAGAGGAAACCTCATGGCTGACGTAGAGAGCGAACTGGTTGGGCAGGTGGCCGTTGCCGACGCGCAGGGGCGCGCACGTGGCGTTCGGGCAGGCGGGCAGCGCTTCCGCCGGGGTTTGCATGAGCGCGTGAGCTTCTGCCCGATTGACTACAAGGAGCTCGATCTGCTGCGCAAGTTCCTCACCACCAGCAGCAAGCTGATGTCGCGCAAGCGCGCCGGCACCAGCGCCCAGGAGCAGGAAGCCCTCAAGCGGGCCATCAAGCGCGCCCGCTATCTTGCCCTGTTGCCGTACAGCGGAACCTGAACGACCGTGCGCCGCGGTGCGACCATGACGGTCTCGCCGCACCGCGCGGGCTGCCTTTGACACTCGGCAGCAAGCGGAGCAGGCCCGTAGTCTGATTGCGTCGCGGAATCCTGCAGGGTCATTCAGCGTTCCGATATCCTGCGACCTTCGCGTCCGTCGCTGTTCAACGCCGTGGGCGCCGGCCCGCGCTGGCCGGTGGTCAGAGGGGTGCCCTGTATCCCTCGCACGCCCGGCTCCAAGACTCGTACGCACCCCCGACCCCATGTCCCGGCCCCACTCGAGAGTTGAAGCGTGTCGACGGCCCGGCCTGTCGAGGAACCGGCGCCGGCCCGCTGCTGCGAGATCGCCCTCCCGGTTTCCCATTTGCGTGGACCCATTCAGCATGGCCAGCCACACCCGGCTGCACGCGGTTCCGTGCCCACCCTCGTCGCTGCGGGTACAATGCCCGGCGTACCCGTGACGGCGGTGGCGCGCGACCGGCCGGCAACGGAGCGGGGCCGCGAGATTGTCCCATGACCGGTGTAACGCCAAAACGTAACGCCTGCACTCCTCCGCGCTTTCTGCGCCCTGCGGGCCTGGTCGTGGGCCTGGCCGCTCTGGCGATGGGGTTGCCCACCATCGGCGGCGGCTTCGTCGGCGGGGACGACTACCAACTCGCCCTCAACCACGTGCTGGTCAACCACCCGTCCTGGTCGCACGCCCTGGCGCTGTTCAAGATCGTTCACCGCGACCTGTACCAGCCGCTGCCGCTGCTGAGCTTCTCCGGCGAGTTCTGGCTGGCCTACCGCCTGGACCTCTTCGACCCCCGCGACCCGCAATCCGGAGCGTGGCTGTTTCACCTGACCAACATCCTGCTCCATGCTGCCAACGCCGTCCTGGTCTGGCGCCTGTTGCGTTGCCTCAGTCGAGATGAGCGTGTTGCCCTGATCGGCGGTTTGCTCTTCGCTCTGCACCCCTTGCAGGTCGAAGTAGTCGCCTGGATCAACGGCCGCATGATGCTCATGTCGACGCTGTTCGCGGTCGCAGCGCTGTTGACGTGGGCTCGGTTCCTGGAACATGGCGGTTGGCGCTGGGCGGGGCTGACGCTGCTGTTCGTCCTAGCATGCGGTGCCAGCAAAGTCCGCGTCGAGTTGCCGGTGCTCCTGCTGATGGTGCCCCTGGCACGCGGGCTGAGAATTCGCGACCTGCTCGGCCTTCCTGCCGGGAAGCGTCCGACGGAGGGCGGGACCGCAGTGGCATCCCCCCTCACGCTGCCCTCTCCCCCAGGGGGGAGAGGGTCTCTACCGGGCATGCCGAGGTCCACCCGCCGTCTCTGGCTGGCGTGGGCGGTGTATGCCGCGGTGACGGGTGCCTTCGCCGTCGTCAACATCTGGTCCACGGCCGAGGCGGAGATGTTTGCCGGCGGAGCCGAGCACCTCCACGGGCCTCGCGTCGTCCGCGTGCTGCTTTCCCTGGCGTGGTACGTGCAGCACTTCGTCTGGCCCCGCGGCTTGGCCGCCTGGTACCACGCCCCGCCGGTGGTGTACTGGGCGGACCTGCTCACGACGCCGACGCTGCTGGTGCTCGTTCCCGCGGCCATCGGGTTGACCTGGGCGGCTTGGAGGTGGCTCGGGGTCCGTTTGGGCGTGCTCTGGTTCTGCGCGGCCATCGCCGCGACGCTGCCCATCGTCCCCGCGCGGAACATCCTGGCCGCCGATCGCTACATGTACTTGCCGATTATCGGTCTGTTATGGGCCTCGGCCGTCATGCTCCGCGCTGCCCACGCACGCTGGTTCGAGCATGCCGCTTCGACCGCACGCCGCTTCGTGCCGCGCGTGGCCGGTCTCGCCCTGCTCGTTGCGGCTCTGCTCACAAGCTGGCACGTCGGCTCGTTCTACGACAGCGCCATTCTGAAGACCACGCGCATCGCGCAGCTCAACCCCGACCTGCCGCAGGTATACGAGCGCATGGCTTGGGCGTACTACAACGCGGGCAAGGCGGCCGAGACCGCCGGCGATGCCGCGGGCGCGGAGCAGTACTACGTCCAGGCGATCGACTTGGCCCGGCGGGAGCTGCCTCGCGCCGACGTCATTCTCGAGGGCAAGGTCTATCAACTCGTCGGCCTGGCGGAATGGCGCCGCGGTCGCCTGGCCGAGGCCGAGGCGGCTCTTACCCAGGCGCTCGACACGGACCCGCGCAACCCGCTGGCGTACTACCGCCTGGCCCACTTTTTTGAGGAAGCCGGGCGGATCGCCGAGGCCCTGCCTCTGTACGAAACCGCCGTCACGCTCGCGCCCACCAACAACCCCGTGCTCATTCGCCTTGCCGACCTGTACCGCCGCGTCGGTCGCCTCGCCGACGCCCGCGCCGTCTACGAACAGGCACTGCAAAGCAACCCCTACGAGGTGCCCGCCAGCCTCGGTCTCGCGGAGTTGGACCTGGGGCTCGGTACGACCGCAGCAGCGCAAGCAGCCGCTGATCGCCTCGAACGCCTGCTTGACTGGATGCCGGAACACTCGGCCGCTCGCGTCAACCTCGGCGTGGCCTATCAGACCCTGGGTCGCACCGCCGACGCCCTTGCCGTCTACGAAGAAGCGCTCCGGCGCGATCCGCAAGCCGTGACGGCCGCCCTCAACCGGGCGCTCATCTATCACGCTGCTTTCCTCGAGAATGGCCGATTCGAGCCCTGCGTGGCGTTGTGGGCGGACGTGTTGACGCGTTTCCCCGGCTGCGTAGAGGCCCGCGCGTACCTGGCTTGGTCCCAGGCCTTGGCCGGGCTGCCTGCCCCCGCCGTCCAGGCCGCCAACGCCCTGCTGAGTGAGGTCGTTGCCGCGCCGCTCGCCCACGGCACGCTCGCCCTCGTGGCGCTGCGCGGACGACGCCACGACGACGCCGTTGCCCACGTCGAGGCCGTGTGCGCGACCGGCCCCGCTGGCGCCGAAGCACGCCGGCAATTGCTGTTCGCCCTGGGTTTCACCCAGGAGCAGCGCCCTGAATTGCCCTGGACGTACTGCCTGGCCGCCCGTCTGCTGCTCGCCGGCGGGCAGGTGGATATCGCACGCCAAATGCTCGAACTCGGCGCCGACGCCATCAGCACGTCCCCGCCATGCCGGGCATACGCCGACGACCTGCGCGCGCAACTCCCGGCCGCCCCGTAGCGTGCCCCCCCGCGGGCGACGTGGTCGTTGACGACGGCACCATGATGCTACCGGCGCGGCGAGGTGTCGGCGTGATGCTCGCCTCCGCCGGCGCATACAAGAACGCCCCGGCACGTACACGCGCCGGGGCTCGGATATAGGACCACTGTCGCGCCGGGCGGCCACTCACCGCCGGTCAGGGGAGGTATCTTCCACTGATGATCGTCAACCCTTCTGAGCCCGGGGCCGACGCCCGCGTCCTCGCGGACCGTCGTCGCGCCACGGAAAGTGTGGCGATCACCAGAGTTGCGTGCCGTCTGCGTCTCCGCGGGCTGCAGTGACGGGCCGGTCCGCACTCACGCGGCCAGATACCGGCCTTCCAGAGTCAGGCGGATCTTCCGCAGCGCCTTGTTCTGAATCTGCCGCACCCGCTCTTTCGTCACTCCGATCAGGTGTCCGACTTCCTCCAGCGTCTTCGCCGTCGGCTTGCCGGAGCCGTTGGGCACCAGGGCGAAACGCTCCTGAATCACCGTCTGCTCGACTTCGCTCAACCCCGCCAGGTTCCGCAGCAGAATCTCCTTCAGCTCGTCCACGCAGTCGCGTTCCACGTCGTCGCGCCTCTCGGCCACGTGGTCACTGCGCTCCCGGTTGGCGTCGAACTCGGTGGGGAAGTAGCCGCGATATCGGCTGGCCCGCATGGCCACCCGCGAGAAACTCTTGAGGATCGCCCGGCACGAGTAGGTGCTGAACTTGTAGCCGCGGGCGCAATCGAACTTCTCCACGCTCCGCAACAGCGCCAGGTTGCCCTCGCTGATCAGCTCGCTGAAGTCGATCCCCGCCAGCCGCGTCCGCTTGGCCATCGCCAGCACCAGCGGCATGTTCGCCTGCACGATGCTGCTGCGGGCCTCCAGCACCCGCCGTCCCCAGGCGACCGCATGACGGGCCTGACGCAGCGTCAGCGACTTGCCCGGCCACTGCTTCAGCAACAGGCCCACCTGGCGACGAGCGTAGTTGAACCGCATGAACATCAGTTGCTCGTCTGCCGGTGAAAGCGTGGGCACGCCCTTCGCCGCCCGGTTCCGGTCCAGTACCGACGGCGGCTCCGCGAAGCGGCTCGCCTGCTCGCCGACCAACTCGGCTCGCGCGCCGAAAAGGTCAATCTCAACGCTCGGCAACGCAAACCGCGGGTGGTCCACGTACTCCATCGGCTCGGTAAGCAGCCGCGTCAACAGAACCTGGTCCTCTACGGGAAGCAGGTGGATCACCTCGCCGGCGCGCGGTTGGGCGACCGACGCGGCGGGCGAGGCCGGCGTCCTGTACGCCTCTTTTGTCAGATGGGCCGACATTTCGTTCACCCCCCTTCGGGACTCCTACCCGTGGCCGTGGCACTGCAAGGTCCGGCCGTGCGCAACTGACCACGTCCGCGACGCCTTGCAGGAGCCGGCTCGCCGCTCAGCAGCGCCGCCGACTCGGTTTTGCACTCGCACAGCGTGAAATCGACTCACGCCGTACTTTCCGTCAGGCCGAGCACCGAGGAGATGCGTATCATCGGGGGGACCGATTCACCCCCAAGTATACGAACCGGAGCATGGCGATGCCAAAGCCCGGTTGCCGCAGTCGCCATCATGTCCTCTAACCATGTAAGGACACGCGCTGGACATACCGCGGCACTGAATATCAGCGGCAATTCTCGGAATAGTGCGGCCGGGCCGATGAATGTGCTCTTCGGGTGTTCTGATTGGGGCGCTTACGGCCCGAGATGGGCCTTTGCGGCCTGCGGAAGCTCGATTTACGCTCTCCAGAGCACCACGGAAGACTGCCCGGCACCCCAAACAGAATGCGTCCGCATTAAGCTCAATGCCGCATGGCCGCACGGCAGGATTCGAGTGATGCGTGACTTAGAGAAGCCCTATTCATACCGCAGGGCTTCAATCGGATCGAGTCGCGCTGCAGCCCGGGCGGGATAGAGGCCGGCGCACATCCCCACCAGTACGGACAGGCCGAAACTCACCGCGATGGCCCACGGCTGGACGCTCGTGGGCCAGTTCGCCAAGTGGTTGACCACGTACGCGCCGCCCACCCCAAACACGACGCCCACGCACCCGCCGATGCAGGTCAGCACCACGGTCTCCACGAGAAACTGCACGGTGATGTGACGCTGACGCGCGCCCAAGGCGCGGCGGATGCCGATCTCTCGTGTCCGCTCGGTAACGCTGGCCAGCATGATGTTCATGATGCCGATGCCGCCCACCAGCAGCGATACGCTGGCGATCGAGCCGAGCATGTACTGGCTGTTGCGCTTCTTCTGCTGGGCCACCTGGAGGGCGCGTAGGGGGACGCGGATGTCGTAGTCGAGCTCCGGGTGCCCCCGTTCAAAAACCCGCCTCACCATCTCCGACACGGGAAGAACATGGTCCAGCTCATCGACGGCCGCGTAGATGCCCGTGTACTGGATCTTGGTGATCTCGCGGGCGCCGGCCTGCCGGCGGACGATGAGGTCACCGAAGGCGGATTGGGCGGCCGCCAGGGGGATGAACACCTCGCGGTTGAGGTTCCGCTCCTGGACCCCCCGCGCCGGCGCCCCGGCCGTCGTCACACTCTCCAGCACCCCCACCACCGTGAAGGGGATGGAGGCGGGCAGCCGGCTGACCAGCAGCGTTTGCCCGATCGGGTCTTCAAACGGAAACAACTCGCGCCGCACCTCGCTGCCGATGACGCAGACCCAGGCGCGGTTGCGTTCGTCCACGGCCGAGAGCGGGCGGCCCCGCGCGATCGTGACGTTGACGACGTCGAAGAACCCGTTGGTGGTCCCCAGGACGTTGGCGTCCATGCGGTTCTGACCGCGGGAAGCCTCGTAGGAGACGAGTTTGAGGGGGACGAGTTCCCGGATGCCGGGCACCGTCGCTCGCAACAGGTCGATGTCGGCCTGGACAATGCCGTATTGGGCGAGGTTGGTGGAGCCCTGGCTCACCTGGCTCGACTGTTGGGGCTTCACCGAGTTGACGATGATGTTCTGGGTGCCCAGAAGCTGGATCATGCGCAGCTCGTCGGCCGAGGCGCCCTCGCTGATGGACAGCATGCAGATGACGGCCGAGACCCCGAAGATGATCCCCAGCGACGTGAGCAGCGAGCGCAGCTTGTGCAGGAACAGGTTGCGCAAGCCAAGCCGGAAGGTCTCCAGGCTGAACAGCTTCATGGTCGCGGTCCGTCCGGGGGAGCTGCCGCGCTCCCCGAGCCCCCGCGATTATACCGGCGCTCCCCCGCCGCGCCCGCGCCCGACTGCGCGAAGTTGTAGGAACGCGGACGCCGCCCGCTCGGGCTGGGTGAGCCTGCGCGGTTTGCCTCTCTTGCGCGAGGTCTGCGGCCGCGTGTGTCCTCGACCCTCACCCCCGCCCCTCTCCCTCGAAGGGAGGGGGGTCACCTGCCGCGCGTTTGCCCCAGTCCGCGTCCACCCCGGTCCGGGTCCGCTCCGTCTCCGGTGCGCCTACAGCTCGAACTTGATGCCCTGGGCCAGGGGCAGGGCGGTGCTGTAGTTGACGGTGTTGGTCTGGCGGCGCATGTAGGTCTTCCAGGAGTCGGAGCCGGACTCGCGCCCGCCGCCGGTCTCCTTCTCACCGCCGAAGGCGCCGCCGATCTCGGCGCCGCTGGTGCCGATGTTGACGTTGGCGATGCCGCAATCGCTGCCGCGGCAGGAGAGGAACTCCTCCGCCTCGAGCAGGTTCCGCGTGAATACCGCGGAGCTGAGTCCCTGCGGGACGCCGTTGTGCAGGGCGAGCGCTTCCTCGAACGTCTTGTAGGAGATGATGTACAGGATCGGCGCGAACGTCTCCTCCTGCACGATGCGGAAGTCGTTGCGGGCCTCGGCGATGCACGGAGTGACGTAGCAGCCGCCGGGGTACTTGTCGCCGCTGAGCTTCTCGCCGCCGCAGAGGACCTTGCCGCCCTCCTCCTTGACACGGACAACGGCCTTCATCATGTCCTCGACGGCCTTGGGCTCGACCAGCGGGCCCATCAAGGTGCTCTTCTCCATCGGATTGCCGATGCGCACCTGCTTGTAGGCCGACACCAGCTTCTGGACAAGCTGCTCCCGCACCGACTCGTGCACCAGGATGCGGCGCGTGCTCGTGCAGCGCTGCCCAGCGGTGCCCACCGCGCCGAACAGGATGGCCGGTATCGCCAGCTTCAGGTCCGCGTCCGGTGTCACGATGATGGCATTGTTGCCGCCCAGCTCAAGGATGGTGCGTCCCAGACGCTCGCCGACGATCGCTCCGACGCGGTAGCCCATCGCGCAGCTTCCGGTGGCCGAGATCAGCGGCAGGCGCCGATCGTGCAGCAGGCGCTCACCGATCGTGCTGCCTCGACCGATCGCTAGGCTGAAGATGGCCGGGTCCGCCCCGGTGTCGCGGCAGACGCGCTCGGCGATCTTCGTGCAGGCGATGGCGGTCAGCGGCGTGAGGGAGGACGGTTTCCACAAGGTGGCGTCGCCGCAGACGGCCGCCAGGGCGCTGTTCCACGACCACACCGCGACCGGGAAGTTGAAGGCCGAGATGACCCCCACGACGCCCAGCGGGTGCCACTGCTCGAACATGCGGTGCCCCGGCCGCTCGGATTGAATCGTCAGGCCATATAGCTGGCGCGACAGGCCGGTGGCAAAGTCGCAGATGTCGATCATCTCCTGAACCTCGCCCTCGCCCTCGACGAGGATCTTGCCCATTTCGAGGGTGACGAGCGCCCCGAGGTCCGCCTTGACCTCGCGGAGGGCGTTGCCCAGGCGGCGGACGGTCTCACCCCGCACCGGCGCGGGGACGCTTCGCCACTTCAGGAACGCCTCATGGGCGCGGGCCGCGATGCGCTCGTACTCGGCCTCGGTGACCTGCTTCACCTCCGCCAGGGGCTTGCCATCGATGGGGGAGACCGACGTGAGCTTGTCGCCGCTGCCGATCCATTCGCCCCCGAACCCACCAGGATTGACCGCCTCGATGCCGAGCTTACGCAGAATGGCTTGCATTTTAGTTCCTTATACACCGCAATATATCAACCTATACTACAATCACGAGAGTCCGGAAGACCGCTGGCATACTCGGTGCCAAGCTGGGGTCGCACCGGGAGTCTGCTCGGGCGTACGAGCCGGGTGTGAACCGGAGGGAGACTGGGCGAGCAATGCGTACAGCAGCGTCGGTCAGCCCCGCCGGGGGGCGAGACGGGGGCATCCCAGACCCCGTGCTGGGCGGGCACGGCCCGGCGGCTGCTTGCGAGGCGCCCCTGGGTGGCGCAGCAGGCGGGTTCACTTTCTCTGACGGTGAGCACCTCGACACCGCTGGCCGTTGTGACCCCGGACGCGGAGGCGCGCCAGAGCTGCTCGCCGCGGTTGTGGATGACCGACTGGAGGAGGTGCAGATCGACTGGGACCCGCGACCCGCCGTGTGCGTCGTGATGGCCGCCGGCGGGTATCCGGGGAAGTACGAGACGGGGCACGTTATTGAGGGACTCGAACGCGCTGAGCAAATGCCGGACGTGTGCGTGTTCCACGCGGGCACCCGGGAGGTCGAGCACATGACGGTGACGGCCGGGGGGCGCGTGCTCGGCGTCACGGCACTCGGCGACGACCTGGCCGCGGCCCAGCGGCGTGCCTACGAGGCCGTGCGGATGATTCGCTTCCAGAATGCACACTACCGCCGTGATATCGCGGCCAAGGCGTTGGCCGGGCACGCTCGCGCCGCCAACTGACCCGCTGTTGGACTGGGGTCAGGGGCGAAGTGCGTTTCGAGGTTCCACCCTTATCATGCAGGCAAGCGACCGTCGAACCAAGCGGCGCCGTGAGCCCCGGAGGGGCGAAAGGGTGTAGCCACGGGTGCGAGCCCCTGGACCCGGCGACCCTCAAACACCATTCAGCCCCAGCGGGGCGGCAGATGGCTACGCAGCGGAACGCACGCCCGTCGCCCCGCTGGGGCTGAAGAGAGAACGTGGGGCCGGCTGGAACCAGGGGTTGACACCCCTGGCTACTGACTTCGGCCCTTCCAGGGCCGCACGGGCGGCGCGTGCACTCCTCTCCCCGCGGGGGAGGGGTAGGCATGGGGGTGGCGGAGGCGAGAACGGGCTGGAACGAGAACGTTATGACACAAACCGGCAACGCTCGATTGACCTATGTTGATGCATCTGTTCTCGGCGGGGCGTTTGACGACGAATTCGCCGCAGCGACTTGAAGACGATGAAGAAGTTCGACTGCGTGAAGATGAAAGACGAAGCGCAGCAACGCCGTGCGCAGGTGCTGAGAGGCATGTCGATCGAGCAGCGCCTCCAGTTCTACCGTCGGGCGGACGCGGCACTCAGACGCCGCCGCGAGGAACTGCGCTCGGGCAGCGCCGATCGGACGCGTCCACGTTCGACTTGAATCGGCAGCCGCCCCAGTCGACGCTCCGAGCGGCCCCTCCGGGCATGCTGTACCCGCCGACGCTTGACACGCCGGACACTTGCAGGACGGTGCACTTCCGGGTACGCTTGGGTACCACCACCGGTGACCAGGGCCCGCAGAGCGCCGAGCCCAACGATCAGGGAGTACCGGATGGCTTCGGCGACCAGAACAGGAGACGAGGACATGGCAAGTCAGTTTCCGTTCTTCTGGTTTACGATCATCTCTCACATCATTCCAGGTGCGCTCACGCTCGCCGTATTGAGTTACATCGGATTGGGACTTCCTGACGGCATGAGCGATCTCGTGTTTGGCACCGGAAGCGAGAAGGACGGGTGGCGAACCGTGGTCCTTCCTGTCGTGCTGCTCGGCGCGGCGTACGCCATTGGCATACTCTACGAGATGGTGGTCATACCCTTGCGCGAGTATTACACGATCAGCCGCCAGATAGCGTTCGAAAAGGCGGCGATCGACAAGAGGAAATGGCTCTGGCCGGTCTGGGGTAGCCCAACCGCCTACTTCTCTGGTGCCTTGCATAACTGCATGTGGAATTACTTGGCATATGGGCACCGAGAGCACCAGCAGACTATGTTCTTCCACGCGCACCGCTTCCAGGCTCTGAGCCATATGTGCCTTTACTCTGCGTTCCCCGCAGCAGCGTTCGCGGGTGCCTCTCTTGGCCATTGCCTGCGGTTCGCGCTGGCACGCTACACCGGCGGGGCGATCGGGTTCCTTCTGTACGTTGCGTTGGAGGTGATCGGTGTTGTGCTCCTCTGGGTCGTCTTGACTCGCTGGGGTGACATCAAGCGGCTCGGTATCTGGCTGTGGGCCTACAAACACAAGCGAGGCGCGGGCGTGGTGGGTGCCTGCGCATACTTGCTGGTCGCGTGGGCGCTGGCGTTCCTGAGTACGGATGCGGCCCGGGAATGGGTGTACTTCCCCCCGGGCACGCTTGCGGTAGTACTGCTTGTTCGCGGCTGCGCCCAGGCCGAGAAGCGGCGATGGCAGATGGCGTTCAACCTAATGGATGAGCTGAACGCCCGGGACGGACATTCAGATCCACAGATCAATGCGCTCCAAAAGGAACTGCAAGAGTTCTGCGTCGAGCAGCAGCAAAAGGCGTCGCCACCGACGGGCGTGGCAGACGTGTTAGGGTGACTTCTGCCGGGCGTGTAGCGTGGCCCCCGTGGGCAACGGGCGAGAGACGTGAGAAGAGTGAGAGGAACGCCGCGGCTACTGGGCTTTTAGGGCACAGCCATTAATCAAGCTGCTTCCGGAACCGCGCGATGCTCAGCGTGAGGATGACCACGCAGCAGGTGATCAGGCCGATGACCTGCGGCAGCAGGTCAGATAGGCCGGCCGAACGCAGGATGATGCCCCGCAGAATCTCCAGGAAATACGTTACCGGGATCGCAAACGTGAGCCAGTAGATCGGCGCCGGCATCGACTCCCGCGGAAACACGAAGCCCGACAGCAGAATCGACGGCAGCATGATCATGAACGCGAACTGAATCGCCTGCAATTGCGTCTTGGCCAGCGTTGAGACCAGCAGCCCCAGCCCCAAGGCCGTGAACAGAAACAGCACCGCGAGCGCCAACAGCAGGACCAGGCTGCCGCTGATGGGCACTCGGAAGATAAACACCATCACGGCCAGGACGATCAGCGTCTCCAGAAACCCGATGAGCGCATACGGAATCAGCTTGCCCAGCAGCAGCGCCGCCCGCCCCACCGGCGTGACGAAAAGCTGCTCCAGCGTGCCCAGCTCGCGCTCGCGCACCACGGCAAAGGACGTCAGAAACAGCGTCACAAGCTGCATGATGATCCCGATCAGCGCCGGCACAAAGAAGTGCGCGCTTTCCAGATTCGGGTTGAAGAGCAGACGCGGCCGCACCTCGACCGGCATCACAATCCGCCCGGCCGGGTCGCGCGCCACGGCCACCTGCATCGCCTCCGCGAAGCCGCGGGCCTTCGTCACCGACTGGTTCCACCCGAGCAGCGCAGCGCTGTTCAGAGCCGTGGTGGCCACCTGTGAATCGCTCCCGTCGATGAGCACCTGCACGGTCGCCTGCTCGCTGCGCAGCAGACGGTCCGTGTAGTCCGGCGGCACAATGATGCCCACCTGCGCCCGGCCGGCGATGATCGCGTGGTCGAAAGCGTCGCGGCTGTGCACCTCCTCCACCACTTTGAACTTGCGCGAGTTGACGAAGGCATCGACCACCAGGCGGCTCTCCGCCCGCCCGTCCAGGTTGAACACCACCGTCCGAATCTTCTCGATCGTCATGTCGATCGCGTATCCGAAGATGGTCAGTTGCAGCACGGGGACCAGGAACGCAAACACCAGCGTCAGCCGCTCCCGCCGGATGTGGGCGAACTCTTTCCTGAAGATGGCGACGAAGCCGTTCACAGGTGTCTCCGCAACGCGGACGCAGCTAGTTTTTGCAGCACGCGGGAAACCAAACAGCTTCACACAATACGGAAACCGACAGGGTGGGCACGGTGGCATGGCCAAGCGCAGCGCCGCCATGCTTTCTTACGTGCCCAACACTACCGCCTGCAAACTTCCCGGCGCGCCGGGGCGCCCTCGGCTTGGGCATGCCACCCGCCCAGTTTCCCACTTGCCTGGTCGCATCCTGCCGCGTCCCCGCTCTTGCCTTTCTCAAACAGGAGAGAAGGCTCCTGACCCCTCTCTGCCCGTCGCGTTCGGAAAACTAGCTGCGTCCCCGCTTCCGGGCGGCCTCCTGGCGACTGAGCGTCACGAAGACGTCTTCCAGCGTCGCGGCGATCGGCCGTACCTCTACTTGCGCCGCCGGCTGGCCCGTGGCGGCGGTGAGTTCCGCCTCCCGCAGGGACTCATCCACGAGCAGATGCAAAGCCTCGCCGAACAGCGTCGCATCCCGCACGCCGGGGACCTTCTTGAGCCGACCGAGCACTGCAGTCGACTCCGGGCAGGTCATCTCCAGCCGGCGCGTCCCCGCGGGCGTCACCTGCTCCAACTGCCGCAGCGCCTCCGTCCGCCCACCGACGATTAAGCGCCCCAGGTAGATGTACCCCACGTGCGTACACCGGGCCGCCTCGTCCATGTAATGCGTCGTGACAAACAGCGTCACCCCGCGACCGGCAAGCTCAAACAGCAGGTCCCACAGTTCCCGCCGGGCGACCGGGTCGATGCCGGCCGTCGGTTCATCGAGAAACAGCACTTCCGGCTCGTGAATCAACGCACACGCCAGCGCCAGTCGTTGCTTCCAGCCCCCCGACAGCGTGCCGGCAAGCTGCGCCAGATGCGCCCGCATATCCACCAAACCAAGAACCGCCTCCTTGCGCTGCTCCAACCGTTCCCGGCGCAGGCCATAGATGCGTCCGTAGAAATCGAGGTTCTCCTCGACGCTCAAGTCGCTGTACAAGCTGAACTTCTGCGACATGTAGCCGATGCGGCGCTTGATGGCCTCCGCCTCGCGGGCGACATCGTAGCCCAGCACCCGCCCGCAACCGCCCGAGGGCCTGAGCACACCGCAGAGCATGCGGATCACGGTCGATTTGCCGCTCCCGTTGGGTCCCAGGAAGCCATAGATGGCCGCCCGCGGCACCTCGAAGCTGACGTCATCGACGGCCAGCAGCGCCCCAAACCGGCGGGTCAGCCCCTCTGCGGCGATGGCCGCCCCGTTCGACGCCGCGCTGCTCATGACTCCGGCTCCAGCAGCACGTCGGCCGACATCCCCGGCCGCAGTACATCCAGCCCCTCATCGAGCGCCGCCTTGATTCGGAAGACCTGCTTGCTGCGTTCCTCCGGCGTCTGCACGTTAGCCGGCGTGAACTCCGCCTGCCGCGAGATGAACGTGATGTGGGCAGCGAACCGCCGCTGCGGAAACGAATCGACGCGGACGGACGCCTTCCGGCCCAGTGCCAGGTCCAGACGGTTCTCGGGTACAAACGCCCGTACCCACAGCACGGCCGGGTCCAGCAGCGACACCACCGGGGCGTTCACGGGCACCATGTCGCCCGGTTGCAGGTCCACCGCCTCCACCACGCAGGCACACGGAGACGTGACGTCAAGTTCCTGAATCTGCCGGTCCATGGCGTCGAGCGTGGCCCGAGCAGCCGCAACGTGTGCTTCCGCTTCCGCGATGTCTTCGCGGCGATAGCCCTTCTCGAACAGCGCGAGCGCCTGCTGGGCCTCGGCGAGGGCGGCCTGGGCTTCTGCGATCTCTTCCTTGCGCGTGCCCTCCTGCGCGAGAGCCAGCTCGTTCGACGCCTGCGCGAAGCGCGCCTTGGCGCTGTCGTAGAAGCGGGTGGCCTCGTCCATCTCCTCCTGGGCCGCCTGGCTGTTCTCCTTGAGTTTCTGGAGACGCGTGAACTCGCCCTCGGCGCGGACCAACTCCGCCCGGGCGACGGCGAGCCGGTCCTCCAGGATCTTGATTTCCAGCGGCCGGGAGCCCGCCTCCAACTTGGCCAGCACCGCCTGGAAGCGGTCCCGCCTCGCCCGCGCCTGCTCGATCTCCTCCGGGCGATACCCCGCCTGCAACCTGGCCAGCGCGGCTCGGCTGGCCGCCAGGTTCGCGTCGGCACCCGCCCGGCGTTCCCGCAGGTCAAAGGGCTCCAGCTTGACGAGCGCGTCCCCCCGCGCGACCTTCTGTCCCTCGCGAACCAGCACTTCGCTGACGCGCCCGCCGACCCGGGAGCCGACCCGGATCTCGTCCGACTCAATGTAGCCCGAGACCCACAAAGGCCCCCTCTGCTGCTGACTGAGCCACAATACGCCCACGATGCCGGCGGCCACCAGGACGACGATGGTGATCTTGCCCATGCCGGGAACCGTATGCCTCGATGCCGTTGGGTGTCAACCGCACTGGGGGATCGGGCGCAAACCGGCTGACCGTCGCGACCACGGGCAGTTCCCGGCCGCAGGCTTGCGTCTTGCTGCCAGCAGCGTCCTGGGTGCACCCCCAGCCCCCCGTCACGCGCCCGGAACCCGCGGGCAGCACGAAGGCCGGTGCCGACAGGGGCGATCGGGCTTGTGAATTGTTTGGCTATTCGCAAAGGCGATACGTGTTCTTCACACGGTCTTGATGAACCGGACCGTACAATAAGATCAGGCGGGACAAGGACTTGGCGATGTTCCCGACCGGACAGCGGCCGGGCGTCGACGATCTCCCGCCTGTGGACGGGGCTGGATTGGGCAGACCGAACGTCCTACGATTCCGAATACCGTCGTCCAGGTGCCCGGGGCGTTTTGCGCCTCTGCGGGTAAGCCGACCTTCTGGTTTGGCGCCGACCCGGGGCGACGACATGGGGAACACGCCGGCAGCGGCCTGCCGTCCTGAGCGGGTTGCACTTGCAAGGCACGGCCGATGAGCATGAGATACTACCGCAGCGTCTGGATATCCGACGCCCACCTGTGCACGCGCGACAGCCAGAGCGCGGTTCTGCATGACTTCCTCGATTCGATCCGGTGCGACTACCTCTACCTGGTCGGCGACATGATCGACGTGTGGGCACTGCGCCGGCGGTGGTACTGGCCGGACCAGTACAACGAGGTTGTCCACAAGCTCCTCAAGCGTTCCCGCAAGGGCGCGAAGGTCTGCTATATCCCCGGCAACCACGACGACTTCTTCCGTCAGTTCGCCGGGTATCACTTCGGCCAGGTGGAGATTGTCAACCAGGCCATCCACGTGACGGCCGACGGGCGACGCTTCCTGGTCACGCACGGTGATGAGTTCGACACGGTCGTTCGACACCACGAGTGGCTGTCGCACCTGGGGAGCTGGGCGTACCAGTATCTCATCGGCGTCAACCGCATCGTCAACCTCGTCCGCCGCTGGTTCGGCAAGCCGTATTGGAGCTTCTCGGGCGCCATCAAGCGCAAGGTGAAGCAGACGGTCCGCTACGTGAACAAGTTCGAGGAACTGCTGGTGGCCGAGGCCAAGCGCCTCGGCGTGGACGGCGTCATCTGCGGTCACATCCACCAAGCCGCCCTGCGCGAAGCCCAGGGCATCCTCTACTGCAACACCGGGGACTGGATCGAGAGCTGCACGGCTCTGGTCGAGCACGAGGACGGCTCCCTCGAGCTGCTGCGCTGGCATGAGGAGCGCGCCGAGCAAGCGGCGGAGCCGGCAAGCGCGGTGGCCGCGCTCGCCTTGCCCGCTTCGGTCGGCCCTGCCGGCCCGGCCGCACTCGGCACCCCACCCACCACGGAGGCCCTACCAGCCTGACCTCTCCTCCCCCGCCGCTGCGCCCAACGGCTCAGTTGTCTGACGGGCCGAAACCTGCCTTGCCATCAGGGGAGTCACGGGGGAGCGTCCCCCGGCCATGCCCAAGTGGAACGCCCGATCCACGGTGGGCGGGCGCCGGCATGCGGTTGCGGACTCCTTGACGCTGGGCTCCGCGACGGCATGGCGGCGCTGCGCTTGACCATGCCACCCGGTTCCCGTTGCCCGGGTCCGCTCTCCGTGGGGCCATTTGGGTTACGCCGACTTTGTGACAGGATCGGCCCGGCGGCGTCGTCACCCCCCCACGAGCGGCCCGCGGCGGAATCGTCTTGACAGGCCACCCGTGCTTGTTAGATTCGCCGCGTGCTACAGTCCGCGCGTCCCGGCCGGGACGAAGCCGGTTTTCTCCAACGACCAGCGGCACGGGCAAGAGAACGCCATGATAGAGGTGAGACAGCTAAGCAAGCGGTTTGGGGCGATCGTCGCGGTCGATCAGGTGTCCTTCGCGGTCGATCGGGGCGGGGTCGTGGGCTTCCTGGGCCCTAACGGGGCGGGTAAGACCACGACGATCCGCATCCTGACGTGCTACCACCCGGCCACGTCGGGCTGGGCGACTGTGGGGGGGCACGATGTGTTTACCGAGTCGATGGCGGTCCGTCGGCGGATTGGGTATTTGCCCGAGTCGGCACCCCTCTATCCAGAAATGCGGGTCCGCGAGTTTCTCCAGTTTCGCGGCAAGCTACGGGGCATGGCCGCGGCCCAGCGGACCAAAGCCATCGAGCGGGTGGCGGAGCGCTGCTGGCTGACGGAGTTCATTGGCCGTCCGATTGGGCAGCTTTCCAAGGGCATGCGGCAGCGGGTGGGCCTCGCCGATGCGATCATGCACGAGCCGGACGTGCTCATTCTGGACGAACCGACGATCGGCCTCGACCCCGCCCAGATTCGCGAGACCCGCAAGCTGATCCAGCAGCTTGGGCACGACCACACGGTGCTGCTCAGCTCGCACATTCTCTCCGAAGTCGAGCAGGTCTGCACCCGGGCCATCATCATCGCCATGGGGCGGATCGTCGCCCAGGGGGCGCCGCAGGAGCTACGCAGCCAGTTCAGCAGCACCGGCCGGTTCAGCGCTGAGATCAAAGGGCCCCGGGCGGAAGTAGAGAAGGCGATCCGGGCGCTACCGGCCGTCGCCAAGGTCTCCACGCAGGAGGCGGACGTCTGGCTGCGACTGAGCATTGAGACCAAGGACCAGCAGGACCCGCGCGAGGACGTGTTCCGTCTGGTCGCCTCGAAAGGCTGGTCGCTCCGCGAGATTCGCGTCGAGGGCGCCACGCTCGAGGACTTCTTCGTAAAGGTGACGGCCGAGCAGCAGCAACGCCTGCGCGGCCGACAGGACCGCTGAGGCTGAGTGGATGGAAACGCGTACGTGGGAAGCAGTGGGTGGCATGCCCAAGCCGAAGGCGTCGGCATGCGGGGGCCGGAACCATCCTCTCGCCCAAACGAGAGCATGGCGGCGCTGCGCTTGGCCATGCCACCCGCCGCGGGGCCATTCGTGAGGGTGGCCGTTTGGGGCAGGGCAGTATCGGGAGGATTCGGATGCAGAACGTGCCCACTGTCATGCGGCGAGAACTGGCGGCGTACTTCCTGTCGCCGATCGCCTACATCGTGGCGGCCGTGTTCCTGCTTACGGCCGGGCTGGCCTTCGGGCTCGGTACCTTCCGCGCCGGGGGTGAGGCGTCGTTGCGCCCCATGTTCGACGGGTGGATCATGGTCATCCTGGTGTTCGTCATCCCGGTGCTGACCATGCGTCTGCTGGCGGAGGAGGTGCGGGCGGGCACCATCGAGATGCTGATGACGGCGCCGGTCACGGAAGTCGACGTAGTGCTGGGCAAGTTCCTCGGCGCGTACGTGTACTATCTCGTGTTGCTGGTGATCATGCTGGTGTATCCGCTGATCCTGTCGTTCTTCGGACCGGTGGACGGGGGGTTGCTGGCGTGCCACTACCTGGGCCTGCTGCTGCTGGGGGCGTTGTACATCAGCGTGGGGCTGTTCTTCAGTGCGTGCACGCCGCACCAGATGATCGCGGTGCTGCTGTCGCTGGCGGTACTGGTGTTGATGACCTTCGCTTCCCACGCCCTGGCGCAGAAGGTTACGGGCGCACTGCGGGCCCTGTTGCAGCAACTGTCCATCCGGGCGCACTTCATGGACTTCGTGCGGGGGCTGGTGGACCTTAATCACGTGGTGTTCTTCCTGACCACCACGGTCTTCTTCCTCTTCCTGACGGTCAAGTGGCTGGAGATGCGACGATGGCGGTAGAAGACACAAGCACGGCGAGCGGGACGACGGTAAGCTCCGGCCGGCGGGTGCTGGTGGGGACAAACGTGCTGGTGGCGGTCGTCCTGCTGGCGGGTGTGGTGGGGGTGCTCCAGTGGGTGTTCGCCCAGGCGGTGCCGGTGCGGGCGGACATGACCTCCTCGGGGGTCAACAGCCTCAGCGACGGCACGGAGCGCCTCGTCCGCAAGCTCGACACGAACCTGCGGCTGACGTCGTTCTACTTTGAGACCGACCGCGAGGACGAGGACCAGCCCAAGTACCGCCAGGCGGTCGCCGACCTGCTGCGGCTGTACGAAGGCCTCAACCGAGGCAAGGTAGCGGCCGACTGGATCAACCCCCTCAAGGACCACGGCAAGTTCAAGCAGGCGCTCGCCCGTTTGCGTGAGGTTCCGCGGTTCCAGGAGGAGGTGGCGGCCTACACCGGGCACCTCAACAAGTTCACCGACGACCTGTGCGGTCAGCTCGGGGCGCTGCTGGAGAGCGAGCAGGCCGCCATCGCGGGGCTGGGCGGTGGGCTGGGCGGGCCCTCGTTGTCGGTGCCGGTCGCGCGCATCGACGCGTCGCTCGAGCAAATGGCGGCTGAGCTGCAGCGCAACCGGAAGATGGTTGACGAGGCGATGGCGCTGGACAATCCCCAGTACGCCGTCGCCACCAGCGTCCTGAGGCCCTTGTACAGCGGTTTCAAGGAGTCGTTCGAGAAGATCGGCGCGTTCGCGCGGGTTGAGGCCGGCAAGAACCCCAACCTGCCGCCCGCCGAGCTGCAGTACCTTCAGGGAGTGCAGGAGCGGCTCGCGTCCATCGGCCCGGTGCTGGAGGCCGAGGTAAACGCGCTGCAACAGCTCAAGCCCCTGGAATTGGCGTCGATCACCGACCAGCTTACTCCCACCGGCAACGCCCTGCTGGTGGAGACGGACGCCGACGCGACCGTTGTCGATTTCACCGAGCTGTGGCCGCCACTGCGGCAGGGGCCCGGGGCGGAACGTGTGGGTTTCAAGGACCGTTCCTTCAACGGCGAACAGAAGCTGACGGCCGCCATCCTGCGGGTAACGCACAAGGAGCGTCCGGCCGTGGTGTTCGTGCGCTACGGCGGGCAGCCGCTGTTCTTCGGCGGGTTCATGCCGGGGCAACCGCCGGCGCCGCTGACGGAGATGCGGACGCAGCTCGAGGACGCCAACTTCGTCGTCGACGAGTGGGACCTCAAGAGCAGCCTGACGCCGCAGACGATCGACCCTGCTCCCACGCGCACCATCTACGTGGTGCTGAAGCCGAATCCGCCGGAGCGCGGGCAGTTCGGTCAGGACACCGGCGATCGTCCGTTTGACGAGACGCACCGGCAGGCGTTGCTGACCGCCATCGGCGATAAGGGTCGCGCCCTGTTCGTCGCCGGCTGGGCACCGGGCCCGTTCGGGCCGATCCCGTCTACGTATGAGTATGCCCAGTATCTGAAGGACACCTGGGGCATCGACGCGGAGAGTTCCACGCTGCTGCTGCGGCTGGTCGCCCTCCAGCCGGGGAAATACATGTTTGCCCCGCCCCAGCCGATTGTCCTCATGGACAAGCTGGAAGTCGGGGAGCACGTGATCGTCAATAGCCCGCATGCGCGGCTGCTCTTCCTGCCCTGGTGTGCTCCCCTCAGGCTGGACGGCGCGGCGCCTGAGGGAGTGACCCGCACCGAGTTGGTGACCCAATTGGCCGTCGACGGCATTTGGGGCGCCCGCGACGTGCAGAAGTACATCGAGCAACAAAGCGAGGAGTTCATCCGCAAGGTCGAGGGCGACCCGGAGGGTCCATTCCTCCTCGCGGCGGCCGCCCAGAAGGGCGACGCGAAGGTCGTGGTCATCGGCTCGCGCGAGTTCCTGTACGATGCCGTGGCGCTCTCCAAGACCCTCAGCCTCGGACCTGAGGGGCTGGTGGTCCGCTCGCGCAACCCCGGCAACGTGACGCTGCTGATCAACAGCCTGCACTGGCTCAACGACAACGAGCAGTTCATGAACATCGGCCAGCCGATCGACACGGCCGTGCTGGCGGTCGACAACGAGCGGACCGTGCGTATCGTGCAGGTGGCGACCATCTTCGGGCTGCCGTTGCTGGTGGTCGCCTGCGGTCTGGTGGTCTGGTGGGTACGACGAGGGTAGACTCAAGATGAATGCCAGAACAACACTCTTCCTGGCCTTCCTGCTGCTGGCTCTGGTGGTGGTCGTGCTAGTGTACGTGCCGCGCGGGCGGGACACCGGTATCAGCGAGGTGGAGCTCACGGGCAAGCCTGCGGAATTGGCCCGTCGCCTGATCGACGACAGCGAACTGGATCAGCCGGCGAAGGTGGCATGCGCCAGGGCCGGGGGGGAGCCCTGGGTGTTCGAACGCGTGGAGCCGAAGGACGCCGCGGAGCCGAAGTGGCGCATGACCGCGCCACTGAACGTCCCGGCGATTGTCTGGGAGGTGGACCGCTTCTCGCGCGTGCTGCTCGGCCTCGAATATGAAATCAGTTACGAACCCGGTCAGCCGGATGCCGTCAGCGCGGGGCAGGCCGGGCTCGAACCGCCGCAGACCACGTTCACGTTGACCGACGCGGGCGGCAAGTCCGTGACGCTCGAGGTGGGCAAGGCCGCCGGGCCGGGAACGACCTACGTCCGCCGTCCTGGCAGCGCGACCATCTATGCCGTCAAGACGAACTTGAGCACGTTGCTGAAGCCGACGGCCATCGAGTACCGCGACACCCAGCTTTGGGACTTCACCGTCGAGAAGGTCAAGGGGGTGGAGATTACCGATCGCTCAGCGCCCGAGGCGCCGGTGGATTATCGCTTCGCCCGGGCCGACGGCGGCTGGATGATGGACGCCCCGGCCGTCGCCCGCGCTACCGACAAGGTCGACCAGATGCTGCGCACCATGAGCCGCCTGCGCGTCGAGAAGTGGCGGGATGATAAGCCGCAGGCCGCCCGCCTGTACGGGCTCGACCCGGCCGCCGTGACCGTGCGCGTTACCGTTGAGGAACCGGTGCCGCAGGCCCCCGCAGCCGAAGGCGAGCAGCCCCAGGGCGCGGAGCCCGCCGCAGCCCCCACGGAACCCGCGGGCACCACGCCGCCGGTTGCGGACAAGCCCGTGACGACCCCCGCCGCGGACGGGAAGGAAGTTGCGGAAACCGACGGAACCGCGCCGACCGAAACGACCGAGCCGAAGCCACCGGCGACCCGACTCGTCACCTATGAACTGCACATCTCCAGCCAGTCGCCTATTGGCGAGGACACCAAGGTGTACGTGCGCATTGGTGACCAGACGGCCGTCGCCACCCTGCTGAAGACCTCGGCCGACGGGTTCAGGCCCGTGATGGCGGAGTGGCGGGAGATGCGCGTCACTACCGCGCCGGTCAAGAACGCCAACCGGATCGAGCTGGCCATCGAGGGCACCTCGGCGGTCCTGGAGCGACAGGGCTCCCGGTGGAGATTCGCGCAGGATGATTGGGACGCGCAGGGGGAGGAGGTTGCCGCGTTGTTGACGGCAATCGACGGGCTGAAGGCGGTGGCCTTTGAGGACGGCGTCACCGGCGACGTGGGTCCCTTCGGTCTCGACACGCCGCGGGCGGAAGTTCGCCTGCTGGTTCCGGGTCTGGCGGAGCCGGAGCGTATCCGCATCGGCAGTTTCACGGACACTACGGCCAAGCTCCTCGTTTATGTGCAGCGTAACGCGTCCACGTCGATTGCGAAGGTTCGCGTGCGGGACGTCGAGCCGCTGCTGCGCGCCCCATCGACGTACCGCGACCGCACGGTGTTCGCCCTGCCGGCGGACCGCATCCGGCAGATCACCATCGAGACCAACAACCGCTACCTGCCGGAACGACAGGTGCACACGTTTGCGCGTGGCGAGGACGCTTGGCGGCTGGTTTTCCCGGTGAAAGCGGAGGTGGACCGGCAGAAGTTCACCGAGCTGGTCGAGGGCATCGCCGGCCTCAGCGCCCAGAACATCGCGGGCGACGATGCGGATGCGGCGGCCTACGGTCTGGCATCGCCGGCGGCGAAGGTCAGCTTCTTCTACCAGCCGCCACCGACGTATCGCGCGCAGCCCGCGTCGGTATCGCCGCCGCCTGCTGCTGATGAGGCAGCGAAGCCGGGCGCGGAGCCTGCCCCCGCCGACGGCGAGCCGGCAGAGGCGCCCGACGCCGTTGAGGAAGCGGCTCAGCCTGCCGATGCACCCGAGGGCGACGGTGCGGCGCCGGCAGCAGCACCGGCCGTAGATGCCGATGCGGACCAAGGCCCCGCTCCGATGGAGGTCACGCTGGTCCAGCCGCCGGACGAGGCGTATGAACTGCTGATCGGCGAGCATGACGGCAGAGTCTACGCGCAGCGCGCGGACCGGACGGTGGTCTACGAGCTTGGCCGGGCGTTTCTGGACCGCCTGCGTGCCCGGTATCGTCTCCAGGACGTGCTGCGGTTCGACGCGGCTGCGGTCGTTGCGTTCCGCATCCGGTCCGGTGAACAAACGCACAGCTTCGAGCGCGCCGGGGAGAGCTGGCACTACGCCCCCGTCCCCGACCTGCCGCTGGATGACCAGAAGGTGAAGAACCTGCTGCTCCAGCTTGGCGACCTGAAGCTTGAGGATTACGTCACCTACGGCGCGACGGACCTGGCCCGCTTCGGTCTGCATCAACCCGCCCAGGAGGCGCATGTGGTGCTGGACGACGGTGCCGCAGTGGGACTCCGGGTGTCCGCGATGAAGTGCCCGGGCGACCCGAAGGGGAGCTACTACGCCTGCCTCGAAGATCACGCGGATGTCTTCCTGCTCAGCCCGGATACGCTGAACCGGTTCCAAGTGAAACTGGACGAGCTGGAGAGAAGATAGCGTTTCACTCACGATCTTCGGTCCAGGAACGAAACTGAGCGGATTCTCGGCGATGATCCCAGCCGCGAGCGCGCACGGACGCCGGGCGGTCGCAGGGCAGGGCAAGCAGGCTGGCAACCGTAATCTATTGTCACACAAGACTTTAGAGCGGCAACCTGAGCGCGGTTAATTACGCCGGAACACGTTTCCAAGTAAGACTCGTCTGCTCGAAGAAAAAAAGCACCATATGAAGATTGACTGAAGGCCCTTCCTGGGGTACATGTTGACTATGACTGGAATACCGTGCAGTGCGACACTACCGAAGCAAAGTGGTGGTGCGCTGTGCGAACTGCACCACTAACCGGACGCCTGCCGGCGCGGTCGGAATGCCGCAGCAGCGTTCGGTACGTGAGGCTCTGAGTCAGGGGGATCGTGAAATGGCTGTACGACACCACATCAAAGTCCTTGTCGTGGACGACGACCCGACGATCTGCAAGACGGTGGGCCTGCTGCTGGAGGAGCATGGGTACGCCCCGCGCACGTTCACGGACTCCCGCGAGGCTATCGAAGCGGCCGACAAGGAGTCGTTTCAGATCGCCCTCATTGACCTGCGTATGCCCGTGATCGACGGGGTCGAGGTCGTCGAGCGGCTCAAGGAGATCGATCAGCGGACCAGTTGCATCGTGCTGACGGCCTATCCGGACTTGGACAGCGCCACGGAAACGATGCGACGGGGAAGCTGTGACTACATCGCCAAGCCGTTCAAGCAGGAGGACCTGCTGGCGGCCGTGGACCGCGCCTGCCGCCGCATGGGCATCGTGTACACCAATGAGAGCGAGCTGAACAAGCTCATCGGGCAGCGCATTCGGCAGGAACGGTTGCGGCAGAACCTGACGCTGCGGCAGCTTTCCGACCGCACGGACCTGACGACCTCGCAGCTTTCGCAGGTGGAGCTGGGGAAGAACGCGGCGTCGGTGTGGGCATTGGCGCGAATCAGCAACTCGCTGGGCTTGCAGGTCTCGGAGCTGCTCAAGGGGCTGTAGCAGCCGTTCCGCCCCGTATCGCTTGCCGCGAAGCGGCAGGGTGAGCGAGGACCGTGGTGGTCGGCGGCTGCCGGTATGCCGCCGCGCTACGTCTGCGACGGATGTTGCGTGCGCGGCAGCGGCACTTCTTTGGGGGCAGCGGCGTAAGGCTCGGTCAGGGTGTGGATCAGTTCATCGGTCGGTGTCCACGGCCGATCCGAGGGCAAGGGAGGCTGGGCTGCCACGAATTCGCGCATCGCTCGGAACTGCGCCTGCGCCAACACGCCGACGGGGCAGGCGACCGCGGCCAGCAGCACATCGGTGAGACTCGGCACCCGTGGCATGATGTACGCTTGCGCGACCTCGAGCATGCTGGAGAGCAGCGCGGCCACGCCGGCGGCCAGCCACACGCGGCGCGCGCGTGATAGCTGCGCCACCCACGGCAAGGCAGTTGCGAGGGTCGCCCCGAGCACGGCGTAGGCGGCGAACTTACTTACCAGGTCCTCGGTCATCAGGTCAAAGCGGCTCGTGTAGGTAGCTTGCAGGGGACGAAACGCCGGCGTGGCGATTGCCCGCAACAGGCTGCCGTCGGAGTCCGGCACGAACGGAATGAGGCCATTGAACAACACAAACCCCGCTGCCGCGATGCAGATGACGCGGGCCAGCGGTCCGCCGGTCCGCGTAGCCTCGGCCTTGGCCGCGGACGTCGCGTAGCGCGCGTGCAGCAACAATCCACCGACGAGGCCGAGCCCGCGCATCAGGACGTCCGTGGCGTCGAAGCCACGGGTGAGGATGAAGAGCTGCATGACGCTCAAACCCAGCGCCAGCAGCCCCCCACACCAGCAGGTGAGGGCGGCGGCCGGGAGCGGTTTCCACCCGTACTGCGTTCGCCAGACCGGGTACATGAGCCACGCGAGCAGGGCAAAGGAGGCGGCCTCGGCCGCCCATGCCGACCAGTGCCACATCCGGGTGTGTGCGAACATCGCGTACGCGTATTGGTCGTCGTCCTTCAGCGCCTTGTCCGCGCGCTGCGTCCAGGTGGCGTCGGAGGCGAAGGGCACGACATAGGCGTCGCGGACGGCGTTCTTGAGGTGCCCCCCATCCAGGCAGAACAGGAAGGGCAGTGCTCCAACGAAGACCAGCACCACGAGGTACACCTGCAAGAGGGCGACCTGTGGACGTTCATACAGCGTCGCGATCAGCGCCCCGAGGAGACGCGGCAGCAACCAGCCGCACCCGCACGCCAACACGTTGCCGAGTGCCGCGCCGACGGCATTGGTGGCCACGTCCGCCAGCGACGACACCCGGGAGGGGGAGAAGCCCTGCATGACCTCCATGCTCAGGCTGAGGCCGAAGGCCGCCGTCACGGACAGCAGGCACGCCGACCAGCGGCTATGGAGCCGACGCGCCAGACCGGCGTGCAGCAGCCAGCCCAACGGCACGTACAGCATCAAGTTCGCGGCTACGTCCGGAGGGTGGCGCGCCGACCATGGCTCCGAGAAGACGTCTCCACCCGCACGGCCAAGCTGCAAGTCGTAGGGAATCAGCGAAAGCTGAACGATGAACAGCAGATACAGCAGCGTGAGGACCTCGACCGGATTGCGGCTGAGTAGCGTGGGCAGCGAGCGATTGAATGACACTTTGGCCGGCATGTGGTTCGCTACCCCCGCAAGTGCTTGGACTTCTCCGCCGGCGGGTCTCCCTCACCAGCCCCGAGTCGGGGTCGAGGTGCGACGACCGCCCGCTGTCGGGTGTCCGGGGTCGCGTCGCGCGGGCTGGACCGCTCGCGGGAAGCGGGGCGACCGGATCAGGGAACACAGGACCCGCTGGGACGCCCCTCGCTGTCGACCGGGCTCGAGGTCGGGTCGTGCCCGCTCTTCCGCTCGGACTATGTGACCACGTCGCGGCTTAGTGAAAGCCCGCGAGGGAGGGAGCGTTACTGCGGCGGCCACTGGATCCAGCGTGGGGTTTCCGGCATCACCCAACCCGCGGGAACGTCCACCGTCTGGGGCACGTCCCGCTTCAGCAACTCCCGCAGGCAGCGGGCCACCTCGTTCTGGAACTCGACGCGCACCAGCGCGCGGGCGTCTGTTTCCCAGGGGATGGCGTGGCGCGGCCCGCGGGGACGCTCGCGCGGCGGGACCGAGTGCGCGCGAGCGTGCACAGTGGCGAGCGGCGTCGTGGTATCCGTGTCGTAGATGACGCCCAGCATCTCCGCTTCGGTCTCGCTGGGTGCGTTCTGGGCGTAGATCAGCCCAACCTTCGCCCCCAGCGCGCGGAACGCAGCCACGATTTGCCCGGGCGTCGCCTCCGCGCCACCCAGATCGCGCTGCCAGACGGGGAAGACCTCGCTGACGGCCATCTGGTCGTCGAAGGCGGAGTTCCAGGAGAGGAACTCATTGCGTGGGCGGGGACACAAGTAGGGTCGGCGTTCAGCCGTCTCCGCGTTGACGATCTCCACACCCACCCGGCTGACACCGATGGCGGCCGGGAAACGCCCCTGCGTCGGCTCCGGCGAGAGGATGACGTACCCGTCTTCGGCCGCGGGCACCGCTGTGCCGGCCAGCTCCTCCCAATGCACCTGGGGAGCGGGGGCCCAAGGCTGCGGGCGTGGGCCGGCGCAGCCCCCCAGCAAGCCCGTGAGCACCGCGACCGCAACGATGACTCGTTGTGCTGCCAAAGTGAACCTCTCCTGGCGCGCGGACCACGACGGCCCGCCCCCTGGGTGTACCATCACAGCCAAACCTGCTGCGTGGATATCGGGTGTCCGCGCGGCGTACTCGTCCAAAAAAGCCCCGCTTCCCGAGCGTGCGACGGGGGCAGCGTGGGGATTGCCGACGGCCTGCGTTATCGGTCCGTTCTGCCCCCCCCAGCAATGGGGCGTGTGCTGCGCCCCGATAACTCAGTTGCCCCCCGCAATTGACCGATGCGTCCGAGAAGGGCGACCGCCCACGCGTGTCCGCGCGCGCCCGGGCGAACAGTGCGGCCGCGCGCCCGGGCGAGCCGACGCCGGGTGGCATGGCCAAGCGCAGCGCCGCCATGCCGGAGGAGCGCGTGTGGCGTCGCTTCTCACGGGGCTGCATGCCGGCGCCCGCTGGTGGCGGGCTTGGGCATGCCACCCTGTGCACTGGTGGCGGGCTTGGGCATGCCACCCGGCCGGGACTGGTTGTGGCACTCGACCGCGCTGGGGCAGGGCGCCGACGGTCAGAGTGTGCTGATGCCCCCTCACCCTGCCCTCTCTGCTGAGGGGAGGTATGTGCTTAGCGTGGGTGCCATGCCCTCACCCGCCGCAGGCGGGGGTGGGCATGTGCGGCGGCATGCAGAGGCATGCTTACCCGCGACCGCGGTCGCGGGAAAGCATGGCACCCCCAACGCCAAAGACGCTAAACACATACAAAGAGAGAGGGGTCATGAGGACGGCTCTGAGGAGGTAGGGTCTTGTCCGCGGATTGCGCCATCGGAGTGAAGACGCCATCGGTGGCAGTGCCGGCGTTGGGCGACCTGCGCAGCCGTGCCGCGCGGGTGCCCCGCAGCGTACCGGCGCTGGCGCGCCGCTTCGCGCGCGCGTTCGGCCAGACGCTGGTGCGGATGGACCCCTCGACGTGGCTGCTGCTGGACATTGCCCTGCTGTGGGGAAGCCTGTCGGCCGCGTTCCGGCTCATTCCCCCCAGTTCGCCGCCGGTGACGCCGCACGTGGCGCTGTGGCAGGCGTTTGCGATCTTCGCGTTCGCGCAGACGGTGGCGAGCGCCGTGCTGGGGCTCTACGAGCGCGACACGCTGCCGAGCCGGTCCCGCATTCTGACGCGGGTGGGCCTGACGGCCGGCACCGTGACCGTGCTGGCGTATGCGATCATCTACGTGGTGATGTACGCAACGATCGGGCGCCGTATCGCCGCGGCCGCGCTGGGGATGTACCTGGTCGCGTCGGTAGCCGTTCGCCTGTGGGCGAACTGGGCGGTGCACAACGCGCACCGGACGCTGCTGGTGGTGGGGCCGCCGGCGTTGTGGGACTCGTTTCGGACGGCCCAGCAGGACGGGCTGCTGTCGGAGTATCGTCTGGTGGGCTGGGCGGACCTGCGCGGCGAGCACCGCAGCGGTGATGCAGAGGAAGGCTATCGCGGCACGGTCGCGGAGTTGCTTCAGCGGTCTGGGCATGGGGCCGTGACGGACATCGTGGTGGGCGTCGAGGCTGCCCGGGACGGCCAGGCGATGCGCTGGCTGGTGCCCTGGTTGCAGGCGGGCTGCCGGGTCACCAACGAGGCCACGTTCTACGAGAAGGCCACCGGGCAGATCCTCGTGGACGAACTCACGCCCGCGTGGTTCCTGTTCGCCGACCTGAAGGTGCACTGCGAGGACCGCGCCAAGCTCAAGCGGGTGACGGACCTGGTGTCGGCCACGCTGGGGCTGCTGCTCAGCGCGCCGCTGTGGCCGCTGATCGCGCTGGCGATCAAGCTCAGCGACGGCGGGCCGGTGTGGTATGCCCAGGACCGCGTCGGCCAGAACGGCAAGCTGTTCAAACTGTATAAGTTCCGCACGATGCGTCCGAACGCGGAAAACGGCAAGAGCGTCTGGGCCACCCGGGATGATCCGCGGGTGACCCGCGTCGGGCGCTGGCTGCGCCGCACGCGCCTCGACGAACTGCCGCAGCTTTACAATATTCTGATCGGGCAGATGTCGATCGTCGGCCCGCGACCGGAGCGGCCGGACATCGTGGCCGAGCTGTCTCGGACGCTGCCGTATTATGCCGAACGTCATCTGGTCAAGCCGGGCCTGACCGGCTGGGCGCAGATCAGCTTCCGCTACGGCGCCAGCGTCGCGGACGCCAAGCGCAAGCTGCAATTCGACCTCTATTACCTCAAGCACATGTCCTTCGAGCTGGATCTCATCATCCTGCTGCGCACGGTAGGCACGTTCCTGCGTGGAGCCTGCTGAGGGGCCGAGACCGCCGAACGCTGCGCCATCAGAGCCGCAGGCGCAAGCCTGCGGACCGCGAATGCAGAATGATGAATGAAGAACTCAGAAAGTAGAGGGCGTGCGCAGCCCTTTCTGAATTCATACTTCTTCATTCTGCATTCGAGCGCTGTTCCCGCTTGTGCCAGCCGCCACAGACCCTACCGATCGGCCGAGACCGGGGCTGCCGCTTTCACCGGCCGGGAAGGTGCCGGTTCGACGGTCGGCGTGGTCGGTTCGCCAAGCAGAGCACCCGACTCGCTGCCCACGGGAGTCGGTTCGGCAGACGGTGGCAGGGGGTCGGCGGGCGATGGAATCGGTTCGCCGGGCGGCGGGACGGGTTCGACGGGCAATAGGATTGGCTCGGCGGGCGCTGGAGGGGGGGCGCCGAACTCCCGGCCGTTGGCATCGATGTAGCATTGCAGCCATTGCCCGTAGTCGGTCAGCGTGACACACCCGTCACTGTCGAAGTCCGCCTCAGCCAGGAAGCCGGTGTCACCTGTGCACGTGCCGAACGCGCCGACAAACATCCAGAAATCGTCCTCATCAACGTCGCCATCGGTGTCGAGATCGCAGTCGGCAAAGCAAGCCCAGCGGGCCCAGTAGTACGAGATGTACCCGCCGGCGGTCGTGAAAGCGCCCCCCGCGATCAACTCTCCGCTGTAGGCCGTCAGAGCGTACACGTTATTGTTCATCCCGGACCCCAGAGGCTGCCAGGCGCTGCCATCCCAGCGGGCTATGTAGTTGGATGTCGCGCCGCCGGCGGTCGTGAACCAGCCCCCCGCGATCACCTCCCCATTGTAGACCGTTAGGGCGTTCACTCGGTCGTCCATCCCCGATCCCAGCGCCTGCCAGGCGCTGCTGTTCCAGCGGGCGATGCGGTTGCACGGCACGCCGCCGGCGGCCGTGAAAGCGCCCCCCGCGATCAGCTCGCCGTTGTAGACCGTCAGGGCGAGCACGTCGGGGATGTTGCCGCCCATCCCCGACCCCACAGGGTGCCAAGTGCTCCCATTCCAGCGGGCGATGTATGCGCGCGTCGCGCCGCCGGCGGTCGTGAAAGCGCCTCCCGCGATCAGTTCGCCGTTGTAGACCGTCAGGGCGCACACGCTGGCGTTCATCCCCGACCCAAGCGGCTGCCAAGCGCTGCCGTCCCAGCGGGCGATGCACTTGCACGACACGCCGCCGGCGGTCCAGAAACTGCCCCCCGCAAGCAGCTCGCCGTTGTAGACGGTGAGCGCGTACACCACTGAGAATTGGGACCCAATTCCCGACCCCAGCGGCTGCCAGGCGCTGCCGTTCCAGCGGGCGATGCAGTTGCACGGGACGCCGCCGGCGGTCGTGAACCGGCCCCCCGCGATCAGTTCGCCGTTGTAGACCGTAAGCGCGTAAACATAGGGATAGTAGTCGCCGGCCATTCCACTGCCCAGCGGCTGCCAGGCGCCGCCGTTCCAGCGAGCGATATAGTTGCATGTCACGCCACCGGCGGTCGTGAAAGAGCCCCCCGCAAGCAGCTCGCCGTCGTAGACCGTAAGGGCGTACACGGGTGATGGGGAAGCACCGCCTATCGCCGCCCCCAGAGCTTCCCAGGCGCTGCCGTTCCAGCGGGCAATGTAGTTGCAGAGCATATCACCGGCGATGGTAAACTCGCCCCCTGCGATCAGCTCGCCATCGTAGACCGTCAGGGCGTACACAAAGCCGCCCATCCCCGACCCCAGCGGCTCCCAGGCGCTGCCGGTCCAACGGGCGATGAAGTTGCACAGCACGCCGCCGGCACTTGTGAAACTGCCCCCCGCAATGAGCTCCCCGTTGTAGACCGCTAGGGCATACACCCAGGGGCTGCCCATCCCCGACCCCAGCGACTGCCAAGCACTGCCGTTCCAGCGGGCAATGTGGTTGCACGGCACGCCCCCAGCGCTCCAAAACTCGCCCCCTGCGATCAGTTGGCCGTCGCAGACGGTCAGGGAGTACACCGCGTTGTTCATCCCCGACCCCAACGGCTGCCAGACGCCGCCGTTCCAGCGAGCGATGTAGTTGCATGTCACGCCACCGGCGGTCGTGAACCAGCCCCCCGCGATCAGCTCGCCGTTGTAGACCGTCAGGGCGTACACGCCTGGGTCGTAACTGCCCATCCCCGACCCCAGCGCCTGCCATATGGTGCCGTCCCAGCGGGCGACGCGGTTGCACGGCACGCCGCCGGCGGTCGTGAAAACGCCCCCCGCAACCAGCTCGCCGTTGTACACCGTCAGGGCGCGCACACCGCCGCTCATCCCCGACCCTAGCGGCTGCCAGGCGCTGCCGTTCCAGCGGGCGATGTAGTTGCACGTCACACCTCCGGCGCTTGTGAAATAGCCCCCCGCGATCAACTCACCGTCGTGCACCGTCAGGGCGCGCACACTGGCATTCATCCCCGACCCCAGCGGCTGCCAGGTGCTGCCGTCCCACGCGGCGATGTTGTTTGCGACAACGTCGCCCGCCAGTGTGAACTGCCCACCGATAACAAGCAGCTCGGGCTGCGGCCCCGGTCCATCGGGGTCCCACGTAGTGGTGGCATATACAGGGCCGTCGGTCCCCGGCACGCCCTCGCCCGGCAACCAGTCGCAGTCCTGGGCCAGCGCCACTGGCACGACGCCCGCCAGTGCCAGAATGATGACACTCACCGCCCCGGCCCACGCCCGCAACGACGGATTCCGATGCGTTGTACGGCTGTCGCTCACAGTCCTCTCCTTGTAAAGCCTGGCCCTCGCCTGCTGAACTGACATTTCCCATTTATCGGACTTGAAGCTGCCATCATACCCATGCGGCCCGCCTGATTCAAGCGGAAACGGGCTATCATGCCCTTGCGGTTGCCCGCCCGTATGTGGAGAGGGCAGGGTGAGGGGAATGCCGCGGTGGTTCAACCCTCCCGGACCCCTCCCTGGGAGGGAGGGGGGTTGCTCAGGGCGGGGATCGCCGCGAACATCTGTCATCATAGGTGAGCAGTGGCGTGCGGAAAGGGAGCTGCGCTGATGGCCGCCAACTTGACACCGCAGTACCTCGCGGCCGAGGCCAGGTACCGGGCGGCCACCACGCCCGAGGAGAAGTTGGCCGCGCTGGAGGAGATGTGGCGCGAGCTGCCCAAGCACAAGTCGTCGGAGAAGCTCCAGGCTGACCTCAAGAAGAAGCTCTCCGCGGCGCGCAAGGCGTTGCAGCAGGTCGAGCGCAAGGGCCCCGGCCAGGCCAACCCGTTCAGCATCCCCAGGGGCGGCGCGGGGCAGGTCGTGTTGCTCGGCACGCCGAACGTCGGCAAATCGTCCATCGTCGGCGGGCTGACCAGCGCGCACGTGAAGATCACGGAATACCCCTTCGCCACGGCCCTGCCGGTGCCGGGCATGGTCCACTACGAGGACGTGCAGATTCAGCTTGTGGACACGCCGCCGGTCACGGCCGACGACGTGCCCGCGGGTTTTCCGGGCCTGTGGCGGTCGGCCGACGTCCTGCTGGTAGTGGCGGACCTCGCCAGCAACTCTGTATTGGAGGACGTCGAGACGTGCCTCAATCACCTGGCGGAGCGCAACGTCGAGCTGACGGACGGTCCGCGTGAGCATCCGGCCCAGCCGGGGGCGATGTTGAAAGTCCCCGGCCTGGTGCTGGCCAACAAGATCGACGCGGCCGGCGCGGACGAGCGCCTGGAGTTGCTGCGGGAGCTCGTCGGCACGCGTGCGCGCATCGAGCCGCTCTCCACGCGCGACCCCGAGCGCATGGCCCGCCTGCCGGAGCTGTTCTTCAAGCTGGTGCGTGTCATCCGCATCTACGCGAAGCCGCCGGGCAAGAAGCCCGACCTTGCCGACCCCTTCATCCTGCCGGCCGGCAGCAACGTGCACGAGCTTGCCCGCAAGGTGTACCACGGCCACGAGCACCGCGTGCGCGCCGCACGCCTCTGGGGCTCCGGCGTGGCCGACGGCCAGAACGTCGAGCTTGATCACATCCTGCACGACAAGGACATCGTGGAGCTGCACACCTGAATCACCGTCTGCGAGTCCGCGCCGGGTGCCCCCGCTGGGTGCCATGCCCTCGCGCAGCGTGGGCATGCTGTGCGTCGGCTGGCACGGGTCCACGTGCGCCGGCTCCCTGCCAGACGCCGCCCCTGCCGAGATTCCCACTTTACAGCGGGACCCTGCCGGGCATAATCCGTGCGGACGCCGGGTGCTGACGGAGGCTGGCCGCGAATGCCCACGCTGGACTGGATAGGCAAGAAAGCCGTTCTGAACCACCACAAGCAGGTGCCGTACCGCCTGCTGCACTGTGACGCGAGCCTGTCGGCCGGCGGCCCGGACGCCGGGAATCTGCTTGTGCAGGGGGACAACCTGGAAGCGCTCAAGGCCCTGCTGCCCTACTACGCCGGCAAGGTCAAGTGCATCTACATCGACCCGCCCTACAACACGGGGAATGAAAAGTGGGTCTACAACGATGCCGTGAACAGCCCGGAAATGCGGCACTGGCTGGGGAAGGTCGTCGGTGCCGAAGCCGAAGATCTGTCGCGCCACGACAAGTGGCTGTGCATGATGTACCCGCGGCTTGCACTGCTACGGGAGTTTCTGACCGAAGACGGGGTCCTCTTCGTCAGCATCGACGATACTGAGCTGCAAGGCCTACGGGGAATGATGGACGAACTATTCGGCGTTCGCAACTTCGTGGCAAACGCTGTCTGGCAGAAACGCACGTCGCCTGACATGCGCCTCTCGTTCAGCACGGCACATGACTACGTAGTCCTCTATGCGAAGAACTCAGACACCGTAAGGTTTCGCAAGATACCCAAAAGCAAAAAACAGGCGGCGCAATTCAAGAATCCCGACAATGACCCGCGCGGGCCGTGGGTGTCTTCGGACTACACGGCACAGGGATATCGCCCTAATCAGATGTACACGATTCGGACCCCGGGTGGAAAGGAGTATCGACCGCCTCCCGGTGTCTGCTGGAAGAACGTCGAATCTGTGTTCCTGGAACTGGTTCGGGACGGGCGTATCTGGTTCGGGAAGGACGGCAATGCGATGCCGCGCCGAAAGACCTTTCTGTCCGAGTCAGGCGGAAACTCAGTGTGGACTTGGTGGTCAAACGACGAGGTCGGACACACGCAAGAGGCCAAGAAGGAGGTCGTGGCGCTTCTGGGAGACGAGAACGCCTTCGATACCCCCAAGCCCACGCGCCTCATCCGACGCATTCTCGAAATCGCGACCGACAGGGATTCGATTGTGCTTGATTCGTTCGCTGGGAGCGCTACGACGGGGCACGCAGTGCTAGCGCTGAACAAAGCGGACGGCGGACAGCGACGGTTTGTACTGGTCGAAATGGACGAGAGCATCGCCGCAAGCGTAGCGGCACAGCGGTTGCGACGCGTTGTCGAAGGCAAGGGCGATGCGGTTCCCGCGTGCGGCGGCGGCTTCCGCTACTGCAAGCTGGGCGAGCCGCTGTTTGACGAGCGCGGCAACATCCACGAATCGGTCCGCTTCCCCGAGCTGGCGGGGCATGTGTTCTTCACCGAAACCGGCGCGCCGATTCCGAGGACGCCGCGGCGCGCCAACGGCGCCGACCCTCACCCCAGCCCTCTCCCTGGGAGGGAGAGGGGGTATTCGCCGCTGCTTGGAGTTCACAACGGCAAGGCCGTGTACTTGTTGTTCAACGGCGTGATGGGCGATAAACGCCCGAACGGTGGGAACGTTCTTACCGGGGCTGTTCTCCGCGAGCTTCCCGACGCGTCTCCCTCCCAGGGAGAGGTAACGGTGAGGGTCATCTACGGTGAAAGCTGTCGCCTGGGGGCGGCGCGCCTGAAACGCGAGGGCATCGTGTTCCGGCAAATCCCCTATGAGATCAAGGTGACCTGATGGACCTGAGAGGCGCTATCATCACGGAGCACGGCGCGCTGCAAATGGCTCGACACCAGGTAGCCGAAGCCGACGTGCGGAGGGTGTTGGCGGCGCCGCATGAGGTGGTTCCCGTCCGGGCGGGACGGGTGCTGGTTCAATGTATGATAGGGCAGCATTTGCTGCGGGTCGTCGTGGACGTGGACCGCGAAGCCGCAGAAGTCTTGACCGCGTATCGCATGCGCAAGGTGGACAAGTACAGGAGTCGCCCATGAAAGCGACCTACGACCCAAAGACGGACACGCTGACGCTGGAGTTGAAGCCCGGACCGGTGGCCGAGAGCGATGAGGACAAGCCGGGTGTGATCCTCGATTACGACGCGGGCGGGAACCTGGTGGGCATCGAGATTCTGGACGCGTCGAAACGCGTCGCGCAGGTGCAGAGCATGCAGTTTCAGGTCGCCGGCTGAAGGGAGCCTTGATGCTCGAACTTCGCGACTACCAAGAGCGCAGCCTGGAGGTACTGGAAGAGTACCTGTCCGCCGCGGGGGAGCATGGGGCACAACGAGCTTTCGTGCTCACGACGAACCGTCCGTATGTGCCTGCGCCGAGCCTGCCGGGATTGCCGTACGTGTGCCTGCGCGCACCGACGGGCGGCGGGAAGACGCTCATGGCTGCCCACGCGGTGGGCATCGCGGCGCGCGCGTACCTGCACTCGGACCAGGCGGTGTGCCTGTGGCTGGTGCCGTCGAACACGATCCGCGAACAGACCCTGAAGGCGCTGCGCGACCGCGAACACCCGTACCGGCAGGTGCTGGACGCGCGGTTCGCGGGCAACGTGCGGGTCATGGACCTTGCCGAAGCGCTCTACGTTCAGCGTGCCACGCTGGACGGGGACACGACGGTTATCGTTTCAACTTTGCAGGCCTTGCGACGTGACGATACCGAAGGGCTGAAGGTGTACGAGCCAGCAGGCGCTCTGCAACATCATTTCACGGGGCTGCCGCCTGAGCTGGAAGGCCAACTTGAGAAGCGGCAAGATGGGAGCATCCCGTATTCCCTGTGCAACGTGTTGCGGTTGCGCCGCCCGCTGGTCGTGGTGGACGAGGCCCACAACGCCCGGACGCCGCTTTCCTTCGACACGCTCGCCCGGTTCAGCCCGTCGTGTATTATCGAGTTCACGGCGACTCCCCAGACCGAACACCGCCCGGAGCGGGAACTGTTCGCCAGCAACGTCCTCCACCACGTGTCGGCCGCGGAACTGAAAGCGGCCGACATGATTAAGCTGCCGATCAGGCTGCGAACGCACGGCGAGTGGAAAGAAGTCGTCGCGTCGGCGCTGGCGACGCGGCGGGAACTCGAGGCCGCAGCGGAGGACGAAGAGCGCGGTTCCGGCGAGTATATTCGCCCGCTGGTGCTGTTTCAGGCGCAGGCGCGGAGCCAGACCCGGCAGACGCTGACCGTCGAAGTCGTGCGACAGTGTCTCATTGACGACTTCAAGGTTCCCGAGGATGAAATCGCAGTTGCCACCGGGCAGACGCGCGAGCTTGACGACGTGGACCTGTTCGACCGCCACTGCAGGCTGCGCTACATCATCACCGTGCAGGCACTGAAGGAGGGGTGGGACTGTTCGTTTGCGTACGTCCTCTGCTCGGTCGCTGATATCCACTCGTCGCGGGCGGTGGAGCAGCTTCTCGGGCGTGTGTTGCGCATGCCTCGCGCCAAGCGGAAGAAGCGGGCCGAACTGAACTACGCGTACGCGTTCGCCGCCTCACCGGCCTTTCTCGAAGCGGCGGAGTCCATTCGCGATACGCTGGTAGAGAACCTGGGCTTTCAGCGCATGGAAGCGGCGGACTTTGTGCAGCGGAGTGACGGTGGCGGCCGAACTGGGGTCGGAATCGCGGCGACGATACCCTCCGTTGTGGTGACTCCGTGGCTGAACGCAGATGCGCTTCCCTCACCCACTCAGGCGGTCGTCCAGTACCTGCCCGCCACGGGTGAACTCCGCGCGCATCGTCCCCTCTCGGATTCGGACCGTCTCACCCTTCGGAGTTGGTGTTCCACTGAGGCAGACCGGGAAGCGGTAGACGAGCTTTTCGAACTCAGTCGGCTGCCGCTCCCCCCGGTGCAACGCACGGGCGGTGAAGACCACCCGTTCCGCGTGCCCTTGCTGGGAATCCGCGTCGGTGAACAACTGGAACTCTTCGAGGCGGACCATTTCCTGGACACCGAATGGAACCTAGCAGAGTGTGATGCGGGCCTGTCGGAAGCTGAGTTCCCCTCACAGCGCGCGGCGGGGGCAGGCGGTGAAATCGACGTGTCCGAGGCGGGCCAGGTCGAGATGACCCAGTTCGTCGCCAAGGTGCAGGAGCAGTTAATTCTTCTGGCCGTGGAGCCGGGTTGGAGCGTCCAGTCGCTGGCAAACTGGTTGGACCGCCAGATTGCGCACCCGGATATCCCGCAGGGGATGTCGAGTCTGTTCATGCACAACTTGATTAGCAGCTTGGTGCAAACCCGCGGACTGAGCGTCGAGCAACTCGCACGGGACAAGTTCCGGCTGCGGAAGGCGGTGCAAGCAAAGGTCGCGGAGCATCGCCGGAATCACGCAGGGCAGGCGTATCAGGCGTTGCTGTTCGGGGGCAGCGGAGCACTGCTTGAGGTCAGCGCGGAACTGTGCCTCAGCTACGCGCAAGATCGGTACTCGCCGGGTTGGTACTACGAAGGCGGCTTCCAGTTCCAGAAACACTACTTCCGTACGATTGGCGAGCTCCGCTCGGAGGGTGAGGAATTCGAGTGCGCCGCGTTCATCGACGCCCTGCCGCAGGTGAAGTACTGGGTTCGCAACCTGGAGCGGCGGGCCGATTCATCGTTCTGGCTGCAGACTTCGACGGACAAGTTCTACCCAGACTTCGTCGCCGAGTTGACCGACGGGCGGATTCTTGTTGTCGAGTACAAGGGCGCAGATCGCTGGAGCAACGACGACTCGCAGGAAAAGCGGGCCGTCGGCCAGTTGTGGGCGGAGCGTAGTGGAGGACACTGCCTGTTTGTGATGCCGAGCGGCCCGAACTGGAGCGCGATTACGGCCGCAATCGGCGCCTGAACCACGCCTGACCGGCTAACCCACCGGTGCCAACTGCCGCCCGCGCTGCACCGCGTCGGCGGAGTAGATGCCCAGAGCCGACCAGATCAGGGCGAAGCTGAGCACGTCGTGCCGGGTGAAGGGCTCGCCGAACGCCAGCACGGCCAGCAGGAAGTGGCCGGTGGGTGCGAGGTACTGGAGGAAACCCAAGGTGGTCAGGGTCAGGCGTTTGGCGGCGTGTGTGAACCACAGCAGCGGCACGGCGGTGATCACACCCGCGAGCAGCAGCAGGATGGTCAGCTTCGGTGAGACGGCCCCGAACGCGCCGTCGCCGCGTGCACCGAGGTAAAGCAAGTAGCCGGCTGCCCAGGGCGCCAGCAGCGCCGTCTCCACCGTCAAGCCGAGCAGGGCGTCCACCCGCGCCACCTTGCGTAGCAGACCGTAGAACCCGAACGACCCGGCCAGCACGAGCGCGATCCACGGCACCTGATGCCACGTCCGCAATCCCACGCCTACCGCGGCCAAGGCCACCGCCAGTACCTGACCACGCCGCAAACGCTCCCGCAGGAACACGAAGCCCAGCAGCACGTTGACCAAGGGGTTGATGAAGTAGCCGAGGCTGCTTTGCAGCACGTGGTTGTTGGCGACCGCCCAGATGAAGACAAACCAGTTCAGCGCGATGAGCACGGTGGTGGTGGCGAGGGCGAGCGCGGTCGGCCAATGTGCCAGCACGCGGAGCAGGGCCCGCCCCCGTCTCTGCAAGAGCACCAACGCGACCAACAAGAGCACCGACCAGACGATGCGGTGCGCCAGCACCTCCAGCGCCGGCACCTGGGCGATGGCCTTGAAGTACAGCGGGAACACCCCCCACAAGCCGTACGCCCCCAACCCGAACAGCACGCCGAGCCGAGCCTCCGCGCGCGCGTCAAGCCTCGCCACATCCGCCGCCGCCTGGGTCATGTTCCCGTCTCTCCCGTTCCCTGAAGATAGACGCGGGATCATAGGCGCCTGCCCGGCAGGTTGCCAGCGGGGGTACCCCACGGCCGCCAGCGCGCGGGTGGGTTTCCGGTGGATCCGGCTCTCTCCTGTGAGAGAAAAAGGGAATCGTCGCGAGGCGGTAGGGACTGGAGAAATCCAGGGGGCACACCCGCACCCCGCGTCGCCGGTCACGGACCCGCCCCTGGCCCTGCCGAGCGAAACGGCAAGGTGGTAGCCCGCGGTTCGGCTGCTGTGGTGCTTCCTGGTCCTCCTGACTCCGGTCCTGGCGTATGCGTTCCCTGCGTAAGGCGTCGGAGAAGCGCCGCACGTACTACGGGGTTACGAACCAGCGCGTCGTGGTGCTGCGAACCGGCAGCAGTCCTCGCCTGCAGGCACTAAGGCTGACCCAGTGCCAGCGTGTGCGTGTCCGCCACGACTCCTCCAGCGGGGGCGAATCGGTTCTGTTCGGCGTCGCCCCGTGGGCGTTCTGGTGTCTCCAGAACACGGGGTCGTGGTGGAATCTCCATGACCAGTGGGAGACCCTGGCCTTCCATGACATACCCGATGCGGACGAGGTAGCGCAGCTCGTCGAGGAGCAGCGTCGCTCTTTGGGTTAGCTGAAGGAACGCGACGGCTCGCGGGCCCTTCAGCAGCAGTGCGTCTGGGGGCCCCATCACACATATTGCCGGCCCGGACGGGTGGCCCAGGTCCCGTGGACCTGGGGGACTGATGAACGCGGCGCGCCGGTTCTGGTGGGCGTGCACTCGGTCGCGCGGCGAGCGCGTGTACCCACGCCCTGACGTGTCAGGCATTGACGACCCCTGACGTTTCGCCGGTCGCTGCGCGGCCGCAAACGGGCTGGGCCCGTGCGAAACGTCAAGGGGAGCACTGGCCGTCATCTCCGGCACGAAGAGCCTCTGACGGGACCGCCCGCCCCCGGCGGGAAGAGACCGGGGGAGCGTGCGGAGGCGCGGTACGGCCCTCACCCCGCGCGTGCGTGCGCGTCAACGCGCGCGTCACAGGCGTTGGGACATGGCCGGCAACGGTCGCGCTTCGGACTGCCGACGCCGAATCGCGTACGTTGGTCCCAGCGGGGAAGCGCTGCCGTCGGGTGTGCTCAGCGTCCGGCGGCGCGACGCAGCGTGTCGGCCAGCATGGTGTTCGTGGTGAGCGACGCGTAGTCGATGGCGGAGCGTCCCTGCGCGTCGCGGGCGTTCACGTCCGCCCCGGCGGCGATGAGGACTTCCGCGACCCGCGTCAGTGCCTGGTCGACTTTGCGGTCACCGTGGGCACCACCGGCCAGCACGATCAGCGGCGTGGCCCCGCGGGCATTGCGGGCGTTCACCTCGGCGCCGTTCTTGAGCAGGACGTCGGCCACCGCGTGGCGGAATCGCCCGGCGGCCACGTGGAGCGGCGTGTCGCCCGCCTTGTCCACGGCCTTCACATCCGACCCGGCGGCGATCAACTCGGCGATGAGCTTGGTGTCCTCACCGGTGGCCGCCCAGTGCAACGCGGTGCGCTGGCGCTGGTCGCGGGCGGTCACGTCGGCCTTGGCCGCCAGGAGCAACTTCACCATATCGGCGCGGTCGAGCGCCGCGGCTACATGCAGCGCGGTCAGGCCCTCAGCGTCGGCAAGATTGACCTTCGCCTCGTGGGCGAGCAGCGCTTCGGTGACGGTCCGGCGGCGCTGCGTGTCGTCCTCGTTGTTCACCCCGGCGGCAGCGGCGAGGTGCAGGGGCGTCCTGCCCCGAGCGTCCTGCGCGTTCACGGGGGCCTTGTGCTTCAGGAGCAACTCGACCGCCGGCCCCTTGAACGCCTCAGCCGCCACGTGCAACGCCGCGCGGCCTTCCTCGTCTTGGGCCGCCACGTCCGCGCCTTGGCTCAGCAGTAAGTCCAGCATGGGCACTGGGTCCTTGGCCAGGGCGGCCGTGTGCAGCGGCGTCCGCCCCATCTCGTCGCGTGCCTGAAGGACCGCGGGCGAACGCTCGAGCAGAGTCCGCACCTGCTGGAGGTCGCCGCGCTGGGCGGCCACGTGGATGTTGTCCTCGACGCCGGGCGCCTGGCACCACGCCACGGCCGGTGTCAGCAGCACCGTTACGATCCAGGTCATTGTCATTCTGCTCATGGGTTGCTCTCACTGCTCAGCGGGCTCGTCCGCTCATGCACCCTGTGTCCCCAGGCTCCGTGGCCGGGCGGCCGGCGGACCGACCGCCCTCGCGCGTGCCGCTTCCGGCTTTACATCAGTGGACCGGTCAACTCCGGCACGAAATCAACGAAGTCCTCCAGGTCGATCGTCCCGTCCACTGCGAAGTTGAAGGCCTGCCCGCACGCGCCGCCGGCCGGTTGGCCGAAGCAGTTCTGGAAGGCGGCGTAGTCGGCCAGGTCCACGTCGCCATCCTGGTCATAGTCCCCATCGGCGGACGCGGCCGGTACGATCGTGAACGTCGCGTTGCTCTCGTCCCAGTCTCCGTAGGTACCGCTCACGTAGGACCGGACGCGTACCTTGTAGTCGTCACCGGGCGTGCCGGGCGTCCAGGTCGTTTGCGTTTGCCCGGTCTCGCTGAGCGGGAGAATGTCGGTCCAGGTGGTATTGTCCACCGTGAGTTCGAGGTCGTCTATCCAGACGGTGTCGCTGCCGGAGGACTGCGACTCGTCCTTGGTGTACTCCCAGCGCAGCACGTGGGAGCCGGCCGACAGCGTGGTCGAGTACTGCGTCCAGGCAACGGTACCGGAGAGGTGGAGCTGGCGGTTCCCGTCAATGTAGAAGTTGAAGAAGTCGTAAGAGGCTTCCGAGCTGACGCGATACCAGAAACGGAGGTTGCCACCGTTGGCGTTCCGTTGCAGCCAGGAAGTCTGGTTGTGGGTGATCGCGCCGGCCCGGGCGGAACGCGTGCCCGTGTGGTAGCTCGACGTCGTCACCAACCAGGCCGCGCCGCCGCCACTGGTGTACGCGGGCCCCAGCGTGCCGCTCTCGAAACCGTCGGAGACGGCCGCCATGTCCCCGTAGTTGTCCGTGTATTGCACCTGAAACTGGGCGGCGGGATTGCCGGTCCAGGTCACGGTCGCGGGCAGGCCGCTTTCCAGCTCCTCGCCCCCGTTGGGGTAGGCGACGGTCGGCGCCCCGTAGAGCTGAACGTCGAGGCGCGCAGCGTTGCCCGAACCGACCACCACGTTGTTGACCCGCAGCGGGTCATACCCGGTTGCGCTGAAGGTCAGGTCATACGTGCCCGGCATCAGCATCCGGTGATAGTCGCCCACGTCGGGGTCGGTGAAGATGTCGTGGTTGCGCCCGACGACCCGGACGGTGGCGGCCACGGCCCGCCCGGACGTGGCATCCGTCACCAGCCCGCGCACACCGATCAGGCAGGTCTGGATGTACGCCAGCATCGACTGGCGGTTGTTGCTCCAGTAGGTGGGGATGGTCGAGGCGGCGGGCTGCTTGGTCGTACTCAACTCGATGGTTACTTCGTTGTTGCCCATGAAATGGTAGTTCCAGTCCTGCATCCCGCCCCAGACAAAGTACCAGGTGGCGCCGTTGGTGATGCCGTGGTAGAAGCTGCCGTTCCACATGGGCTGGTTGTAGTACGAGTACTGCTCGCTGATGTAGATCATCAGGTCGTCATCGGGTGTGTAGCGCGACCCGCTGTCCTCGTTGTCGAACGGGTAGTTGATGACCAAGGCGCCGGTGTGCAGGTTGGCCGAGCACGTAAAGGACCGGCCGAACGACCAGTTCATGATCACCTGGACTTCCGTGGGACGCCCCGTCGGCGTGTTGGGGTCGCCGTAATCCGGGAAGTTGCGGTTCAGGTCATAACCCTGGGCGTTCTCTCGGATGCGCGGGCTGCGGTCGTACCCGTCCGGATTCATGAGGGGCACGATCCACAGCTCGACGTTATCGATGATGTTCGTGGCGTCCGGGTCCGTGCCGTAATTGGTCAGCAGCCAGTCGATGAGCATCATGCACATCTTGGTCCCCACGATCTCATCGCCGTGCATCGTGGAGATGTACTTGAACTCCGGCTCATCCTCCTCCACCAGGACGTTGTCGGACAGGCGGATGGCCCACAGGCTCCGGCCCTGGTAGCTCGACCCGATGTTGTACCGCTTGGCGAGCGTGGGATAGCTCGTTTCATAGCTGAGCAGCGTCGGGCCGATCTCCGCGTAAGTTGTCCAGGAATCCGCTCGTGCAGGTGCCGTCAGGCCCCCCCCCAGAACCACCGCCGCCAACGCCATGCCTGCCATCTTGTGAATTTGCATCAGGTATCCCCCGCGTCGCCTTCGAGGTGTCCACGGACACCCCGGACTCCCGGATGGCTTGGAGTGGTGAACGCCGGGCCCGGTTCGCGGCAGCGGTGACCGGCTCGGCCGCCGAACGCCCTGCCCCGCACCCGTACCCCCACCCGGGGGTGAGCCGCCCTAGTACACCCGCGTCGTAAACACCCCACCTGTCCCCCGCAGGCTATCGGACCGCTTGGTCGACGAGCGGGAAACCGTCCAAACCCCAGGTACGCATTATACCCATCGTGCCGGATGTGAACAACACCGGGACCAACCGCTCCGACGGACCGGCGCCGGGACGACCCGGCGCGGGACCGGCCGCCCGCGGACCGTCCGGTGGCACCGAGCGTGTCCGCGGTCCCGGGCGCGGGTGCTTCCGTCTTGTAGCTGCTTCGGGAAGCGAGTAGAAGAACGCCCGGCCCCCTCAGGCGCCGGCCGGGCGGCCGAGCCGCTGCGGGGTACGCGTGACCCTGGAGAATGCTGACCATCATGGCCAAGAAGTTCAACGAATCGAAGATTTCCCGTGCGATCGTCGGGCGGTACTACGAGAAGCTGACGGAGCACATCGACAGCGACGTGTTGATCGTGGGGGCCGGGCCGGCGGGTTTGACGGCCGGGCTGACCCTTGCCCGCGACGGCCGCAAGGTAACCGTGTTCGAGCGCAACCTCGCCCCCGGCGGCGGCATCTGGGGCGGGGGCATGGGCATGAACGAGGTTGTCCTTCAGGACGAGGCCCTGCCGGTCCTTGACGACCTCAAGGTCCGGTATCAACGGCGTCGCGAAGGATTGTACAGTGTGGACGCAGTCGAGCTGGCGGCCGGGCTGTGCTACCACGCTTTGCAGGCGGGCGTCGTGCTGCTGAACCTCGTGACGCTCGAGGATGTCTGCGTGCACCAGGAGCGCGTCGTGGGCGTGGTGGTCAATCGGACGGGCATTTCGGGGCGGTATCACGTGGACCCGCTGACGTTCAGCGCCCCGGCCGTGCTGGACGCGACGGGCCATGAGGCCATCGTCGTGCAAACGTTGCGGCGACGCGGGTACTTCCGGGATACGCCGGTGGAGCGGGCGTTGGAGGGACCGATGGACGCGGCCGCGGGCGAGGAATTTGTTGTCGAGAAGGCCGGCGAAGTGTATCCCGGGCTGTTCGTGGCCGGCATGAGCGTTTGCGCCGCATTCGGCGGGCCGCGCATGGGCCCGATCTTCGGCGGCATGCTGCTGTCGGGGAAACGCGTGGCGCAACTTATCGCCGACGCGCTGCGCACGGAACCCGTTCGTCCAAACGCGATTCCGGTGTGACCGCGGCCCGTGTCTCGCTGGCCCTCCGGGCGGGACCAGCAGCTCGTGGCCTCGATCGAATCCGTACCCTGCTTCACGGGCGGAAGCGGGAATGCGCTCTGCGCCCAGAGGATGCGCGATAGTCGCCAGGGACTTCCAGTCCCGTATGTGTTTGGCGTCTTGGGCGTTGTGGGCGCCATGCTCTCCCGCGACCGCGGTCGCGGGTACGTATGCTTCTGCGTGCCGCAGCACATGCCCACCCCCGCCTGCGGCGGGTGAGGGCATGGCACCCACGCTGAAGACGTACTCAGTCCCTGGCAGGCAAGCCTGCATCATCTCTGCCTTCCATTCTCCCTCCCACCCGAAGGGCGCGTGATGATTGCCAGGGACCCCAGTCCCACACGGTCCCGCTCATGCGCCCCGCGCCGCGAGCCGATTCCCTGCGTGTGGCTTGATCCGGCGCATGCGCGACGCTACGGCAACCGAGGCTGAATATGGGACGTCGGAACCTACCTGCTCGAAGCGGAGTGCTTGCGGGCCTGCTGCTCGTTCTGCCCGGGGCCGGCTGCGGCGGGCTCGGCAACATCGCGGGTATCGACGCGTCCGACCCGTCGGCAGCGGCGCAGTACGCCTTCCCGGATGATGCCGATCCGGTCCTGGCGCAACGGCCGTTCGTCGAGACGGAGTTGCTTGTTCAGCCCTACCCGGGCGCGGACGCCGAGGCGCTGGCCCTCGCCTACGCCCAGGCAAGTGCCACGGTCGTAGCACGACTGGACGAGGTTGACCTGGAGGTGCTATCCGTGACGGCTGGAGAGCTGGGTGCCGTGGCCGCGGCGCTGGATGCCACTGGCCTGATCGAGGGGCTGCACAAGAACTACGTCTTCACGGCGGAGGGGTTGCCTGACGATCCACTGTATGCCAGGCAGTGGCACCTCGATCGGATCGGTGCCCGTGAGGCCTGGGAAACAACGACCGGCAGCCGGGCCGTGAAGGTGGCCGTCGTCGACAGCGGGATCGACACCACGCACCCCGACCTCACCGGCCGGGTCGCCGGCGGATGGAACGTCTACAACGACAACGCGGACTACGAAGACGTCTACGGTCATGGGACAATGGTGGCGGGGATCATCGCGGCCGCCACCAGAAACGCCACAGGGGTGGCCGGCGTGACCTGGGACTGTCCGCTGCTGGTCGTGCGGGCGAGCGACGAACTGGGCCAGGCGACCGCGCGACACCTGGCGGCTGGCATCCTCTGGTCGGCCGGGCAGGGTGCGAAAGTCATCAACGTCAGCTTCGCGCCGCTGCAATCGAACCGACTCGTGCGGACGGCGGCTCAGGCGGCGTCACGGCAGGGTGCGCTCGTGGTCATCAGCGCGGGCAACTTCGGTCAGGCGGGCACGGCCGCCGGGTACCCGGAGGCGCTGTTCGTCGGCGCCCTGGACAACGCCGACGCGCTCGCGTCCTTCTCGGATTCCGGCCCGTTTATCGGCCTGGTCGCCCCCGGGACGGGCATCTACTCGACGGATTGGGGCGCGACGTATCGCGCGGCCAGTGGTACCTCCTTCGCGGCACCGATCGTGGCGGGTGTGGCCGCCCTAGGCTGGTCCATCAACCCGGACCTGCGTCCCAGCACGGTCGCCGCGCTGCTTACCGACCACGCGGTTGACCTGGGTACGCCGGGTGTGGACAACACGTTCGGGGCGGGCCGCGTGGATGCCGCGGCCGTGGTGGCGGCTGCCGTCTATGCCGAGGACGAAGCGGACACCACGCCACCGACGGTCCGGATCGCATCTCCGACGGCCGGCGCACGCATCAGTGGGCGCGTGCAGGTTTCGATTACGGCCGCCGATGACAGCGGCGTGGCCGATGTAGTGCTGCTGGTGGACGGGCTGCCCTACGCCACCGACACGCGTGCTCCGTACAGGTTGGTACTGGAGCCCACGCGCTTCGCGGCCGGGGCCCATGTTCTGACGGCGCGCGCAACCGATTGGGCGGGACACGCCACCGTGTCCACCGGTGTTACGGTCACCTTTGCGCGGGGCAGCGGCGCATCCACGGCGAGCACCACTGGGATTGTGTTTGACTCCCCGGCTGCCGGCGCCACGGTGCGCGGCAACGTCACGATTCAGGCGACCCTGCGTGACGCCGACGGTCTGGCCACCGTCGAGTGGCTCATCGACGGCACGTCGAAGTCGGTCGGCGCGGTGAGCGGCACCTCGGCCGGCGTGTCCTACCTCTGGCGCAGCGCAGGAAGCGCCCGGGGGGAGCACGTCGTCACCCTGGTCGTGATGGACGCAACCGGTGCCCAAACCACCGGGCGACTGACGCTCACGATACCCTGAGAAAACGGGACAGGCTGCTTTTTCGAGGCGTGCCGCCGGGTTGGCCCACATCGCCCCAGGCGCGAGCCCATCGAAAACGAACCTGTCCCGCGTTTTTCGGGACAACCCCTTGCCCCGTCCGAGGGCAGGTGCTGAACCCGCCGGAATCGTCACGCACTCGGCAAGGGCACGATGGACCGTTCCCGCTTGGATTGCGTGGTCTGCATGCGTGGAATGGCGGCATCAGGTTCAACGAACGGGGATTGCCGGTTCGACATGCAAGGGCGACACTTCACAAGGAGAGGGTCGTGAGCAAGACGCGCAGCATCCCCGCCAGGTTGAACGCCAGCAGCTTCAGCAGCAGGCCGGCTTCGTTGGCGGCGAACGATCCAGCCGACAAGCCATTGCCGATCGCCCCGTTGAACTCGCCCAGCCGATCCTCGAACGTCCCGCGCCGGCGGTAGTGCTCCACCAGCTCCCAGCCGCCACGCTGCTCGAGGCGCCAGTTGGTCACCAGGACGAAGTAGTGCGGGAACAGTTCACGCAGCCCCGTTTTGGGGTCCGGCAGGTCGATCACCACCAGCACCACCCGGTACGGCCGCGTCCATTCGCCGGCCTGATACGTGCCCAGTTCTACCGCGAACTCGTCGCCCTCTTTCAGCGGCCGTCCCGGCCGACGCTTCAGATACGGCTCGGCCCACGCGTCGAGCACCGCATTGTTGCGGATGCGGCCCACGAAGCACGCCCCTTCGTCGTCGATCGCGTCCAGCACCCGCCCGATCACTAGGCCCGCGTCGATCCGCACGTCCAGATGCGTTGCCAGTTGGCGACTCTGCCGCAACGTGGCGCGCACGAAGCGCACCGCCCCTTCGGCCGAACTGCTGTTGCCCCGCCGCAGGATGGCATGCACGAAGCCCTCGCCCAGCCGCGGGGCGTCGTAGTCGCCCGCCGCGCTGAAGCTGGCCACCAGCGGATGGTAGATCGTCCGGCGGTAGTAACCGTGGTACGCCCCGCCTTCCTGCCGGCCATGCACCTCGATCGGGAACGGATCGATGTCGAGTGTCCCGTGCGTGACCTTGCACCCACGCCCCGCGGCCCGCTGGTGGCGCGCCACGCATTCACCGAGTCCCGCCCGCAACGCCCGGCGATTGGACGGACTCGCCAGCCGGTCGATCAGCCGCCAGTCCGACGGCTGACTGGCCAGCCGTTCGTGCGGTCCCTGCCGGCCCGGGCGGTCCCAGACGGACAGCTTCATGGCCACATCGTGGGCCAAGGCGTCCTGGTCGTCCTGGTGCGCGTAGCCCAGGGCCAACGCGTATACGTGCTGGCGGAGCAACTCGACCTGCTCGTAGCGAATACGCTGCGGATCCCGATCATCCGTGAGCTGCGCCGCCAGGTCGGCCGTCAGCCCGAGCCGGTGATCGGCCTCGCGCAGCAAGAGCGCCCCGGCGTCGGAGGTGATCCGCGGATCGGCGTGCCGCAGCTTGATCGCGCGGTTGAACGTGGGCTCAAACAACCATCCGCCGGCCTGACCGGCCCGTCCCTGGCCTTCACCCATGAGGTGCTACTCCCGTTCCGTGGGTTACGTGTGTCTGCACGCTTGTTTTACGCCGCGAAACGGAACGGGTTTAGGTCAACGCCCACAAAGCTGGTGAATAATCCGGGATCAATGTAGGCGAGACTCCAAGGCCCCATATCCATCATCCCTCTCTGCCTCAACCGGATGCAGCCGCGGCCCCGGTGACAGCGCAGATTCTGAACCTGGGTCAGGCGACCGCAACATGAACGGCCTGCCGTCTTAGCGCCCCCGGTATCGCGCTAGTTATCGGTAAGCGCCCACCAGAGCCATTGTTGACGGGGTCGGTATCTTGGGGGGCGTGGTGATTGGTCACGGCGCGCAAGCGGGAGGTGGCGGATGTCTCGTCCTTCGGATGCCGGGAAGCCGGGTCTTTGGCGAAAGCGGTTGGCGCGGTTTTCGACGTCGGGGATGACGGTGGCGCGGTTCTGCGCCCGGGAGGGCGTGTCGGTCGCGTCGTTCTACTACTGGCGCAAGAAGCTGCGCCGCCACGACCGCTGCCTGCCGGCGACCCGGCACAAGGTGCCAGCGGAGGGTGCCCCGGCAGTTGCGTATGGTCGCTTCCAGCAGGTCACGGTGGTCGCGACCCGATCAGCAGCAGCGGCAACGCGGCCGGGGCTCGGCATCCAATTTCCTCTCTTTCGAGTCGTGTCAGGTTGGTGGCTCGACGGCCGCGACGCCTGACGCAGCCGGGGCGAGGCCTACCGTCTCCTCCAGCGCCCGTGAAGGAATCAGGTACGGTGTCCCCCGAATCCGAATCCGAATCCTAAACCGGGACGCAGCTAGTTTTCAGAAACTGGCTGCGTCCCCGTTCTACTCCCGCAGCGCCATCGCGACGGGCAGGCGAGCCGCACGAATCGCGGGGAAGAGACCCCCGAAAACGCCGATGCCCACGGCCCAGACAATCGCGGCCGCCAGCAGCGGCGGCGTCACGGCGAACGCGAACGCCACCTGACTGAACGTCTGCCAGTTCATCGTCGCAGCCTCGAAGCCGTTGAACGCCCAGTACGCCGCGGCCGCGCCGACCCCGCCGCCGAGCAGAGCCAGCACCACGGATTCCAACATCACCGAGAGAATGATGGCGGCCGAACCGAAACCCAGGGCCCGCAGCGTCGCAATCTCCCGCGCCCGGGCGGCCACCGCGCTGTACATCGTGTTCAATGCGCCGAACAGCGCGCCTAAAGCCATCATCGTCGCCACAAACACGCCAATGCCGCTGATGAACTCAATCAGCATGCTGGATTGCTCGGCCAGGTACTCCCCCTGCCGCAGGACCTTCACCTGAAGTTGCGGATTGGTCGTCAGACTGTCCTTAAACTGCTCGAACGCCTCCGGCGTGGTCAGCCGGGCGTACACGGACTGATAGCTATCGCCCCGGTGAAACGCAGGCTGCAAAACGGCCGCGTCGGTCCAGATCTCCGACTCCGCCGAGCCCCCACCCCCAGCGAAGATGCCCACCACCGTCCATTCGCTCTGCCCCACCTCCATCCGGCTGCCCACCTCCAGGCCGGCGAACTCGCGGGCCGCGCCGCGACCGGCAATCACCTCGTTGCGCCCCGGCTCAAACGCCCGCCCTTCCACGATCTTGACGTCCCCGCGCACCGCAATCCCCTGCGTCACTCCGCGCAGCGGCACGTTCACATCCGTACCGGTCGAACGCTTGACCAGGTTGATGATCACGAACAGCTCGGCTGACGTGAGCGGCCCTTCCGCCGTGCGGGCAACACCCGGCGCGTCAGCGATCAGACGCACCTGCTCACGCCCCAGCCCGCTGGTCATCTCACTGTCCGCACCGCTGCGCAGCACCATGGCAATATCGGCGGGACCCGTCACGGCCATGGCCGCCCGGAAACCCTCCGCGATCGACAGCACGCCGACAAACACCGCCACCACCCCCGCAATGCCGACGGCTGCCGCCACGGCCGCTCCCTTGCGCTGAGGGATGGTCCGCACGTTGTAGACCGTCAGCGCCCAGATTTGCGCAAGCCAGTTGCTCAAACATGCCTCCTCAGGGCCAGTGCGACCGGCAGCCGCATGGCCTGCAGCGCCGGCAGAACACCGGCCGCAAACCCCAGGGCAAACACCAGTCCCAAACCAATGAGCAAGGACCGGGTCGGCAGGTAGAACACGGGCAGCATCGCCGGCACCGGGCTGCCGCGGGCCGTGATCAGCCACGCCACTCCGAGCCCCGCCAGTCCCCCGACGGCCGCCATCACGCCCGACTCCACGAGCACCAGGGCCAGCAGCAGCCCATCCCGGAAGCCCAGCGCCTTCAGCACGCCCAACTCCTCGGTCCGCTCGCGCACGGCCTGGGCCATCGTGTTGCCCGCCACGAGCAGGATCGTGAAGAACACCGCGCTGAGGATCGCCAGCAATATCGTCTTGATGTTGCCAATCTGCTGGATGAACCCCTGGACAAAAGCGCCCTCCGGCTCCGCTTTGGTCTCATACGGCGAGTTGGCGAACTCCGCGTCAATGGCCTTGGCCACGGCCGCCGCCTGCTCGGGGTCGCTGACGCGCGCACCGTACCAGCCCACCAGCCCTTCCCCATACGCCCGCCCCTCGTCCAGGTAGTCATACCGGAAGTACATGCCGGACGTGTCCGTGCCCTTGTTGGCACCGTCAAAGATGCCGACCACGTCGAACTCCCAGGCTCCGCCCTCCTTGTTCGGCCAGATCGGCGAGGTCAAGGGAATTCGATCGCCGATCTTCCACTTGAACCGCTCCGCCAGCGTGCGTCCAATGATCGCGCCCGTGCGCGTGTTGAGCCACGCCTGCTTCTGGTCTTCGGGCAGCACGCACTCCCGGTAGAGGTCGAGAAACGGCGCGGGAGGCACCGCCATGGTGGCGAAGAAGTTCTTGGGCTCGTTCTGGTAGATCCCGTTGAACCAGACGAAGGGAACCGCAGAGACGACCCCGGGAATCCGCTCCATGCGCGGCCCGTACGTGACCGGCAGGTCCATGATCAGCGACACCTTGTGGCGCACGATCAGGCGGTCCACGCCGGCCAGCGTGATCCCGGCCGTGAACGCCTCCTTGATCGCGCACAGCAGTCCAAACAGCAGGAAGGCGACAAAGATGGACAGCAGCGTCAGCGATGTGCGCAGCTTCCTCCGCTTCAGATTGCTCCAGATAAGGCCAAGGAACCTCATTCCGGCTTCTCCGCCGAAAGTCGGCCCTTGTCCAGATACACGGTGCGCGTCGCCCGGGCCGACGCATGCGGATCGTGCGTGACCATGATGATGGTCTTACCATGCTCGCGGTTGAGCGCTTGCAACAACCCCAGAATCTCGTCGCCCGACTTGCGATCCAGGTCGCCGGTGGGTTCATCGCACAACAGCAGCGTCGGATCGGTAACGATGGCTCGGGCGATGCCGGTACGCTGCTGCTCGCCACCGGAAAGCGTGCGCGGGAAGTGCCCGCTGCGGTCCGTGAGGCCGACGACGTGCAGGGCCGTCTCCACGTGCCGCCGCCGCTCTGACTTCGACAGGTGCGTCAGCAGGAGTGGCAGCTCGACATTCCGCTCGGCCGTCAACACCGGCAGCAGGTTGTAAAACTGGAAGATGAACCCCACGTGCCGCGCCCGCCAGGCCGCCAATCGCCGGTTCGACATCCGGTCAATGCGCTCGCCGGCGACTTCCACCGACCCGCTCGTCGGCCGGTCCAAACCGCCGATCAGGTTGAGCAGCGTCGTCTTACCCGACCCGGAGGGCCCCATCAGCGCGAGAAACTCGCCCCGGGGCACTTCCAGGTGCAGGTTGGACAGCACGTCGATCTGCTCCGCCCCGCGCCAGAAAGTCCTGTGCACATCCTCGACGCGCACCAGGACGCCATTACCGGTACTCAAGGTTGGGCCTCCACTACGGCGGCGCCCTCGGCGAGATTGTCGGGCCCCGTTACCACAATGCGCTCTCCCTCGCTCAACCCCGCAACAATCGCCACCTCATCTCCCGCGGCGGGCCCCAGAGTAACCGCCCGCCGTTCGAGCCGTTCCTCCCGGACCACCCACACAACGTCCCGGCCGCCGTTCTGCCGGACCGCCGCCTTGGGAACCTGCACGTTGGTTCCGGGAGCAGCCTCCGCGTCTGCCTTCTGGAACGCCACCTTCACGCTCATGTCCGGCAGAATGCGGGGATCGAGCTGCTCGAAGCCGACGCGCACCTTGACCGTCGCCTTCTGCCGGTCGGCCGTCGGGATGATCGCTATCACCTTTGCCGGGATGACCCAGCCGGGATACGAATCCAGCGTGACCTCTGCCGGCTGCTCCGGCCGCACGCGGTTGATGTAGCTTTCACTTACATCAACCTCGATCTCCAGGGAGCTCATGTCCACGATCGTGCAGATGCCGGTGCGGGTGAAACCGCCGACCGACATCGGCGAGATCATCTCCCCCGGCTGGGCGTTCTTGGTCGTCACGATCCCGCTGAACGGTGCGCGGATGATTGTGTCCGCAAGCTGCTGATCCCAGAGGGCCATCTCGCGTTCGCACACGGCCACGTCGGCTGCTTGCCGCTCCAGCCGTGCCCGCAACGACTTCACTTCGGTCTCGGCGCGATCGAGCTCGACCTGGGTGCCGGAGTTGCGTTGCACCAGTCCCGCGATCCGCTTGGCCTCCCGTTCCGCCTGTTCCAGATTGGCCTGCGTCTCGCCGCGGGCGGCGCGGGCCGCCTCCAACTGGGCCTCGGCCAGCCGGCGACTCATCTCGACGTTGGACGAATCCACCCTGGCCAGCACCTGGTCTGCCTCAACGCGCATCCCCTCCTCGATGAGCACCTCCACCACCTTGCCCGTCACCTTGGACGACACGGTGGCCATGCGCCGCGCCGTAACGTAGCCGGACGCGTTCAGCAGCGTCGCTTCGCCGCCGCCCGCGGCCGCCCGGACCACCATCGTCCGGACTACCGCCGCCTCCGTCCGGCTGCGCCATCCGATCAGCCCGGCCGCGGCCGCCAGGATCGCCACGACCGCCACGACCACGACCGCCGCGGACCGCCCGCGCGGCTTGTCCGTGCGCTCGATGCGTAGCGCGTCGAGTGTGTTCCTGTCCGGGCTCATCGTCCGCGACACTCCCGGAAACGGGGACGCAGCTAGTTTCCAGAAACTAGCTGCGTCCCCGTTTCTCACCGGCGGGGCGAGCCGGTATCGTACCCTAACAAACGCCCGATTCAACACCCCTGGACGTGCCCCAGGCCCACACACGTCCCCCCCGGGCAGCCCAGTTGGTCGGGTCTCGACAAGTGTGTCGCATGCCGGCTTGACCAACGAGGCCGAGCCCGGCCGGCGCAGCGCCGCCAGCCACGACTGCACACGTCGCCCGCGCCGTGCTCGTCGCCCCAAACGCCGCCGTCGGGGAGACTCCTGCGCCGTCAACGGTGATCGGTCATACCATCAGCCCAATGTTGCCCCATCACCGCCTGCTTGTTAGTCGTTAGGACTCGAACCCGGCACCGGCGCCGGTGCTCGCATCGACCGGACAGCCACATTCCGCAACTTCGTTTGGCCATCGAGTGTGAACCGCCCACCTACACACAGCTCAGGCGCGCGCGGGTCGGATGCGTCACGGTCGAAGACCGCAAGGCAGTTCATTCGCGGGGTAAGCGGATCGCTGCGGGGGCCGTGCTCGAGAATCGACCAGCTCGAGCCGTCCCAGCAAGCCAGCCCATGCGCGGCACGATCGCCCGCCTTGGTGAAGCTGCCGGCAACGTAGAGCGCCGGGCGCAGGGGACCGTCGGCGTCGGCGTCGAACACCGTCATCGCATAGACTCGTTCGTCGAGTGCCTCGGGGAGCGGAGCCCAAGCCTTCCCGTCCCAACGGGCGATTGTCGTAGATGCCTCGGCTCTCGGCTGCATGATCTGCCCCCCAGCGTACAGAGTGAGGCGCCCGTCATCGTTGTCGTCGAACGCCGCCAGCGCCAACGTGCGGAACCCAGGTCCGCCGAACGAGTGCCACGTCGTTCCGTTCCAGAGATCAACTGAATTCATGCATCCTACGATCAATCCCGGCTTCGCCGGACCGCTGCCATCAGGGTCAGCCACCTTCGCACAAAAGGCCACCTGGGCCAACCCTCGCCCCACGCCCGACCATTCCTGCCCATTCCACTTCGCAATGCTGCTCGCCTCGACGCTCCCTGCCCGACTGAACATCCCGACGGCAAAAAGCGCGGGGGGCTGCGGTCCCTCATGGTCCTCGTCGAACACCGCAAGATCAATCACCACGCCATCAAGACCGTCCCCGACAGCCGACCATTCCGCACCATTCCAACGGGCTATGTTGAGCGCCGACACACCACTGGCTTTCTTGAAACCACCGCCCACAAACAGGGCAGGCTGGCCCGGACCAGGACCGTCTTCATCGAACACCGCGAGCGCCTCGACAGACTCACCTTCGACGCCTTGTCCTACGCCCGACCACTGTCCGTCGCACCACCGCGCTATGCACCGCACCGGGCTGCCGCCGGCCGTCGCAAACCGCCCGCCGGCATAGAGCACCGGATGGCCTGCAGGACGTCCAGGCTCATCGAACACGGCCAGTGCCCCCACCATCCCGTCGGGGCCAGCTTCGAGTGCCTCCCAATGACTGCCCGCACGACTCTCTCCGGGTTGCGTCTGTGGCTCGGCATCCGCGAGGCCCCCAATCAGCCCCGTGAGGCCTGCCGCCAGGACCGCAACAGTCGCGCGGCGCAGATTCCGACTCGAAATGCCAGGCATGTCAGCAACCACTTGGGCGGACCCGTTCCCGTACCACATAGCCAAACCTCCGGCAAAGAACGGATGGGCTGTCGAACGTCGCACGCGAAACGGGGACGCAGCTAGTTTTCGGAAACTAGCTGCGTCCCCGTTTCCTGGTGTTTGGCCATTTGGATGACCTGCGACAGTGTGGCTGGCGAACGCGGTGCCGTCAATTGTCAGCCGGCGGCGTAGAGCAGGGCGGAGACCGCCGGCAGTTCGGAAGACGGGCACTTCGTCGACGTTGACAGCGCGGTCGCGAAGTCCTCGGAATCGGACAGCAGGCGTTCAAGGGCATAGTTCCATACCTCGCTACGGAGTTGTTGGATCAATTCCCCGGTGGAGAGGCGTTGCTCCGCCGACTTCGAG
>Ga0209200_1000161_pt1 | contig 76413 bp, 59 predicted proteins | sample AD_UKC033_MetaG_FD_184406 | JGI IMG/M metagenome (GOLD analysis project Ga0209200, IMG submission 184406) | Active sludge microbial communities of municipal wastewater-treating anaerobic digesters from USA - AD_UKC033_MetaG (SPAdes) (version 2) | ecosystem: Engineered > Bioreactor > Anaerobic >...
CCGCCCTGCCGCCGTGGGTCCGGACGCTGGAGCGCGTACGTCGGTGGGTGGGTGCCAAGTTGATCATCTACCACGCGCGCTGGAACATCCGGAGGAGGGTCGGATAGATGCTTCGTGAGAAATCTTCTGCAAGGCCCTGGCAACGTTCGTGCGCCCTCCGGGCGAAGACGCGAGTGCCCCCCGGCCTCCCGGAGGAAAACGCGAACGGCCCGCGGCCTGCAACCAACGCGCTGCGGGCGAAGAACCAGCGCCTCCCGGGTGAGCAACCGACGTCCTCCTCCGCCCGGAGGGCGGGCGATCGTTGCCAGGGACTTCGAGTCCCTGGGGGCCGCCCGCTTGCTTCTTCTTCCTCTTCTTCTCAGCCCGCCCGGAGGGCGGACGAGCCCGCTGGGACCGTCCGCACGCCCCAGCGGAAGCAACACACGCCTGCCTGGCGCAGGGAAACACAGACCCTCCGCCGCGCGCGAGGACGCTAAACACGTGCGGAAGGGAGAGGGGTCTGGTCCTTGGCTATTGGTCGGGGGGCCGACGCTACGTGCCCAAGGCACGGCACCACGGATCCATGTTGTGGCGCCACGGGCTTAGTGGTGGTCGTGCTGCCGGGGCGCCGCGTGCGCATGCGCACGCAGCGCGAGAGCATGGCACCCGGCGGAGCCTGGGCGCGCGGGGTATTAGTGTTTGGGTAGCGCGGCCACGAGCTGGTCGATCTCGCGCTCGCTGTTGTACACGTGCGGGCTGGCGCGGAGCCGGCCCCGGCGGCAGGCGATCACGATGCGGTGTTCGGTCTCCAGGTGCCGCTGGATGCGGTCGTGATCGTGCAGGTCGGACCGGAAGGCGAGGATGCCGCTGGACTCGGTCGGCGTGCGCGGGCTCACGACGCGGTAGCCCTTCTCGCGGACGCCGGCCGCCAGCCGGTCCGTCAGATACAGCAGCCGATGGCTGATGTGCTCCAGCCCGATCTCGTGGATCAGCTCGAGCGCCCCGCCGAGGGCGTAGATGCCGGCCAGGTTGTAGGAGCCGGACTCGTAGCGCCGCGCGGACTCCGCGAACTCGAACTGGTAGCGGTCGAAATCAAACGGCTCCTTCATCGACAACCAGCCGATGGTCGTGGGACGCAGGTGTCCCTGCAACTCCTTGCGGACGTAGAAGATGCCCGCCCCCTCGGGGGCACACAGCCACTTGTGCCCGTCGGCGGAGAGGAAGTCCACGTTCATGGCCTTCACGTCGACCGGGAACGCCCCCAGCGACTGGATGGCATCGACGCACAGCAGCACGCCCTTGCTCTGGCAGTAGGCCCCCAGCGAGGCCAAGTCCGTGCGGTAGCCGGTGGCAAACTGCACGTGCGAGAGGGACACCACGCGGGTGCGGCTGTCGATGGCCGCCAGCAGCCGCTCCAGCGGGATCCGCCCGTCCTCCTCCAGCACCATGCGCACCTGCACCCCCCGGGCACGCAACGCCTGCCAGGGGTAGATGTTGGAGGGGAACTCGGCGTTGCTGGTCACCACGTTGTCGCCGCTTTGCCAGTTGAGCCCGTTGGCGACGAAGCTGATGCCCTCGCTGGTGTTCTTGATGAAGGCGATCTCGTCGGGGTTGGCGCCGACAAGCTGGGCGGCCTGGCTGCGCACGTGCTCGACGTGCTTGAAGAACCCGGCGTGCAGGTACGCGCCCTCGGCCACCTGCGTCAGGTACCGGCGCGCAGCGTCGGCGGCCCGCCGGCTGATCGGGGCGGCGGCGGCGTGATTCAGGAAGTTGTAGTTCCGCGTGATCGGGAACTCGTCACGCAGCGCCTGCCAGTCCATAACGCACCTGCTCTAAGAAGCGGCCCCGCGGCCCCAACGGCCACCGGCGCTCGCTCCACCCAATACTAGCGGGCCCACCGCGCGCTTTCCACCGCGAACGGATGCGGAAGACACGCCGGAAGTTCCCGAGAAAAGTGTACGTTTTGCGCAGGTTGCGGGCACGCGGCCCTTGACTGGAAACTCGCGCCGCGCTATGCCGATAACCGCTCGCCCGCGACCCGCGCGCGCCGGGCGGCGGGGTCGGCTCCCCGGACGCCGCGCGGGGTACAGCGGCTCCCTTGTCAGCGGCGCGCCGGCGGGTATCGTGCCCGCGATGTCACTCACCGGTCGACTCGTCGCGTCCACTCGGCTGATTGCCGTGCTCACGTTGGGCTCGCGCGTCGCCGGCATGGCGCGAGAGTGGGTGTTCAGCTACTTCTTCGGCACCAGTGAACTGCTCAGCGCCTTCAGCATTGCCTACCTGGTGTCCAACCTCGCCCGGCGGCTCTTTGGGGAAGGCGCCCTGTCGTCGGCCACGATTCCCGTGCTCACGGAAAGCCTGCACACGCGCGGTGAGCAGGCGTCGCGACAACTGTTGGGCAGCGTCCTGACGCTGTTGGTGGTCTTCCTGAGCGCGGCGACGGTCGTTGGCGAACTGGTGCTGGCCGGCTGGCGCACGGTGCAGAGCGACCCGGCCCTCGACTTCACCGCCATCATGCTGCCCTTCATGGTGCCCATCTGCGCCGTGGCGGTGGCAGGTGGCGCCCTCAACGTGCGTAACCACTTCGCCACCCCGGCCGCCCTGCCGGTGGCCCTCAACCTCACGATCATCGCCGGAGCGCTGCTGGCGGCGCTGGGGTTGGGCTGGCGCGACCGGCCCCTCATGGTCGCCATCTGCGTCACGGTGCTGGTCGCGGGGCTACTTCAGGTGCTGCTGATTGCCTGGGCCCTGCGGGCCAACGGGTTCTTCCCGATCTTCGGCGGCCCCTGGCGTGATCCGCTGGTGCGGTCGGTGTTCACGCTGATGGCCCCGATGGTGCTGGGCCTGTCGGCCGTGCAGATCAATACCTGCGCTGACTCACTCATCGCCTACCTCTTCGTCAGCGTGAACGGGGAGCGCATCGGGCCGTCAGTGCTGCGCTTCGCACAGTACCTGTATCAGCTTCCGTTGGGAGTGCTGGGGATCGCGCTGGCGACGGCCATCTTCCCGACCCTCTCCGCGCGCTCGACCAGCGGCGATCGGGCGGGCCTGGCGGACGTCCTGGGCCGGGGCATGCGTCTGAGCCTGTTCCTGGCCTTCCCGGCCGGTGCGGGCCTGTTCCTGGTCGCCCATCCGCTGGTGGCCACGCTGTTCGAGCGGGGTGAGTTCACCGGGGCCGACACGCACCGTGTGGCCGCGGTCTTGCAGTGCTACAGCTTGGGCATGCCGGCCTACTTCGCCTTGCACGTCCTGGTCCGCACGTTCTACGCCGAACACGACAGTCGGACGCCCGCGCGCACGGCGCTGGGCCTGGTTCTTGTGAACCTCACGCTCAACGTCGTGCTGGTGTTCCCGCTCCAGGAGCGTGGCCTGGCGCTCTCCACGGCCGTCTGCGCCGTCGTGCAGGCAGGCTGGCTGGCCCGCAAGCTCAGCCAACGGTTGCCGGAGGTGGACCGGCTCGGCGTCGGGCGCAGCGTGCTGCGGACGGTGGCTGCGACGGGGGCCATGGTCGTCGTCGTGGCGGCTGCGGACTGGCTGCCGGTGCTGCAACCGCTGCTGCGGATCCACGCCGGCGTCCGGCTGGTGGTGCTCATGGGCGCGGGGGCGATGACCTTCGCCCTGGCGGCGTGGGGGCTGCGGCTGGAGGAGCTGCGCGACCTGCTGCGCCGAGGTCGATGAGCCTGGGGGAGTGCGCGGCGGAGGCGTCGTAAGGGCAGCGCCGGCCCCCGCAGCCGGCGTGGAAGTTCGCAAGGCCTACGGCTCCTGCGTCCCCTGGGGGGGGCACTACAGGGCCGCCGGAGCTGTCTCAAAGACCGGCACCACCGCAGGCTTGGTCACCGCCGGCGTCGGGTTCTGCGCAGCTCCACCAGCACCACCAGGGCGCACAGATTGGCGATGGCCATGCCCGCGGCGATGAGCCACAAGGGAAACATGAAGCGGAGCCAGCCGATCGCACCAGCGGCCGGGCGGGGGCGGGCCCCCAGCAGCCAGGTCCAATGGTCGAAGAAGGCGACGGCCTGGGGGTCTTTGCCTCGCCAGTCGATCCCGTGGGCGGCGTAGACTTGGCCTCCGCGCGCATAGTATCCGACGGCCCCACCGGCGTCGGCCACCAGGCCGACCGCGCCGCCGCCGTTGGCCACGACACCCACCGCGCCGCCGCCTAACACGGCCCCACCGATCGCCCCGCCGCCGAGGGCGAGAATGCCGATCCCCAGGCCCCCGAGGGCGAACACGCCGATCGCCAGGCCACCGATGGCGATGATGCCGATCGCCCGCCCGCCGATCGCCAGCCAGCCCAGGGCCGTGTCGCCGATGGCGATGATGCCGCGAGCCTTGCCGTAGGGCTCGTCGTCATCGGCGCCCACCGCAACGTGTACGAGCGGCAGGCCGAACAGCACAATCGCCGAACGGTAGCGCTTGCCGCGCGGAATGCCGCGCTGACGCTCGAGCACCTCCACGATCGGCTTGCCGCACTCCGGGCACTTGCTGGATTCGGTCAGCCCCCGTAGCGAGTAGCCGCAGTTCCGGCAGTATGGATCACGTCCCATGGCTCGACCACTCCGCGCAACGGGCGAACCGATGAGCGAAAGCGGGTGGCATGGCCAAGCGCGGCGCCGCCATGTCTTTCGGCGAACCTGGGGCTGCCTGCGGCGACGGCATGCCGGCGCCTGCGGCTTGGGCATGCCACCCGGTCGTTGTGCTTACACATACCACCCGATCTTTGTACACGTGCGGGCCCTGCTGCACGTGCTTAGTTCACCGTGTTGGGCACCGGCTGCCCCTTCATCGTGCACTCGACGATGCGGACGGCCTCTTCCGCGACGGCGAGCTGCGCCTCTTCCGTCGAGGCGCCGATGTGGTGGGTGCCGTAGATGCGGCCGGCCTGCACGACGGCGTCCTTGAACTCCTTATCGTTGGCGCCGGGCTCGACCTCGTAGACATCGAGGCCCGCCCCGCCGAGCTTGCCGTTCTTCACCGCGTCCGCGAGCGCCTTCTCATCGACCACGCCGCCGCGGCTGCAGTTGATGAGGAACGCGGTCGGTTTCATCAGGGCAAGCTGCGCGCCGCCGATCAGGTGCTTGGTCTTGTCGCCGCCCGGCACGTGCAGCGTGACGACATCGGACTCCTTCAGAAGCTGCTCCATGCTCACCTTGCGGATGCCCAGCTCCTTCTCATACTGCTTCTGGTCGATCACGTCGCTGTAGAGCAGCTTCATGTCGAAGGCCTTGGCGCGGACGGCGATCTCGTAGCCGATGCGTCCCAGCCCGACGACGCCCAGCGTCCTACCCTTGAGCCCCAGGGCCTTGCTGTACTCCTTCTTGTTCCAGACGCCGCGGCGCAGGTCCACGGTGTTGTCCACGATCCTCCTATCCAGCGCCAGCATCAGTCCCACGGCCAGCTCCGCCACGGCCACCGAGTTCTTCCCCGGGCAGTTGGCGACGCGAATGCCGTGCTTGGTGGCCGCCGGCACGTCGATGGTGTCCACGCCGGCACCGGCGCGGATGACGAGCTCCAAGGCCGCCTGCTTGCCCGCCTCCAGAATGTCGGCCGTCACCTTCGTCGAGCGGACCACCAGGATCTGGCACTTGGTGTCGCGCACCGCGTCGCGCAGGGAATCGCCCTGCAGATCAGCGTCCAGCGTGACCTGACAGCCCAGCGTCTTCATCTTCTCCACGCCGGGTTTCTCGAACTTGTCAGCAATCAGTACTTTCATGGTTCAGCTTGCCTCCGCCTTCTGGGGGCGGAACCCGTCCCGAACCGCCGGGACCGGTCCCTCCCGTGCTTCGCCTGACTGCGATGCCGCGCTCGGGCCGCCCTGGGCACTCGGCGTTCAGGAGGCAACCCCGCGGCTCGGTCAGGCGGTTCATTCCCGCCACCGGATCAGGTTCCGCCGCTTCAATCCTCGCGTGCCAGAAGGACGTTGATCGCCTTCACCAGCACCTTCACTTCGCTTCCCTTCTTGAGTCCCAGCTCCTTCAGGGAATCCAGCGTCATCACCGAGCACATCGTCGAGTCGGCCGGGATCTCCAGCTTGACCTGGCACATCAGAGCGCCCTTCTTGATCTCGACGACCTTGCCCACCAGTTGATTGCGCGCTCCGTATTTCACGCTCGTACTCCTCCCATGCGGTACGTCAGCCAACTACCATCCGTCCCCCGCCGGAACGGGTGACCCGCCCAATGATACAAGCCGCCTCGACGCCCGCGGCCCTCAACGCCTCCACGGCCGCCTCAGCCTGTGTTGCCGGTACGGCCGCCAGCAACCCGCCCGACGTCTGCGCGTCACACGCCAGCATCCGCACCGTCTCCGGCACGCTGGGCGCCCACTCAACCAAGGGCTCCACGTAGCCGCGATTGGCCCGCGTTCCGCCCGGCACGTGCCCGGCCAGCGCCAACTCCGGTGCCGGGGCGATCCACGGCAACGCCCGGTGGTCGAGTTCCACGTCCACTTGGCTGGCAGTAATCATACCGCGCAGGTGTCCCAAGAGCCCGAAACCGGTGACGTCGGTGCAGGCGTGGACCTCGAAGCTGCGCAGGGCGTCCGCGGCCGCCCGGTTCAGCGTCATCATGACGCGGCAGAGACGGTCCCGCGCCGGCGCCGGCAGCGCCCCGGCCTTCAGGGCGGTGGTCAGCACGCCCGTCCCCAGCGGCTTGGTAAGGATCAGGGCGTCGCCCGGCCGGGCCCCCACGTTCGTCCACACCTCGGCCGGCGACACCACGCCCGTGACCACCAGCCCAAACTTCGGCTCCGGATCGTCCACGGTGTGCCCGCCGATGATCGCAATCCCCGCCTCCTGCGCGACCCGCCCTCCACCGCGCAGAATTTCCTGCAACACGCGCAGCGGCAGGCGGTTCGACGGGAACGCCACCACGCTCAAGGCAAACAGCGGCCGGCCGCCCATGGCATAGATGTCACTGAGGGAATTGGCGGCCGCAATGGCCCCGAACGTAAACGGGTCGTCCACGATCGGCGTGAAGAAATCGACCGTTTGCACCAGCGCCAGGTCGGGAGCGATGCGATAGACGGCCGCATCGTCACCGGTCTCGATCCCCACCAGCACGTTCGGATCGCCGCTGATGCGCGGCAGGCCGGCCAGCACTTCCTCGAGCGCCTGGGGGCGCAGCTTGCACGCACAGCCGAGGCCGCTGGTAAAGCGCGTGAGGTGGATTTCCTCCTCCGCGGGGGCTGGTGCCGCTGCCGAACCTGCGGCCGGACGCAGCCGTCGCACCACCCGGACGACTGCCTCCACCGCCCGATCCACCTCCGCTTCGGTCAGGAACGCGCCGGTGGAGAAGCGGATGGTGCCCATCGCGTATTCGACGGGGACGTTCATGGCCTGGAGCGTCGGCGACATGATGACCTGATCAGCGTGACAGGCGGCCCCGGCCGAGGCAGCCACCTCCGTCGATTCCGACAGAATCGCCCGGGCCTCGATACCCGGGAAGCTCAAGCTCAACGTATTGGGTAGGCGCTGCTCCGGGTGCCCGTTGAGGCGCACCTCCGGCAGCGCCGCACGGATGCCCGCGTGCAACTGGTCGCGCAACCTCTTCGCGTGGGCGGCGCGCTGGGGCAGGCGTTCGCGGGCGAGGGCACACGCTTTGCCCAGCCCGACGATCTCGAGCACGTTCTCGGTTCCCGCCCGCCAGCCACGCTCGTGGTCGGCACCGAACAAGAGCTTCTCCAGCGCCACGCCGGTGCGCACGTACAGGGCGCCCACGCCCTTGGGTGCGTACAGCTTGTGCCCCGCCACGGAAAGCAAATCGACGCCGAGCTCATCCACGACCGTGGGGATCTTGCCCACCGACTGGGCCGCATCCGTGTGCACGAGCACGCCGTGGCGATGGGCTACATCCGCAATCGCCCGGATCGGCTGAATCGTCCCCACCTCGTTGTTGGCGTGCATAATGGTGACCAGGATCGTCGCCGGTGTGATCGCCTTCTCGACCGCCTCCGCGGCCACCAGCCCGGTTTCGTCCATGGGCAACACAGTTACCCGGAAACCCTGCTGCTCGAGGTAGTGACAGACCTCCGTCACGGCGGGGTGCTCGATGGCCGACGTGACGATATGGTTACCCGTGGACCGCAACGCCTGAGCCACGCCGCGCAGGGCGAGGTTGTTCGACTCCGAGCCGCCGCTGGTGAAGATGATCTCCTCCGGCCGGGCGCCAAGCAGTTCGGCGACCTGTTGCCGGGCACCTTCCACCGCCTGCTTCGTGCGCACCCCGTAGACGTGGCTGCTGGACGGGTTGCCGAAGTGGGTTTCCAGGTACGGGCGCATCGCCTCGATGACGGCCGGGTCCAGCGGCGTCGTGGCGTTGTAGTCCAGGTAGATCGGTTCCAACGAGCGTTCCTCCGCTGACGCGGCCGTGCCGGCAAGGGACGGCATCCGTGTGCGGGCTTCATCAGTCCCCCAGGTCCCAAGGACCTGGGCCGCCCCGCCGGGTCCGAAGGACCTCGGCCACCCGGCCGACGATTATCCGTGTTCGGGGGGCGACGGCAATTGTCGGCCCGACGCCAACGGCTTGGGCCGGCGGGCAGGGTTGGGGAGCAGTGGGCCGCGGGGGCTTGACGCGGGCGAGGCGGCGTGGGCTCAACGCCGGCGACGCGGCACGGTACACTGGTGGACGATGGCCCGACCCGCGTGGCTTAACGTGTCGCTGGCACCCAAACTGAGCCTCTTGTTTGGGGCAGCCGTGCTGCTCACGATCGCCGTGACGCTGCTGTTTCCCTGGCTGCAGATGGCTGCTTTGGATCAGCAGGCGTTGCTGCTGCAAGCAAAGCAGGTGGCGGCCGCGGCCTATCAATCCGTGGACGTCGAGGCCCTGGATTGGCAGACGCAACAGGAAGCCCTGCAGCGTTGCTGGCCGCTGCTGGCACGCGACCTGGGCTTGCCGCTCCGAACACCGGAACTGGTGCCCCTGGTGCGGACGACGCCCACCAGTGCTCCTCCCAAGCCCGATGCGTTCCAGCAGAGCGCCCTGGAACACTTCACCCGCCACCGCAATGCCCTCTACTACTGGCAGGGTGAAGACGAGCAGGGCGACTTTCGGCTGGCGCTGGCCGTGCGCGCGCGCGATGCCGAGCCGTTGCCGCGCCTGTTGCGCGGGCTCATCGACGTACGCCTCTCGGTGACGCCGCACCTGGGCGTCTGGAACGTGGTGGTGACGGCGCTGGCCGGGGCGAGCGGCGCCGTGCTGGCCGTGCTGGTGTTCTACATGGTCACCCAGCGCCTGGTGCTGTCACGCGTGCAGGCACTACGGCGAGTGGCCGAGCAGGTCACCTCCGGCGATATCGAAATCCGCTCCGCCCTGGCCACCGGGGACGAGTTCCAGGAACTCGGCCAGACGTTCAACGAGATGCTCACCCACCTGCGGGCCGCCCAGGACGACCTCCGCAAGATCAACCGCTCGCTTGACGTGCGTCTCGGTGAACTCGCAGAGATCAATGTCGCCCTGTACGAGTCGAACCGGGTGAAGAGCGACTTCCTGGCCAACGTCAGCCACGAGCTGCGCACGCCGCTGGCGTCCATCATCGGCTTTGCCGAGTTGCTGCGCGACGCCTGGGAGAATCCCAAGGCCGACCGCGCCCGCCTCGCCCGCTACTCCGAGAACATCCTCACCAGCGGCCGCAGCCTGCTGGACATCATCAACGACCTCCTCGACCTTGCCAAGATCGAGGCCGGCAAGCTGGACCTGCATCTGTCGGAGTTCTCCCTGGCGGAGCTGTGCATGGACCTGATCGACTTCGTCCGGCCACTGGCGGACAAGAGGAACCAGGACCTCGGCCTGGAGCTGGCTCCGGAGCTGCCGCGCTGCCGCAGCGACGCCGGCAAGGTCAAGCAGATTCTCTACAACCTGCTCAGCAACGCGGTGAAGTTCACGCCGCCGGGTGGGGTCATCCGGCTGAGGGTGTCGGCCGGGCACGGCGATTTCGTCCGTCTGACCGTGTCCGACACCGGCCCGGGCATTCCGCCGGAGCAGCAGCAGGCCATCTTCGAGAAGTTCCACCAGCTCGATTCCTCACGCACGCGCGAGTACGAGGGCACTGGGCTCGGCCTGGCGATTACCCGCGAACTGGCACACATGCTCGGCGGCCGGATCGAGTTGGAAAGCACGCCGGGGCAGGGGGCGACGTTCATCGTGTACCTGCCGGTATTGACACCCACCCCGCAGGAGCGTCCAGGCCGGCGGGCGGCCGAGGCCCCCTCCCGCGCGGGACGCCTGCCGAGCGGCCAGTAGTGCAGAGACCGTCTCAAGGCGCCAGCCAGCCCCAAGTCGCTGGGCTTGGGAAGTAGTCCCGGTGGGTTTCTCGGCCTACGATTAGCAGGTGCGCGGGGCCTGCCCGTTCCCCGCGGTAGCGATTGCAGCCTGGGTATAGCGCCGCTAGGATGCGGGGGCGGTGTCGGGCCGGCCCGGGGTAGGGTGTCCGGAGAGGTGGCTGGGACCGCCCGGAGGGACAGGTGTCGTGTTGGCCCGCACCGACATGGGGGACGTGTACGCGACCCTGGTTTGGGTCACGGTAGCGATCGCGGCGCTGGCGGCGGCCGCCGTGGCGCTAGTTTGGATAAAGCAGTACGTTCTAGGCTCCCGCAAGCCCACCCAGCCGGCCCTCGACTTAGAGCAGCTTCGGGTCCTGCGGGACCGCGGGCAGTTGACGCAGCGTGAGTACGAAACCCTGCGCCGCAAGCTGCTGGGACTGGGGCCCGTCCCTGCAGAGAATCCACCGGCGTCGCCCGCCGACCGATAAAATGCGGTTGAGTGGGGGTGGGGGCGCTGACGATATGAGCGCGTCGGGCGCGACGTGAGTCGGCGCGGGCTACCCGTGCCGGGCGGCCCGCCACAAGGGCTGGTAGGAGCGCAGCATGCCCAGTGTCAGGGGTGGTGGTGAGGGAGGAACAACGCGCGGGCGGCGCGGCAGCTCGTGCAGCTTCTGCGGCAAGAGTCAGCGCGAGGCCGGACCAATGGTCGAAGGCCCGCGCGAGGTCTTCATCTGCCGGTCCTGTGTCGAGTTGTGTCACAACATCATCCGGCAGGAGATGCGGCGGTCCACCGCCACCCGCTGCAACCTGGGGGAGATTCCCTCGCCCCGCCAGGTGTTCGAGTTTCTCGGCCAGTATGTCATCGGGCAGGACAAGGCCAAGCGCATCCTCTCCGTGGCCGTCCACAATCACTACAAGCGCCTGCAGCACGTCGATACCGCCGGCGACGACGACGTCGAGCTGGACAAGTCCAACATGCTGCTTGTCGGGCCGACGGGGGCGGGCAAGACGCTGCTGGCCCGGACGCTCGCCCGCCTGCTGAACGTGCCGTTTGCCATCGCCGATGCCACAACGCTTACCGAGGCCGGTTACGTTGGGGAGGACGTCGAGAACATCCTGCTCCGCCTGCTCCAGAATGCCGAGTTCGACCTGGAACTGGCGCAGCGCGGCATCGTCTACATCGACGAGATCGACAAGATCGGACGCACCAGCCACAACATCAGCATCACCCGCGACGTCTCCGGCGAAGGCGTGCAGCAGAGCCTCCTCAAAATGCTCGAGGGAACGGTCTCCAACGTGCCGCCCCAGGGCGGGCGTAAGCATCCCGAGCAGCAGTACATCCAGATGGACACCACCAACATCCTGTTCATCTGCGGCGGGACATTCAACGGCCTGACCGACATCATCCGCCGGCGCATCGGCAAGAGCGCCATCGGGTTCGCCAACGAGGGTCAGCCGCGGGACACCTCGGCCGAGGAGGGCGAGCTGCTCGCCCAGGTCGCCCCTGAGGACCTCATCGAGTTCGGCATGATCCCGGAGTTGGTGGGGCGGCTGCCAGTGGTGGCCACGCTGGATCCGCTCAACATCGAGACGCTGGTGCGCATCCTCACCGAGCCGCGTAACGCGCTGGTCAAGCAGTACCAGCAACTCTTCCAGTTCGAGGAGTGCGCCCTGGAGTTCACCGACGAGGCCCTCGAACTGATCGCCAAGCGCGCGCAGGAGCGGGAGACGGGGGCCCGCGGCCTGCGGGCCGTGCTGGAGGAGTTGATGCTCGAACCGATGTTTGAGCTTCCCGAGCATCGCCGGTTCGGACGCGTCGTGGTCAGCGCCCCGGTGGTGGAACGCAAGGAGCCGCTCTTCTCCGAGAAGACCCGCCGCCGGCGTGAATCCGCCTGAGCAGCTTCACCACCTGTGGCTTTCTGCGTTCCCGCGCAGCGAACTGCGAGCTGCGGGCGTCCGCCCGCGCGGGCCTTGGGGCGTCAGCCCCTGCGGCCGACGCAGGCTTCGCCGCAGCTCCGTCCTTCACCGCATCGCCCGGGGGGGCGACGCTACCGCGGTGCGTCAGCCAGCAACTGCCCGTGCAGCGTCAGGGCGGTGGCCTCGACGATGCGCACGTCGGCGAACCGGCCGATGGCCGAGGGCGGGCCGGCGAACACCACGATCTGGTCCTGTCGCGTGCGTCCCACGAGCTGATTGGTGGGACACCAGCTCACCTCCTGGCCGCGGGACTGCTCCGCGTCCGGTGCCGTGTCGGCGTCCGGGACGCTGCCCGGCTCCGCGTCCCCACGACTCGGAGTCTCAGCGTTCTCCCCCTCACCCTGCCCTCTCCCCCAAGGGGGAGAGGGATCAGTAGTGCGCCTGTCACGCAGGTCGCGGCAGTGTTCCGTCTCCCGGGCCTTGGTGGCGGCCTTGCTGTAGCCCTCCACGAGCACTTCGACGACGGAGCCGATCTGCCGCTGGTTCGCGGCGAGCGCGACCTGCTCTTGCAGCTTCAGCAACTCGAGGTTGCGCTGCCGCTTGACCTCGTCAGGCACATCGTCCGCCTCGCGTTTGTCGGCCACCGTTCCCGGTCGCGGCGAGTACTTGAACACAAACACGTTCTTGAACCGGCAACGTTCGAGGAGTCGGCACGAGGCTTCATGATCGGCCGGCGTTTCCCCGCAGAACCCGACAATGAAGTCGCTGGCGATGGCGAGGCCCGGCACGATGTCCCGGGCGCGGTCAATCAGTTCCAGGTACTGCCCCACCGAGTACTGCCGGCGCATCCGCTTCAGCACCGCGTCGCTGCCGCTCTGGACGGGGATGTGCAGGTACTCGCACACCTTGGGCAGGTCACGCAGGGCGTACAGGATGTCGTCCGTGAAGTCGCCGGGGTAGTTCGTGACGAAGCGTACGCGGTCGACGCCTTCGACGGCGCTCACCCGTTCGAGCAGCTCGGCCAGGCGCACCGGTCCGTCGTTCTCGGGATAGGCGTAGCTGTTGACCGTCTGCCCCAGCAGGGTGATCTCCCGGGCGCCACGGTCGGCGAGCATCCTCGCTTCGTCGACGATCTGGCCCGGCGGGCGACTGCGCTCCGGCCCGCGGGTGAAAGGGACTACGCAGAACGTGCAGAACTTGTCGCACCCGCGCTGCACCCGGACGTACGCTTGCAGTACCGCCGGGCCCGGCTCCGGATCGCGCGACAGGTCCAGGGCCTCGACGGAGTCGTACTCGACGGCCCGCTGTAACGGCGTGTTGCGGCGGGACATTGACTGACTCAGCGCGATCGCCCGTCGCCGCGTACTCTCCACCTCCGCCAGCATCGCGGGCAGCTTGTTGAGCTCACCGGGCCCGCAGAGCACGTCAACGTGCGGCATGCGGGCGACCAACCCGTCGGGATCGCGCTCCGCCATGCAGCCCAGCACACCGATGATGAGCTGGGGGCGGGCAAGCTTCCGCTTCCGCAGCCGGCCCAGACGCGCCAGCACCTTCTGCTCCGCGTGGTCCCGCACGCTGCACGTGTTCAGCAGCACGACGTCAGCCGCCTTGGAATCGTCCACCCGCTCATACCCGGCCGCGCGCAGTTGCCCCAGCACGAGCTCGCTGTCGAGCACGTTCATCTGGCAACCCATCGTTTCGAGATAGACCTTCCTTCCCACCACGAGCCGACCGCCGCCGGGCCGCCCACCTCCGGTGGGGCGAAGCGCCATCGCTCCGCCCGTCCGATAAGGACCACGCGCCCGCGCGATTGTACTTCCTTCCGCCCCTGCCGGGCATGGGGCCGCCCGGTGACCCGCACCGTTGCCGGCTGGGCGCGGAAGCGGGCGCGGGTATAATGAAGTGTCAGCCGGATGACCGTGTGCACTCCAGCGGTGCCCGCGGGTCGGTACTCCCAGTCTTCGGGGCCTCGTCACGAAAGGATGTCGCCATGCCTCAACGATCCCAACTCCCCGGTCTGGCGAAGCTCGTCGAACGACAGATGCGTAACTGGGAGATCGCTCGCGCCCAGCGGCCGGATGTCCCGACCACGGAACGACCCGCGGTCCAGGACTTCATTGCGGTGTCCAGGACCGTCGGCTCAGGCGGCGCCGAGGTGGCCTCTCAACTCGCCGAACGTCTGGGCTGGCCGCTGTTCGACAGGGAGATCCTGCAGGCGATGGCCGGCGATGATCGGATTCGCCACCACCTCTACGAGGTGATGGACGAACGCGACCTGACGTGGTTCGAGGCGACCGCCCGGGGGCTGAACCTCAGCGAGGTCAGCGCCAACGACTACTTCCGCCGTCTCACCGAAACCGTTCTTTCCCTCGCCCGCCAGAGTCGAGCGATCTTCCTGGGGCGGGGCATCGACCTCATCCTGCCGCGCGACCGCGGGCTGCGCGTGCGGGTCACCGCACCCCGTCGGCAGCGACTGGCGCTACTGTCTCAACGCCTCGGGCTGTCGCCTCAGGAGACCGAGAGCGAGCTGGAACGCATCACGCTCGAACGCGAGGACTTCATTCGCCGTCGTTTCGGCGTCGAGGCCAACGACCCCGTTCGCCACGACTTCGTCGTCAATCTGGAACGGCTGACCGTGCACGACGCGGTCGAGTTGATCCTGCGGGCAGCCCGGCTCCGCGGCTTCACAGGTATCGACGCCGGTGCTTGACCCGATACCTGGGCCTTCGCCTCGGGGGTACACCGCCCTGCCGGGCACCGACGCCCCAATTGCCCCCGAGAACGGAGAATCCCCCGCACACCTGACCGCCTCTCCAAGAAGTGGCGTGCGCCTCGCCTGTCGGCAGGTACGCCCGGCCGCCGCCGTAGACAACGCCGCACGCGGCCGCTGGCAACGGCTGCGCCGCACCGCCACGCGCTACGACGGACCGTCACGCGGATGTCAGCAGCGCGAGAATGGCATTGAGCAGAAGCGACTGACCGTAACTGACCGCCACCGGGAGGATTCCGCTCATACAGCCGCCTACCTGGAGAAGGCAGGCACCACTCGCCAGCCCCATGACCACGCGCGCCCACCGCTTCGCTCGCAGTATCCTTGCCTGACTCATCTCAGCTCCCTCTGATTTCACGTAGTTGGGCCGGCCTCGCGAGACGACCCGACGAAGGGTACATCGGCCGACCCCGCGCGGCGCCGATAGGACAACTGAACCCCCCGCCACCGGGATACAATGGAGGCACGTCGAAACGTAGGGCGGTATGCGATTGCAGTAGAACGCCGGCAGCCCCGGCGGCAGTAAGCCGAAACCCCTCCCCTACCCTGCACCGGGCGCAGGACCGAACACCACACTATGGCTCCCACGCGCCCGGGCCAAGCTGCCCGAATGGATCCACCCAGTTCTCCCCCTCGTCCGCACACCCGCCCGGTATCGTGCACGTTGGGTCGACGCTGTAATCCGGGACATCGGCGAACAGCAACTGGAACGTGCCCGGCGCGCAGTTGCCCAGGATGGTCCCGCAGGGGTCAAACGTGGTCAGAATCCCCTCACAGGAAGGGATGAACAGGAACGTGAATCCCGACATCAGCGCGACACCGGCCAGCAGAAACCGTCTCGCCCGCTGTTTGATCTGAGCACGAACCATCATCTGCCGTCTCTCCGTTGGTGAATCCCGGTTTCGCCCAGCGTCTCCGGGATGCCGATCCCACGTCGCACGTCGCACGTCGCCGGTCTTCCGTGCCTGCCTAGGCCCGTCTACGGGTTCTCGTCCGTCGGGCAGTCCAAAAACAGGGTCCCCGTCTGGTCCCCCAGGGCATCCACACCCTGCTGGCACGGCTTGACCGTTCCGCCCAGCAACCCGTTGCTGCAATCGAAGATGAAACAGAAGTCCAGGGAAGTCATCAGCGACTCGCCCATGAACGACTCACATCCCAGGTTGGACGTGAACATCAGCGAGCCGCCCGCCGCCAGCAGGGTAACCGCCATCGCCACTCGATGAAAACCGGTGCGCATCGCAGGGACTCCATGAACTTCAGACTACGTTCCCAGGAACCGCTCACAGGCGTCCGCCCGCCGGGTCCCCGGCGCGTCACGGGGGGCAGTATACCGACCGGCCGACCTACTCGCAAGGCAACCGACCACCTCCGGCTCCCGCCGGGGGGCAACTCGGCCCCGACAGGCGGCCTTCGGCCCCCGCCTCATTATCGTCGTGGTCAGGTGTCCGGGCACACCGCAGCCGCCCTACTTCTCACTCCCGCCGCAAGGTGTGGTGCCCCCTCCCACCTGGTTCTTTGCCCAAAACGGCGTCAATCCGGTCCCGCTGCACCGGCTCGATCATGCCCCGTTCGGTGACAATGCCGCGGATCAACCGGGCGGGGGTCACATCGAACGCTGGATTGAAGCAGGGCACGTCGGCGGGCACGGTGAGCCGCCCGAACCCGCGCCGCACCTCCTCGGCGTCCCGCTCCTCGATGGGAATGCGGTCCCCCGACGGGGTCTGGGAGTCGAACGTGCTGCTCGGAGCCGCCACGTAGAACGGTATCCGGTGGGCTTCAGCAAGGACAGCTACGCTGTAAGTGCCAACCTTGTTCGCGACATCGCCATTGGCGGCAATCCGGTCCGCACCGGTGACCACCAGATCGATCTTCCCCTGTCGCATCAGCAGGCCGGCCATGTTGTCGCAGACGACGGTCACGTCGATCCCAGCTCGGGAAAGCTCCCAGGCGGTCAGCCGTGAGCCTTGCAGGAGAGGGCGGGTCTCGTCGGCGTACACGTGGAACCGCCGCCCGGCCTCGTGCGCCGTGTACATCAGCGCCAGGGCGGTGCCGAACTCGGCCGTCGCCAGCCAACCCGCGTTGCAGTGTGTCAGGACCCCCGTCCCATCACGGATCAGATGGGCACCGGCACACCCGATCGCCCGGCAGGTCGCCGCGTCTTCGTCCCGGATGCGTCTGGCCTCCTCGAGGAGACTCAGCTTCAGTCCGTCCACAGCGGCACGCCCCCAGGCCGCGCCCCACGCCCGCATCCGATCGAGGGCCCAGAACAGGTTGACGGCCGTGGGTCGCGCGCCGCCGAGGTACGCACAGACGCCGTCAATGTCGGCCCGCAGTTCCTCGACCGTCGCGGCCCGGCTGGAGCGTACCCCGAGCACGACCCCCATGGCGGCCGCGATCCCCAGCGCCGGCGCCCCCCGCACCTGCAACCGTCGGATGGCCTGCCACAGGGTCTGCACGTCGTGGCACTGCACGATGGCAAGGTGCTCGGGCAGCAGGGTCTGGTCGATCAGGGCAACGTGCCCGCTCAGGTCACCGACCCATTCAATCGTCCGGGGTAGGTTCTGGAGGGTTGCCGTGGTCATCGGTAGCGTGGGGCCAACGAGGCGTTCAGCAAAGCAGTCCGTACCCACCCGCACCGCTCGCTTCGGTAGCGTCGGCCCCCATGGCCGACGTGGGACTCTTGGGGGCGTCGCCAACGACCACGCCGCCCCCGGCGTACGATGCGATGTTGCGCAGTGACCTGGGGCACCGCCCGCCTGTTGTGTCAGCGTCAGCCGGTCAGTTGCTTGGCCAGCGCCCGATTCTTCTCTTCCACGCTCTTGGCCTGCTTCGCCTTGAACTCCCGGTAGGCCGTGTGCAGGCGCTCGTCGTGCAGGGCGACGATCTGGATGGCCAGCAGGGCGGCGTTGCGTGCCCCGGCCGGGCCGATGCCGACCGATGCCACCGGCACGCCCGGCGGCATCTGCACGGTAGACAACAGCGAGTCGATGCCCTGCAGCGTACCGCTGGCCAGGGGCACACCAATGACCGGCAGGCAGGTGTTGGCGGCCACGGTCCCCGCCAGGGCGGCCGCCAGGCCCGCGGCCGCGATGATCACCTCCAGGCCCTCGTCCCGAGCGCTCCGCGCGAACTCGTGCACGCGGGCGGGCGTGCGATGGGCGCTCATGATCTCGATGACCGGCTCTTCGCCGAACTGGCGCAACTGCTGGACGCATTCCTGCATCACCGGCCAGTCGGAGTCGCTGCCGAATACCACCGCAATCCTGGGCTTGCTCATGTGCCGCTCCCTGACGATCGGCCCGTGCCTGGGCAGCCTGCCCTCTGCCTGGCGCCCATCAGTCGCCCTCGCGCGGGAAGGGCGGCGCGCCGACGCGCAGCTCGCAGAACAGACTCGACTCGTCTACCTCCTGAATGATGGGCAGGAAGTCGAGCGAGGTGGCTAGTTCGTCGAAGTCCTCGCGGCGGAAGGTGCCCGCCCGGAACCCGTCCTGGCAGACGATCACCCCGTTCTTCGTCCGGACCGGGTCAATCTCGCCGATGAGCCCGAAGGCCGCCTGGAGCTCGAACCACTCCAGACGCTCCTCCCAGAAGCTCTCGGCGTAGCTCGACAGCAGCACTGACCCGCCCGGACGGGTCACCCGCACCGCCTCACGGATGAGGTGGAGCGGATTGACGCCGAACGCGCAGATGCCGTTCTGAATGCATACGACGACGTCGAAAGCGGCGTCCGGCAGGCCGAGGGCCACGGCATCCATGGCCGCCACAAACGCATGCGGATAACCCCTGAGCGCTTCCTCGGCGGTCGTCAGGCTGGGCACCGAGACGTCGATACCGACGGTGAGCAACGCCTTGCCCACCAGCCGCCCCAGCACGCGCCCATACCCGCAGCCGAGTTCCAGCACCGCATCGCCCAGGCAGATCTTGCTCAGCACGTGCTCGATCTCGGCGTCGAGGTACTGGCGCACCCGCGGCGGGGCCACGTCGTAGCAGTGCCGCAAGCGCTCGCCGGAGAGGTTTTCCGCGTAATAGTCCGTCATCACAGTCCCGACCGCAGCAGGGCGGCCGCCTTCTGCAAACCCGCGGCCGGCAACCCGGTGCGTGTCTAGCGTGGGTGCCATGCCCTCATCCGCCGCAGGCGGGGGTGGGCATGCGCCCCCCCCGGAACCGACGGCATGCTTACCCGCAACTGCTGTCACAGGAAAGCACGGCACCCTGCGGACGCACACGCTGAACACGTACACAGCCCGCGGGCTTTCTACACCCCCATGATGCTGTACCCGGCGTCCACGTACAGGTTCTCGCCGGTGACCCCGCTCGACAAGTCGCTCAGCAGGTACAGCACACTCTTGCCCACCTCGTCGGCGTCAATGTTCCGCCGTAGCGGGGCCTTGCGGGAAACCCAGTCGAAGATCTCGTCGATTCCCCCCACCGCCATCGACGACAAGGTCCGCACCGGACCGGCGCTGACGGTGTTGATCCGAATGGCACGCTCCCCCAGCTCGGCCGCCAGGTACCGCGTGCACGCCTCCAGGGCCGCCTTGGCGACCCCCATGACGTTGTACCCCGGAATCGCCTTCTCACTGCCATAGTAACTCATACCCACCACGGACCCGCCGCGTGGCATCAGTTCCGCAGCCCTCCGGGCAATGGCCACCAGCGAGTAGGCGGAGATATCCAGCGCCTGGGCGAAGACCGCCCGTGGCGTTAGTGCGAACGCTCCCGGACGCAGGTACGCCCGGTCCGCGTAGGCGATCGAATGAACCACGAAGTCCAGGGTCTCAAACCGCTCGGCGGCCGCCGCGAACGTCGCGTCCAGGTCCGCGTCGCTCGATACGTCGCAGGGCGCCACCCAAGGGTCGGTCACCTCGATCCCTTCCAGGGCCTTGCGCACCCGCCGCTCGTTCTTCTCCCCCGGCAGGTAGGGGAAACCGCAGGTCGCCCCCTCCCCCAGCACGTGCCGGGCGATCGAGCAGGCGATGCTGCGGTCATTGGCGATGCCGAAGATGAGCCCTTTTCGATCGTCCAGCAGACCCATCAGTGACACCCGTTCGTGGTCACGGCCACGGGTTCCCTCGGCCGGACCATCCGGCTTCGCCCGCCCGCGAGCTCAGGATGCGCAAACCGCCCTCGTTACCTGGCCGGTGCCATTGTCGCCAACGCCGTGGCCCCCGGCAAGGCGCCTCAGGCAGCACGAACACCGGTGCATCCGTGACCGATTTGGCGACACGACACACCGTAGCTGTTTAGCCTGGGTGCGATGCCCTCACCCGCCGCAAGCGGGGGTGGGCATGTGCCGCGTCCATAAGAGGCATGTTTACCCGCGACCGCGGTCGCGGGAGAGCATGGCACCGACAACGCCGAAGACGCTAAACATTTACGACACACCCGACGATGTGGTCGAGCGTGTAGCGTCACTCCTCTGCCGGCGACGAAGGGTACGATGACACTGCGAATGTGCAGGCCGGCAGCACTTCGAACGCCTGCCTCCTCCGCGGGGGCCTGCCGACCGGCACGCACCGCGGACGCCACCCCATCAACAGGCTGTCCAAACCACCGTGCGCGATCCGGCGCCTCGGATCCGAACTGCGACCGTCAGCGAGCGGCCGAATCTCCAGGCCGGTGACGCGTGTTCGCGCACACTCGTTGCGGGGCTGCCTGTACGGCAGAAGTGTCGGCAATACGCGCGCGGAACCTCCCGAGCCGACGCACCTGAATGACCGCGCGCGAGTCGGCACCGGAGATCCGAACCGCCCCGACACGGGTCGGAATCAGCGAGCGGCCGAATTCCACCGCAGGGGGCACGTTTGAGCGCACACCCGCCCTCTGATGCGTGCCACAACGTGACAGCACGAGCAACGAAGCGCCGGGCTTTCCCGGCACGCACGGCCACTCTGCAGGAAAGACCGCATTGCACCGCCAGGGACTCGAACCCCGGACCCGCTGATTAAGAATCAGCTGCTCTACCGACTGAGCTAGCGGTGCCGCAGCCGCATCATTGGACCGGATTTCGGCAACGGCGTCAAGGGCACCCTCGGCGGGGCCGGCCGTCCACCCCGCCCGCCCAAGCGGGCCCGGTGTCCCTCAGTTGCCACGCCGCCTCGGCTCAGGGCCGTCGCGCCCCACCGCCGGCGGCGATTCAGCGGTTTTTGAACGGCAGGAAGCTCATGAAGTCCGCGTGGTGGACGATGTAGGCCTCCGTCGAGCGCTTGACCTGGTCGCCCTCGCCGGCGTGGGCGGCGATCACATGCAGCACCTTCTGGGGCACCCCGCACTGCATGGCCAGGGCGACGCCGGAGAAGGGATGGCGGACGTACTCGCCGAACTTGCTGACCACGGCCTTGCCGCCGCTCTTCTCGTATTCGAGCAGCTTGCCCACGTCGGCCAGGATCGCCCCGGCCACCACCACGTCCATGTCGATCGGCAACTCCGACCCGAACGCCCGGCTCATCACCTTGGCCGCCTCATGCGCGATGTGCACCACTGCCCGCTTGTGGGCCATGAACGTGACCTTCAGGTCCTTCACCAGCAGGGTGAAGGGAATCTGGTGCAGGTCGGCCACGGTCAACGGGCTCAGTTCCAGCGCCTTTGCCCAGGTCCGCGCGGTCTGCTCGCGCAGCTTGGCATCCTGAATCCACTCCAATTCCGGCCACAGCTCTTTCACCTGCTCCAGCACGTTGCGACTCCTTGCTTGCCGCAGCCCCGCGGCCTGTAAGAAGACGGCAGCCACCCCCGACCCAAGGGCGCGGGCGTCCCGGAATCCCCTGTGAAGTCGTTCCGGGCGCCGAGGCTGCCCGTCGGGCCCGTCCCCGGGGCGAGATCCACCCCTGTTCGAAGCCGGGGAACTCCCGCGCTGGGCGGTTGGATTTCCCCGGCCTGGGGCACTAGCATAGGCGGGTGGCGCGCGCGGCGTCAAGCGCGGGCACGTCGAGAAGTGAGCACACGGCGGTCGTCACCGCCGGAGACAACATCCGGGAGGTTAGCCATGCCGAACGAACCGATCTGCGTTCGCCGGACGACCACCGTGGAGGCCGCGGATATCATCGTCGCGTGGCTGGCCGAGCACGACATCGCGGCCACCATCCCCGACCGCGACAGCTTCGGCACTTTTGCCTTCGGCGTCACGGACACCGAGGGCGTGCAGGTGTGCGTAGCGGACGAGGCGACGGCCGTCCGCGCCCGCGTCCTGCTCGACGAACACGAACGCGAGTTGAAGGCCGAGGCCGCCAAGCTCGACGAGGAGCGCCTGGTGGAGGTCACCTGCGAGGAGTGCGGGTTCCGCTGCACCTTCGCCGCCGAGCTGCGCGGCTCCGTGCAGGAATGCCCGGAGTGCGGCGCCTTCGTGGACGTCCCCCGTTGCGTCGGTTGAGCGCAAGCCGACTGCGAGTTTTGCTGACCTTCGCCCCGGGGCCGCTCGCCTGATCCGCTGACGTTCCACTTCGCGCGATTCTCGGGGTCACCACGGAGACACGGGGAACACTGAGAATACAGGAGTCCACGCGCCGGAAGTGCCAACCGACTGGACAGGCAACATCAAACGCTGTCGCAGTACTCAGTCGCTGCTGAAGCCCGGTGCCTTCCGCTCCGTGCCCTCAGTGTCTCTGGGGTGCACGGTCCGACCCAGGCGCAGGCCGCGACGCGAGGGGCGGCTCAGCCTGCAAACGGTTGCGGATCCAGCCGGGCGAGTTTGTTCTCCTCCTTGGCGGCCGCGTCCGCGCCGGGCAGCGGCGCCTTCTGGGCGTCGATGACGGGCCACTCCTGGGCGTATTTCGCGTTGAGCTCGATGAACTCCTTCCACTTCTCGGGCAGCTCGTCCTCGGGGAAGATGGCCGACGTGGGACATTCCGGCACGCACAGCCCGCAGTCGATGCAGGTGTCCGGGTCAATCACCAGGAAATTGACGCCCTCGTGAAAGCAATCGACCGGGCAGACGGCCACGCAGTCGGTGTACTTGCAGGCGATGCACGGCTCAGCCACGATATGAGGCATGAATGTTCACTCCCTCGAAGTCTCCCGCAGCCCCAGCGTCTGGGCATAGGGTTCCGCCCGCCCGCGGCTTTGTCAACCCCCGTCACCAGACGGCCCGACGGCCGCGCATTGTCCGGAAGGCGCGCTCATCCTATCATCCGACCGCATCCCGAGGTGAGTGCGGGGCGCCGGTGTGCACCCCGGGCGGGAGACGGGAGACGAAGGCTTGTCCACCCCCAGCATAGTCCGCCAGCTCTGTCCCCTGCTCCACGAGGACGACGACATCCTAGTCGTCGGCAAGCCGCCCGGCATCGATCTGGAGCGCACCCGCGCCGGCGAACCGGCGAGCCTGCTCGAGGTCCTCGCGCTGGTCCGCGGGTCGAGTGAGAAGTGCCACATCGTGCATCGGCTCGGACGCAACGAGTCGGGCGTGGTCGTGCTGGGCAAGAGCCGCAACGTGGCCGACCAACTCCGCAAAGGCTTCCGGACGCACCAGATGGGTCTGGAATTCGCGGCTGTCGTGCGCGGCCAGATGGAGCGGGCCAGAGTCGCCATCACGGCCGTGCATGGGACGTCACGTGGGCAGCGTCGCCCGCCCAGACGGACCGGCAAGAGCGAGGCTCGGCGCGCCGTCCGCGCGGACGCCCCCCCGCCGACGGTCATTCAGCGGTTGCGGGCCGGCCGGCGTTGCACGCTCGTCACGATCAACACGACCCTGGACAACGTCCACGCCCTGCGTGCCCAACTCCGGGCGGCCGGGCTGACGGCACTGGGCGATCCGGTGGGGCAGCGCGGGAGCCGAACGGGTCCGTGTCCGCTCTCGTGTCTGCATCTGGCACGGCTGGTCGTGCCGCACCCGACTCTGGGCCGGAAGCTGACCTTCACCTCCGCTCCGCCGGCTGCCTTTGCCCAGCTTGCCCAGGATGACTCAGACTTGGAGCGTCGGCTGGAGGCCGCCCTGGCACGGCGGCTGGCGTGCCTGCTGGACGGCTCGACGGATGCCTATGGGCTGCTGCTGGGCCGGGCGGAGGGCGTGCCCGGAGTGCAGGCGGAGCGGTTCGGGCCGGTCGTGCTGCTGACGGTGCTGGACGGCCGCCGTGCGACGCCGGAACTGCTGGAGCGGGCCGCCCACTGGTACCTGCGGCTGCCGGGCGTGCGCGGCGTGTACGCGAAGGAAGCGTCGAGACAGTCCACGGTCCGGGAAGGCGCGGGCGTAGGGAGGCGGGGTGCTGAGGCCGACCAGGAAGGAGAATTCGGGCCGGGCGGGCCCGCGCTGCTGGCGGGTCGGGAGGTGGAACCGCGTCCGGTCGTGCGGGAGCGGGGCCTGTGGTACCAGGTGGCGCCGGGGGAGGGCTCGGTGGGGCTGTACCTGGATCAGCGTGAAAACCGCGCCCGCGTGCGCGAATTGGCCGCCGGTCGCAGCGTGCTCAATCTGTTTGCGTACACGAGCGGCTTCTCGGTGGCGGCCGCCGCCGGGGGGGCGGCCCGCGTGGTCAGCGTGGACCTGTCGCCCAAGTACCTGACCTGGGGCCGCGAGAACTTCGCCCTCAACAACCTGCCCATTACCGACGAGGACTTCGTCCGGGCCGAGGCGTTGGACTACCTCAGGACCGCCCAGCGTCGCCACGAGGCGTTCGATCTGATCGTCATCGACCCCCCCACGTTCGCCCACGGGCGGAAGGGGAAGACTTCGTTCCAGGTGGAGCGTGATCTGCCGCGGGTGGTGGCTGACGCCGTCAGCGTTCTTGCCCCCGACGGCCTGCTCTTGTTGTGCACGAACTACCGCAAGCTGTCGCGCGGGTTCCTGGAGGAATGTGCCCGCCGGGCCGCTGGTCCCCGCCGTCCGCGCGTGCTCGAACGCCCCGCCCTGCCCCCCGACTACGCGGCCGACCATGACTACGCCAAGAGCATCCTGCTGCGCTTCCCGTGAGCAGCCAGTTTCCTGGGGACTTGCAGTGCGCGGCTCGCCCGGCAGTCGCCCGTTCCTCGCCCGGAGGACGAGTGAGAGTTGCCGGGGCCTTCCGTCCGTGCTTAGCGTTCGGACGCCCGACGCCCTGCTCTCGTTTGCCCGCGGCAAGTGGGCGTCCACCACGCGAGCCGCGCCCATACAAGACTCCCAGCGGCCTTCGTCCGCCTTCAAGGCGGGTTCAGGGAATACGGAATAGAGAGCGGGCTGCCAACCAGGGACTCGAAGTCCCTGGCAACCACCACCCGCCCTCCAGGCGAAGAGCAAACGCCCTCCTCCGGGCGAGGAGCAAATGTCCTCCTCTGCGCGAACAGCCAACGTCGTCCTCCGCCCGGAGGGCGGTCGATCGTTGCCAGGGTCTTCCAGGCCCTGGGAGCAGGACCGCACCCTTTCTTCTTTCCTCGCCTGGAGGGCGAGCGAACGTCGCCAGAGCACCGGCGCCCATCCCACCGTACGATAGGCTCGTACCGGGGGCCGAAACTGCGCCAAGCGTCTCTGCGTCGTGGGGTTTGTTCCCCGACGGTGGCGACCGTACACTGGATGCGATGACCGAGGCGGGGTTACGCAAGTTGCTGGAGGACGTGCGCCGGGGCGGGTGTTCCGTCGAGGCGGCCCTGGCGCGGCTGCGCGCGCTGCCCTTCGAGGACCTGGGTTTCGCCAAGGTCGATCATCATCGTGCCCTGCGCTGCGGGTTCCCCGAGGTAATTCTGTGCCCCGGCAAGACGATCGAGCAGATCGTGACGATCTTCGAGCGCTGTGCGCAGCACGGCGGCAACGTGCTGGCGACGCGCGCGACGCCGGAGGTCTTCGAGGCCGTGGTGCGCAGCCACCCCGAAGCGCAGTTCCAGCAGGCCGCGCGGGCCATCACGTTGCGTCAGCAGCCGGCGGCGACCTGGCCGGGTACGATTGCGATCGTGGCGGCCGGTACCGCCGACCTGCCCGTGGCGGAGGAGGCCCGCGTCACCGCGCAGATCATGGATCAGCGCACGGTGGAGCTGTACGACGTGGGGGTGGCCGGCCTGCATCGGCTGCTCGCCCATGCGCAGGTGCTCCAGCAGGCGAACGTGCTGGTCGTCATCGCGGGGATGGAGGGTGCCCTGGCCAGCGTTGTCGGCGGGTTGGTGGACAAACCGGTGATCGCGGTACCGACGAGCGCCGGCTATGGGGCGAGTTTTCAGGGGCTCGCGCCGCTGCTGACGATGCTCAACAGTTGCGCGGCCGGCGTGACCGTGGTCAACATTGACAACGGTTTCGGCGCCGGTTACACGGCCGCGTTGATCAATCGGCTGGCCGGTGCCGCCGGGACCAGCAGCGAGGCCGCGGACGCGAACGGCATGTGAAGTTACACCCCTCTCCCCTTGGGAGAGGGCAGGGTGAGGGGCAGAAGGACTCCTCTCCCCTGGGGGTAGAGGTTAGGGTGAGGGGGGAACGCCGCGGCACTTCGACCCTCCGCCGACCCCTCCCCGAAAGGGAGGGGGGTTAATCAGCAGCGTCGAGAGAACCCCATGGTCCACCCCGGCAAGCTCAAACCGGTCATCACCCGCGAGATCTCTTCGCTCCCCCAGCGCGCGGACGACGCGCACAAGGGCAACGTGGGGCGGCTGGTCATCATCGGCGGGTGTGTGAATCCCACGGGTGCCATGATTGGGGCACCGGCCTTGGCCGCCAATGCCGCGTTCCGCACCGGCGCAGGGCTGGTGCAACTTGTCGTGCCGCCGGCCATACAGAACGCGGTGGCCGTGCTCGCCTGGTGCGCGACGCTGCGCTCCCTGCCGCCGCGCGGGCGCGGGCTGGGGCGGCTCGTGGAGGAGTTCCAGGCGGACGCGGTGGCGGTAGGCCCCGGCCTGGGCGGTTCCATCTCGTCCGGCGCACTGCTGGAACTGCTGCACGCCTTCCGCGGACCCGTCGTGCTCGATGCCGAAGCGCTCAACCTTCTGGCGACGCTGCCGACGCCCGAGCTGCCGGACGCGCAGCGCCTCATTCTGACGCCGCACCCGGGCGAGGCGCGGCGTCTGCTCGCGGGTCGCCCGGCCGCCGCCGACGCCGGCACCGACGATTCCCCCAAGCAACGTCAGCGTACCGCGCTCGCGCTCGTGGCCACCTACGGCTGCACCGTGGTCCTCAAAGGCCATGGGACCGTCGTCACCAACGGTCAGCGACTGTACGTCAACGAGACCGGCAACTCCGGCATGGCCACCGGCGGCGCTGGTGACGTCCTGACCGGCGTCATTGCGGCGCTGCTGGGGCAGAAGATGGAACCACTGGAGGCGGCCATCCTCGGCGTGCACCTGCACGGGCTGGCCGGCGACTTCGCGGCGGAAGAACTGGGCCGCGCCTCCATGACGGCCGCCGACCTCGTCGAGTTCCTGCCCGACGCCTTCTTCGACCACGAGGCACTGGAAGAAGGCCCTGGTTGATCGGCTGACCGCGCTCGGCAAACGGCGGCCGCGGCACGTACTCTGCGGAGGGCAACAGCCATGCAGGTACGCGCATGGTGTGCGTTGGGATAGGCGTCGCGGTCTGGATAGCACGCGTGCCCTCCGAGCGCGCGTGCGAATGCCCCGCCGACTACCAGACCGACACGCCGTCGCAAAGCCCTGGCGTTCCGCTACGGCGGGGCACGGCAGGCTTCGCGGTGCACGGGAACTCGCCCGCGCTGCCGTGTACCTGTTCGGTTCCGCTGCGACCCTCGGGCCGCTCGGCCTTAGCGCTCCGCCAGCTTGAACGCATGGCGGGCGCGGATCTTCTCCGGGTTCAGCCACTCCGCCTGCGCCGCACTGGCGCGCTGGGCGAAGACCTTGTCCGCGGCCGACTCGCGGAAGGTGGCCACTTGGTCCTCGCGGGCGGGGTTCGTCTTGAGGTACTGGACCACCAGCACTTCCGCGCGGGGCCGGTGCTCGAACACCCCGAAGGGTCTCGCGGCTTGCCCTAGAGCGAAAATCCCCTCAACGAGCTCGCGTGGTACCGGTCCCGTTATGCCGGAAATCTGGACCTCCGCCTGGTACGTGTGCCCCAGCCGGGCGACGCCCTCCGGCAGGCGAGAAAACGGCCGCGGGTTCAGCAGCACGAGGTTCGCGCCCCGGGGCGGTTCGCCTTCTTTTGCTGCTTTCAGCCCTTGGATGGTCTCGTCGGCGTCGAAGGCCGCCTGGAGGTCGGAGACTTCCGCCGCCGCGGCCAGGAGACGCTCGGCATGGGCGTTGGCCCGCTCAAACGCATGCTTCAGACGCACGTCCGCCTCAACCTCCGCTCGGACCTCATCGAGTGACTCGGCCGGATGCGCCGGCTTGACCGCCACCACACGCCAGACGAAGAACCCACCCTTGCCGTCCTGAAGCACCTGTGGGGCCGTCTGGTAGAGGGACAGATAGGTACCCGTGCCGCCGGTCCTCGGTATCTCCACGAGACCCTGCACGTTGAAGGCTAACCGATCGAGGAACTGCGGCACCACGCCCGGGGCACCGCCGAGCCTCGCCAACCCGAACTCGGGAACCGCGCGGTAGTTCTTCTGGGTGAAGAAGTCGGTCATGCCCACGCTGACGGCGTCCTCATAGGCGATGCTCCGCGGCAAAGCGGCGACCTGCTGGGCGTAGTACCCCGGCTGGGTCACCCCTTCCGGAGCGGTCTTGTAACCGTCCGGGCCGCGGTCCAACCCCGCCCAGGGGTCGTCGAACTGCGTGCGCAACCAGTTGGCAATCCGCTCCGCCGCTTCCTTGGCACGGTTCGTTCGGACCCAGTTGATCGCCGCTTCATGTGCTTCCTCCCACTCGAGGTAGGGAGGCAGCGCGGAATCTGCGGGTTCCTGGGGCGTCGGCTCCAGCGTCGGCGGCACGACGGCCGGGGGAATCGCCGGCTCGCCTGTCGGCGGTACCGCAGGGGTCGCCGACGAGGGCGGGGCCGGCGCGGGTGCGGACGCCGAGGGCGCCGCGTCTGCGGGGGGCGTCGCCTCCACCTGCTGCTCCGGCGTGTCGGTCCCCGACGGTGCGGGCGCCTCCCCCTGCGGCGCGGCGGGCTCGGGGGAACTGCCTGCCGGGACCGCGGCCGGGTCCGCATTGTCGCGGGCGACGTCGCTCGTCGGAGAATCCGGTTCCTGCGCAGGCGCCGGCACCGCTGCGGGCGGCGACGCTTCCGTCGGCGCCGTCTTCTCGTCGGACGCAGTGTCCGCAGGTGCCGGCGGTGAAACGGGGGTCACACCGGTGGACGAGCTAATCGGTTGAATCACCGGCTTGGGGGGCCGGGCGGGGAGTCGCCTGAACAGCCGGTGCGTCTCACGCTCCTGCTCGTAGAACCGACGCGCGTCGCGTTCCAGCGTCTCCGACGAGATCCGCAGGTTCGCCTCGATCTTGGCACGATCCACCTTGATGTACTCGACGCGCACGGCGTCGGGGAGATAGTAGCCGAACAGCGCCCCGCCGCCCGGAGCCTGCTCGCGATACGTCTCGAACTGCGTGCGCAGCTCAGCCTCCTCGAGCGCCGACTCGCCCTCCGCTTCGCGGAAGGCGTCCGCGGGCAGCACGGCGATACGCGTCTCCACCGTTTCGTATGCGTCACGCGCCGCGGTGCGGATGATCGCCTCGCTGGGTCGCGCCGTGGACCCGACTTTCCGCGCGGCCTGCTGGATCGCGCTCAACTCCTCCCAGGCCTGCACGACCGTATCGGTACGGATCCGCAACTGGTGCGCCACCTCCTCGACCAGCGGCCAAGCGCCGCCCTGCTGCATCGATGCCACCAGGGCAGCGTGATGTGGACGGAATCCACACCGCTCGGCCTCGCGGACCAGCAGCACCCAGTCCACCAACTCCAACGGAGGCACCGCCAGGTTCCCTGCCGGGCGCTGCCAATCCTGCCCCATGCTTCCCAGCAGGTCGGTGCAGTTGTTGGCCCAGTGAATATCCGCGGCGGTGATGTTCCCCAAGTCGCTGGTGGCCACCACTTGACCTCCCCCGTGCCCGCGCAGCAGGGCGTCCAACGCCCCGCCGCCGAGGAACACGACCATGAGCAAGGCCATGAAAACCGCCAACAGTTTCTTGTTGTGCTTACGAAGGAGCTTCAACATGACGACATAAACCCTTGTGTGTGCGAAACTTGCGCGTCCTGACCGCGCAAGCCGCCAGTATAGACGATTGGCTGGCGAAATCAATCGCCACCATCGGTCCCGTCATCGACCCATTTGACACACCTGCCCACGTTGACTACACCCCCCCGGAACGGCCCCCCGATCGACCCCTGATGGCCGCTTGCAGTTGTGCCGCCCTGGAGTCGATAACCGATGAATGACCACGTCGTCCGGCCCTGGGGCGGCCGGCGGCGAGACAACCAGGGACGCACTCCCACCGGAAGCGTTCCGTAATAATTTCAAAAGGCAACACACGCTGCACAAATGCGGCTGTGGGTGAGGCGAAACCGGTGTCGAAGCAGAGCGAGCACGGTTCCAAGTCGCTGGTGATCGTGGAATCACCGAGCAAGGCGCGCACCATCAACCGGTACCTCGGGCCGGGGTACACGGTGCTGGCGTGCATGGGGCACGTACGCGACCTGCCCAAGAACGACATCGGCATTGACTTCGAGCATGATTTCGAGCCCATCTACGAGACCCTGCCGGACAAGCGCAAGGCGCTCGGCGAGCTGAGACGGGCGGCCGGCAAGGCCCCCCAGGTCTTCCTGGCGACCGACCTTGACCGGGAGGGAGAAGCCATCGCCTGGCACCTCGTGCATGCGCTGGGGCTGGATCCAGCGCGGGCCCGGCGGGTAGTGTTCAACGAGATCACGAAGAGCGCGATCGGCGCGGCGTTCCAACAGCCGCGTGGCCTGGACATGGACAAGGTCGAGGCCCAACAGGCGCGCCGGCTGCTCGACCGCATCGTCGGCTACCAACTCAGCCCGCTGCTGTGCGCGAAGATCAGCAACAACCTGTCGGCCGGGCGGGTGCAGTCCGTCGCGGTCCGCCTGGTCGTGGAGCGCGAGCGGGAGATTCGCAGCTTCATCCCGCAGGAGTCGTGGGGCCTGCACGGGTGCTTTACGCCTGACCTGGAGGCCACTGACCGGCTGGCGACGGAGTGGGCCCGCCTGCTGGAGAGCGCGACCAACGGCAACGGCGAACCGAAGGCCAAGGAGCGCAACGCCTGGCTGGCGCGGCACGGCTGCGTATACGCGCAACTGACCAAGTTGGGCGGCATCGAGTTTCGCCCCGCCAACGTGCAGGAGGCGCGGGCGGCGGCCGAGCTGCTCGGCTTCGTGACGGAGCGCGTGCAGGAGAGCGCGTGGGAAGCGTATGCCGGACAGGGGCTCAAGACGGTCGCCCTCATCGGGCGGACGGACCGGAGCCGGGCGCCGGCGTATCACGTCAAGGACGTACAGAAGCGGCGCACGAGCAGCCGCCCGGGCCCGCCGTTCACGACGGCCACCCTGCAACAGGCGGCCTCCGGCGCCTTGGGCTTCGCCCCCGCGCGGACCATGCGCGTGGCGCAGGAGCTGTATGAGGGCGTGGACCTCGGCAAGGAAGAGGGGCCCGTCGGCCTCATCACGTACATGCGGACGGACTCCACGAACCTCAGCCAGGAGTCGGTGCAGGCGATTCGCGGCCTGGTGGGGCAGACGTATGGTCCCGCCTACGTGCCGGAGAAGCCGAACGTTTTCGCCCGCGGCAAGCGTGCCCAGGAAGCCCACGAGGCCATCCGTCCCACGGACGTCACCCGCACGCCGGAGGCGTTGCGCGGCAAGCTGTCCGATGCGCACTGGAAGCTGTACGACCTGATCTGGCGGCGGGCGGTGGCGTCGCAGATGACCCCGGCCCAGTGGGACGCCACGACGATGTTCATCGCCGCGGACACACCGCGCGGGGAGGCGTTATTCAAGGCCCTGGGGCGGCGGCTGGTCTTCGATGGTTTCCAGCGGGTGAGCGGCACCCAGGCGGACGGCGACGTGGAACTGCCGGCCCTGGAGCCCGGTCAGCGCATCGCACCGCTCGCCATCACGCCGAAGCAGGAGTACACCTCGCCGCCGCCGCGCTACACCGAGGCGTCGCTGGTGAAGAAGCTGGAGGCGGAGGGCATCGGCCGACCCAGCACCTATGCCGCCATCATCCAGACCATCCAGGACCGCGGCTACGTGGACCAGATCGATCGGCGCCTGTACGCCACCGACAAAGGTGAGATTGTTACCGACAAGCTGGTCGAACACTTCCCCCGCGTTCTCGACGTTAAGTTCACGTCGCACATGGAGGATGAGCTCGACAAGATCGAGGAGGCCCACCTCAACTGGGTGGAGGTGCTGCGCGAGTTCTACGGCCCGTTCAAGGAGTCTCTGGAGCGGGCCCAGGTGCAGATGGAGCCGGCGCGTTCGGAGCCCAGTCCCTACACGTGTAACGACTGCGGCCGGCCGATGGTGTACCGCTGGGGACGCAACGGGCGCTTCTTGTCCTGCTCAGGCTATCCCGAGTGCAAGTCCGCTCTGAACATCGACCGCGAGGGCAAGCCGCTGGCCGTCGTCAACGGCCAGCACTCCTGCCCGCAGTGCGGACGCGACATGGTGGTGCGGCAGAGCCGGCGCGGGCCGTTCCTCGGATGCAGCGGGTATCCCGAGTGCAGCTACACGGTGCCGTGCGATGAGCGGGGCGTGCCGCTGCGCAAGGTGACGCCCGCGGAGATTCGGGAGAATTGCCCGGAGTGCGGGGCGCCGATGGTGGTGCGGTTCGGGCGCGGTGGGACGCTGCTGGGTTGCAGCAAGTACCCCAAGTGCAGGGGCACGCGGGGCCTGCCGCCCGGCGTGTATGTCGAGAAGCCCAAGCCGGAACCGGCGGGCGTACGCTGCGACAAGTGCGGTCGGCCGATGGTGATTCGTAAGAGTCGCCGCGGACCGTTCCTCAGTTGCAGCGGTTTCCCGCGCTGCCGCAACGCCATGCCGCTGGACAAGTTAGATGAGCTCAAGGCCAAGGAGCAGGCGGGTGAAGTTCCCCCGCCGCCGGCCGAGCCCAACCCCCGCCTGGCCGCCAACGGGACGCGCGCCGCGGGCAAGAAGGCCGCCAAGGTGGACATGGCCACGCTGGGCGATCCGCCGGCCGGTTTCGCCTGGACGCGCACGGGTCGGCCGGTGATCGAGGTCTGGCCCGAGGGGACGTTGCATTGTCCCGCCTGCGGATCGGAGATGGCGGCCAAGAACGGGCGCTTCGGCGCCTACTTCAGTTGCACGAACTACCCGCGGTGTCGTTTCACGGCCAACCTGCGCGGCGAGGCGAAGAAGCACGCCGAGGTCCACATGCCCGCCCCGGCCAGACCCAAGCCGATCCCCACCGACATCCGCTGCACGGAATGCGGCGCGCCGATGCTGGTCCGGACCGGGCGCACCGGCACCTTCTTAGGTTGCAGCGGCTACCCGAAGTGCAAGGCCGCCAAGCCGCTGCCCGAGGGCCTCAACGTGGAAGCCCTCACGGCTGGGGCCGCGGCCCGCTGACGCTGCAAGGCGTCACCGCATAACACCACCAAGGCACAAAGACACAAAGTGCCGTCTGTCTTAGTGCCTTGGTGTCTTTATGGTTAAGCGTCCTTGCCCGCGGTAATCCACTCACAGCACCATTCTCTTGATGCCGTCGCGGATGAGCGACACGTTGAAGTTGACCAGCAACCCCAACCGTTTGTCCGCCAGCTTCATATACGTGAGCAGTTGTGCCTCGTGGATGGCGAGTATCTTCTCGACCGCCTTCAACTCTACGACGATGCTCTCGTCCACGAGCAAGTCGATCCGGAGCCCTGCGTCCAGGCGCAGGCCGTCATAAACCACAGGCAGGACCTGCTGCGCCACATAGGGGACACCTTGTCTGCGCAACTCATGTGCCAGGCACGCTTCATAAACGCTTTCGAGCAAGCCGGGGCCGAGCGCCGAATGGACGCGGAAGGCGGCATCCACGACGACCCGCGCGGCATGTTCCGCGCGCTCCGGGACGGGCGCATGCTGCTTCATGGTTGTTTGCCTTCAGTTCACCACCCAGGCACAAAGAACGTCTGGCACCTTGGTGTCTTCGTGTCTTTGTGGTTGACCCTCTTTTCCTCCACGCCGCGGATTCCCTGGTCCGCCAGTACGTACCGCCCACACGCCGGTTGGTCAATCGCCGCGTTTGTCGCGGCAACCTGAAGCCGTCGTACACCCTTTCGTTCACCACCAAGGTACCAAGACACGAAGCTGTCTTCATGGGTTGGGCGCGGCAGGCTACCACGTCTGCCCCGTGGATTGAATAGAGGTCACCCTGCCATTGATTCACTGCCCGTGCAGCGGGGCAGAAACGACCTCGGGCCGCGTTGGTCAATCCGGTCGTCCGGGGCCCTTTTCCGGCCTGCGGCGCTGGGGAGAGATGATGGGCCGTGGTGCAGGGTTGGCCTTGACCCGCTTGTACCCCGACGAGGTGCTGAGTGGCGCTTGGGGACAACGCAGGGTCCGCGCTTCAGCGGGCTTCTGTGGAACAGGGGGCGGGCTGTGGGTCTGAATATACAAAGCCCGCGGACCTCCTGTCCGCGGGCTCGTGCAGCAGACGTTCCGGTTCTGTAGAAGTATTGCTGCGGCTCCGTCCGCCGGAAGCGCTGCCGCCCCCCCCATACTGCGTCAAGAGTCGCGTCTTCCTCCGCCTCCTCCTGCGCGGGTGGGTATCTCCCCTCCTCCTGCGTAAGAACTGAGTCGCCGCCCCGGGGCGCCGCTGGTGAGCGGCGTCCGCCGGGCGGACCCAGGTGACTGCATGTCCTATTGCTGGTTGCCGCCGCCCTCGATCATCTTGCGTAACTGGGCGTTCTCGCGCCGGGTGGCCTCCAGATCAAAGAGCAGGTACTTGATGCTCAGGCGCACGAAGTCGATGCTTTCCTGCAAACTGTTGAACGTGGCCTTGAGCTGTTCATGCCGCTCGCGCGTCTGGGCGACCAGCAGCTCGAGCTTATCGCGCTCACCCGCGGGGAGCGTCCCGATTTCCGCGATCAACTCCGCGAGCTTCCGCTGAAAGGTGTCCTCGTCCATCATGGCTTCCTTCCCCCGTGTGGCTGGTTGCCCGTGATGCCGGCCGCCCGCTCCGGCGGGAGGCGGCCTCGATCGGCCCCTGGCGCCGACGCCTCTACCGACTGAGCAGAGGCGATGCCAGGCCGTGAAAACAACGCCGGGAGATGCAACGCGGCCGCAACTTCCAGCGGGACAGGGGGTTACGGTGCGGGCGGACGAGGGGCGGGCGAGGGAGGCCAGGTTCCGTCTGTAGCAGCGTGTTGCCGCCGGGAAACATCAGGTTGCCCGCCGGCGTCCTTCCTCGATGGGCGCGCGGCCGGCGCAAACGAGCGGGCCCGTCGCCGGAGCGCGTTCGGCGGCCGCTGAATCGGACGTTGCAACGCTACAAACCTCCTGAAGAACTGGTCCAACGATGTGAATGCCGTGGCAGCCGGTGCGGTGGGCGGCTTCCGTGTCGGCCGACGCTACCACCAAGCCGTCAGCGACGCCGCAGACGGTACGCGGCCATGCCCACCGGCAGCCCGATAACCGGCAGCAGACCGAGCGCCCCGCACACTCCGGCCGGCCGCGGTCGATCGGCGGGATCACCGGCCAGGATGGTCACGGGCAAGTCCGCGCTGCAGGTCGTCCCGTCGTCGTTGGCGTAAGTAGCCCGCACGAGCACCGGCGTGTCGTCCGCGACCCATTCGGTCGTCAGCAACCCGGCGCTCAGCTTGGCCGGCGGCTCCGCAAGGGCCTCCCCGGCCGGCGTCAGCAACGCCCAGGCCACGGTCTGGGCCGTCACCTCCGGCGCCGGGCCCAACTCGAACTGCACGGTCGGGACAAACGTCGCGGGGGCCGGCGAGGCCACCTCGGCGGGCCCGCCCAGGGTCAACTCCGTGCACCACGGCCAGCGGGTCTCGGCGTCGAACACCCGCACGGTCAGAGGCTCGGCCGCGAGCGCGTTGGCGCCCAGGGCGACCGTTGCGTTGAGCGTTCCCACGATCTCGCCTGCGGCGGCCGACACGTTGTACGCCAGCAGCTTGCCCGGCGCCACCAGCGTGCCCAGATTCGGATTGTCGAGGCTCCACGCAGCGTCCCCGTCGGCAGGAAACAGCGCGCCGTCATCGTAGACAATCTGCACAGTGAAATCGGCGACGCACGCGACGTTGTCGGCCACTTCGTCCGGGAGCCGCGCGGGTCCCTCGATCCGCGCGCCCACCGGCAGGCGATAGACCGCATCCACGGAGACGTCCTCGGCGGCGGCGATCGCGATGGTGTTCTGCCCCTCCGCCACGACGGCACCGTTTGTGACCCAGTGCACGAAGCGGCGGCCCTCGCTTTCCAGCGGCGCGGTGAGCACGAGGTTCGTCGGCACGGCGTACTCGCGCACGAAGCCCGCCGGTCCGGCGGCGCCCTTCGTCGCAGCGTCGATGTCACGGGGTGAGACCTCGATCTCCACGCTCGCGGCGTTCGAGGTCACGGACAGCCGAAACAGCGTGGGCAGGCGGCAGCCGGTGGAGTCCACCTGCTGCCCGGGCAGACTGTCCCGGCAGAGGTCCAGGGCATTGGGCACGCCGTCGCCGTCCAGGTCCTGCTCGGTTTCCGCGCAGCCCATCTCATCGACGGGCGCGCCGCCCGGGCTGGCGGGGCAGTCGTCATCGTCGTCGAGGAAGCCGTCGGCGTCCCCATCCAGTTCCGCGGCGCCGGGAATGGCGCGGTCAGCGGCGAAATACAGAAACGCCGGCAGGTTCTCGACGCAGGTGGGGATGATCTGCTCCTCGGGCAGCGCGAAGTAAGGATACCCCCGCGGACGCACCTCCACGGTCAGGGCCATGATGCCCAGCGCGCCGTGCCCCCAGTCCACCAGATCGCCGTTGACCAGGTACAGCAGGACGGATGCCTGCCCGGCCACGTAGTCATACTGCACGTCGGAGTGCTCCGCGTTGATCAGCACCGCCATTCGCCCGGCCACGCGCTCATACTCACTGACGTTCTCCACCGGCTGCGTCGTATGCCCCCACGGGTAGATGATGACCTGGCTGTAGTTGTGATAACTCAAGGCCCCGGCGAAGGTCCGTCCGGAGGTCGTTCCATTCAGCAGGTCGCGCACGGTCCGTGTCTCCGGCTCCGAGAACGGCGCCGGGCCGTGGTACGTTGCGTCGCCGGGATTGTCACTGGCGCCCGCGCCGCCGAACATGTAATCATAGTTACGATTGACGTCGACACCGAACGTGCCGTCGTCGTTGACCCGCCGGTTCTTGCGCCACCAGCGGTCCACATTCCAACTGTATACGAAACCGTCGGGGTTGACGATGGGGACAATCCAGACTTCCGCATAGTTGAGCAGGCGGGTCACGTCGCCGTTCTTCAAGTAGTTCTCGACCAGGTACTCCGCGAAATACAGCGGCACCTCCACGCTGATCCACTCACGGGCATGGTGGCAACCTAAGATGGCAACCGCGGGCTTCTCGGCGTCGGTCAGCACGGCATTGCTGCTGACGCGCAGGGCACGGATCGGCCGATCCTGCACCGACCGCCCGATGGTCTCCAGGACCACGAGGTCCGCGTGATTCGCGGCCAGGCGGCTGAGCACCGCCTCGGCCGCCGTCAGGTCGTGGTAGGTGGTAAAGTCCTCAGCCTGCGGGACGAGGCGCCGCGCCTGCTGCGCTTCCCAGGCCGCATACACATCTTCGCAGACCACCTCGAACAGCAAGCCCCGCCCCGCCAGGTAGTCCGTCAAGGCCGGCGTCACCCGGAAGACGAGGCGGTCGCCGTCCCGCTGCCAGGGATCGGCCCCGAGCTGTAACAGCAGCTCCGGTGCCACCTCGCGTGCGTCCACGGCGATGAGCTGCGTGAGCTCGGACGGCCCGGCCGGCGTCTCCGCGGCAGCCCGGCTGACGCCGACGCCCAGCGCCGTGACCACCAGAAGGCAGGTGACCAGCGCCGTCCGTCCGTACCACCCAACGCGCTGAACCGGGCTCGCGCCGGCCCCGTGCTCTCGCCCCTTTCGGTCTCCGTGGTCGATCTGCGGCATCATGGCTGGCGGTCCTCGACTATATAGAAGGCACAACACCGGGGCGTCGCGCCACGCGCCGCCCCGCACGGTACAGTATTAACAATGCCGCGGCTGGACGAACGACACGCCGAGCCCACCCACGTGGACGCCGGTAACGGCACCGGCGGCGCCGCTGGGGCTCCTCGCGGCGGGTCCTCAGAATGCACCGAGTATAGCGAACGGGCGATGGGGAACACAACCGGGTGGGCCGTCAGGTCACTCCGGTAACCGCCGGATGTGCGCGCCGACACTGGAGAGCTTCTCTTCGAAGCGCTCGTAGCCACGGTCGATGTGGTACACGCGGTGGACCCGGGTCGTGCCCTTGGCAATCAGACCCGCCAGAATCAGGGCGGCCGAGGCACGCAGGTCCGAAGCCATCACCGGGGCGCCGACGAACCGCTTGATCCCCTCCACCGTCACCGTCGGCCCCTCCTTGCGCAACTGCGCCCCCATGCGGCTCAGCTCGCCGACGTGGAGGAACCGATCGGGAAACACCTTCTCCGTAATCACACTGTTGCCGTCGGCCAGACAGAGCAGCGCCATCACCTGCGCCTGCAAGTCGGTGGGGAAACCGGGATACGGCTGCGTGGTAATCTGCGTCGGCTCCAGACGACGGGCCGAGGAAACCTCCACGCCGCCGTCCTTGCGCTCCACGATGACCCCGATCTGGCGAAGCCGATCCACCACCGCCAGCAGGTGGTCCACGCGCGCGCCCGGCAATTCGAGGTCGCCGTTGGTGATGGCAGCCGCAATCATGAACGTGCCCGCTTCAATCCGGTCGGGGATCACGCGGTGCTGCACCCCCGTAAGCTTCGGCACCCCGTCGATGACCAGGTGCGGCGTGCCGTGTCCCTGAATGCGTGCCCCGCAGGCGTTGAGGAAATCCGCCAGGTCGACCACCTCCGGTTCGCAGGCGGCGCACTCGATGATGGTGCGTCCCTCGGCCAGCGTGGCCGCCATCATCACGTTGGCGGTGGCCGTCACCGACGATCCGAACGGCCCCCCCAGGAACATCTCGGCGCCCGTGAGCCGCTTGGCCTTGAGCACGACGTCGCCGTTGAGCAACTCATACTCCGCGCCGATGGCTTCCAGCCCCTGGACGTGCAGGTTGATGGGCCGGTCGCCGATGGCGCAGCCGCCGGGCATTGACACGCGGGCCCGCTTCCGCTTGGCCAGCAGCGGTCCCAGCACGCAGACGCTGGCCCGCATCTTGCTGACCAGGTCGTACTCCGCGTGGGTGTTGGACTCGTCCTCGACCCGCAGGTGCATCGCACCCTGCGCGTCCCGCTCGCAATGCACGCCCAGGCGCTGCAGCAGGACCTGCATCTGCCGGACGTCGGCCAGGTCGGGGACCTGCTCCAGAACGGTCTCCCCTTCCACGAGAATCGCCGCGGCCATGATGGGCAAAGCGGCGTTCTTCGCCCCGCCGATCGTGACGCTCCCGCGCAGCCGGTTGCCACCCGTGATCTCAAACAGGTCCACACCGCTCCCCTTTCTCATCCTGCCCGACCGGACCGGTCAGCGCCTCACGCACGTTGGAACCACATCACCCGCTCGTGGCCGAGGACCGTATCGCGGATGGTAGCGCGATGCCGGAACCGTCCGGACTGCTCCAACACCCCCCGTACGTTCGCCTCCCGACCGGCCGCAATCTCCACAAAGACCGCCCCGTCCGCGGTCAGACACCGCGCCCCGTCCGCCTCGATCGCCCGGTACAGCGCCAGCCCGTCGGCCCCATCGGTCAAGGCCGCCACCGGCTCGTACTCGCGCACCGCCGGCGGCAGCGTGGCAAGCTGCTCCGTGCTGATGTACGGCGGATTGGACATCAGGATATCGAACCCGCCCGCCGGAACCACGTCCGCAGCCAGCGCCAGCCCGTCCGCTTCCACGAGCGTCAGACGCTGCTCAACGCCGTGGCGCCTGGCATTGTCCGCCGCCACGGCCAGGGCGGCCGGAACCCGATCCGTCGCCACCACCTGCGCGGTCGGCACGTGCTTGAGCACCGCGATCGCCAGGCAGCCGGTGCCGGTCCCCACCTCGAGAATCTGCCACGTCCGTCCCGCCTGCCGCCGGGCGTAGTCGATGACCTCCTCCGCCAGCGTCTCCGTCTCCGGGCGCGGGATGAGCACCTCCGGCGTCACCACGAAATCGAGGGAGAAGAACTCCTTGTGTCCGACCAGGTACGCGATTGGCTCCTGCCGGGCCGCCCGCGCTACCAGGTCCCGGTAGATGTCCAGTTGTTCCCGCGCCGGTTGCGACTCGAAACGCGTGTACAGCTCGATCCGCCGGCACCCCAGCACGTGCGCCAGCAGCACTTCACCGGCCAGCCGCGCCTCGTCCACCTGATGGCGCGCCAGATAGTCGGTCGTCCAGTTCAGCAACCGGCCGATGGTCCACTCATTCTCTCGGGTGGACGGCGTCGTGTCCTGCATAGAAAGTCGATGATAACGCCCGGCAGGGATCGCAGCCAGAAACAGCAACGGGCACGCTGGCGTTGGGTAAGCGCGCCTTGCCGGGGGCCCCACCTGATGAAGAGGTCAGGCAGTCGACCGGGGTGGCATGGCCAAGCGCAGCGCCGCCAGGTGCTTGCTTGGACGAGGCCGAGGTTCACCAGCGCATGCCGGCGCCTTCGGCTTGGGCATGCCACCCGTCCGGTTTCCCAACTGCGTGGTCTTCTAGTAGATCATGTCGGCGAACGTGTCGGGGATGTCCTCGGGGTGGCCACGCAGGCCGGACCGGTAGGTCGCCCGACGCTGCGGAGCATTCTCCTGCCAGTCCTCGATCTTGCGGATGCGACGGTCGTGAAGCTGCTTCTCGGTGGCCTTGAGCTGCTGACGGTGGCGGGCCTCCGAGCGGCGCGCCTCTTCCAGGGCCGTCTGCGCGGTCTCCCGCCGGCGGGCCTCGCGCTCGACGCAGGCCGCGTAGTTGCGGGCGATGCGTTCGTTCCGCACCGCCTGGGCTTCCTTCAGGCGGCTGCCCTGGCACCCGCCCACCAGCGCGAGCGCCCCGGCCACCAGCCAGGCCACGACTCGGCCGGCCCGCCCACCGCGGTCACGCCTGGCGGTCATTACCTTTGCGGGCTCGTCCATCATGTGCTTGTACTCGCCGCTGGCTCGCCGGACGCAGGGTCGCCCCCCGCGGGGGCCTTCGCTGGGGCACCCCTGCCCGGCGACCGGCGAGCGCAGCGCGCCCGACAGAGGCACGCCGGCGCAGGGTCCCACTCCCGTACCCTCCCGTACCCCGACGTCCACCCCGGCGCTCAACTGACCGCGCTGCCCGGCTCCACCTCGCGGTCGGTCGTCAGCACGATGACCTTGGTTTGATCGGCCGACACCGCCGCCAGCAACATCCCGTTGCTCTGCTGACCACGCATCATCCGCGGCGCGAGGTTCGTGACCACGACAATGTTCTTGCCGACCATCTCGGCCGCGGTGTAGTGGCCACGCAGACCCGCCACGATCTGGCGCTTCTCGTTGCCCAGGTCCACCTGCAGCACCAGCAGCTTGTCGGCGTTGGGATGGTCGGTCGCCGAAACGACCCGCCCCACCTTGATCGCCACCTTCTGGAAATCGGCATAGGCGATCGGTCCGCCTGCCTGCGCTTGATCCGTCATGGGAAACTCCTGCCACATGCGGCGTTGGGACGCCCGGTTATCGCACCCCCAAATCTCGACATCGAAGGGGAACCAGCCATCGCCCACAAGCCGCCTGACCAAGCCCCCCGGCCGTCGTCCTGCGACTGAAAACGAGGCGCCCGCCGCCGCTGGCCTGCTGGCTGGCGGACACCTGCGGCTCGCAGGCCGGCCCTGGGTCCTCCTTTCCGCTAGCCCGATGGCTTCGCTGCCTGGGGATACACTCCGGAGTAGTCTAATCCGCTGGGGTCGTGCCGCCAAGCTCGTTTTCGCCGCAGGGCCTCCGCAGGCCACGCGCGGCCGCGGCCGCCCTGGCGCATTGTGGGGTTCCTGTCCGTCCGTAGAATCCGTGCAAAGAGGTATCTGTCGTGAAGGTCTGCCCGCTGGTATTCCAGCCTGTCCTGAAACCCAGACTCTGGGGCGGTCGGCGTCTGGAAGCGCTGCTTGGCAAGGCGCTGCCACCTGACGACCGCATTGGCGAATCCTGGGAACTTGCCGACCTCGAGGACGGTCAATCGGTCGTCGCGCGCGGCCCGGCCGCCGGTCGCTCGCTGCGCCAATTGCTACACGACTGGGGCGATGCGCTGGTAGGGGGCGCACCGCTGTGGCACGGGCGGTTCCCGCTGCTCATCAAGTTCCTGGACGCCCGCGAGGCCCTCAGCGTGCAGGTGCATCCTGGGGAGACCGGGGCCCGGCCGCCGATGGCGGAGGGGCGTGCCAAGCACGAAGCGTGGTACGTCATCGACGCACCGCTGGACGGTTACATCTACCGCGGCTTCAGCGCCACCGTGACGGTAGAGCAACTGCGTCAAGCCTTGGCGGCAGGGCACGTGCAGCCTCTGCTGCGGCGCCTGCCCGCCCGCCCGGGACACTGCTACTACCTTCCCGGCGGTACGGTGCACGCTCTCGGCGCGGGGTTACTGGTGGCCGAGATCCAGACGCCGTCCGACACCACCTACCGCCTCTATGACTGGGACCGCGCCGACCCCACCACCGGCCGACCCCGGCCGCTACACGCCGACGACGCGCTGGCGTGTGCGTGTCTGTCCACGCCGGCACAGCTTCCGGAAGAGGAGCCGGCCCACGTGGCCGGGCTGTGGGTATGCGTCAGCCGACTCGTGCAGACGCCGTTCTTCGTCATCGAGCGTGTGCGGATGAGCGCGGGCGTCGCACAGGCCATCCCCTACGAGGAGATGGTCGTCTGGATCGTGCTCGAGGGAAGCGGACGGATCACGTGGGCGGGTGCCACGGGACAGCTTCCGTTCGGTCGTGGGGACACGGTGCTGCTGCCGGCCGCCCTGGACGGAGGGCACGTCCACACGGAGGCCGACTGCGTGTGGTTGGAAGTGTCCGTACCGGTGCCCAGCCCGCTGGGCGGGTTGGCACGCCCCGATCGAGAGGTGCTGCGTCAGCTCGGCACAGGCAGCGCCTATGTGCACCTGAACGTCCCGTCGCCTCCCTGATTGACCGGCCGTATGGCGGTCCGTCGCGTACGCAAGCTCGGCCCCGTGAGCAGCTCCGCCCCTGCGGCCGGTCCGCTTCCCGAACTGTGGCCCGAGCCCTGCAGGACATGCACCTGCACCCCGGAATCGGCGTAGTCCGAACCGAGGAACATTGGTACGCTGTCCCTGCTCGTTGCTTCTTTCTTGCTTGCCGGGGCCGGCCGTGATACCGGTCCGAGCGACGGGCGCTCCTCCCCATCCACGGAGCACGGCGGCGACGCAGGGACGCGGGGAGCGACGCGACATTCTAGCGCGGGGGGAACAGCAACGACCCCCACGGGCATCGAGATACAGCGCCATGCTGGACATCAAATTCATTCGCGAGAACCCGGACCGGATTCGAGAGGCTGCCCGCCAGAAGCGCATCGACTGCGACCTCGACCGCCTGCTGGCGGCCGATCAGCGGCGGCGGGAGTTGCAGCTCGAATTGGACACGCTACGGAACCGGGTGAGAGAAGACGGGCAGCAGATCGGCATGCTGCGTAACCCGAAGTCCAAGCCTTACCAGGAAGCGCAGGGCGCCGGTCAAAGTGACGCCCAGATTCGGGCGGAGGCTGATCGGCTGCAAGCCGAAGTCAGCACGCTCAAGCCGCGCATCAAGACGCTGGAAGACGAAGAAACCCGGGTACTGGCCGAGTTTGACGAGTTGATGCTCACCATTCCCCAGCCGTCGGATCCGGAGGTGCCCGTTGGAGCGGATGATCGCGAGAACGTCGAAATCCGCCGCGTCGGCGAGGTCCGCCGGTTCGAGTTCGAGCCCAAGGACCACGTCGCGCTCGGGGAGGCGTTGGGCATCATCGACATCGAGCGCGGCGTGCGGCTGGGCGGGACGCGGAACTACACGCTCCGCGGCGACGGCACCCTGCTGCACCAGGCCGTGCTGCGGCTGGCGCAGGACATGATGGTCGCCCGCGGCTTCGTGCCCATGGTCGTGCCGGTGCTCGTGCGTGAGGAGGTGATGTACGGGACGGGCTACTTCCCCAGCGGGCGCGACCAGGCCTATCTGTGCGAGCGGGACGAGATGTCGCTGGTGGGCACGGCCGAGGTGCCGCTGACCGCCCTGCACGCCGGCGAAATCCTGGAGGAGCAGGCCCTGCCGCTGCGTTACTGCGCGCTGTCCACCTGTTTCCGCCGCGAGGCGGGGGCGGCCGGCAAGGACACGGCGGGGCTCTACCGCATTCACCTGTTCGACAAGGTCGAGCAGGTGATCGTCTGCCGCAACGACATCGACACCAGCAAGCAGCATCACCTCGAGATTCTCCAGAACGCGGAGGACATCGTGCAGGCGTTGGGGCTGCCCTATCGCGTGGTGAACGTCTGCTCGGGCGATCTGGGGATGGGGCAGGTGCTCAAGTACGACATCGAGACATGGATGCCGTCGCGGAACGGCTACGGCGAGACACACTCGGCGTCGCGTTTCTACGAGTTCCAGGCGCGGCGGCTGAAGCTGCGGTACCGCGACGCGGGCAAGAAGGTCCACTTCTGCCACACGCTGAACAACACGGTGATTGCCTCGCCGCGCATCCTGATCCCCATCCTGGAGCTGTACCAGAATGCCGACGGGACGGTGACGATCCCGCCGGCGCTCAGGCCCTATATGGGCGGACGCGAACGGATCGAGAAGCAGTAGACAGGGGGCGCGGTGGGAACCTCCAGGGCGCTCCAGGCGTCTAAGGAGCAGGGGGCTTCTTCTGAACAGGACCACCCAACAGGGAAACCAGTGGGGTGGCATGCCCAAGCCGAAGGCGCCGGCATGTTGTGGTGGCAGTCTCCCGGTCGGCCAGGGGAGAGCATGGTCCCGGCGCGCCGGGACTTGGCCATGCCACCCGCGTCCGATGGTTAGTCTCCCTATTGCGTGCAGCCATTTGGCGCCTTGCCCCCAAGGACCGAGGCGGTCGAGATCCGGAGAGACATCGTACACACGGACGAGGAACACACCATGAATGCAGGGTATTTGCGCAGAGTGAGCGTCTTGTTAGGAGTGGGACTGATGGCAGCCATGACGAAGCCCGCGGTGGGCGAAGAGCCGGCTCCCGACGCGACCATGCTGACCATCTACAGCAAGTTGCAGCCCGGAGCGGTGCCGCCCGAGTTGTATCGACCCGGCGCCCAGACCCAGATGTACGGCCAGCCGCTGACCGTGCCGGGCTACGGCGTCGTCAAGCAGGAACGGTCGCTGAAGCTCGACGCGGGGCGCAGCAGCATCCGCTTCACCGACGTGGCCAGCCAGATCGACCCGACCACCGTCACTTTCGCCTCGCTGACCGATCCGGCGGGCACGCGCGTGCTGGAGCAGAACTATGAGTTCGACCTGGTGAGCGTCGAGAAGCTGATGCAGCGCTTCCTGGATCAGCCCATCGCGCTGGAGCAGGTCCTCGGCCAGCAGGTCAAGACCATCGAGGGCACGCTCCTCAGCGCGCGGGGGGCCGTGCTGCTGCGTAAGGACGACGGCTCCGTGCAGGTGGTCAACGGGTACTCCAACGTGTTCCTGCCGCAGTTGCCCCAGGGCTTGATCACCAAGCCGACGCTGGTGTGGGACGTGCAGACAACCCAGGCGGGTACGCACCGCACCCGGGTCACGTATGAGACCGAGGGGCTGACCTGGTGGGCGGACTACAACCTCATCTTCGCCGAGGGCAAGGACGCCAACAGCGGCCTGCTGGACGTCGGCGCCTGGGTGAGCATCGTGAATCAGTCGGGGGCGACCTACCGCGACGCCAGGCTCAAGCTCATCGCGGGTGAGGTGCACCGGGCACCGCAGCCGGAGCCGATGATGGCGCGCGGGGCGCGGGCCAAGATGGCCATGGCCGAGTCGGCGATGGACATGGGCTTCGAGGAGAAGGAGTTCTTCGAGTATCACCTGTACACGCTCGGTCGCCCCACCACGCTGCCGGACAACTCCACCAAGCAGCTTGAGCTGTTTCCGCTGGTGGCGAAGGTGCCGTGTGAGAAGGTGCTGGTTTACTACGGCTTGGCGGAAGGGTATCGCGGCTTCTTCGCCTCCCCCATGGTCGATCGCAACTACGGCACCCAGGGCAACAAGAAGGTCGACATCTACCTGAAGTTCAAGAACGAGAAGGGCATCGGCATGGGCATGCCGCTGCCGGGCGGGCGCATCCGCGTCAGCAAGCTGGACCCGGCCGACGGCACCCTGGAGTTCATCGGCGAGGACAAGATCGACCACACACCCAAGGACGAGATCGTCCTGATCAAGATGGGCAGCGCCTTCGACGTGGTCGGCGAGCGCACGCAGACTGACTTCCAGATCGACACCAAGCGCAACTGGCTGGAAGAGACCGTCGAGATCAAGGTCCGCAACCACAAGAAGGAGGCGGTCAACGTCATCGTCAAGGAGAACCTCTTCCGCTGGCTGACCTGGGAAATCAAGCAGGCGACGCAGGAATACGAGAAGGCCGATGCCCGCACCGTGCACTTCCCGGTGAAGATCGAGCCCGACGGCGAGGTGACGATCCGCTACACGGCACGGTACACCTGGTAGAACAGTGAACCCTATGTCCACAGATTACGCAGATTACGCAGAGTCAGAAGCAAAGAGGGATCGTAATCTGCCGACGGGGCTGCCTGGGGTCTCTAACACAGCCGCCCTCCCTTCCCGGGAGGCATCGGGGGGGCAGTCACAGCGACATTCTCCCCCACCCTACCCTCTCCCCAAAGGGGGAGAGGAGTTCTGTTAGACGTTCTCGATACCACGAAGGCACCCTGGCGCGAAAGTCACTTCGTGCCCTGGTGCCTTTGGGGTTGTCAACACGCTTCGTCAGCAGATTCCGTGGCGCTCTTTCTTTCTAATCTGTGTAATCTGCGCAATCTGCGGAAGAAGAACCCTACGGTCCGGTCAGCAGGGACTCGAACTCCTCGTAGTCGGTGATGTCAACGTCCAGGTCAAAATCGAAGTTGAAGACCTCGCAGCCGGACTCGGCCACGAAGGGCACGCCGGCGCCGCTGAGGCAGCCCTGGAAGGCCGCGAAGTCAGCAAGGTCCACGTCGCCGTCGCCGTCGAAGTCGCCGTCGGCCGAGTAAGGCGGCGTGCAGCTAAGGGCCACCAACTGCACGTCGTCGATGTTCCAGCCGCAGTAGCGCCAGGCGGTGTCCGTGGTGCCCATGGTCCAGCGCAGGCGCACGGCCGACTGGTTGTCCGCCACGGCCGAAACGTCCAGGTCCATCAGTTGCCAGGACGTATCGGCCGTCTCCGAGTTGGGGTTCTGCCAGACCGTCGTGTAGGTGCTGCCGTTGTTACTCACCCGCACGTAGGCGTGGTCGTACTGCGAGCGCTCGACGCCCAGCCAGCGCCGGAATTGCAGGCGGACGCCGGTGTACCCGGTGCAGTTGATGGGCGTGCTGGTGAGGTGATACTCCGGAATGCTGTTGGCGTAGTCGCCGCTGAGGTTGTACCCGTAGACATTGGTGCCGGTGTAGCCGTTGTTGGGATCGGGCCCACCGTACTCGCCGCCGCCGCCGGTCGGGTGCCCGAACGCCCACTGCCCACCGGAGATCGTCCAGCCGGGATTGCTGTTGAAGAGGTTCTCGTAGATGACCGCCCAGCCATAGGACGCGGTCGCGCTGAAGCCGGCCGCGGGGGCTCCGCTGGGGCCGTAGTAGGTGCTGCCGCTGACCGCCTGGGCGCTGAAGTAGTACGGCACCTGGCTGCGGCACAGGGCGGGCGGGAAGACGGCGTCATAGACGTTGGGTGAAATCTCGTCCATGGGAAACGTCAGCCAGCCGGTGCCCAGGTTGCAGTGCAGCATGCCCGTGCCCGGCTGCGGAACTTCATCCCCCAAGCCTTCCACCACGACGCGCACGCGGGTGCCGCCGTGCGGGGCGACGAACTCGGGCCGCCCGTTCGGGTAGGTGAACTTCAGGGCGTCCACATCCACCCAGACATTAGCCGTGTCCACCAGCCAGCCCACCACGCTGCGGGTCATGTTGACCGCGTAGGTGTAGTTGATGTTGCTGGGGTTCTCGACGTGGTCGGTGGACTGATGGTAGTAGGGGTTGTTCCACACCTCGCCTTCGATGAGCAAGCCGGCTGGGAAGCCGGCATCGGAGAAAGGCGCGTGGTCACTGGCGTTGATCCAGCCGGCGTCCATCCAGGTGAGGTTGTCACCGTACTCGAGGATCGCGGCGCCCAGCGAGTTGAGCAAAGTCTGATAGGCATCCCGCCCGTAGATGCGGGCCACGTTGGTGTTCGTGTCGTAGGCGATCATGTCCAGGGAGAACATGCCGAGAATGTCGTCCGTGGCGTGGTCGGCGACATAGGCCTCGCTGCCGTAGAGCCCCTGCTCCTCGCGGTCGAAGGCGATGTAGCGGATGGTGTACTCCGAGTCGTACTGGGTGAGGATGCGGGCAGCCTCGAGCACGCCGGCCACCCCGCTGGCGTTGTCGTCGGCGCCGGGGTTGTCCACCGAATCATAGTGCGCCCCAATGACGTACTCCTGGTCCGGGTAGACGGTCCCCCACTGGGTACCCACGACGTTGTAGTACGTGGTACCGTAATAAAGGAACGGCTCCATCGTCACGGTCAGCCCGAAGCTGAGCATGGCGTCGCGGATGTTGTACATGGCCGGGTCATGCTGGGCCCCGCCGACGCCGCGGTTGTGCCCCTGGTGGGTGTACAGAATCCCGGCGATACCGAACCGGTCCCCCAGGACCGCGCGGTAGCTGGCGTCGGTCACCTGGGCGGCCGCCGCCTGCCCCTGTTCCGACGCCGACGCCAACGGCGATGCCGCCAGCAGAATGCCGAACACTCCCCCCAAAAGCCAGGCTCGTTGTGCGCGCAGCGTGTTCACTTCGGAATCCTCCTTCGCCGGTCGGTCGAACCGCGTTCGTCTGGGATTAGCGCTCTCGCTCCCCAAGTCCCCCATGCGGCCGCTGGGCGGAAGCGGGCAGTACGTCCGCCCCGTCGGTCCCAAAACGCAGTATATCGCAAGTCCGTGGGGTAGAGCAAGCCGCTGCGTTGCCGCAGCTCCAGCGTGCCGCGGCGGTCCGAACAGAACGGCACACTCACTCGCTCTAAGTCAAGTCAGGACGGGAGAATGTTTGTTGCACGACATGCGAGCGAGTCAGCGACCACCCTGCACGATGTCGTCGACGTCACCTGGCAGCTTGGCCAGCAGGGCGTCCACCTGCGGACCGCGGACCAGCCCCAGTTCCAGGGCCGGGCGGGAGCCCAGCAGGTCATAGGCCACGCGGGGAGCGTAGCCGAGCACGACCGTGATCATGTCGGCAAGTTGCAGTTGCAGCCGTTCGCGGCGGTGGGGATCGTCAGCGGCGGGGGGGCAATGGTGGTCACTGATGAGGGAGCGCAGCCGCGGCGGCAGTTCCCACGCGGTCGCGATCAACTCGCCGAACTCCTGATGGCATTGCTGGCAGAGGTACTCGAAGGTCTCCAGGTCCACCCGGAAACGCATGATCTCACGCTGATGCTGGGTCTCACGCAACACGACGACGTTACCGATGTCGTGCAGCAACCCGAGCAGAAATGCCTCCTCGGGATCGGCGCCGGTGAGCTCCGACAGCCGCTGCATGACGGCCGCCCCCGCCAGCGCGCGACGCCACAACATCTGCGCCAGGTCGCGTTCCTTGCCCCGGCTGTCGAAATGGGCGGCCTGCAGCGAGTGATACATCATCAGCGTCCGCAGCGCGTTGGCACCCAGGCGGGTGACGGCCGCACGCAACGAGGTGATCTTCTTCGCCCCGCCGTACAGAGGCGAGTTGACCATGCGGATCACCGCGCCGGCGATCACCTGGTCGGTGGCGATATCGTTGGCGACCTTGCCGAAATCGCAGTCCGAGCTGCGCAGGCGGCGCAGCACGCGCTCCGGCACTTGCGGCAGCGCGGGGATGCTCAGGTTGTGCCCATCAAAGTGGGATACCAGGGCGTTCTGCAAGGCCCGCCCCTCGGTGGTCAGCTCGGGGTGAACGAGCGGCGGGAAATCAGTGCAGGCGTCCGCGGGGGGTGCCCACCAGACCTCGGCCGGGGGTTCCTCCTTGACGACGGGATCCAGGGTCGCGACCGCGCCACCGGACGCGGCCACCTGCGCGGGGTCTCCCGCGCGGACCCCTTCCGCACACTGGCGACCCAAAGTACCGACGAGCCAATCCCAGACTCCCACGCGCAGTTCTCCCGAACGGGTCAGAGACGCAGGCGGCCGGCTTCGTGGCCCGCGTGCTCTACTTCAACCTCTGGATAGGCCACAGGGGTTATCGACCGGCCCGCGGGCAGAGTGGTGTCGGCCGCGTCTGTGGACGCTCGAATGTCGTGCGCCGGCCCTACGTCCGATAGCAACCGCGCGGCAAGAAACCCCAGCGGGTGGCATGGCCAAGCGCAGCGCCGCCATGCCGGAGAAGTGTGTACGTCGTCGCTCCTTGCGGAAGTGCATGCCGGCGTCCGCTTAGGGCGGGCTTGGGCATGCCACCCTCTGCACTGGGGGCGGGCATGGGCAGGGCACCTGGTTTCCCGTTTTCGTGGTGGTGCTTCGTCTGCTGCGGGGGAGCGACGGTACTGCTTCAACGGGCGGTCAGCGCCGCGGCGCCGGCTCCTCGGGCGGGACATAGGCAACCGCATACGGCGAACGCTGCGGCAGGAACCGGTAGAGTACCACCAGATACGCCACGCCGATCAGAAACAGCAACACGCAAATGAACTGCGAAACCGTCAGCCCAAGAACATCGCGCGGATTGTCCGTGCGGATGATCTCGAGAATGAACCGGGCCACCGGATACAGAACCAACATTGCCCCGAACACGACGCCGTGCCGCTTCCGTACGTAAAACAGCGCCGTCAGCAGGAAGCACAGCAGGAACGCATTCACCGACGCGTAGAGCTGCGTGGGATGCACCGGCAGCGAGGCACACCCCGCCGCTAGGTCCTCCAACTCACTGACCGAAATGATGCGTTCGGGGTTCGCGCGCGAGGGGTAGGTCTGGGCAAGCGCCAGGAGGTCCAGGTTGTGCTTGCGGAGATGGACGTCGCGTTGGCGTTCGGCGACCTCGGCCTCCTGTTGCAGCTTGCGGACCTCCTCCTCCGGTGCCCCGGCCGCCACCGCCGCCTGCAACGCCTCCTGGGCTTTCGCCGCGGCGCGGAGCGGCCCTTCACGGCGTTCGACGGACATCGAGAGGGCCTCGGCCGGCACCGGGAACGACCTTGAGGCCCCCGAGTGCCCGTCCGCCGTCACCAGCAACTCGGCCGGGATCGTCACCAGCCGGTCCTCCCAATGCCGCAACTGGGCCGCGCTGCCGTAGGGGAAACTGATGGCCCAGGGCAAGGCCGGCACCGACGCCCCCGACGCATCCGTCTGCACGCAGGGACCGCCGTAACAGCAGCCGTTGAAGAAGCACCCGATCCGCCCCAGCGCCAGCCCCCACATCAAACTGGGCGCGAACAGGTCGAGATACACGCGCATCGACGCTCGCTTGAGCCGCAGATACACCAGCAGCGCCGGCACCCCTCCCAGCACCGCGCCCAGAAACTCCAGCCCGCCCTCCCGAATGTCCACGATGGCCAGCAAGCGGTTGGGAACGTGCGCGAACTGCGACTCCCAGTAGTGAATGACGAAGAACACCCGGGCGCCGATCATCCCGAAGATCAGCGCCAGGAAGCACAGGTTCAGCACCAGATCCGGATCGCACTTCACCCGCTGCGCCCGGCGCATGGTAAACCAGGTGGCCGTCAGAAACCCCACCATCACGCACAAGCCGTACGTCTTGATCGTGATGCCGAACGGCAGCGAAAACGGCAGTTCCGGATACATCAGGCACGTCGATCCATCGCCAATCGGCGTCGTTGCTTAAGCCGCACTCGTTCGCACCGCAGGCATCCTACAGAGAACTACGTGCAAGGGAAAGGGGGCTGGGTGCCATGCCCGAGCCACGGGCGCCCGCACGACGAATCGGGTGGCATGCCCAAGCCCGCCCTGGGTGGCATGCCCAAGCCCGCCCTGAGCGGGCGCCGGCATGCTGCGGCGATAGCGGACGTCTCGTTGGCAGCGAAGCATGGCGGCACTGCGCTTGGCCATGCCACCCTCTTCCCAACGCCGGCTTCTCCAATTGGCTGGACCTGTTTAGCGGCCCGAGGCCGGCGGGGCCAAAGCTACGTTGTCAATCAGCCGACACTTCCCGATCCACACGGCCAGGCAGGCACGCGCCGCACGGTCAACGACCGCCATCGGCTCCAGCGTCTCCGGGTCCACGATGTCGATGTAGTCGATGCGACCAGCACCGGCGGCCTCGATGAGCTTGCGCATGCGTTCGATCAGCAGCGCCCCATCCCGCTGACCGTGCGCAACCTCCTCGACCGCGGTGAACAGCGCCCGGCTCAGGCAGAGTGCCTGCTGCCGCTGCGACGCGCTCAGGTACACGTTGCGGCTCGACCTCGCCAGCCCGTCCGGCTCGCGCACGGTCGGGCAGCCGACGACCCGGATCGGCAGGTCCAGATCGGTCGCCATCCGCCGAATCACCACGAGTTGCTGATAGTCCTTCTCCCCGAAGTACGCGGAATCCGCCGGGAGAATCTGAAACAGCTTGGCGACGACCGTGGCCACTCCGTCGAAGTGTCCGGGGCGATGGGCCCCGCACAGCCGGTTCGTCAGCCGCTCGACGCGCACGGTTGTCACGTGCCCCGCCGGGTACATCGTCTCCGCCGGGGGTGCAAACACGAGGTCCACCCCGGCCGCACGGCAGGCGGCAAGGTCTGCCTCGATCGGCCGGGGATAGGCAGCGAAATCCTCCTGGGGCCCAAACTGCGTCGGGTTCACGAAGATGCTCACGGCCACCATCCGGCAGTCCCGACGCGCCTGCTCCACCAGCGACAGGTGCCCCGCGTGCAACGCGCCCATCGTGGGCACCAACCCCACGCGATTGCCCGCCCGCTGGGCCTCAACGACCACCTCCCGGCACTGCGGAATCTCGCTGACTGTCAGCATCTCGTCGCTCCCCGCGGCCGTCCGAACCCGCCGGCGTCGCCGGGCCACCCCGAGGCACGGTACGGTGATAGCTGTACACCGCCCCCCGTGACCGATACAGTCACCTCGACGGGCCCACGGAGACTACCATAAAGCCTACGGGTCGGTCCGGTATCCGCAAGCGGGCTTCGTAGCATCGCCCCTCCGCAGGCCGAGTAGCGTCGCCCCCCCCCGCAGGCGACGCGGTCGTCAATGAAGCCCCGAGAATGCCACTTCGGCCACGGGGGGCCGACACTACGGGGCGCTGGGGCCGGTGCGATTGCGTCAACGGATGCCTAACGTGCGGCAACCGCACGTGTCTAACCACCGGGAGCGAAGGGCGTGGACAGTACGGTGGCAACGAACCAGAGCGGGGAGGTCGCCCTCGTCTGCCGTGCCCAGCGCGGCGACGCGGCCGCCTATACCGAACTGGTCCGCAGCTACCAGAAGCGGGTGGTCTCCGTGGCGTACCGCCTGCTGGGTCACAGTGAGGATGCCGCCGATGTCGCGCAGGAAGCCTTTGTCCGAGCCTACCACAACCTGGAGCAGCTCGATGATCCCGAGCGCTTCGGGCCGTGGCTCATGCGGGTGGTTACCACGCAAGCGCTCAACTTCCGCCGCTGCCGCAAGAGTCGCGCGGCCGCCTCGCTCGACCAGCTCGGGGAGGGCACCACGGGCTGGCGCCTGTCCGGCAGTCGCAAGGCGTTCGTGGAGCGGGATGACGATCCCGATGGACCGCTGCCGACTGAGTTGCACGCGGCCATCAGCGCCGCGCTCGAACAACTGCCGGAGAAACAGCGGCTCGCGCTGGTCCTGTTCAGCGTCGAGGGCATGCCGCAGAGGGACGTGGCGCAGATCCTCGACTGCAGCATCGAGCTGGTGAAATGGAACGTGTTTCAGGCGCGCCAGAAACTCAAGGACCTGTTACACGAGTTCCTCTAACGGAAGGCAAGAGGCAAGAGAAAGGCGTAGGGTGGGCATTGCCCACCGGAATAGCCAACAGCGCATGACCGGCACCGCGCGAACGGTACAACGATGAAGGAGCCCCAACACAACCCGAATGATCCGCTCTTCCTGCTCAGTTGTAGCCTCGACGGCGAACTGACACCGCAGGAGCAGCAGCGCCTCGCGGAGGCCCTGGCGCGCTCCCCGCAACTGCGCGCGGAGGGTGAGCAACTGGGCCGCGTGGACCACTTGGTGCGCGCCTGGGGCGAATGCGACACGAACGTCGACGCTGACGCGCTCACGGCGGAGGTCCGTGCTTTCCTTGCGGACGAAGCGGCGGAGGCCGGCGACCAGACCGTCCAGAAGGAATCCAGCCGCGTCGATCAGCTTCTACACCGCTGGGCAGCGCCCCAGGTTGCCTTTGACGAAGCGCGGTTCGCGGCCGGGGTGTTGCGGCGCCTCGTGCAGGAACAGCGTCTACGCATGGTCCGTCGCTGGGTGATCCGCCTGGGAACGCCGTTGGCGGCGGCGGCCGTCATCGCCCTGGCGTTTATCAGCAGGGTCGGTCCGGTAGCGGTGCCGGAACCGGCGCCCGGGCCCCGGGCGGTGGTCCACGTCCAAGTCGGGCCGCAGGCACTCGCCGGCGGGGCCGCGTCACCCGCGGTCTGTCAGGTCCGTTTTGCACGTGAGGCCGCCACGGCGGATTCTCTAACGCCCCTCCGGCGGGGGGTGTCATACGCTTGGGCCGGCCCGGCACCGGCGGTGCCCCGCGCGGACGCCCCGCTGCCCTGGTAAGACGCGGCCGCTCAGAAACAAGTGACCATCCGCGATGCCGGACATCCGTCGTCGTGGAGGACTTCACGGGGGTAATCAGCCATGATCGCACGCACGTTGACCTTGGTCATGTTCGCCGCCACGCTCGGCCTCGCGCCGCCCAAGCAGCCGACCGACGTCCGCACGCTCGTCGAGCAGGCGCTGGACGAAACCAGCCGCGCCATCACGCTCGACAACGTGCCCCTCGAGGACGCCTTTCGGCAAATCGCGGAGCAGACCGGCGTGGAGTTGGTGATGTCGGCGGAGGCGATGGCCCTGCTGCCCCACGGCCCCCAGACGCGCGTGACCGCCCGCATCGCCAACATTCCCCTGCGCCAGGGCCTGCGCGAGTTGTTCGCGCCGCTGGGCATGGACCTCTTCGTCACCGAGGGCGTCGTCCAGGTGGAGCCCAAGCTCGTGCTGCTGCGCCTGGGCCGACCCGTAAGCTGGACCGAGCTCGACACGCTCGCGACCCTCACCGCGCTGCAACCCGGCCTCAAGGAGCAGGACCGCGAGAGCCTGCGCGGCTTGGTGCAGTTCCGCGTGGACGTCAATGACCCGTGGCAGCAGTTCGCCCAGGCCGTGCGCGACGTGGGGGCCGGGCCCGCCGATGAGGTCATCTCCAGCGCTTGCGACCGCTTCGGCTGGACCTGGGTGCTCTCCGACGAGCGCGTGATCATCCTGCCCATCGAACAGTTGATCGTCCAGCAGTTGCAACAGCCCCTCTCAATCCGCCTCAGCAGCCGGCCGCTCATGGACGTGCTCCGCGAAGTCGGACGCCGACTCAACGTGCGCGTGCGGACGGAGCCGGGGGCCGTGGCGTCGCTGCCCGCCCAGATCCAGCAGAGTTTCTCCCTCTACGCCACGCAGAACACCGGCGAGGAAGTGCTCGATGCCATCGCCGCCGCCACCGGCTTGGGTTACTTGACTGATCCCGACGGCGTGCTGTTCTACCGCCCGGCCACCGGCGCGGCCGGCAACTCAACCGATGCCCAGGGCGGCGCGGCCGCCACGGATGCGAACCGCACCGACCCCTATGTCGCACAGGTGGTGCGCAAGCTGCCCGACGGTACCGAGTGGCGCTGGCTCATCCGCAAGTCAGAGCTGCCGGAAGACCTGCTCCGCATGCGCGACCAGGACCGGGACCAAGCGATCAACACGTTGCGGATCGATGCCACCGCCGCCCCTGCGGGCAAGCCGTGAGACGCTGACGCGCGCCAGCTTCATCCGTCCCCCACCTCCAAAGGAGGTGGGCCACCCGGGTCGCCCAAGCGGGTAAGGGGTGGCCCAAGTGCTGTGGACCTGGCGGGTGGCCCAAGTGCTGTGGACCTGGCGGGTGGCCCAGGTGCTGTGGACCTGGCGGGTGGCCCAGGTCCTGTGGACCTGGGGGACTGATGAACGTCCCTGCCCTGCCGTGAGTCACGGCTGCCGCCCGGACCGCACCGTATCACTGACCCACCCCCCGCTGATAGAGCGCCTTGGACATTCTCTTCATGGGGCCCGGCTCGCGCCGGACCGCGGCCCGGGCACACCGGTGTGCGGCGTGCCCGGGCAGGGGCCGGTGGAGGCTTCTTCGCCCCGCGAAGCTCATGCATCCACGCGCGTCCATGCACACCTCTCGGTCCGCAAAGCCCTCCCGAGGCGTGACCGGCCCCACTCGGGCGAGGTTCCCCAACCGACCCGAATCCGCACCCGCCCCTTGCTCCTCCGCCTGGCAACTGAACGATGACGCCTTCGAAGCGGCCCTCGTCTCCGGCGCGCACGCCGCGCTGCTGGAAAACTATCTCGGCGAGCAGGAATACCGGGCGTTGCGGGAACTGGCCCGCGAGGCGCAGCGGCGCGTCGCTCGCGGGGGCCCGCGCGTGCTCATCGTGCCGGGGATCATGGGCTCCAAACTGGGCACCCGCTACGGCGGGCTCGACGACGTGCTGTGGCTCGACCCGGTGGAGGTGATTGCCGGACGCCTGCCGCAGCTTGCTCTGCACGCCAAGCCCTCGAAGTATGAACCGGTCGGCGTGATCCTGCTGGCCTACTTGAAGCTCAAGCTGCGCTTGCGCTGGGCGGGCTACGACGCGGTGTTCTACCCTTACGACTGGCGGGTGAGTCTCGATGTCCTGGGGGACAAGCTGGCGCGCGACATCACCACGGAGAAGGCCTCCCGCGTCCACTTGGTCGGGCACAGCATGGGCGGCCTGGTCATCCGGGCAGCCCTGGGCCGGCAAGAGCAGACGCTCACCGAGAAACTCGGCCGCGTAGTCATGCTGGGGACACCCAACTTCGGCTCCTTCTCGGCCGTGCAGGCCCTGCGCGGCGTGGACAGTACCGTGCTCAAGCTGGCGGCTGCCGACCTGCGCCACACCGCCAACGAACTGACCGAGCAGGTCTTCGCCACGTTTCCCGGGCTCTACCAACTGTTGCCCGCCCCGGAGAGCTTCACGCAGGTGAACCTCTTCGATCCGCGTTGCTGGCCGAGTTCCGGCCCGCGCGTGCAGGAGGCCATCCTGAAGCAGGTCCCTCAGGTGCGCACCTGCCTGGCCCCTGGTGACGAACGCTTCACACTCATCGCGGGTGTGGACCAGACCACCATCGTCGGTTTGGCCATGCAGAACGGCGAGTTCGTCTACTACTCCAGTCGCGACGGCGACGGGACCGTCCCGCGCGTATTCGCCGAGCTTCCCAACGTGCCGACCTACTACATCGAAGAATCACACGGCAGCCTGCCCAACAACCGCCATGTGGCCAAGGCCGTATCCGACATCCTCGCGACGGGAGCCACCCAGCGGCTGCCGCAGACCTGGACGCCCTCGCGGGCAGCCGTGCGCGAGGCTGCGCTCGTTGTCACCCCCTTCAACGGGCGCCGAGGCAACGCGATTCGTCCCAGTGAGCTGCGCACGCTGCTCAGCGAGTTCGCCGCCCCGGATGCCCACGACCGCGATGCGGTTGAGGTGCCGCCCAGCCCAGGCGCAGCAGCCCCCGGGCTTCCGGCGCCGGCCGAGCCTCTCGCAACCGGCGGGCTCGCCAACGTTGTCGTGGGTCGGCGCCAGCACCGGAACCTGGAACTGAGATTGGCACGCGGCAGCATCACCGAGGCGGATGCCCGGGCGTATGTGCTGGGTGTCTTCCGCGGCGTCGAACCGGCCGGGCCCGCCCAGGCACTGGACCGTCGCCTCCGCGGCGCCATCACCGAGATCACCCAGCGGCGCATGTTCTCCGCCAACGTCGGTGAAGTGTTCATCCTGCCCACCGCCCGCCTGGGACTGTCCGCAGAATTCGTGGTCCTGGTGGGCATGGGCCCCTTCGATCAGTTCGATTACCCCCTCCAGCAAGCAGTGGCCGAGAACATGGTTCGCACGCTCCTGCGTATCCACGTGGAGGAGTTCGCCACCGTACTCATGGGCGTCGGCTCCGGGCTGAGCATCACCAAGTCTATGTACCACTTGCTCAACGGGTTCCTGCGCGGCCTGCGTGACAACGACACCGGCCGGCGCTTCCGCGGCATCACCCTCTGCGAGCTGGACCGCGATCGGTACGACGAGATGCGCCGCGAACTGTATCTGCTGGCCAAGGCGCCGCTCTTTGATGACGTGCAAGTCACCTTTGACGAGGTCGAGCTGCCGCCCGCCGTCGAGGTCCCCACGCGCCGCGTGGGCGAGGTCGCGCGTGAGGAGGCCGTCTACCTGATCGTGCGACAGGAGGCCCAATACAAGGGCATGTCCACCTATCGCCTCGCCCTGCTGGGGGCTGCCGAGAAGGCCACCGTCATCGGTGCCGAGCAGAACGTCAGCAATGCCAAGCTCGACGCCCACCTGGCCCAGCTTGACAGCAACGCCTTCTCGGCCGCCAAGGTGCGAGCCTTCGGGGAGCGCCTGGCCGAGCTCATGCTCCCCTCCTCCGTTCAGGCAGCGATGCAAGTAATCGGAGACCGCCATCTGATCGTAGTGCATGATGCGGCAGGTTCGCGCTTGCCTTGGGAGACCGTGCACGTCGATGGCAAGGCCCCGGCCCTTTACGGCGGGCTGAGCCGGCAGTACCAGGCGGAGAACCTCTCGGTTGCCAAGTGGCTCGAACCGCGTCAGTACGGCCCCACGCTCGATGTGCTCCTGGTGGTCAACCCGACTGAGGATCTGCCGGGCGCCGAGTACGAGGGCGAGCGCATCGGCAAGCTGCTGGCGGCCGAGCCGTCCGTCAAAGTCGATGTGCTCCGGGGCGCGCAGGCCACGCGGGCGGCTCTGCGCGAGCGGTTCCAGTCAGGCCGCTACGACGTCGTCCATTATGCCGGGCATGCCTTCTTTGACCCGGCGGCGCGGTCACGCTGCGGCCTGCTCTGCAACCCGGGCGGCGAGAACGACGTTCTCACCGGTGCGGACTTGGCCTGGGGCGGCAGTCTGCCCGGGGTGGTGTTCTTCAATGCTTGTGAATCCGGGCGCGTGCGGGGACGTGGAGTGTGGCGCGCCAGCGCCCGCGCCGGTGCACGCCCGCCTGCTCTGGCGAGTGGACGCGGCGTACCCGGGCCGGCCCCGGATCTGCGCCGGCAGCTGTCAGACACAGTGGGGGTCGCGGAAGCGCTGCTCCGCGGCGGGGTAGCCAGCTACCTCGGCACCTACTGGCCGGTAGGCGACGCCGCGGCCGAAAGCTTCGCCGGCACGTTCTACAAGCTCCTGTTGCAGGGCGCCCCTCTCGGCCGGGCCCTCCGCGAAGCGCGCCACGCCGTCGAAAAGATACGCTCCGTAGACTGGGCCGACTACATCCACTACGGCAGCCCGAACTTCGTCCTCAAGAAACCCTGAAGTGCTGAATGGCGAAGTGCGAATAGCGAATGAAGAGGCTCGACGTTGCCCCTCCACCATTCGCTATTCGTAATTCGCTATTCCGCAACTGCTGTCAGCGTCACGTCGATGCGCTGGTAGTAAAGAGCCGTCGTCGCCTCGAAGCCGGAGTCGGTACCGACGAGCAGCCACAGCCGCCCGGTCGCATCGGCCGTGACCGTCGTGTCGTGGGCGTGGTTACGCGTAAGCGACACATAAGGGCTGCCCTGTTCGAGCGCAGCCTCGCACTCGATGCCGTTGGCGATATCGCCCACGACGGAGGCGGCCGGGCCGCCTATGGTCTGCTGGCCCTTGTCCACATTGAGACTGTAGAAGTCCTGATCGAGAACAACCTGCGGCTGCGTTGCAGTCGCCCCGGCCTTCAGCGTCACACCTTCGCCTGGCGCCCCGCCGACGCCCGCGCAGCCGCTCGGCGCGTTGGAGGCGAAAACGATGGTGAAGCTCACTTCGTAAGCCTGGTTCGCCTGCACCCCGTCCGCCGGCCCCACCTCGCGTGTCAGGAACAGAAACAGATCGTCCGAACTGTTGCGTCCGGAAATGAACAGTCCGGTGCCTTCGGGATCCAACTCGGCCGGCAACTCGCGCACATCCGTCTCAAACTCGATCTCGTTGTCCGGACTGTAGTCCGCCACCCCCGCCTCCCACCCCTCGTCGCCCTGGCTGAAATCAAACGTCAGGTCGACCACGCCCGACCCGGCGCCCGGGCAGCCACCCAACAAGCCCACCAGCACAATCAGTCCCCACAAACCATACCGCATGGCCGAGATCCCCCCCGTGCTCGAGTTCGAGCATACCACGGACCCTTTACCAGCGCGTGCCCGATTGTACCCCGCTGCCGTGCGATCTCCACATTGCGCTAGGAACAGGAAGTCAGGAACGGTCTCTGCGACACGCGCTCTACATCAACGACGGCCGCCCCCGGCTCCTTGGTCTTCCCGTTCTGTCGGCGGTCGCAACGATCGCACAATGCCTTCTGTCGGCGCTGCGGCTCGAGGCGGGGCTTCGTCGATGGCCGCCAGCCACCAGGTATTCCGGCGTGATCCGCGATTCCCTCTGTAGTCAGCGGTCACCCGCTTCGCTGACAGTGTCGGACTCACTGGCCGTATCGGCAGGCTTGGCCGGAGGTGCCGTACCTGAGTCCTCACGATACAGAAACGGGTGCGCCAGCAGCGTCGTTGCGGAGTTCCTGGAAGACACGACATGGCGATAGAACTCGCATCGTGCCTCCGCCATCCGCCGCGACGAGGACCGCTTGGCGGCCGCAGCTTCCAGGGCGGCCACCTCAGCCAGCATGGTCAGCAGTTCGTGCACCCGTGCAGACAGTGGTGGCGACAACTTCGCACAGGCGGCCACAATCTTGGCAACAATCTCTCCCGAATCCGGCTGATACAACTCGGCCTGCGTTGCCGCCAGCCTCATGTTCTCCAGAACGCACAACAGGCGATTCCCCTGGAGGAGTGTCTTCGCCGCGGCCTTCCGGGCCTCTCTAAGGTTGGCGGGCGAGACAGCGACCTTGGCCGCCGCCAGCAGAGTCTCCGCCTCCTTGGCTGCGGCCGCTACCCGCCGGGCCATAACCCGCAGCCGGAAAGCGCCTGGCACATGGTTGATCGTGAACCAGCCCGATCCTCCGCAGAAGCCGCAACGGTCGACACCCAATGCCAGGCATTCGGCACAGGGGCGGTTGTCCGCATCGTGTCCTCGTCCGTTGCACTCCTCGCACGGTATCACACCGCTATGACAGTAGAAACAGGGCAACCTCGCGTAAGCGGCCAGGAGCTTCTCTGCGGCGTCGTCTCCCATGGCCTGACGCAACCAAACCAGAAGGGCCTCATCCTCACGGATCAGCCCGTGCGCAACGGCATCCTTGAAAAAACGAATGGCCTCCGCGCCGTTCCTACGCTCCAACGCTGTCCTGACGCGGGCGAGCGCTCGTTGCGTCTGGGCGTCCGCGACCGCTGGCTTCGCGGTCTTCCGGTCGGGCGTTGCATCATTGGGGTAGTCGGTAGTCATGGGCGTATCTCCTGCCTCAGAAGGAGCACACAATGCCTCCCCGCCGACCGAGTGGGACGCGACGCAAGCACTCTATCGCCGAACATCCCGAACGGATGGTCTTGGCTCCCGCTCCTTTCCCTCTCTCTTGCCTTGCCAACACGAGCGGGCACCCGGGGGTGCCATTGGTGTCCCTCGGGTGCCCGACAACTCTGGATTGGATGCCGCTCTTACATCATCCCGCCATGATGCGGCATTGCCGGGGCGGCTTTCTTCTCTTTCTCCTTGATCTCGCTGATGACCACGTCGGTGGTCAGTAGCAACGCCGCGACGGAGGCCGCGTTCTGCAGGGCGATGCGCTCGACCTTGGTCGGCACCAACACGCCCATCTTCACCATGTCGCCGTATTGGCCGGTCAACGCGTTGAAACCGAAGTTGACATCCTCAGATTCGTTCACGCGCTGCCAGACGATGGAGCCGTCCACGCCGGCGTTGAGGGCGATCTGCTTGATGGGGGCCGCCAGCACCCGGCGGATGATGTCCACCCCCGTCTTCTGCTCGCCTTTGAGCTTCTTGGTAAGGGCATCGAGCTGCTTGGCCACGCGCACGGGGGCCACGCCGCCGCCCGGCAGCACGCCCTCCTCGACGGCCGCCCGGCAGGCGTGCAGGGCGTCCTCGACGCGGGCCTTCTTCTCCTTCATCTCGACTTCGGTGGCCGCCCCGACGTTGATCTGCGCCACGCCGCCCGACAGTTTCGCCAGGCGCTCCTCGAGCTTCTCGCGGTCGTAGTCGCTGGTGGTCTTGTCGATCTCGGCCTTGATCTGGTCGATACGGGCCTTGATGTCCTTGGTGGACCCGCCGCCCTCGATGATCGTGGTGGTGTCCTTGTCGATGCGGATCTTCTTGGCCGAGCCGAGGTCCGACAGGGTGATGTTCTCGAGCTTGATGCCGAGGTCCTCGAAGATGGCCGTCCCGCCCGCGAGGATGGCAATGTCCTGCAGCATGGCCTTGCGCCGATCGCCGAAGCCCGGCGCCTTGACGCCGCACACCTGCAGCGTGCCGCGCAGCTTGTTGACCACCAGCGTCGCCAGGGCCTCGCCCTCGATCTCCTCCGCGATGATCAGCAGCGGCCGGCCCGCCTGCGACACCTTCTCGAGGATTGGGATGAGGTCCTTGACCACGGTGATCTTCTTCTCGTGGACGAGGATGAAGGGCTTCTCGAACTCGCACACCAGTTCCTCATACTTGTTGATGAAGTGCGGCGAGAGGTAGCCCTTGTCGAACTGCATGCCCTCGACGAGCTCGACGGTGGTCTCCAGGGCCTTGCCCTCCTCGACGGTGATGACGCCGTCCTTGCCGACCTTCTCCATGGCGTGGGCGATCTGCTTGCCAATCTCGGCGTCGTGGTTGGCCGCGCAGGTGCCGACCTGGGCGATCTGGTCGGTATTCTTCACCGCCACGCTCATCTTGGCGAAGGCCTCGACGACCGCCTGGACGGCCTGGTCGATGCCGCGCTTCAGCTCCATGGCGTCGGCGCCGGCGGCCACGTTCTTCAGACCTTCGTCGTAGATCGCCTCGGCGTAGATGGTCGCGGTCGTGGTGCCGTCACCGGCCACGGTGGAGGTCTTGGAGGCGACCTCCTTGACCATCTGCGCGCCCATGTTCTCATAGGCCTCTTCCAGCTCGATCTCCTTGGCCACCGTGACGCCGTCCTTGGTGACGGTCGGGGCGCCGAAGGACTTCTCGATCACGACGTTGCGGCCACAGGGGCCCAGCGTCGCCTTGACCGCCCGGGACAACTGACGCACCCCGCGGCGAATCGCCTCGCGGGCTTCCATCTCGTATGCAATCTGCTTCGCTGCCATCTGGTTTACTCTCCACTGCGTTGCGAGTCCTTCACGGGACCCTGCCGGTCGTGGTGACGGGTCGGTATCTCACCCCCGCGCACCCACCGGACCACAGCACCCCGCGCTCTGTCTTAACCCCTGAATAGCTCCACACACCGGGGAAACCGAGGGTCGGAAGGGGGTGGCACGGCCAAGCGCAGCACCGCCATGCTCTCCCGCGAGCGAGGGCCCGCCTTCTACCACAGCATGCCGGCGCCTTCGGCTTGGGCATGTCACCCTCCTCGTTTCCCATTTGGGTGGTCCTGTTCAGCCGACGACGCCGAGGATGTCACCCTCGTCCATGATGATGTACTCTTCGCCGCCATACTTGATCTCGGTGCCGGCGTAGCTGGTGAACAACACCTCATCGTTGACGGCAAGCTGCATCTTGCTGCGCGTGCCGTCGTCCAGCAGCCGGCCGTTGCCCACCGCCAGCACGACCCCGCGCTTGGGCTTCTCCCGCGCCGTGTCGGGCAGCACGATCCCGCCGGCGGTCTTCGCCTCCGCCTCCACTCTCTTGATGATCACCTTGTCGCCCAGAGGTCTGATGTTCAGTTTGGCCATACGTCCACTCACTCCTTCCTGACCCAGGTGCCGCGGCGATCCGGCCGGGGTCGCTCACCTAATTGCAGGGGCCCCCGCCACCCGCCAGCACCTTCCACATCGATAACGTCAACGCCTGCGGGTCAACGGGGTCCGGCAGTACCCCGACCGCCCGTAGCGAGAAAGCCGCTTGCAGTGCGCCACGGGTCACCCAGGGCGTCACCAGCCAACAGGGCAACCGGCCGTCGATCTCCCGAATGGTCCGCAGCAGCGACAACCCCTCGAGGTCCGGCAGGCCTGGAATCAGCAGGGCGGCCGCCAGCCCCCCCTGCTCCACGCGCCCAATCGTCTCCCGCCGGCCACATGCCCGCGCCCACGCCAGTCCCAGAGGCGCCAGCCCGCGCTCGACCTCGCCGAGCCACAGCGGCCCCCGGCCGTCGCCCCCGCAGGAGCACAGCACCACGCCACCGCTCTGCGCTGCCGGGGCCGGGGTCATGGCACTCCCCTTACGAAACCAGAGGGCAGGGACGCACTATCCCCACCGCAAGCAAAGTACAAGCAGGATGCCAGAAGCCGCAGAGACCAGCTAGCCCCGGCAATGTGTGCAACATCTTGTGTCGTAAAGAGTTGTGACAGAGGGTAGCGCGAGAATCGTCCTGGCAGGCCCGGGCGGCGTCTGTCATTTGCGACCGTCGGGTCGGCCACCGCTGCCAGTTTGGCAGGTACGTGTTCAGCACGGGTGCCAGGTCCTCACCCGCCGCAGGCGGGGGTGGGCATGTGCCGCGTCCGCAGACGCATGCTTACCCGCGACCGCGGTCGCGGGTAGGCATGGCACCCACAACGCCAAGGACGCTAAACCCATACTTTGGCAGCTACCTACCGCCAGCCACGCGGGAACGAGCTGCCGTCCGGAACCACCGACCCCGGGCGCGCCGGTCCGCCCCAGAAAGACGTCCGACGGCGCGGACCCGCGCGGCAGCGGCGCCGAAGCTGACGGTCGTCGGGTGGGCGCCCAGCCCGGCGGTGAGCACCGATTCAGTGTTTGGATATCCACTCCGCCAGGTCGTTCACCACTTCCTCGGCTACGTGACCGGGGTTGAGGTACTCACCCGGCGTGCTCTTGCCGAAGCCGTTGACGAACAGGTGGTTCAGCGAAGTGTACCACTTCAACGTGACGTGCTTGTGGTCACGGAGCCGGTCCTTCCAGAGCTTGTAGTCGGCGCCGGTGACCTGGTAATCGCGCCCCCCCTGAGCGATCAGCATCGGTAACTGCAACTCGGCCGCCACGGGCAACGGGTCAATGCGATGCAACCGCTCCCAGTACACGGCGGGGACGCCCATGATCGGCTCCTTTACCGTGTCGGTCTTTCCTGCGCGGATGGCGGCCACCGCCTCTTTCAAGGCGCCCACCTGTTGCCGCTGCTCCTCGGTCAGCGCCGCACCGGCGAGGCTGACGGTGTAGTCAGTCTGCTCTTCCAGCAGGTCCAGGATGGAGCGGGCGCTGGCGGCCAGCATCATGACTCCCGCCAGTTGCTCCTCGCGCTGGGCGATCAGCGGGGCCGCCCAACCGCCTAGGCTGTGCCCGAGCATGAAGACACGCTTGGCGTCGACGTCGGACCGCTGTCGCAGCAGGGCGAGGGCCGCCCGGGCGTCCTCGATCGTTTCGTTCTCGATCGTCCAGTCCTCGACCTTGCACGCATGCGGGTGCGCCCGTGTGCGTTTCTCGTAGCGGAGCACGGCCACCCCCCGCGACGCCAGACCCCACGCCAGGTCGCGGAACGGCTTGTTGGCTCCGACGGTCTCGTCACGGTCGTTGGGCCCGCTGCCGTGCACGAGCACGACGGCCGGATGACGCCCCGGCTGGTTCGGCAGGGTGAGCGTGCCGGGGAGAGGAAACTGCCCGGCCGACACCGTGACCTCCTCCTCGCGAAACGACCGGGCGTCAACGTACGTGGGGGGCTCCCAATCCGGTTCCACCGCGTCGAACCACAGGCCGCTCAGGCGGTTCTGGCCGTCCAGCACGATGCGCATCGTCAGCCGGCCCTTGCTGAAGCGGCAGACCAGCCGGACCGAAGCGAACTTGTCACCCGGCGTCACGTCCGACGACTCGATCGACTGGAACGTCCCAAGCTGCACAAGCTGGGTAAGCCAAGCCTGCCGCGCCTGGTCGGCGCTGAAGGCCGCCCGCATCGTCTCGGTCCCGGCGCCCACGAACTCATCGAACTTGCCGTCCACGAGAAGCTGGAGCAGTTCCTGGGCCCGCTGGACCTGCGGGTTGGCCGGCTGGTTCGCGGCAGGTTGCCCGGCGCCGCACGCCGATACGCCCACTCCCCCCACCCAGATCGCGACCCACGCACCCGCCAGACATGACCTCCGCATGATCAGCCTCCAGTAAGTGTTGTCGGTCCGCGTGTCGGTGCCTCAACCGGCCCGGCGCTCCGCGCAGAAGAAGCTCAGGGATGCTGCGCGCCGGCGACACTACGGTGTAACGCCGTCGCCCGCAAGGTGTTAGCGTCAACGGGGCCCCCGGGGCCGCCCACCGCGATCGTTAGCGTGGACAGACGCTCTTTGCCCGACTATGGTGGCCGGTCTGTCCGTTATCGTATCCACCCCGGACTGGCAAGCGCGGGCCTCACCGGGGGCGAACGCCAAGGCGGTTTGTGAATGTCCCAACGGGTTGTCTATGGTTTTCTGGCGATCGTCGTCGTGTTCACGCTGGTCGTGCTGGACGTTATGGTTGCCGAGTTTCTCCCCGTCGGCGGGAAACTGGGAAATCTGCTGCAACGAGGGAGCATCATCCCGATCGTGGCGGCGGTCGTAGCGCTGCTCGGCGCTATCGAATTGAACCGCCTGTTCGGTCTGACCGGCCGGCGAGTGCGGGGCGCGTTCGCGCATTGCATGGTCGTGGTGCTGGTCCTGTCGCCGTGGCTGGCGGCGGCGGGCTGGCTGGGTGAACGGGCCGTGCAGTTGGAGGGACTCCTCTGGCAGAGCGTGTGGCTGCTAATGGCGTTGGTGGGGTCGGCCGCAGTAGTGGTCGCCCAGGGCGACCCGACCGGGACCGTACGCAACGTCGGATCCATGTGGATCATGGTCCTGTACCTGGGCTTCCTGAACTCCTTCGCGGTGCAGTTGCGTTGCAGCCACGAGATTCGCGGATCGGATGGCGCCTGGCTGCTGCTGAGCAGCATCCTGGTGATCAAGGCGGCGGACATCGGAGCGTACTTTGTCGGGTCGGCCGTGGGGCGTCGCAAGCTCATGCCGGCCGTCAGCCCCAGCAAGACCGTGGAAGGCATGGTGGGCGGCTTGCTGGGCAGCGCCGCGGCGGCCATGGGCATCGCCTGGGTGGGGGCGTCGTGCCACATGCCGGTGGTGCTGGATACGGGCTTCGAGGTCGCAGCGCCCGGTTTCGAGGCGCGGCTTCTGGGGGGTGTGGCGGTCATTGCAGGTCCCTTCGGGCGGCTGGCGGCCGGCAGCGATGGGCTGACGCTGTTGCCACCGCTGATCTTCGGGTTGTCTGTGTCGGCAGCGGGCCAGATTGGTGATTTATTCGAGTCGTGCTTTAAGCGCGAGGCTGGGGTGAAGGATTCTGGTAACGTGATTCCGCGGTTCGGCGGTATACTTGACTTGATCGACAGCCCGGCGTTGGCGATTCCGGTAGCGTGGTTCCTGCTTACGGTCGTGTGGAACGTCGGATGACGGGCGATTGAGGCGTGTAGAATGAGGGAGGCGAGTATCGGGCTCGCCGGAACGGAGTTGGGCAGGCCGACAGCCGGCCGTGTGAGACCAGTTGGAACTGACCGTATCCATTGAAGACCCTTCCGTCCGGACCGCCCTGTTTGGCGCGGCGGACCGGAACCTGCGGATGATCCGGGCGGCCTTCGATGTCCGCATCAGTGCCCGGGACGAGTCCATCCACTTGAGTGGAGACGAGGCGGGGGTAAGCCGGGCGGCTCGGGTCTTTGAGCGTTTACAGCGTGCCCTGCGGTCCGTGCCCCACGTCAGCGAGGACTACCTCAAGGAGTTGATCGAGGACGCGCGGCTGGACGCCCGCCCGGAGGCCGGCAGTCTGGTGGACGCGTTGCTGGCGGCCACCACGGTGACGCCCAAGGGAGAGGGGCAGCGGCGGTACGTGGAGGCGATCGCCGCGCACGACATCACGTTGTGCGTGGGCCCGGCGGGCACCGGCAAGACGTACCTGGCGGTGGCGGTCGCGGTGGCGCTGCTGAAGAGCCACCGGATCAGCGTATCGTGCTGGTCCGCCCGGCGGTGGAGGCGGGGGAGAAGCTCGGGTTCCTGCCGGGCGACATGCAGGCGAAGGTGAACCCGTACCTGCGGCCGCTGTTCGACGCGATGGGCGACATGCTCTCGTTCGAGCAGATTCGCCGCTTCATGCAGAACGACGTGATCGAGGTATTGCCGCTGGCGTTCATGCGCGGGCGGACGCTGAACAGCGCGGCCATCATCCTGGACGAAGCGCAGAACGCGACGGCCATGCAGATGTTGATGTTCCTGACCCGCCTTGGGCATCACAGCAAGATGATCGCCACCGGGGACGACAGTCAGAGCGACCTGGCGGACGGCGTGGCGACGGGTTTCGTCGATGCGGTGCGACGGTTGCAGGGGGTGCCCGGGATCGCGGTAGTGCGTTTGGAGCGCAGTGACATTGTGCGTCACCCGCTGGTGCAGCGGGTGGTGGAGGCTTACGGGCGCAACGGCAACGCGGTGCCGTGAGCGAGCGGCGCGGGGTTTCGGCGACGAATATGATCAGTCGAGCGCGCAACGGCAGACGCCCGCACCTGCGGGACCGACAGGCGCGCAGCCTGCGCGCGCTGCTGGGGCGCCTGTTGGCGTGGTCGTTGTCCTGGCCGGTGCTGCTGGGTGTGGCGCTGACCGCGGGGGTGGCCGCCACCGTGATGTTCGGAACGCCGGCCCTGCCGTACTCGGTGGGGCAGCGCATTGACCAACCCATCTACGCCCGCGTGGACTTCGAGGTTCCCGACCCCAAGCAGACGCAAACGAACCGGGAGGCGGCACGGGCCCTGGTGCCCAGCTACTACATCCTGAACAACCCGGCGCTGTGCTTCGACCGCATTCGGGCGGACTTGATGTTGCTGTATCAGACCGCGCTGGACAGCCCGTCGTTCGAGGAGTTCGCGGCGGCGATGCAGGCGCGGGGCTGGCCGGCGGAGCAGGCGGTCTATCAGCGGCTGCGTAACCTCGCGGATGAAGAGTCGCGCAAGCGCTACTCCGAGTGGGTGAACGCGCTGCGTCTGGAGGATGAGTACGTCGTGCGAGATCTTTCGCGCGAGGAGCGCGTGCCGGCGGGAGCGGCCGACTACATCATCCTGGAGCGCACCGGCGCGGATGGACAGGTAACGCCCCTGCACCTCAGACGGCTGGACCTGGTCTCCCAGGCCAGCGACAAGGCACTGCTGCGCAGCGCCGAGGCGCTGACCGCCCGTTTCCCCTACGAAGTGCGGGAGGCCCGCGCAACGATCCAGGCCGTTATCCTGGCCACCCTGCGTGAGCAGCCCACCATTGTGTACAACCAGGAGCGCACGCTCGATCAGATGGCGCGGGCGGAGGCGGCGACGCCGGAAGTGTTCGCCCGTTACGAGAGGGGCAAAGTGATCGTCACTCCGGAAGCCGGCGGCGTAACGAAGACCCTGACGTCGGCCGACTACGCCCTGCTCGAGCTCCATCAGGCGGCGTTTCTCAAGTATCTGGAGGGTCCGACGCCGGAGGCGGCGGCCTTGCGCCGCACGCGCCTGCTGGAACGGGTCGGCCTGGTGGCCATTCTGGCGTTGCTGGCGGCGGCGTTGTTGACCAGTGCGGCCGTGTTGAAGTCACACCTCATGGAGACCCGTGGCTCCAGCCTGGCCCTGGCGGCGGTGGTGCTGGCAACAGTGGTGGCGGGGCGGGCGCTGAACCTCAAGTGGCCGCAGATACCCGAGCTGATCTACGCGCCGTGTCTACTGGCGGGGAGCATCCTGGCGCTGGTGCACGGACGAGCGTTTGCGGCCGGGGTGGTGACGATTCTGGCGATGCTGCTGACGGTCACGGCGCGTGCCGACCTCGCCTGGCTGCTGGCGCTGCTGGCGGGGGTGGCCGTGAGCGTGGCGCAGTTGGGGGACGTCCGCTCCCGGACGAAGATCATCGCGGTGGGGGGGGTGACGGCGTTGGTGATGGCGGCGGTAACGGCGGCGGGGGCGCTGTGGAATCGCCAGCCGCTGGAGTACATCTGGCAGCACGCCCTGTGGGCGGGGGCGGGGGCGCTGCTGGCGGCGTTCCTGGTGTCCGGTTTGCTGCCGTTCATCGAGTCGATCTTCGGCGCGGCCACCTCGCTGACGTTGCTGGAATGGAGTGATTCGCGCCGGCCGCTGCTCCAGCTTCTGGCGCGGGAGGCGCCGGGAACGTATCAGCACAGCCTGGTCTTGGGGACGCTGGCGGAGAACGCCTGCGCCGCCATCGGCGCCAACGGACTGCTGGCCCAGGTGGGGGCGCTGTACCACGACATCGGCAAGATTCCCAAGTCGCAGTATTTCGTGGAGAACCAGGAGGGGCGCATCAACTGGCATGACAGCCTGGCGCCCACGATGAGCCTGCTCATCATCCTGGGCCACGTGAAGGACGGCCTGGAACTCGCCCGCCAGTACAAGCTGCCGCGGGTGCTGCATCAGTTCATCGCCGAGCATCACGGCACGACGGTCGTGAAGTACTTCCATCACCGCGCCAGCGAGAAGCAGCCGTTGATTGCCAGCGGCAAGCACGACCGGGAGGTGCCGGAGGCAGAGTTCCGCTATCGCGGTCCCAAGCCGCGTTCGCGTGAGTCGGTGGTGTTGATGCTATGCGACGGCTGCGAGGGGGCGGTGCGGGCGTTGCCGGAGGTCACCATCGGGCGCATCGAGCAGGCGGTCCACCAGGTAGTGACCGATCGTCTGAACGACGGCCAGTTCGACGAGTGTGATATGACCCTGCGGGAGATTCGCCTGGTGGAGGACGCGCTGGTGCAGTCCTTGCGGCGTCACTATCATGGGCGAGTTGCTTATCCCAAGAAGGCGGCCGCCCCGGCGCCATCTGCTCAGCAGGAGGGCGTAGGCTGAATGACCGTGCGCCGCCCAGCGCGGGCGGGAGGTTTCGAGCCGCGAGCGTGAGCGAGCGGCGCACAACTGGGCGGCCACCGGTGCCACGCGGATGCCGGGCACTCCCTGACGGTCGCGGTTCCGATCGCCGGCGCTTAAACGGACCCGCTGCGCTAATGTGGCCGTCCGGCGAGGGCCCCTCGACACCGGGCGGACGAGGGCATGGACGAAGACGAACCCTATCAGATCGACATCGCGTGCCTCGGCCCGCAGACGGTCGTCCCCGAGGCGTCCCTGGCGGCGGCCGTGGGGGCCACGTTGCGGCGACACGACGTAGCGCGGGCCCGCCTCAGCCTGGCCGTGGTGGACGATCCGCACATCACCCGTCTGAACGAAACTTACTTACAGCATGCCGGTCCGACGGACGTGCTGGCGTTTGACTTGCGCGACCAGGCGTGGATGCCGCTGGACGGGGAGATTGTGGTATCCGCCGAGACGGCCCGGCGCGTGGCCCAGCAGCGCGGACACGACTGGACGGCCGAACTGCTGCTGTACGTCGTGCACGGCACGCTTCATCTTCTGGGGTATGATGACCAGGAGGCGGAGGCAGCCCGGCGCATGCACGAGGTAGAAGACGAGATTCTGATGTCGCTGGGCGTCGGCGCGGTGTACGGAAGCGGTGAACCATGAGGGTGGCTCTGGTACAGCTTCGCTTCGAGGCCAAGGGGCGGGCCGCGAACACCCAGCGGCTGCTACAGGCGATCGACGAGGCGGCGCAGGCCGAGCCGCCGCCGGACTTGCTCGTGTTGCCGGGCGGGTGTGACAGTGGCGGGCTGTTGGGCGAGCGCGGGTATCCCGCCGCCCAGGGGCAAGAGTTCCGCGAGGTCATCGCGTGGCAGGCACGCCAGTGGGGGGTGTACCTCGCGGCCGGTCTGCACCGGACGCGGGGCGAGGGCCCGGTACCGGTGACTCTGCTGTTCGACCCGGACGGCGACGTGCTGTCCTGGGCGGCGCCGCAGATGGAGCCGACGCCGGTGCCGACGCCGGTGGGCGTGCTGGTGGCGGCGCATGCGGAGATGGGCGGGAGCGCGAAACCGTGGACGGAAGCCGCTGAGGCGACGGTGATCGTTTCGGCGCCGCCGACGTCCCCGTCGGGGGAGAAGGCCGAGGTCGAACCGCAGGCGGGACCGCCGGGCGTGAACAGCCCATGCCCCGAAGGCGCCGGTCCACTCAGTTGGGGAGGGGCGTTGGCCATGTTACCGATCGCGGTGACGATCGGGGGACGCAAGACCAGGGGTGACGAGCGCTTCGTGGCAGACCTGTTGGAGCAACCTGTCGCCCGTCGGGGAGCGTTCTGGGCGGTGGTCTGCCCCGGGGGCGGGGGCGCGCAACCGTGGGAGGGTGGTTTGTCGGCGACGTTCTTATGCGGTCCGGATGGGGCAGTCCTGGCGCGGGCGGACAGTCGGGAGCAGATTGTAGTGTTCGCGGAGGTGCCGCTGGCTGTTCCCGCGCGTTCGGCGCGTTTCTGACGTTCCGTCCCGGCGCCCGCCGCAGGCGAGGGCACCGGGCAGCGGAAGTTGGCACAGGCGCCTGCGGTGAGGATGAATGGTGGGAAAGGCCGTGCTGCTCATGGCGGCGCTGACCGTGCCCGCGATGATGCTGTTTGCCACGCTGAATCTCGCCCTGCGCCTGCCCTCGCGGGCGCGGGTCGCGGAGGAGTTCAAGCGGACCGGGCGGGGGGCCCGCCTGGAACGCCTGGTGACGCGGCGGTCGCAATACGTGCTGGCGACGGCCACCTTGCGCGCGGTGGCGACCCTGTGCCTGTTCTGGGAAGTGCTGTACTACGTGGAGCTCAACAGCGCGGCCCCGCCGGCGTTGCAGGCGACGGTCATCATCGCCACGTCGCTGCTGCTGGTGCTGGTGTTCGCGGTGGCGATTCCGCACGCCTGGGCGAAGTACGCGGGCGAGCGGTTGCTGGCGGGGACGTTGCCGCTGCTGGAGGGGCTGCGGGTGGTGTGTTACCCGGTGCTGGCCGTGTTGCAGTTGTTTGATCCGCTGGTGCGGCGCCTGGCCGGCGTGCCGGTGCTCGACGCCGAGGCCAGCGCGGACGAACTGGAGAAGGAAATCCTCGATACGGTCCGGGAGATGGAACGCCAGGGGGCCGTGGACGAAGACGAGAAGGAAATGATCGAATCGGTCATCGACCTGCGCGACACGCTGGTGCAGGAGGTGATGACGCCGCGCACGGAGGTGGTGGCGATCGCCAAGGAGGCGGACTTGCGGGCCGTGCGGGAGCTCATTCGTACCACCGGACATTCCCGCATCCCCGTCTACGACGGCACGATCGACTCGATTGTCGGCGTGCTTTACGCCAAGGACCTGCTGCACCTGGAGTCGACGGACGGCTTCCAGGCGACGGCCGTCATGCGCAAGGTGTCGTTCATCCCGGAGACCAAGCCGGTGCGTGACCTGCTGCGGGAGTTCCAGCAGCAGAAGGTGCACATCGCGGTCGTGCTGGACGAGTACGGCGGGACGGCCGGGCTGGTCAGCATCGAGGACATCCTCGAGGAACTGGTTGGCGAGATCGCCGACGAGTACGAGGAGCCCGAGCCTGAGCCGATGCTGCGGATCGACGAGCAAACGGTCGAGGTGGATGCCCGCATGCGCGTCGATGAGCTGAATTACGAGCTGGATCTCACTTTGCCGGAGGACGAGGACTACGAGACGATCGGGGGCTTCGTGTTCTCGACGCTCGGCCGCATCCCCGAGGTGGGCGAGGAGTGCCGCCACGACAACGTGAGCATCCACGTCATCGGCGCCGAGGCGCGGCGTATCACCCGCCTGCGGCTGCACATTACGCCCGCGGCGGCCGAGAACGCCAACGAGAGGTAACCGGCGCCGTCACGCAATGCCGGGCGGCCCAGACGGGTGACCCAAGCCCTGTGGACCTGGGGGACTGATGACGGCTCAGCAGGCGCCCAGCCCCGCCGCCCAAGTCCGTATGCCCGTCCACCGCGGGTCCGCTCGGGGCGGGCCCAGGGCATGCTGCCGCGCCGAGGGCCCGTGCGATGTCGAGCCGCCCGCCACATGCAGACCTCCCCCCTACGGATTCGCCCGACCTCTTCTGCCCCCGGTGCGGTTACGACCTGCGCGGCATCCCCGCACGCCGCTGTCCGGAGTGCGGCTTCGGCTACGATCGCGCCGGCCTGCGGCAGCTTGCGTACGAACGAACCGGAGAGCTGCGGGACATCCTTCGGCGCGTTCTACGTGTGTCGATCCTCGCACTGGCGCTCTTGACCGCACCCTTGCTCCGCTGTGCCGGGCTTCGCCTCGCCTCCAGCGCCCTGCCGGCGTTCGCGGCAGTCCTCGGGGCGCTGATCTTCTGGCGTGTGCACGAGGACTGCGGCTGGGCGAACTGGTTCAGGCCGGCGCCAATCACGTACTTGCTCATTCTCGGTGCGTGGTTCACCAGTCAACTGCTGGTGATGTTCCCGGGGCTGGGAGTGTTCCTGGCTGCGCTGCTGCTCGTGTGGGCGTGGTTCCATCTGCCGGTGTTGCCCTGGCGTCTGCCGTACGCGACGCGCAGTGCGCCGGTCGAGGAGCAGGCCGCCTATAAGCGCGAGCAGGGGCAGGCCGTGCTCGCGGTGGGCAGCGCGTCGCTGCTGACGCTGGTCTGCTGGCTGGCGTGGTAGGTCGTGAGCGCGGATCTGCGTGGACCCAGCTTAGGGGAACCACGCGAAGGCCCCGGGGTGGCATGGCCAAGCGCAGCGCCGCCATGCGCTTGGAGAGGGGCGGGCGCCGCAGCAGCATGCCGGCGCTCGCCTGCGGCGAGCTTGGGCATGCCACCCTGCCTGCGGCGAGCTCGGGCATGCCACCCGGCCAGGGTGTTCCTGCGGGTTCGCTCCTGTCGGTTTCCCAGGTGCGTAGTCACACTCCGCCGTAGCGGGCATGCCACCGGCGCTGGGCGCGGAGTTCCTCCAGGACAACTCACTTGCGGCACCGGCCCCGGTCGTCTCCAATGCGGGTGAACCGTGTCGCACGGCGCGCGCGGGGGCGCTCACAGTGGAAGGGTGTGGATGGCGCAGGTGCTCTACCATCCAGGCGATGCCGCAGGTGCCGTCCTGGCCGCCGCTCCGGGGTCGGGGCTGCTGCTGGGGTTGATGCTGCTGGCGGCGATCGTGGGGGGATACGCGGCCCACGTGCTGCGGGTGCCGCGGCTGATCGGGTTTCTGCTGGCCGGTGTGGCGCTGCGGGCGATTCTCCACGCGGAACACGTGCCGGCGGAGGAGGAAGCGCTGGCGGCGGCCGCCAAGCCCCTGGAGGTCCTGCGTGACCTGGCACTCGGCATCATCCTGTTCGCGCTCGGGGCGGTCTTTGAGCGCACCCACCTGCGGGTCGTCTGGCGCCGGGCGCTGCACATCAGCCTCTGTGAGATCGGCGCGGTCGTGTTGGCGGTCGGGGTCGGTTGCGGTGTAGTTGCCGCTCTGACGCAACCGGAATATGGCTGGGCAGGGAACCTGGCGCTGGTCTCCTGCCTGGCGCTGGCGTGCATCGAGACGGCCCCGGCGGCCACCTTGTACGTCCTGCGTGAGTACCAGGCCCGGGGGCCCAACACGGACACGATCCTGACGTTGGTCGGGTTGGCGGCCGTCGCCTGCATCACGTTGTTCAGCCTGAACTTCGTGGTGCTGGCGGCCGCCGGCGTCATCGAGACGACGCAGGCCATCGGGCAGCATCCGTGGCTGAACCTCTGCCTGACGACGCTGGGCAGCGTGGGGCTGGGGGTGTTGTTCGGCCTGGCGTTGAGCGTGGCGCATACGCGTCTCGCGTTGACCGACGTGATGTTGCTGTTCTTCGCCCTGATGATCGCGCTGGGGGCGGGGGAGAAGTGGCTGCTGACGCGGATCGGGGCTTCGTACAGCTTCCTGCTGCTGGCCCTGACGGCGGGAGCGTTGTTCGTCAACGTGGCGTTGGAGCCGCAGAAACTCCAGGCGGCCCTGGACACCATCAGCGCGCCGATCTTTGCCGGGTTCTTCGTCATGGCGGGTTATCACCTGCACGTGGAAGAGCTGGGGCTGATCGGCTGGCTGGGTGTCACCTACCTTGTCTGCCGCTGTGTCGGCAAGATCGTCGGTTGTCGCCTGGGGCGACGCTGGGCGGGTGAGCAGCAACACCTGTCGGGCCAACTCGGTAGCGCCCTGTTGTGTCAGGCGGCCATCGGCATCGGGCTGGTCGCCTTCGTCCAGCGTACCTGGGACCACGCGCTGGCCCGCCAGTTCAGCACCATCATCCTGGGTGGCGTCGTGGTGTTGGAGTCGATCGGCCCGCTGCTGATCAAGCGCTGCGTAACGCGGGCCGGTGAGGTCAAGGCTTTGACCC